>Ga0123356_10003288_pt1 | contig 16983 bp, 16 predicted proteins | sample TergutEmb28metaG_2_FD_92546 | JGI IMG/M metagenome (GOLD analysis project Ga0123356, IMG submission 92546) | Embiratermes neotenicus P3 segment gut microbial communities from Petit-Saut dam, French Guiana - Emb289 P3 | ecosystem: Host-associated > Arthropoda: Insects > Digestive system > Gut ...
ATCTGGGCGATCACAAACTTGATTACTTTTGCGCAAGAGATTCCGGTGCAGGATTTATCGGCGTTCTTACGAGATACAAAAAAGATGATTGGGCGGCGGTCAGCAAAGATATTGAATTTATCGACACCGTTGCCGATCTTGTCAATATTTTATGAAATTTCATAGTGCGTGACCGTGACTTGCGGATGCTTTGAAAATTGTACCGTATATTGGAACAAAATTAGTAAAAAATATTAAAGTGTACCAAAATGTGGAACAAAATTAGTAAAAAATACTAAAGTGTACCAAAATATGGAACAAAATCAATAGTATTATATCTGTAAAAGGAAATGACCTTCCATGGATGAGGAAGAAACAAAGATGGTATATCGTGAGAGGTATCTCAGCAAGATAAGACCTCACATAGGAAAACCGTACATCAAGATGCTTACCGGAGTAAGAAGAGGCGGAAAGTCAACGATACTGAAGATGATAGCCGACGAGATCTCTGAAAAAGATAAGAATGCCAATATCGTGTTCGTCGATTTTGAATTGTATTCCAACGCATCCATCGCATACGCCGACAAACTTTACGATCATATCTCAAATTCCGTTAAGAAGAACGCCAAGAACGTATTGATGATAGACGAGATCCAAGAAGTTGAAGGATGGGAGAAGGTCATTGCATCGTTCAATAACGAAGCTGTCTTTGATATATACATCACGGGGTCCAACTCCAAATTGTTCTCTTCAGAATTTTCCACATACATCAGCGGAAGATATGTCTCGTTCAATATCCAAACGTTATCGTTCACGGAATGTGTCGATTTCAGAAAAGTTGCCGGCGGAGACACGTCGGAAGATGAAATATTCAATTCCATGCAGCGAATGGGCGGATTCCCTGTTGTCTGGATATCCGGCCATTCCGAAAGCGATTCGTACTCTCTTATACGTGACATCTACGCAAGCATTGTTCTTCGTGATATCGTTCAGAAGCACGGCCTGAGCAATGATGCTGCCCTTAAGAGGATGATACTGTTCTTATGCGACAATATCGCCAAACCTACATCTTTGAACAATATCTATAACGGTCTGGTAGAAACATACGGGCGTTTCAGAAGGGAGGCCGTATACAAATTCTGTGAATATTTGGAAGAGGCTTTCATCTTCCACAGGGTGGAAGAAGAAAGATTGAAGGGTAAAAAAATACTTTCACCGAAATACAAATTCTATTTGTCAGATATCGGCATCAAGAATGCGCTTCTCGGATACCGTAATGATGATATTGCGGATCACTTGGAAAATATTGTCTATTTGGAGATGAAAAGCAAAGGATATGATATCACCATAGGGAACATCAACGGAAAGGAAGTTGATTTCGTCTGCAAGAAAGATAATTTGCGCGTTTATATTCAGGTTGCGTACAGACTTTCATCCGAGAAGACGATAGAACGCGAATTCGGTAACCTGAAGATGATACAGGACGGTTATCCGAAATATGTTGTTACCACAGACCCGGATTGGATATCAGGGAACATAGACGGCATCAAATATATGCATGTGAAGGAATTCCTGAAATTGGATCTCTGACCGCACCCGAAGTAACGCTTAATAAAAAATAGAACGGAACATCTGACGGCCGTCAGATGTTCCTTGTCTTTTCTTTGTGCTCTTCTATCACGTCGAATCTGAAACGCTTCTTGTTCGTTTCGAATAACGCATCCTCGGGCAACAGACCTTTTACGAGTTGCAGCATCTTTGATGCAATGCCCATGATCTGATCGTTCAGCGTTAATCCGAATCTCGTTTTTCCGCATACGAGGTGTCCCGGATTTATAACGTCGTTAGGATCTGCATGCGTTTTCAGCGTTCTCATGAATTCCGCCGATCCTTCGTCGCGTATCATGTCAAGATTCGACGCAAAGAATATCCCCAGTCCGAGTGAACGGCCGCCGTATTTCGCCGCTTTGTCGCCCATGAGATAGTTGTAGGCGAATCCCGTCATTCCCAACGGCGATTCTGTATCCATAAAGTAATACGGCATGAACATTGCTGTACTGCGGTCGGCGATCATTCCTATTATTCCGCCGCCGTCCATCTTCATTGTCTTGAAACCTTCATAACATTCGTCAACGAACTCGGCCCAGTGTTCATTCCTTACAACGACCTCGGCAGGAATGGAACCGATGCCCACCTTGCGTGCCCTGAATTCGTAGCAGCGCTCTTCCCATTCGTGGTCCGCAACGCTCTGCGCAACTTTCTTTCCGCCGTACTTCTCAATGATGGCATCCAATGTTCTTTCTTCGACCTCGATGAACTCCGGCGCTCCCTGCAATGTTATGAGGAACAGATTTTTCACATCAGGCGCGTGCAATCCCGCTTTCCTCTGGTGTTCGAAATGCATGAAGTCGGACCACGCTATATGCAGTGGTCTGAGACTCGGATGTTTCGTTATCTCTGTTATAGGTCCGCCCATATCCCTCAGATTCTCAAAGTCGTACGCCAGCGGTTTTATTACGCCTAACGGATGAACTCTTAATGTTATCTTCGTAATGAGACCGAGTGTTCCTTCCGCACCGGAGAACAACTGATTCAGGTTGTAACCTGACATGTTATTTGCAATTTTATCGTAACCGGTGTTCATTATCGTACCGTTTGAAAGAACTACCTCCAAATTGAGTATGCTTTCTCTTGCCGATCCGTATTTGTAACCGCCCGGACCGATACCGCCCGTTGAGACCCAGCCGCCGACCGTTGCCGACGGGAAACTTGACGGATACGAGCCTACGAGCAAACCTTTTTTAGCGCATGCATCGTAAACTTTCTTCCAAGTGCACCCTGCGTCAACTTTGACGCACATGTTCACTTCATCTATTTCGTGAACGTTGTTCATTCTGCTTGAAAAGTCTATGACAATTCCCGCAGCCGTGGGCGTACATCCGCCCAATCCCCATGTTGATGCGCCCCTCGGCGTCAATGCGACACCCGTTTTGAACGCTATCTTCGCTATCTTTGAAACGTCCTCCGCACTCTTCGGTCTTACGACGGCGTCCGGTATGTTATCGAACGCCACTCCGGCTTCCTTCGGAAGTGGGGCAAGATCGTGGCTGTAAAGCAATCTCTCCATGTCGCTCGTGGTTACGTTCTCGGCGCCTATCGCGTCCTCTATCTTTGCGATTATATCCGAGGTCACTTCCCGTGATGAATTCTCTGGTTTTTTCATTTTTATGTGCCTCCACTTCTAAAAGCGTGTGACATTACGATTGTCCATGCAATATGTTATCGGTTATTAATCCTTTTCATAAGTTCCCATGCGCGCTGCGCGCTGAATGTTCAATATTTTACCCATACGCGCGGATATTCCCGTTGCGATGCGTATGCGTCACACGCTGTCTTCCATCTCGGATCTCGTCATGATACGAATGAGCATACTGCTGTCGTTTATCCTTGATTCCGATATTTTTGCGATCTCCCCGAGTTTCTTTCCGTAGACGTTCATTTCGGAGATGTTCTCAATGTTATCCTTCTTCGAAACTTTTACTCTGAGGCCGTCCAAATGCATCACGATCGGCGCAGGCCGGAGACATTCCTTCAGCGGTTCGTATTCTTCAAGCAATTGTTTTATCTCAGCGGGATGAACGAATAACGGATCCTCATCGATGGCCATCTTCTTCTCTTTGATCACTTTCTCAACACTTTCCGATATCTCTTCCAATTTTTTCATATCTTCCGGGGTTCTCATCCTTTCCGTTCTTCTTCCCACTCCGTGGACGATCGCTTCGCAGCATTCGTCCAGACCGTCAGGTCTCGGTCCTGATACAAGTATCACAGGAACCTTTATTTTTTCGAAAAGGTGTTTCTTCGCTTCCACGCATGATTTGAAATTGCCTAACATGAAGACAGCGGCATCATACTCGTTTATTATATCCATCTCTTCCATTGATATCTGCGACGTTGCTTTCCCGCGACCTCTCGCTAATCCCATTACCACTGTTATGGCACCTGCTTCTCTCAGCGCCTCTGCGATGTCGCATACCGGATGAGGCATATGATGCCTCCCGAGAGTCGGCCCTATAACGGCTATTTCCGTTCCGGCTAACGGAACGTTCCTTACCATTCCGCCTATGGATGTGCACATCCTCTCCATCGCTTCTCTGTCCTCTCCGGGTATCGACATGGTAACGGTGAACATCTGTGCGCTCCTTGTCTTCTGTAACACGACACCGCCTACGTCCTCTATCATTTCCAGAAGTTCGTTGGAACGGTAGATACCGCCGTCGTACATCAGCACCTCATACATTCTCTTCCGCCTCCTGCGCTGATAGATTATCTTTAACTTCATTATGCATCTTCTGCGCCTTGTCCTTCAGCGGCTGTGTCATTATCTCCTCGGTCGCCGCAATAGTTATGATACGCCCTTCGGAGATGTTGTACCTTGCCTTGATGCCCTCCGGGAGTATCCTCCACATCGCACCGATCACCTCTTGCTTTGCGTCATCTCCTGATGCTATCTCCGTTTCCGATATCCTGTCTTCGTCGCCGTTCTCTATCTTTACGTCAAATCTCGTCTGCTGTTCAACTTTATCGCGGCCGTACATCCTCCACAGCGCAGAGGTTATCTGCGGTGCGTAGTTCTCGTCCGTTATTGTCAGGTGAACGTCCTTGCCTTCTGTCCTTATGCTTACCGCATCGATCATCCTCTTGCTTTCCGGCTTGCTTTTCATTATTACGGAGATGATGAACAACGGCGTCGACGGGTCCATGGACATTTTTACTTTCTCTATTGAGCCGGCGGTCCCGGAGTCGCTTATTATCCCTTTGAACAGTTCTTTGTAAGCATCGTTACCGTAAATGTCCGTTCCCGTTACCTCGATGTACATCAATACCCCTCTAAGAACCCTGACGAAAGTATTGCGCCGCCTACTGCGCCTATATACTGCGAATTCTCCGGAACTATAGGTTTTGATCCCAATATCTCACCGACGGCCGCCACCAATCCGGATATCAATGATGTTCCGCCCACCTGTATTATCGGATGGCGCACATCTATCTCCTGTAACTGCTGCTCATACACTTGTTCAGCAACAGAATGACATGCCGCAGCGGCAACATCCTCGAACGTCCTTCCTTCTCCTAAAGTTGTGACAAGGTCCTGAATTCCGAACACTGAGCAATATGAGTTCATTTTCGCATTGCGCCAATTCCCTTTGTCGGCGAGCGAACCTAATTCAGTAACTTCAATTTTCAATCGTTTAGATACCATTTCCAGGAATCTTCCGGATGCTCCGGCGCATATGCCGCCCATTGTAAAGTTATCGGGAACACCGTCGCGAACGGTTATCGCTTTGTTGTCCATCCCTCCGATGTCAAGTATCGTTGCTTCACCGCGTTGTTTGTCGGCGAGCCAAACGGCACCTTTGGAGTTCACGGTTAACTCTTCCTGAACGAGTTTCGCATTATAATGCGTTCCCAGGCGGAACCTTCCGTATCCTGTTGTTCCTATTGCTTCCACATCCTTCATCTTCACGCCTGCTTCCGCCAACGCATTCTCAAGAACATGTTCCGCAGATCTTATCACATCGCCTGACGGCGTCCAATCCTTTCCCGCTATCTTGTTATTTATCATAACAACTGCTTTTGTTGTGCTCGATCCGGAATCTATTCCTACGGTTATGCCGCTTTGCCTTTCCCTTGCCAGTAACTCTTTTCTTGTCACTATCGTAACAAGCGCTTCCATCCTTGTCAGAAGTTGCGCCGCCTTCAGCCTTTCTGTGAACGAGTACGTAACTACGGGCAATCTCGTATTGTCCTGGATGAACCTTCTCAATTCATTTCTCACCAATGCGCCTTCGGCGCATCTGAAACAAGTGGCAATGAATACCGCATCGGCGTCATATTTTCTGTCCGCCAGCTGAACTGCTCTTGCGATCATCAATTTCAGTTGCGGCGACTGCGGTTTGAAGCCGAAACGTTCCACTGCCTTATCTATGTCGGAAGCAGAAACATCCGGATGAACTATCGTTGCTCCGACACTCCTTGCGGCTTTTTCAATTTCATACTGAACACTGCTGTATTCGGTGCCGCAGGACAGTTGCGCTATCTTTATCATTTCAGTCCCTCCAGGAATTCCTTTATTTTCGCAACGATGTCCTTTCCTTCGTCCTCGTCGTTCGGATAGTTTACGTCAAGAACGGGGATACCTTTTCTTTTTATCAGATATCTGACCATAAGATTCGTGCGGTGACATCCGACGCATCCGAAACTGTACGGACAATCTTCCATTATTATCGCTGCTTCAGCGTCCTCTATCATCGGGCCCCATACGGCCAATCGTCCTCTCACTCCGGACGGGACTTCGATACCTGCGTATTTCAGTCCTTTCATAACATCCTCCAATGATACGTTCATCGGGGGCATGTCTATCTCCGTCCTGTCTATCTTCTCCTGTATCGCCGCCATTGTGCTCAGCGGTTCGTGACCGAACCTTTCCACCAGATCGTACAGTATGAGACTGTTCGGCGGATCTATGAATATTTTCATCATTTCACCTCACAAATTCTTTTGAATCCTTCAACAGATAATTTCTTTCTTTCCGTTCTTACGGATGCTTTCTCTCCTTTGTCGGTACGGTCAAGACCGCGATGTATCTTCCAGAGATCTTCCCATTCCTGTTCCAGCTGCGCAAAACCCGGCCTTGTGCCGTGGTGCGCGCGGCACCGTCTCGGATCGGCCACACGGAATGCCCTCACCTTTGAGAATATCCCGTTAACGTCCAATTTCCTTACTTCGGATATGACCTCTCTTACAACTTCCTTTTCTCCTTCGATGACCGCGCCGTAGCATGACTCCTTCACTGTTACGTTCTTGCCCATGGCATGTATCGTTCTTGTCAACTGATCAGGCGTTATATGGGATGCCGGCGATATCACAATAAGACGTGTTTCGCGTACATTCATTCTTTGACCTCCCTTACGTAGATTATGTCCCCTTCTTTCAATCCGTCCGACAATTTCTTAAGATCGCCTTTGAACGTTCCCGTTATGTTCGTTCCGTACGGTTCCTCACCCGTCGGACCGTACTGTTTGCTGTCCTCCAGTCTGATGCCCATCAGACCGCAGTTCGGTCTTGATTGGTTTGTTATTCCGATCTCGCCTTTTTTACACTTTTTGAATTCCGTTCCCGGGTACAACGCCTTACCGCGTTCCTCATCCCCCTCGAACGTTACCATAGGCATCCCTTTGAATGCAAAATGAACTTTCATCGTTCCTATCGGTTTATGGCTCAATCCCGTTATCTTTTCAAAATAGTGCACACTGGCCGCCTCGTTCTTCCTGTCTAACGATACGTCGAATATCCTTTCCTTCCTGACGCCGAATGTTTCCGCTTCTTTGCTCTTTATCGCGTGCATCGTCCATTCCGGTTCCTGTTCGACGATGATCGAATCATCTGATGTATCGCCCGTTCGTATCTGCTTTATCCCATTCTTTTCCAGTAATTTTTGACCTTCGGATTGTTCCATGCCTATGGTCAATATCCTTTCGATGTCCGTTGCCATCGTAACGATGTCACCTGCCGCCGCATGTGCAATTATTCCTTTGCCCTGTTCGATCGTGCCTGTATCGTTGTGCGCAGGTACCGTCTGTCTGCGTTCTTTGTAGAATAATATCCTTCCCGTTCCCTCGCCTGTGTTGCGTATCGTTACCGTATCCTCTTCCCTGACGGAATTCCTTTCGTTCTCTATCTGAACGTCCGTGTTATCAGAGCATGCGACGTAACTTCCGGTCGCATCTGATATTGTGATATGACCTTTTTCCGCCGTTACAAGAAAATGTTCGCTGCTCATCGGGGAATTCGCGTTCAGCAGAACTTTTACGAACGTCTCTATCATCATTCCGTCATCCAGCGGATGTTTCGGATCTTTCGTTACAATGGTATTCTCAGAACTCCTTTCCGATATCACCGGTCTGATCGATAATATCTTATCGCCTTCTCTCAGCGACGATATCACGTGGCGTCCCGATGTTATGCGCCCGATCCTTCCCGTTCCGGCTCCGTATGCCCATTTGTGGTCGTCCGTCGCTATCATCATGTACGTCGTATCGTTATCGAAACCGCCCAATGAGAAGAAGCAGTCATAACGTCTGTACATCCTTGGTTCGCGGCTCACTTTCAGTTTCGTTCTGAAAGAACCGAACGCGGCGATGTTCTTGGTTATCCATCTTGCGCCTATTTCTCTCACATCGTTCACAACATCCAGCCAGACACGCGCATCATCGCTTTCATCGAGATGCATTATCATCTTTCCTTTTGTTGTCTCAAGTTCCAGATCATCCGTCTGCTCCTTCGTCCTGCTTGACGCGAGTGATATAGATATCAATGAATCTTTCACATAACGTTCGCCGGCGACCGCGTCGCCGAGTGTTGCTTTCGCGGGAAATTCTTTTTCTTTTCCGTTAATGATAACTTTCAATCAGAATGCCCCCTTTTCTCCGGAAGCATTGACTGTATCTTCGATACGATCTCATCCAACTTGTCCTGCGGACATGTTACACCTCTTATCACGCCCGTCGTTATCTCTCTGATCTCACCTTTTACGCTTATGTCCTCGTCCTTCGGCATTACATCCTTTGTCTTCACGCCTATTGCCGCAAAATCCTCAAAATCAATGGGACACTGCGATACTATCATCGCAGGGATGTTCACATTCCTCAGTATCAGCCTTGCTTTGTAGATTATATGCGCCCTGACGTTACCCAGATGTATCAGCGCAACTTTGAACTGCTGTATCCTTTCCACTTCTATGGGATCCAATCCGAAGTATGTTCCCGTCATTATATCGGGTGCGTCCGCGGGAACGCCTCCTCCTGCGTTCACGACGAGGACACTCGCGTCTATCCCTTCCTCGCGCAACGCATACGTTATCTCGCAAACGGGTTTCGTTATATGCCTGCGTCCGGGGCCCATCGCTATCACAACGACATCGCGACCGCTCTCGGATATCGTCGCTCTCTGCGCCAGCGACCCTCCCGAGCCCAATCCCATGGACTCTCTGCATTCCACAAAACTCAGGCGTCTGCCGATCCTTTGCTTCACTTGATCCCACTCTCTTCCTTTGTAAGTTCTTCAACTATCTCCGCCGGAGTTCCGATCATCGCTATCTTCCCGTTACGCATCAGCGCTCCGCGGTCGCAGCAGTTCAGAATGAAGTCCATGTCATGACTGACTATGACGAAAGTTTCGCCGAACTCCTCCCTTGCTTTCAGCACAGACCTTGCAACCGTTACTTTCGTGATCGGGTCCATCGTTCCCGTTGGTTCGTCGAGAATGACAATTCTCGGTTCTTGTATAAGCACCTGAGCGAATGCGATCCTTTGACATTCCCCTACGCTGAGTGTGTCCGGATACGAATACAATATCTTTTCAATGCTTTCCGCTGAGAATCCGACGCTCATCAGCGTCTGTATCGCCTTCACTTTTGCAAGTTCAGCCGGCATCTTCATTCCGATACAGGTCGTTAGGTTCTGCAGTATCGTATCAAACGGATATAACGAATATTCCTGATGCAGGAATCCGATATACGGTGTGGCCCTTCCTTTTCCTTCGGGTCCCGCTTCCGACATGTCCACCATGTCGTCGCCCACCTTTATCTTCACGGAACCTCCCGTGCACGGCGACATCCCTGCTATCATTCTTGATGTTGTTGTCTTTCCTGCGCCGGATGTCCCCACTAAAGCGAAAACTTCTCTTTCCTTTATGTCGAATGAAACGTCATCAACAGCCTTTACAACGCCTCTTATCACCGAGAAAAAATACTTTTTCGCGTTCTGTGCGATTATTATCGGTTCGCCTATATCGGACGATTCCCGTTTTTCAAATTTGTATTCCTGCATGAACTTCTTCGTTACGTTCTCAGGTATGTCATGCATCATCACATTTCCTGCATCTAACCAAATGGCATCGTCGGCCATTTTGTCAATTGCTTCGGGCCAGTGAGATACGAACACCATGCACATTCCCTTTCCCTCTACTAATTTTATCAGAGAATTGTGTACTATCTCCGCGGTCCTCGGATCTAACGTACCGGTGGGTTCATCAGCGAGGAAGAACAACGGATCCTTTGCCAACTGCCTTGCCAATACCGTTCTCTGTTTCTCGCCGCCTGAAAGGTCCCTTGCGATATGTGTCGTCCTGTGCGTCAGATTGACGAATTCCAGCAACTCGACTATCTTTTTTGTTCTTTCTCTCTCGTCAAGTCCGTGCGGCAATGCTTCCGCTATATTCTCCATTACTGTCTTATCACCGAACAATGCGAATGTCCTTTGCAGCATTATCGCGATGCGTCCTTTGATCTCTTCCCTCAACTGGTCCCTTTCGGGAAGTGCCCAGTAATCAACGTCCTTCGTTACCGTCTCGGAATTGCATTTGGTGCATCTTACGCCTTTGTACGGAAGATCGATGGAACCGCATTTTACACAATGATTCACCCTGTAGATCACTTTTCCTTTGTCAGGTCTGTAATCCACGCTTCCGCGGAGCATGTTTATCAGAACGCTTTTTCCGGCCGCGCTCTTTCCTATCAGTCCCAATGAAGAACCCGTCGTCAATTTTGCGCTCACACCGTTCAGTACAGTACGGCCGTTGAACTTCTTTGAAACGTTATCGATTATCAGCAGGTCGACCGCTTCATGTGCCATGTATCGGGAAAAGAGATGAAATTATAAAATATCATGGAATAACAGCCGTTAAATTTTCTCCGATAACGAGGATTATCCTTATTATTGTGTGATCTGCGTTAAATGTTTCCCTCTTTTCGAGAGTTCGTGCGCATTATTTAATTATCAGTACATGCTAACATGATATCATGATGAGACCGTACAACATTGCATCAGGCGGACCGGCCCCGAAATTCACAGATTATCACCTGTGGAAGGCACTGATGATAATGAGCGAAACGAAACCTATCGGACGTAAAGCGCTGTCCATCGCGCTCAATCTCGGCGAAGGCAGCACAAGAACGATATTGGATATGTTCAGCGAAGATAATTACATCGTCGTCACAAAAAGCGGTGCCGTATTGTCCGAAAGGGGAAAAAGAGCAAAGGATGCCGTAAAAATGGATGTCAGCATCGTGAACGTCAGCGATCTTACGATAGGTGCGGTCAACTGTGCCGTTAAGATACGCGGTGTGTCAAAAAAAGTGACATACGGATGCGAGGAACGCGACGAAGCGATAAAAGCCGGTGCCACCGGAGCAACGACACTCGTATGCAGCGGCAGCCGGTTGATGTTCCCGGGTTCCGAATATCTTGTTTCCGCAAGTATAGAAGAAGCGCTGAAAAAAGAGTTCCGTATCGGCAACGGTGACGTTGTTATCATAGGCACCGCCGCCGATGAGGAGAATGCGGAGAAAGGTGCCGTTTCCGCCGCCATAAGATTAATAGGCGGAATAAAGTCGCACAAAAGTACGCTGGACGTTCCGTTCCAGAGGAATTCGAACAAAGAATTGATATCTCTTGCCTTCACGATACACGATCTTGTAGGAAGATTACCGGTATGTGCGAGAAGCAAAGATAATCTTGGTATCAGGATAGAGGACGGGCGTGTTATCGACAACACCTATACCGGCGAGGTACTGGAAGAGGCGATGGAGGTCGGCACGACGATACGCCGCGTCGCTACGTCCGGTCCGTACAAGGGAATAAAAGTGATAGTCGCTCCGCTGGAGGTTGACAACGAGGTTGTCGCGTCGGTCGGTGTTGTGGACATCAGAGCGTTAGCGGGCATGGACAATCTGATAAGGATGCGTGAGAACGATGAGTGAAACAAAGATGACTGTTAATGCAGGTGTGTGCAGATTCATAACAAAGATACATGCGATCGGATCGGATGATTACATGTCCGTAAGATTCATAATAGAAAGCGACTGCCCCAATGTGAAGGAATTTGCCGCTGCCGTCGGCGATGTGGACTCGATGAATGCTGTGGCCGCGCCGATAATGGACAACGAACTGATGAAAAGATGCAGTGAATTCCTCCCGCACCCTGCCTGTCCCGTACCCTGTGCGTTGGTGAAAGCATGCGAGGTCGCGATAGATTCAGCACTGAAGAAGGACGTAACATTCAATTTCCAGTGATGTGTGTGCCATGAACGACATACAACTTGACATTGTGAAAGGATTAACTGGTGTGCTTAACGCGTTCTATCTTAACGACAAAGTTTTAAAAGAACTGAAAGCAGAGGAAGCCAAAGTTAAAGGGACGATGGATATCGGCGTGATAAACGAAGGCTTCAATGACGCCCTTACGAGAGAGAAGATAATATGCATCGTCAAGGACAAGAGATTCAGACCTCCTCCCGAACCTACGGTGATATTAAGAGGCAATGACGGTGCCGTTCTGGGGTTGGAGGTATTTCCGCATACTTCACATCTTTATGAGAACAGAGAAGACATAATATGGATGGGTGACGCGTTCATCGTGTTCCCGCATGTTGCCGTGAAAGGGGGGGAAGCATTCGTTATGCCCCCGATACCGTTCGTCGAACTGAACGAGAGCAACGGATGCGCTGACGTGATATCATGCAGTCCCGCGCCAACATCCGATGTCATCATAAAGAAGCATTACGGACTTGTTGACGATCCGAAATTAGCTACGATACTGGTTGCGTTCAACACGAAATAGAACTCTCGCCGCGGTGAGAATTCTTCATTTTCTTCTTTCTGTTCGGTGGTTCTTATTACAGTTATTTCAAATGAGCCAGACTTAACAATGAGTAGCGAAAAAGTCTGTTATATATGAATAATAATGTCGAAAATGTCGGTAGGTGGGAAGCTCGGTTCGCCGTGCCCCTTAAACCACGGCGAACCTGAACCGCCCCATAGGAGGTGATGAAAGTGAGCCGAAAGGGCTACCGGCTTCGGATAACCATAACCCTCGGTTCGATCAAGATCGTTATCGATCTTGAAGATCCGTAAACATGGTCGGCTGACCCTCGTTACGGGTCCCGGCCCTCAGGGGCCAGTTATTCTCCTACAGATGACAGAGCATTAACAAAATATTTAAAGCAAACTCTGAGCAAAACGTTGAACGTGAAACAATCTCCTCATTACGGTGAGAATTTTTTCCGATTTTTCATTTCAATGAGGGTGCTCATGAACAGTTATTTCGAGTGAGCCAGACTTAACAATGAGTAGCGAAAAAGTCTGTTATATATGAATAATAATGTCGAAAATGCCGAGAAGGAAAGTTCGGATGTGCCGAACGCCTCATGAACGGCACACCCGTAACCGGACTCGGAGGGGGTGAATGCGCGTATGCGTAAGAACCAACCGATATGGCGAAGGTGGCGGATAGTAATATCCGTCGGCCCTGTCAGGATCACCATAATCCTTGACAGGAAATAAACCTCTTCGACTGGCCCACGTTACGGGCTTCAAACCCTTTACTTTGTCCCCGATACAAGATGCTTGACGAAATATTTAAAACACACCCTGAGCAAAAACGTTGGACGTGAAATATCTGCCTGCGGCGGTTGCCAAGCATCATTCCACTATCGTCATCCTCTCTCTGATGTCGTCCATATTTCCGTTCAGATGGATCATGTCCGATGACGACAATATCATTTCCGTGCCTATTTCAGCGTTAATTTTTGAGAAGAATCCTTTTTTCATCTTCATCGCTTCTATTGCGCCTTTGTCCAAACGTATCACTAATGACGATACTTTCCACGTGTCGATATTTATCATCACCGTTGTTACCGTTCCGACAAGTTGATTATCTTTCGTCACCACCTTTGACGATATCAAAGATGACAGAGATGCGATATTGTCGTTGTCCGGTGAAACAGCATCTTTAAGCGCTTCGATGGGCCTGTTCAAAAGGAGCACATCATTCAGTATGAAGTTCTCAGGAAGAATTAACAGCGTCGTTTTCCTCGAACCTGCGGCCAGCATTTCCGATCTTTTTGTTCTTATCCTCAGACCGACGACGTTCCGTTCGAACGGGTCATATCTTATGTCAATGATCTCACCGACCTCATACGCATCCGATGATATCATTTTCTTATCTTTCAAAGATCCGAGAGGTATCTGCATATTTACGTGAACGCGAACGAATGTAAAAGAATTTCCGAAAAATTAAATGAAACTATGCGGCTTGCGCCGCATAGAAATGAAATTTAAAAGGTTTAACCTCCGCCCGAGGGCATGAACATATCGATGTTCACATCCTCTGCCTCTTTTGCGAACTCTTCGACGGACCTTACCTTTTGGGTGCGGTCCCTCTCTCGTTCTTTGTAGGAAACTTCCTTATACTCGCTTATGTCCGCTTCTGCGAGCAACGAAACATTATAGTAAAGACCGGTAAAGTCAAGCAGTGCCCATACTTTGCCGTTCCTTTCTGCGATGTCCGTTACCTTTCCTACCGTGGACGTAGGCATGTACTTACAGATGTCTCCTACCTTCATTGAGCTCACACTTTGATGACAGCGGTTCTCTCACCGGCCGGCTTGAACTCCCTGAGTCCGCCTCTTCCGATCTCCTTCGTTATGTTCGCGAAGTCGAACACTAAAGAGGGATCAGCGAACGCAATGCGTATGAACGGGTTCACGGTGAATGCGTCGCCGCGTGCTGCGTGCGCCGCTTTCGGTATTCCGGTGTAACCGGACAGGTGACCTACGTTCATTGCGTAGTTGGGGTAGTTCGGACCTCTGAGTTCCATCGGGAGACCTTCGTCTGACCTGTATGCAAGCGAGTTCGCGGAACCGCACTGATCCTGCAGATCGTATCCGTAGAATCCGAGTCTTCCCGCTCTCTCTTTGTGCTGCAGCATGGACAGATACCAAAGGTTGACACCGCAGTCCGCGACACCGGTTGCCATCGCACCTGCGATTCCCGTTGTAGCGGCTGCTACTGTCGCTCTCTGTGAACCGCCGAAGTGGGATTCCATGACAGCCGGGTACTTCTCGTACATGCTGAGCGCGTATGCGTTCACTTCGTCACCGAGTTTCAGAACGTCATCGAACTTGCCTGCGTCGAGTTTGCAGAATCCGCCGTACTTGTCCTTTATCAGGTCTATCGCGTAGTACACGTAATCCTCAAGGATGTTATCCGTGTACGCTGCTGATGCGTACTGTGTGAATCCTACACCGCCGGACATGTATCCGCCGAGGTATATCTGATCGAACACTATTGCACCCAATGCTACCGCCTCAAGCGCACCGCGTCCCGGGTCGTCCGGTTTCACACGGTCGGACTGTGCTATATCAGCCATGTATCCGAACGGTATTCCTCCGGGCTCGTTGGGTCCTCTTGCACGCCTTGCCGGCATCATTGTACCCATTTCCATCGACTGGTGCTTTGCGGAGTATGCGAAGTCAGCGATAGCTGCCTCACCGGCTGCAAGTTTGTATGACGAGATGAACGCCATCGAGATCTGCTTTGCTGCATGCCTTGATGCTGTTGCACCGTCCATGAGCCTTCCGACCATTGTCGGAACGCGTACTGCCTGCGTCAGTGTGTTGCCTATTGCTTTCTTCAACTGTGCCGCGTGGTCCTTGCTGAACAGTTTGTTGATGTCTATGACGAATTTTTTGTCTATTTCGTCTATCAACTCATCGTTACCGCTGAACACTTTGATGTACGAGTCGTACACCAATGCGGGGTTGCACTCTGCCATGTGTTCCTGAACGACCGCTCCTCCGGGTATTGTGTGGTTAACAGTTTCCAAATAGCGGTTGATCGTCTCAGGCGTAACTTCCTTACCTAACCTTCTTTCGATGGTCTGGTGCGGTGAGTCCAATCCTACGAGCACAGTTCTCCTTATGTCATCCCAAGCCTGCTGGATAGCGGGGTTGTTGATGCAGTGCAGGTCATCGGGCTCTACGAATATGTCGGTGTGCGACATCTGGTAGGGCATCCATGACCTCTGTCCCAGCGGTACACCGATATCTTGGTTCATCATCGGTATTCCGCGCGCTTTGGCGATCTTCTTCGATGCTTCTACGAACTCAACTTTCCTCTTTGACTGTTTCCAGCCGCCGTAGCAGTAGAATTTCGTGTGCACATCGGTCGGGTCCTCTTTGAACTTCTTCTTGACCGCCTGCATGAATAACTTTTCTTTGTTCGCCAACTTCAGACCCCCTTTACGTTAAAGGGCTGGTAACCTGCAAGCGTTCTCAGTTTGTGTATCCTGATACCGTATGCGGTGACCTCTTTGTCATCCCTCATGTCAACGCCGCCCTGGTATGCGGTGAAGATCGTGGTCCTCTTCATAAGATCGGCCTGCGGTGCCGGTTTGCCTACAGATATCTTCCTGTCCAAAGGCAAGGCGACCTGGTCCTTTACGTAAACGACCTCTTTCTTCTTACCGTCCCAGACGTACCTCTGCCATGCATCGAACATCAGGCCGTTCTCATCGAGACGGCATGCGTGACCGTGAACGGTCGCTCCTCTGATACCCGTGAGTGCAGGGTCGAATGTTTCGTTGTCTATGAGTTCCTTGGAGAGTTTTTCCAAGTCTCTTTCCCTCATCTCGATGATCTGCCTTCCGGAAAGCGTACCGGTGTCAAGACCTCTGTATCTGGACAGGTACATCCATGCTCTCTGGTACGGCGAGATCGGTGCGAAATATACGGAGTCAGTGAACTGAATATATCTGATCCTGTCTCCCTTCTTCGCGCCCTCTATCGGTACGACGAGTTCTCTTATCGGACATTTAGGTTCCTTGCCCTCCTCGAGTGGCGGGTGGATGGATTTGTACTCCTCTCCGGGGTTCCTGTGTCCCATTATCCTGACGACATCATCCATGGCGATGTCGCGCAGTACTTTCAGTTTCTGTTTCGGATCCAGGTATTTACGCCTGTTCACTGCAGGTACCGTGGTTCCGGGATAGAATTGTCTTTTGTAAGCCATATCTAACACCTCAATGTGTCTGTTAAGGTAGGCCTGTATTTCGAGTACCTTCCGACCTCTATCGAATAACCCACGCTGATATTTCTGTCGCACA
>Ga0123356_10003289_pt1 | contig 16981 bp, 17 predicted proteins | sample TergutEmb28metaG_2_FD_92546 | JGI IMG/M metagenome (GOLD analysis project Ga0123356, IMG submission 92546) | Embiratermes neotenicus P3 segment gut microbial communities from Petit-Saut dam, French Guiana - Emb289 P3 | ecosystem: Host-associated > Arthropoda: Insects > Digestive system > Gut ...
CCACCCCCAGCCGCGTTCCGCCCACCCACCCGCTCGCCACCCTGCGCTCGCGGAGCTCGCCTCCACCCCCAGCCGCGTTCCGCCCACTCGCTCGCCACCCTACGCTGCCTGCCAGCAACCCCCACCGCACCCGCGCCTAGCGCGAGATGCCGACAAATCATCCTGTGCTATCATTGAATTTCAAAACAACACGTCAAGGAGGGCGATACATGCCGCTGAAAGATCGTATTCAAGAAGCCGCAGCTTTTATAGCACCTCGAATAGCAGATGCGCCGGACATCGCAATAATCCTGGGCTCTGGACTAGGCGGATTGGCAGAGCTCATCGAAGTCGATACCGCAATAGATTATCAGGTTATCCCGTATTTCAAAGAAAGTGGAGCGCCAGGTCATGAGGGGCGGTTGTTGTTTGGCAAGGTGGCAGGCAAGTCGATTGCCTGCATGCAAGGTCGCTTGCATTACTACGAGGGAAACAGCGCCGAAGACACGGTCTTTCCCCTCCAGGTGCTAAACGCCCTCGGTGCAAAGACCTTGCTGGTGACCAATGCTGCGGGCGGCATCAATACTGAGTTCGAAGTCGGCGACATCATGTTGATCACCGACCACATCAATCTAACCGGCGCAAGCCCCCTGACCATGGGCGATGAGCAGGGACTGTACGACTTCCTGGACATGTCATATGCCTACACTCCCAAGCTGCACGAAACCGTCCGAGCTGTCGCCAAGGCGCAGAACCTGACCTTACGCGAAGGAGTTTACCTGGGCCTGCGCGGTCCGAGCTTTGAGACCCCGGCAGAAATACGGGCTTTCCGCATCTGGGGAGCAGACGCAGTAGGCATGTCGACCATCTTCGAGGTAATAACCGCCAACCAGGTGGGTATGCAGACCATCGGTCTGTCCCTGATTACCAACATGGCCGCCGGAATTCTGGATCAGCCTCTGAGCGGCGAAGAGGTTATGCAAACCGCCGCATTTGCTGCCGAAAAAATGCAGAACCTGGCACTCGGCATTCTGTCGGAGCTTAGAACATGAGCCACAAAGCTTAAAGCCGCATGAACCTGACTGGGCAACTGATAACGCTCGATCGCACTCTTCCGCTGGTTAGAATAGGTGGAGAAGATCGCCGTGCTGAATACGCAGCCAGTTTCTCTCGAGACCAAATACGGGTAACCGTCGGTGATTTCTTACAACTGTCACAGACCGATAGCGATGCTGCGCCTCAGATAGTCGGAGTATTGCCGCGAACCACTTTGCTGGCGCGTCGTATCTGTCGCGAGCACCCCAGTATTGGCTCTGGGGCGTTTGAAGAGCATCTGTTGGCAGCGAATTTCGATCGCGTTTTTGTTGTTTGTGCTTTGGGGCGCAATAGCGTTGATCTCGATTACATCGAGCGGCAACTAGTGGCTGCCTACGAAGGCGGTGGCCAGGTAACGGTGGTTTTGAATAAAACCGATCTAGCCAGGCAGCCAGTAAATGAGCTGGTAGAACAGGTATCCGCGCTTGCCGAGGATCTTCAGGTAGTTGCCTGCTCGGCAGAGACAGGTGAGGGTATCGAAGATCTCAGAGCGTTGTGTCCTCCTGGCTCAATGAATGTTTTCTTCGGTCGCTCCGGTGTGGGTAAGTCTACTCTTATCAATGCCCTGATCGGCAGTGAAGTTCTTGCGACTGGTGCCATCCGTGAGCGGGATCACGCTGGCAGGCACACAACTGTTGCGCGGCAGATGGTGTTTGCTGATGATCGTTCGTATTTCGACACCCCTGGAGTCAGAAGCATCGGAAACTATCTGCATGAGGTTGGGTTGGAAGAGGTGTTCACGGATGTTATTGAGCTTGCTGGTCAGTGTCGCTTTCGCGACTGCAAACATGAAATCGAACCAGGCTGTGCAGTACGGCAGGCTATTGAAAAGGAGACCTTGACTGAGCGCAGACTGCAGTCGTATCAGGCGTTGGCAGCTGAGGTGACAGGCGACGATCAGTTGCCATAGATGGGGTCAGCCTGCGTCCTGCTGGGCGGGGGCGGTCACGACGCGGGTGGCACACGGGGTGGCCTGCGGTGCTGCGACCTGCAGCATAAACGACAATGCATTGAAAGGAGCCTGACTTGGCACTTAGAGACACTATACTACCTAGCTACTCAACCGACACATATGATGTCTACGAGCTTGACCAGCAACTGCTTCTGGTTGCCCATGATCGCCTATACATCAACGAACAAAAGATATCCGACCAGATAGAGAACAAAGGTCGCGCCGTGATGCATTTGGCGGTCTATTGGTACGAGCTGTTCGAGGCTATTATCGACACCAACTTCGTCTCAGCTGATGTCGCAGATCTACCCAAAGCCTTCGAACCTTACGCTGACGAACTGCACAATCGCTTCATGCTGACAGCCAAGGTTGATGAGTACCCGATCAGGGCTCAGGTTTTGGGCTACCTGACAGACCAGGTAATTGACGAGTATCAAAGCACCAGTACTGTCGGAGGTGTCGATACAGAGCCAGGCTTAGTGCTGAACAGCAAGCTTGAACAGGTAATCTTTATTCCTTACCTGCTGACCGAAGGCAGCAGCACCGGTGAGCAGATAGACCTGTTCAAAACAATAGAGCTATTCGAAGCCAGAGACGCTATGGTGCTCTGCTCAAACGCCCTGGAGCTTTACGAGATAATCCATAGTCTAGCTTTATCTTTGGGCGTGGTATTCGTAGACATTAATCTGCGTTTTGGATCTGTTGACAACCGAGTAGTGCTGGCATCAGTACCCACAGCAGACAACTCGCTACTGTGGCAATCAGAAGTCCTACAGGCAGACCAGAAACCAACACTTTATCTCCAGGAAGTCTATGACTGGCTAGCCTCAGACAATAATCAAACCACACAGAAGCAGTTGCTGCCAGCAGCGCTCAGTGACCTGACTTCCAAGCGCCTGATAGAGCTTAGCGAGACGATTACAAGAGAAAGCCTGGCTGACTGAAAGTAAAGCTGAGCTTAAATAAAGGGTGGGCTAACTGCCTAAGCTATCAACATCGCCCATTATTATTTGCATTGGCATTAAAATCACGTCTTGGCATCTTTGAACAATTTGCTATAGTACGAAGGTAACCAATCAAGGAGAACTTCGATGGCACAGCGAAATCCATTAAATGAACGTAACCTCGGTGGTGGCCCTGCTGGCCAGACCCGAAGATCAGCTTCTTCAGTAAAGCCGGTTTCTGCAGCAGCTGCATCGGTACAGGAAGCCAGAAAACCAGAGACATCAAAAGAGCGCAAAGCTGCTGAGCAAGCCAGAAAAGATAAGATGGCGAAGAAGGCAGCCGAGCGCCAGCGTAAAGCGGTAAGAAACAGGCAGCTAGAAAGAACCGCCCAGGCAAAAAGCAGAATCGCTCGCGGCGAGATGACAGCCGAAGAAGCCGAAGCCGAAGCAGCTCTTCCCGAATCAGATGAAGAAGTACAGGCCACTACTTTACTACCTAGAGTCAGGGCTGAAAGAGCAACCGTTACTCCACTTACAGAAAACCCACAATTCATCAAATGGCGTCGCTTGAACTGGGTCTGCATGGGTGCAGCAATCGGCTTCATTGCCATGTCGCTACTCAGTATGTACATGTCTGACACAGGCAATGTCAACATGGTATTCGTAGTACCTTCCTACATATTCCTGCTTGCTGTAATAGCAATAGATTTAATCAAGCTACGTCCGATGACCAGAACATATCGTGAGCAAGTGAATAATCAGAAAAACAGACTCTCGCCAAAACAGCAAAAACATGCTGCAGCAGAGAAGAATCAAGCAGAGCAGGCTGCCAAGCAAAAGATGGCAGAAAAAGCAGCTCGTAGACGTGGCAACAAATCGCAAGAACTTAGCGAAGACGTAGATTTATAAGGCTTGCATTCAAGCAACAGATTTAGAGGGCAGACAGGGTCGCTCATGTTATTCATGTGATTGACCAAACCAACAACAAAGGAGAAGTAATGAAGCGTTTCAACATCTATGTGACCAGTAAGCCAGTGATTTATGATCCAGCAGGCAAGGCAGCTGAGAATGCTTTGGCTAGAATGAACTTCGAAGGAGTCGAAAGACTTCGCATCGGTAAGTTCATCGAAATGGAGTGTGCGGATGAAGTCAGCCTGGCTGATGTTGAGGCAATGTGTGATCGCCTGTTGGCCAATCCGGTAATCGAAGACTACCGGATCGAAGAACAATAAGGCTGGGGTGTGATAGCAGTGAGCGATTTTCGTTTCGGAGTCATAATATTTCCAGGTACCAGCTGCGGCCAGGATGTGGTTCACGCCATCAGACACCTTGGCTTTGATGCTGACTATGTCTGGCATGCAGACAGCTCTCTCGATGGCTTTGACGCAGTAGTCATTCCCAGCGGAGCATCCTACGGCAACTACCTGCGCAGCGGAGCAATAGCCAGCCATTCGCCGATCATGGAAGCTGTCAAAGACTATGCCGAACTGGGCAAACCCGTACTGGGCATTAGCAACGGATTTCAGATTCTGACCGAAGCAGGGCTTTTACCAGGCGAGATGCTGCAGAACAAAAGTGTCAAATACGTCAGTAAGAGCGTTCAGATATCTGTACAGAATAACTCGTGTCAGTGGTTGGATATTGCGCCAGGTACAGAGCTGACACTACCGATCAGCCACGGATTCGGCAGCTTCTACGTCGACCAGGACACCCTTAAAGAAATGGAAGCAAATGGGCAGATCGTTTTGTGCTACGCGCAATGCGACTGCGCTGCAGCAGATCAAGAAGATGCTTCATGCAGCCTGGATAGCATTGCAGCTGTCAGCAACAGGCAAGGAAACGTCTTGGGTATGATGCCATATCCAGAGCGGGTAACCGATGGTATCGCTGGAACAGATGGCGGCGCATTCTTCAGTGCAATAGTCAAACATATAAAGGAAGTAGCATGAACAATACAGTGATGATTCCCCCAGCAGTATCAGAAAGCATCCACACCCTGGATAGCGAGATAGCTCCGCCATTAGCCGTCGAGCTGGGTCTGACACTTGATGAGTATGCTGAGATTGAAAAGATTCAAGGTCGTGTACCTTCACTGACTGAGCTATATATCTACTCGCTGATGTGGAGCGAGCACTGTGGATACAAACACTCTCGCGGTCAGCTGAAAAAGTTTCCGACAACGGGAGCTCATGTACTCCAAGGCCCCGGTGAGAATGCTGGCGTTATCAGTGTTGGTGACGGCTGGGCTGTCGCCTTTAAGATGGAGTCGCATAACCACCCCTCAGCAATCGAACCGTTCGAAGGAGCAGCCACCGGTGTTGGTGGTTGTGTCAGAGACATCTTTACCATGGGAGCAAGACCGATCGCCTCACTGAACTCGATGCGGTTCGGTACCTTGGACAAACCGCGCCAGCGCTATCTGCTTGAGGGAGCAGTTGCCGGTATCAGCTACTACGGCAACTCAATCGGCGTTCCCAGCGTTGGAGGCGAGGTCTTTTTTGAGGAGACATACGACGGAAACTGCCTGATCAATGCGATGGCTGTAGGCTTGATGCGTGAAGACCAACTGACCCGCGCAGTTGGCTCTGGTCCAGGAAACCTTGCGGTAGTCCTGGGTTCGACAACCGGCAGAGACGGTATCGGTGGCGCTTCGATTCTTGCCAGTCAAGAGTTTGCTGAAGCAGCAGAAGACCAGCGCCCAGCTGTACAGGTCGGCGATCCGTTCATGGAAAAACTGCTCATCGAAGCCTGCCTTGAGCTGCTCGACGCCAAGTTATTGGTTGCTATGAGCGACCTTGGTGCGGCAGGTGTCAGCTGCGCAGCTTCTGAGATGGCAAGCCGTGGTGGAGTAGGAATCGATATCGACGTACGCAAGGTTCCGCGCCGTGAATCCGGAATGCAGCCCTTTGAGGTAATGGTTTCTGAGTCGCAGGAGCGCATGCTGGCAATCGTTACTCCAGAGAACTGGCCTCAAGTCAAAGAGATCTGCGATCGCTGGGGCGTACCAGCTACCGTATGCGGTGAGATCACCGACACCGGTCGTTTCGTAGTACGTGACACCGAGCTCTCGGATGATCCAATCCAGCAGATCGTGGCCGATATGCCAGCTGAGATGCTGGCAAACTCCGCTCCTCTCTATGACCCTCCGGCATCCAGGCCGGCATACATGGATGAGCTGGCAGCTTTTGATATCTACTCTGTCGAGCACCCTGAAGGGGTGGATGCCGTTTCTGATGTTTTCCTAAAACTGCTTGGCAGCCCCAATATCGCTTCCAGGGCATGGATCTACCAGCAGTTCGACCAACAAACCCGTAATAACACCGTGGTTCTGCCTGGCGCAGACGCTGCAGTGGTTCGCCTTGGTGATACCGGTCACGGCGAGCTGAGCAATCGCGGAATCGCCATGACAACCGACTGCAATGGTCGCTACTGCTATCTTGACCCCTATCTGGGAGCTCAGATCGCTTTTGCTGAAGCAGCCAGAAACCTGGCCTGTGTTGGCGCTGAGCCAGCCGCGATTACCGACTGCCTGAACTTCGGAAGCCCGGAGAAGCCAGAAGTCTACTACACCTTTATCAGATCGATCGATGGCCTGGCTGATATCTGCCGCGACTTTGGAGTACCGGTTGTCAGTGGTAACGTCAGCTTCTACAACGAGAGCCAGGGTAGCGCCATTTATCCCACTCCGACCATCGGTATGGTTGGTCTGGTCGAAGACATCAACGTCATCTGCACACCAGGTTTCAAGGCAGCAGGTGACGCGATTATTCTGATCGGCGAGACGGCTGATGAACTGGGTGGAAGCGAATACCTGAAGGTAACCCACGATCTGGTCGCAGGCGCACTGCCCAGGCTGGATCTTGATCTGGAGAAGGACGTGCAGCAAGCCTGCCGCCAGGCAGTAAGACGGGGTCTGCTGCAAAGTGCCCATGACCTTTCTGAGGGCGGCTTGGCAATAGCAATAGCCGAAAGCGCGATAGCTGGTAAACTTGGGGCGAATATCGTCATAGATGACGACCTACCGATTGTCGCCAGCCTGTTTGCTGAGAGCCAGAGCCGCATTCTGGTCAGCGTCAGTGAGGCAAAGGTAGAGCAGTTCATCGACCTGCTTGCCGAGCTGAATGTACCATATAGCCTGCTTGGTGAAGTAGGATCAGAAAAGCTGACTATCAGCAATGCTGATGGTGCGATTCTGGAGGCTGACCTTGACATAATCACTGATGTCTTTGATGGCTCTCTTGAACGGTTAGTCACTTCTACTGAAGGCTTTTAGGCGTTTTGTTATACTTGAAACGCGTGGTGATAGTCGGACTGGGTGATAAATCAAGGAGAGGTTGATGCAAGGAGTATTGCTGACGTTATACCAGCTTGCAGGTAGTTTATTGATTCTGCTAAGCCAACCTTGGTATGAGCGAAAGATCAAGGTCTTCGGAATAGTCGAAGTGTCTATGTCATTTGTCGTAGCATTGGGCTTGTTGATGGTAATAGCGGTTGTAGTGCTGATAGGCAAAGGCTTTATCCAAGAAGTCAAGCGCAAGAAATAAAAGCCTTAAGCCAAGCAGAGAAGGTATATCGAACATAGTCAATCATACTACCAGGGGCTCTCGCTCAACTGATTCGAGAGCCCTTATAGTTTGAACAGTGATCTCTATCGAAAAGATTATGAAAGTACAGGAGCATGGCTGATAACAATACGGATGACACGCTAGAAAAGACAACAGAAGACAGGCTTTCTCTCACCAGCGAGGATGCTCCTGCCACCGAAACCAGCGGTGGATCGCGCTTCAAACAAAAAGAAAAGAAGCGGCGCACTGACGTGCTGCTCTATGTCGGCGTGGCGCTGATCACGGTTGCAGTCGCGATTGCCGGATTCTTAATCTGGCGCTATGTTCAAGCGAACGCAACATACGTAACCATTGAAAGAGAGTCCGGATTTGACCGCGAAGCCATTGACTCATCAATCAGTCCCGAAGAGATCGGTATGGAAATCGACTGGGATGCACTGCACGAGATCAATACAGAGATCGTCGGCTGGCTATACGTGCCAAACACCAACCTGAGCTATCCGATAGTACACGGATCAGACAACAGCTACTATCTGAACCATACTGCTGATAGAACAGTGAATGCTTCCGGTGCGATTTTTCTGGACTATGAGAATTCGTCAAAGTTCAGAGACAGCAGCACTTTCATCTACGGCCATAACATGCTAGGCAACGCTATGTTCTCCGAGATGACCGGATACATCGACGAGTCATTCCTTCGCGCTCACCCACGCATTCTGATTTTCACACCAACCGAGACCTTTGACCTGACCGTCATCGGAGCAATCAAATGCAAGGGGACAGACCCTGTCCGCAGACTTTCTTTCTACGACAACCAGGATTTCAAAGGATACCTTGATCTTCTAGCTGGTTATCTAGTCAGCGGCGACTACCAGGAACTTACCAATGTGGATAATATCTACGCCTTCTCAACCTGTGAACTCTTTGACCTTTCATCTCGAATCATCGTTTTAGCGACCGATACGAATCGAGCAACCGAAGGTGAAGCTGCTGCCTGTGTAAAGCACCAGGCAGCAGAAGCAGGGTATCAGCAGGAGAGAGCTTATTGCACCTTACAAACTGGCATATATCTGGCACCACGAAAGGAGAACAATGCCAAGCCGTTCTGATTGTGGTTCTAGCGGTGCTCTACCAAAGACCCAGGATGTCAGCTTAGCTGACAAGATGAAAGACGAGTGTGGTGTCTTCGGCATCTATGCGCCGGGGGAGGATACAGCCAGGCTAACTTACTTCGGTTTACATGCTTTACAGCATCGCGGGCAAGAATCTGCTGGCATCGCTGTAGGTGACGGCAGGTCGGTTCTTGTCTATAAGGATAAAGGGCTGGTAACGCAGGTTTTCAGTGAGTCCTCACTGGCAACGCTGGAGGGGCATGTGGCTATCGGCCATTGTCGCTATTCAACCAGCGGCGGCTCTGGCACATGGGAGTCAGCCCAGCCGCACTTATCCACAATAGGTGATTCCATTATCGCTTTAGCTCATAACGGCAATATCGTTAACACAAACGCTTTGCGCAACAAACTGCTTGACCTGGGGGTTTCGTTCAGGTCGGCGACCGACAGTGAGGTTGCCAGCAAGCTGATCGCTTACTTTACTCAGCAGACGCAGCATATGCGTGAGGGTATTCGTCAGACAATGGAGCTGATGGAAGGCGCCTATGCCATGGTGCTGATAACTGCCGATGCGCTTTATGCTTTTCGGGATCCAAACGGCATCAGGCCACTTTGCCTGGGGCAACTGCCTGATGACAAGGGTTGGGTTGTTTCGTCTGAGACCTGTGGGCTTGACATCATCGGTGCTGAATTCGTCAGAGATATCGAACCGGGTGAAGTGGTCCGCATCAATGAACAGGGGGTCGTGTCCGAGCAGGCAGTACCAGCTCGAAACAGGTCACTCTGCGTTTTCGAACTGGTCTACCTGGCTCGTCCTGATTCGTACATGGATGGTCTGTCTGTGTTCGAATCGCGTAGGGCGATGGGAGCGGCGCTGGCAATGGAGGCACCGATTGAGGCTGATTATGTAATCGGGGTACCTGATAGCGGAGTGCCTGCAGCAATCGGTTATGCCATTGCCTCACAGATCCCATATCTCGAAGGCATAGTTAAGAACCGCTATGTCGGTCGAACCTTCATTCAGCCGACCCAGTCGCTGCGTGAGAGAGGTGTACGGCTGAAGCTGAACCCACTGACTGCAGTGATCAAAGGCAAGCGGCTTGTGGTTGTTGACGACTCGATAGTACGAGGCACTACTTCGCAGCAATTAGTAAAGATGCTTTATGATGCAGGTGTTGCAGAGGTACATTTTCGGGTAGTGTCTCCTCCGGTAGTATGGCCTTGTTTCTATGGCATTGATACACAATCGCAGCAACAGTTGATTGCTTCATATCTTGAGTTAGAAGATATTCGTAAGCATATCGGCGCTGATACACTGGCATATCTGAGTGCAGAAGGATTAAACTCGGCTTGTATCACCAAGTGTCCAGGTCTGTGTACGGCTTGCTTCAGCGGACGGTATCCTGTCAGACCCAGGGAACAGCTATATTCAGAGATCTTCAGTCCTGGCTTCACGCCGGTTTTCGAGGATGCAGATGAGGAGATACAACCTAATTTGTTCGATCTACTGATTCCGAAATAAGCAGAGAGGAAGACTTAATGGCTCAGATCAGCTATAAAGATGCCGGGGTTGACACAGCAGCTGGCGCAAGAGCTGTCGGGAAGATACGTTCAGCAGTACAAAGCACCTATACCGCTGATGTAATAGGAGACATCGGTGGCTTTGGCGGCTTATTCTCTGCTGCTTCGATCAAGAATATGGAAGACCCGGTATTGGTGTCTGCTACTGATGGAGTTGGAACCAAACTGGAACTGGCAAAACGGACAGGAGACTATTCGACAGTCGGCATCGACCTAGTGGCGATGTGTGTCAATGACCTGGTTGTCACCGGCGCCAAGCCACTGTTCTTTTTGGACTACCTGGCGGTCGGAAAGCTCGATGAAGATTTTGCTGCGGAGGTAGTCGGCGGTGTCGCCGAAGGGTGCAGGCAAGCTGGTTGCGCCTTGATCGGTGGCGAGATGGCAGAGCATCCTGGTGTCATGCAAGCTGGAGACTATGACCTGGCCGGTTTCGCAGTTGGTGTCGTAGAAAGAGCCGGGATCTTATCCCCAGACAGAGTCAGGGCGGGGGATCAGATTATCGGTCTGGCATCGACCGGCTTGCATTCGAACGGATTCTCTTTGGTGCGCAAGGCTTTCACTGACAGGCTCTCGGACATGGAGTTGGCAGAGACGATATTGGCTGACGGCAGGTCGTTGGGGCAGGCTGTCATGGCGCCAACGCAGATCTATGTCGAGATGTTGTTGGCAGCCTATCAGGCGTTTCAGGATGAAATCAGAGCTGCTGCCAACATTACGGGTGGTGGAATCACCGAGAACCTGGACAGAGCCTTGCCTGTCGGCTGCGATGCCTGGGTAGACCTTACCGCATGGCCTGTTCCGGAGGTCATCAGCATGGTCATTGACGCGGCTTCGCTAAGTCAGGCGGAAGCGCTGAAGACATTTAACATGGGTATCGGGATGGCGGTGATTGTTGCTCCGGAGATACTGGAGCAAGCGCTGCAGCATTTCTCGAAATACACGCAAGCCTATCATATCGGGGAGTGCAGGCAGGCGCAGTCTACAGAGCAATCAAGGCAGATCATTTATTAGAATGGGGAGGTAGAATGACTCGGTTTGGTGTGCTGATCTCGGGGTCTGGCACGAATCTTCAAGCAGTTATCAATGCAATCGACACGGGGCTTTTTGAGGCAGAGATACCGATTGTGATCTCATCGCGGCAAGATGCCTATGGCCTGGTCAGGGCTGAGAAAGCGGGTATTCCGACTCTGGCTCTTACACCTGATACGTATTCGAATCCATGGACAGCTGATGATCTGATAGTGAAAACGTTGACCAAAGCCAATGTTGACTATGTGATTTTGGCTGGTTATATGCGAAAGGCATTGCCACCTATACTGAGCACGTTCGAAAACCGCGTGATCAATCTGCATCCTTCGTTGTTACCAGCTTTTCCGGGAGCCAATGGAGTCAGAGATGCTCTTGAGTATGGAGTAAAGGTAACCGGTGTGACAGTTCACTTTGCCGTTGAGCAATATGATGTGGGACCGATTATCGCTCAGCAGGCAGTCACGATCTTCGAAGACGATACTTTGGAAAGTTTGACAAACCGTATCCATGAAGTTGAGCACGAGTTATTGCCGCATGTTCTAAAATTGTTTACCGAGCAGAGAGTTCATCTGGATAAGAACGGTATTGTTAGAATCCTGTAGCCAGGGTTTTAGTGCCGAGTCCAGTCTAGTCTAGCTAAAGCGAGCTACTGATGGCAGAGCACAACGATCGCAACGAAGAGAACCAGGCTGATGACTCCAGCAAGAGGCTACTGGGTAAGTATTCTGCCGATGCGGTCAAGTTTGCTGGTTTTATCGCGTTTTTGGCTCTGACTACTCTGATCGGCTGGTATTTAGTTCGCTTTTTCGGTGCGCTGGAAGACAGTGACAATGTCATTACGTCTCTGACTTTGGCAATACGCGATGCGGGAGCAATGGGTGTACTGGTTTGTCTTGGGCTGCAGTTTCTTCAGATTGTTATCGCTATTATTCCTGGAGAGTTGGTGCAAGCTGCGATCGGGCTGGTCTACGGAACGCTCATCGGTGGGCTGATTACTCTTGCTGGAGCGCTGGTCTCGTCGATTTTCGTCTTTTATCTGGTTCGTTGGCTTGGGGCACCATTTGTGCAGAGCATGCTTGGTAAGGAAGGCAGTAAACGCTCAGAAACCATCCAGCGTTTTCTCTCAGACCACAAGAAGTTGAATGCCACAGTGTTTATTCTCTACCTGATCCCCGGTATGCCAAAGGATCTGTTCACATACATTGTTCCTCTGACTCCGATGCGGGCAGAGGAATTCTTTGTGTTGTCAACCATCGCACGAGCGCCGGCGATTTTTGCGACAACCTTCGTAGTTGCTGCTTTCAGAAATGGCGACTATATAGCTTGTGCTATCGTGGCTGTGATTTTCGGTGGCATGGGTATTATCGGTATCCTATTTAACATGAAGATCATCGAGCTGGTTGATAAGGTAGTCGATCGGTTTCATCAGCACCAAGAAGAGCGAAAGAGCGGCAAGGGATAACAAAGCCACCAGGTTTGCTGTTTGAGCCAAGTGCTCTTTCGGAAGAAAACCAGATAATGAGGTGTCCATGTCATTAAGTATTGGGATCGTTGGACTTCCGAATGTCGGAAAGTCTACCCTTTTTTCTGCCCTGACTCAGAAGGGTGGAGTAGCAACCAAATATCCTTTCTCAAGCGTTGAAGCCAATGTGGCAATGATTGAAGTGCCAGACGATCGTCTGATGCAACTGGCAGATATCACTCATCCGGGCAAGATTGTTCCAGCGACAGTAGAGTTCGTTGACATAGCGGGGCTGGCAAGAGGGTCAAGTCTTGGCGAGGGGCTAGGTAACCAGTTTTTGGCGCGGATTCGTCAAACCGATGCGTTAGTTGAGGTATTGCGCTATTTCGCTGATAGCGAAGTCGTTCATGTTGAAGAGACCTTAGATCCTGCTCGCGACAACGAAACATTGACGACAGAGCTGGTATTAGCTGACCTTGGAACCATTGAGCGAGCCTTGCCCCGGTTAGAGAAGGAAGCGAAGAAGCACAAATCCGAAGCACTGAAATTCGATTTGGTTGTCAGGCTTCAGCAGTGGATGAATGATGGCAGGCCAGCACGGGAATTCGATTTCAGCGACGAAGAACGCCACTTGATATATGACCTGCACTTACTAACCATGAAGCCGGTTCTACTGGTAGCCAACGTTGACGAGGATAAAGCCACCCTGGTACCTGAACCGATCAATGGTGTGACACCTTTGGTTATCGCTGCAAGAGCTGAAAGCGATATTGCCCAAATGGATGACGAAGAAGCTGCAGAGTTCTTTGCTCTGCTTGGTATTGCGGAGTCTGGTCTGATTCGACTGACGCAGGCAGCCTACCAGTTGCTGGGTTTGCAAAGCTTTTTTACTGCAGGTGATCAGGAGGTCAGAGCCTGGACTATTCCAATCGGTGCTAAAGCTCCGCAGGCAGCCGGTGTGATACACAGTGACTTTGAGCGAGGCTTCATCAAGGCAGAGACCGCTAGTTTTGCAGACTTCATTGCCTATCAGGGTGAGCCTGGGCTGAAAGCAGCAGGAAAGCTGCGCCAGGAAGGCAAGGAATATATTGTTTCTGAAGGTGACGTGATTCATTTTAAGTTCAATGTATAAGCTGGGATGACGTTAATCCGCACCAGCTTACACTCACTAGCCAGCACCCCTAACACGCGTTCTTATCCACAGTCTGTCAGACTCAATTCTGCACGGTAGCTTGCCTTTCTATATAATCGACTCAATCGCAAGTTATTAGAAAGGATGCGGCAATGCAATATAGAATCATTGGTGAACCAATGCCGGTTGTCGAGTGCTTACTGGCAAATGGTGAAACCATGAAGACCGAAGCTGGCTCGATGGTCTGGATGAGTCCCAACATGCAAATGGCAACAACATCAGACGGTGGTGTAGGTAAAGCATTAGGGCGTATGGTTAGTGGTGAATCACTTTTTCTAAACACTTATACCGCGCAAGGTGGCAATGGAACCATTGCTTTTGGGTCAAGCTTTACCGGTGGGATCAGAGCAGTTCAGATTACCCCTGATCGCCCCCTGATTGCGCAGAAAGCAGCTTTCCTGGCAGCTGAGATGGGCGTCGAAATCAGTATTCACTGGCAAAAGAAACTTGGCACTGCGCTTTTCGGCGGTGAAGGTTTCATTATGCAGCAGTTCAGCGGCTTTGGCATGGTCTTTATCGAGATCGACGGTAGTGCTGTTGAGCGTGACCTTGCTCCAGGCGAGCAGATTGTCATCAACACCGGCAACCTGGTTACCATGGATGCAAGCTGCACAATGGATATTGTTCAGGTTCCGGGTCTGAAGAATAAGCTTCTTGGAGGCGAAGGTTTCTTTAATACTGTTGTTACTGGGCCTGGTCACGTTATTCTGCAGACCATCAATATCAGCAGTATGGCTTCAGCCCTCAGCCCGTATCTGATGTCTGGCAAGTAAGTGAATAAGCGTTTAGCCTACTGCTAACCTGCATCCTCACTCCAGGTGCCAAGCGGGCAATTCTGCGAATAGAAACCGCGCGCGACCAGCCAGGTCAGTATGCGTAGAAACTGACTTATACCCGGCTGCTTTTGCTAACTGAGCCGCCTCTGAGACTCGATTCTCATGCAACTCAACAAGCAATTTGCCGCCGGGTTTGAGCAGTTGAGTAGCCTGATCGAGCAACCGCTTAAACAGATCCAGCCCGTCTACTCCGCCATCCAAAGCTGACCGTGGCTCGTATCTCTTCACCTCATCGGGCAAACTCTCAAGCTCTACGCTCGGTATGTAAGGTGGATTAGAGACAACCACATCAAAACTGCCAGGCATATCCGCTCGATCAAGCAGAGAAGTTGCAAGGTCGTCTTGGATGACCTCCAGCCGACTCAATACAGCAACCCCCAAGCGCTCAGCATTCTCCATAGCCAACCGAATCGCATCTTCGCTGATGTCAGTCGCCACAACAAAGCATTCTGGCAGCTCATGCAGCAGCGCCAAAGCGATCGCGCCAGTACCGGTGCCGACATCCAAAACCCGCTTAGGTGAAGAAGCTTTCGCCAGGTCAACCAGCAGCTCTGTCTCAACCCGAGGAATCAACACCCCTGGACGCACCATCATCTGCAGATATCGGAATGCGGCATGACCGACAATGTACTGCAAAGGCTCATGCTGCAGCCGACGCGTGATAGCCTCTCTTAAAACTACGCGCTGATCATCAGTCAGCGGTTGATCAAAATTCATATATAGTTCGATTCGCTCCAACCCAGTGGCATGCGCCAAAAGCCACTGCGCACTCAAGCGCGGGTTTTCTTCCTGGTTTTGCCTCAGTCTCTGCTCAGTCCACTCAAGGCAGGTACGAATCGTCCAGCTATTCTCATTCACTTATGGACTGTTCCAAACGCCTGGCTCTATCAGCAGCAATCAGGGCAATAGTCAGCTCATCCAAGCCTGATCCACCTGCCCCCAGGAGCACGCCGTTATAGGTGCCGTTATAACCGATGCGATGATCGGTGACACGATCCTGCGGACCGTTATAGGTTCGGATCTTCTCGCTGCGATCACCACTGCCGATCTGCGAGCGCCTTTGGTCGCCGAGCTCTGCCATCTGCTCCGCCAGCATCTGGTCATACAGCCTTGCTCTGAGAACATTCAAAGCAGCTTCCCGATTTTGAATCTGAGACTTCTGATCCTGCGACTGAACAACCAACCCAGTCGGTAGATGGGTTATCCGCACGGCAGAATCAGTCGTATTCACACTCTGCCCACCAGGACCGCTGGACCGATAGACATCGATTCGCAGATCGTTCTGGTTAATCTCGACCTCAAGCTCATCAGCCTCCGGTAGCACTGCAACAGTCGCCGTCGAAGTGTGAATCCGCCCCTGACTCTCGGTCTTTGGAACACGCTGAATGCGATGTACACCACTCTCGAACTTCATTACAGAGTAAACCTTGTTTCCCTTGACCTTAAACTCAATGCGCGAATAGCCTCCAGCCTCCGAAGCATTGGAGTCAAGCTGCTCAACCTGCCACCCCTTGCTGTCCGCCAGCCGCAGATACATCCGGTACAGATCACCAGCAAAAATCGCCGCCTCATCACCGCCAGCACCAGCTCTTATCTCCACAATGATGTCCTTCTCATCATTTGGATCCCCTGGCACTAACATCAGCTTTATCTCGTCTTCCAACGCACCCAGACGCTGCGTTCCTTCAGCAATCTCAGCCTGCGCGAACTCTTTCGTTTGCGCATCCGACTCTGCCAGCAGCTCTCTTGCCGCAGCAATGTCATCATGCGTACCGACATAGGCAACAGCCATCTTGACCAAATCAGCTTGCGCAGAGTGCTCCCTGGCAAGCCTTGTGTACTCTTTCTGATCCGCTAATACAGCAGGATCAGACAGTCTGGCTTCAAGATCACGGTATCCAGCAATAATTTGTTTTAGTTTCTCATACATGCCGAGTATTCTAGCTGTTTTCTCCGACCTGGATAAGCACAAACTGTGGATAAAACCTCGCTTAAAAAAACCTGTAGGGCAACGACTGCTTAAGCTCGATATATATGAAGAGAGCACCAGGTGAGTGCTCACCTGGTGCTCGGAGAAGCAGTGAGTTCCTTGTAAGGGTTTAAGCTTCTCCCTCGACAGGCTCATAAGACTCAATGCTTGCTGGCTTATCGTAGCAGCTGAAGTGCTCTTCAACCTGCTCAGGATTCTTAACCTTGGTAAGCATGCTGACCAGTGGAACAATAACCAAACCAGC
>Ga0123356_10003290_pt1 | contig 16980 bp, 9 predicted proteins | sample TergutEmb28metaG_2_FD_92546 | JGI IMG/M metagenome (GOLD analysis project Ga0123356, IMG submission 92546) | Embiratermes neotenicus P3 segment gut microbial communities from Petit-Saut dam, French Guiana - Emb289 P3 | ecosystem: Host-associated > Arthropoda: Insects > Digestive system > Gut ...
ACAGCAATACTGCCAAGTCAGTTTGATTACATGATGGGCGTGACAGCCTTGTCAAACACTGGCGGCTCTGACATCACCGACCAGGTCGTGCACTCGGGTACGGTAAACACTGCTCGCAAGGGGCTTTATACCGTAACCTACCAGGTCGAGAACTCAGCAGGCAACATCACCACAGTACATAGAGTAGTGGTGGTAAACGATGGTAGCTATATAGTCGTACCTGAGACCTCAACTGATCCAGCCTACATTCTGCACGCGCAGAGCTTTATAAAACGGCTGGCTCAGGCAAATGCTTCTACCATTCTTGATGACAGCAGAGCTCAGGCCTGGATTGTCAACCCATCAGCCACCAATGGCCGCATCGCAGTAGCCTCCGAGGTAGTCTCAAACAGCGGCTATATGGCAGGCTGTGCCGTTGGCATATACGACATCACTATCGGTATTGAGGGAACAGGTGTTACCCAGAATATCAAGGCAGTTGTCGTGAACAAGAATACTCTTGTAGACAGCGAAGACCCTGACACTGCAACCCGCTATACCATTGGCGCAAACAATATCACCATCAGAACATCCCAGGTAGACGCTCTGGCAGGCATGGGTGATGCGGCAAAAGCAGCCTTAATCGAAACCTGTGCCGCTGAAGCCTGGAAGCTGACTGACACTGTAACACCCGTAGACGTTGTTGTAACAGCAAATGGTATTACCGCTGGCGCAACAACTGGCGACAGTTTTGAGGTCACCTTTGCTATCAAGGATGTTCCAACGGTGACACTGACTGTGACATGCTATGTCTATGGCACAGAGCCGACTATCGCCTTTACCGAACGGCCACTGGTCTTTGAGCAGACGCTGACATCAACGCCGATCACGGTCGACGAGCTTAAAAGTCAGATGACTGTCTGGGATGAAGAAGACGGTGATCTTATCCACAGAACGACCTATACGATTGCTGGTGGAATCACATCACTGAACAGGCGAAACGTTGGGGTCTGGCGGGTGACTTATTCCGTCACTGATAGTGACGGTAATACGGTTTCGGCGACTCGTGCGGTGGTGGTGACCGATGGTCGTTATATCATCGATGAAGGTGATGGCGTTGGTGGCATTATTATCGGGGCGCGTGATTTTGTTATTCAGCGTAGCGTGGTTGATGGCAGCGAAGGGCAGGCCAGGAGCTATTCGTACGCTGAGGCATATGACATTGACGGCAACCCGCTGAGTGGATTGACTTGGACTGGGCAGCCGGCTGGCTATGTCAGCAACGCTGTTCAGGGTAGTTATCCGATTACCTGGCAGGTGCCTGGACATGCTGTTACCAAGACTGTCAACGCCAACGTTACCGATGCTGACGTGATTGATCCTGGTACAAAAGATTCAAATTATGCACTTGTGGCTTCGAACTTTCACGTGAACCTGCTGGATGCTGCCGCCATTGTTGCTGGAGCTCCGAGCAGCTATATCGAATCTGCCGGTGTTACGGTATTCAAGTTGGTGCCGAGTGCGATTGATAGAAGTCCGGTGCTCACCAACAGCGCTGGATTCAGGGCGGAGCTTGGCAGCTACAGTCCGATTGTCTTTGCGATTAACGGAATCGCGCAGTCGGACATGAGTGTCAGTGTGACTGGTACCGTTTCGCAGGGTCAGATGCCCTGGTTTGTCTACACGACTCCCCTGGAGGTCTGGGTCGGCCCGCTCTCTTTGCAACCGGCGGGTTCGATTCTGGCTGACGAATATGCAGACCTTTACCAGGTTGCAGCCTTTGATATCGAGGATGGCGAGGCTGGCACTTCTCTGCTTGATGGCTCGATGATTACCGTCACCTACCTGGAGCCAGGTGGTGTTGACACCACCCAGGTCGGTCGCTACAGGCTGCAATTCAGCGTCACTGACTCTGATAACAACACTGCGACGGTCAGTCGAGTGGTTGTGGTAAACGATGGACGCTACATCGTAGGGGAGAGTCGCATACTGACAGCCAGGTCGTTTGTTACCCTCCTGGCTGATGTAGCCAGCAGTGCTACAGCCAGGAATGCCGAGATACTCTCCAAGTCTGCCGCGGCTCTTTACAATGGCGAAAGTGGTGATTCGATATCCTCAACGGAAATATCCGTTTTCGATAATGGTGGGTATTCAGCCGCAGTCGATATCTATGACATAGTCATCCATGGTGTCGATACGCCGAGCTCCTACATCAGCCGGAGTATCCAGGCTGAGGTCGTGGATGCTGATATTTTGGAGAGCCTGCCGGTCAGTGAGACTGAGGACACATACTATGTCTTCGGCAATAACATTGTGCTGCGCCCGTCGGAAGCCGAATTAATAATCGGGGCAGCAGACCCCGATACTGCACTGCTGCTGGCTTTGGGTGCTGGTGCCCGTAGGTCACTGCCTGACGGCAGCCTGCTGGCGCTAACGCCGGTTATCACCTCCGATGGCGGTTTCTGTGCGACCCCTGGTGTCTACACTGTCATAATCTCTGACCCAAACAGAGTGTGCCATGCTGTTTTATCGGTCACAGTGGGAGAAGGACTCTTTCCGGTTATAAGCGCTTTTCCGACCCCACTGAATATCACCTGGGAACCAGATAGCGCAACCTACGTCAGTAGAGCCCAGATAATGACTGGTGTTACCGCCAGAGAGATCGGCGCATCGCCTGAGACCATAACCAGTCTTGTCAAGATCAATCCGGATAGTGCAGGTGTCGAGCAGCTGCCGGTAATTCCGCTATCTGTGGCTTCGGTTACACCTGTTACCTATACGGTGACTGGTTCAGATGGAAACACCGTGTCTGTCACTCGTGCTTTGATAGTAAATGACGGTTCGATTACCTTTGATGAGAACTTCATCTTGCGAGCTCGCTCATTCGTTATCAGGTCTGGCGATGTTGTCGGTAGTATTGACACTCTGATTCTGGTGAATTCTGATTCACGAGCCTGGAGAGCCAATGGCGCACCAGCTACAGCTTATGTTGTCGATAACGTCAGTATGGGCAGTGTTGCAGCTGACTATCGTCCTATCATCGGCATTCAGGAGTACTCGTCTTTGACCCGTATCATTACAGCCAAGGTGCTGCCGAATGGTACCGAAGGTGGCAATGGTGACACCTATGCCATTACCGCTCAACACTTCCGCATTAACCTGACCGATGCCCGTGCTTTGCAGGGAGCAGGCAGTGCAAACTACGCAGCCGAGTTCTTATCCAGAGCCAATGTAACCAGCTACCTGAGAGCAGATATCAATCTATCTTTGGGAGGAACAGCAGAGCTGGTTGACGACAGTGGCTTCAGAACAGCAGTGTTTGCTGAAGAGGGTACACTTGGGTACCCGACGGTGATACCGGTCAGGTTCTGGGTATCTGAAGACCACGATGCCTTTGTCTGGGTGGATGTGACTGTTTCTAACGGCAACCATCCAGTGATTAATGCTCCGGCGGTCAGGGTGATTTGGGTGGGCGACCCAGCTGGTAAGCCTGACGGGATGTACCTGCCTGCTGAGTGGAACGCGATGCTCGGTGTGACCGCATGGGATGCAGAGGATCTGGATATCACCTCCTCTGTCAAGGTCGGCTCCATCAGCGGCGGCGGCGTTGGCGGCAGCGGTGCTGCTTTCGTCGAGGGTGACCCGATTGATCTGGGGCTGCTCAGGGTGTTTCAGCCGATCAGCTATCAGGTCACAGACTCGGACTACAATACTGTGCAGAAGACGGTTGAAGTCTGGGTGACCAATTCTGGCGTTATCATTGGAGACTACCTGGTCGATGCTCTGAGTTTTGTTGAGACAGTCGATAATGTCAGAGCAAATGGTACATCAGATGGGGTTATTCTCGCACTGTCACTGGCGCAAGCCTGGCGCATCAAGAGCACTGACCCGACGGAAATACTGCCTGTTTCAGCTGACCACCTGCTTTATGTGCTGGATAGCGGTGGCTACAAGGCAGCGGTCGGTGATTATGTTGTTGCTATCACGGTTATGCCCGAGGCTGGCTACACCAACGATAACAGGTCGCTCAGTGTGATAGGCAAGGTCATCGATCGCGATGTGATTGATGATACTTACCACAATGGTGAGCGCTACATAATTGCGGCGAACCATGTTGCCATTACCTGGCAAGAAGCCGCACAGCTTTCGGGCAGCCTCTCGGCAGTGGCCCAGGAGATTCTAAAAGAGAAGGCCTTTGCTGTGGCTTACCTGGTTGCTGATAACGCGGATCCCGTCAGTCATCCGGTAACTGTAACAGCTAACAATATCGTACAGGCAGCAGGCTCTTATGGTGTTACCTTTACACCAGTGGGGGTGTCTGGCCTGTCCATTACTGTACAGTTCACGGTTTTGCAGGGTGATCCAGTCTGCTTGCTGATTAGTGGAGCATTGGAGTTTGACCAGACCAACTACTCGCAAAAACTCAGTCGCAATGAGCTGATGCAGGGCGTGACGGTAATCGACCCAAAGACACCAGCCGCCCAAATTGCTGATGTTCGGTTAACCGATGCGGCTGGCAACGCAGTTAATATCGACAAGGTAGCTATCGGAGTCTATCAGGTCATCTACTCAATTGAGGACAAGGTTATAACTGTCGATGATGGCAATGGCAACCAGGTGCCTCTGATGGTTTCTGCCAGTCGTGCTGTGGTAGTGAATGACGGGCGTTTCATCGTTGACACTGAAAACGAAGTCATCATCGGTGCCAAAGACTTTGTGGTCTCAGTTAAAGACACTACCTTTACTGGTAGTTTCGATGATGTGCTGACCCGATCCTTTGCTGAGGCTTATGACTTCGCTGGCAATGGATTGAACATCGAGCTGGTCGGCACACTGCCGCCAGGCTTTGCCAACCGAGAAGTCGGGGTCTACAACTTCACCATCTGTCCAGTCGGCTACTCCGATGTTACCTACACTTTTAAGGGTGAGGTGGTTAACGCTGACGTGCTTGATCCTGGTGGATACGACGATCACTACGCATTGCTGGCGTCTCACTTTACTGTTGATGTCGAGCAAGCCAAGGCTATGACAGGTGATGCAGCTTTGATTGCTGCAGCAGGTGCAAGGGTGGTCAAGCTGGTTCCGAAAGCCGCTGATGCCAGTGTTCGGGTAGACAGTAACGGTGGATTCACCTCGCAAAAAGGGGTTTATCCGATTCGCTTTGGCATCGCAGTTATGCCGGCTGGACCGGCTGGTTCGGTCGCCCCAGCTGATAGCCGCACCATCACAGTCAATGGCACAGTCACTGACGCTTCGGCGCCGCAGCTGTCAGTGCGCACTCCGTTCGAGATCGCAGTCGGCGACCCCTGGAACAGAGACACAGCAATGACCGACGTCGTTGCGATAGACCCTGGTGACGGCGATATCACTGACAGCGTCATCTACTATCCGAGTCAGACCGCAACCGGCCCCTCCACTGAGGTCGACACGACTAAACCTGGCATCTATCAGGTCACCTACGAGGTCACAGACTCCGACGGTAACAGTAGTTTTGCAGAGCGCTGTGTGGTCGTAAACGATGGCCGCTATGTTGTTGGCGACGGCAGAATTCTTGAAGCTCGGTCTTTCGTAATCGCATCATCAGACGTTGAGAGAAACGCCAACCAGATCAAGCCTCAGTTGCTGAACATGACCCATGCTAAAGCCTATGATGGTGCATCTTCAGAAGAACTCCCACAGTCCATGCTGTCTGTACCAAGCACTGGTGGTTATTCGCGTTCGGTAGGCGAGTACAGTGTGGTGATCTCGGTGCGCGACCTGCCATCTGGAGTTATTGCGAAGACGGTCAAGGCTGCAGTAGTTGACGCAGATGTCATTGATGATAAGCCTGCCAGTAGCGATGACCCCAGCGGTACGAGGGTCTATGTCTACGGCAAGAACATCACTTTGCGCATCAGCGAAGCTCAGGCTATCACCGATGAGGCGCTACTACTACAGTCGCTGGGAGCTCACGCCCTGATTGCTGACCCCACCGACCCTGCCGGTGCACTGACAGCGCAGGCAGTGATAGTGCTTGATAACGGTGGTTTTACAGCAGCCCAGGGAGTCTACTCAGTCAAGGTTGCCGACATTGAATCGATTTGCGAAATCGTTCTGACCGTGACTGTTGTTGAGGGCTCCGCCCCCGTGCTGACACCCGAACGTCCGGTGGTCGTACCGGTCGCACCCCATGGCGGCAATCTGAGTAACAACCAGAAGAAGGGAGATGCAACTGCCTGGGACGAAGAAGATGGGGATCTGACCAGTAAGATCATCGTTACAGGTAATGTTCCAGCAAATATCCCCGGCATCTATCAGGTTACCCTGTCGGTCACCGATAGCGACGGCAACACCGTGGCTGCACTGGTTGCAGTGGTTGTTGATGATGGATCATTTGTCTATGGCGAAGAGTACATCCTGTCGGCGAAAGACTTCCAGATTGACGCAGCTGATGTCGATACCAGCAATCGCGCAGCGCAGATTACCGATCAGTCCAGAGCGATTGCAGCCAGAAATGATGGATCACCAGCTTCAGTCAGCGTCAGCAATCTGGATGGATATACCAATGTCGGCGGCAGTTACCGCCCGACAATCAGCGTTTCGCTGGAACCTCTGACAGCCAGGCAGATCACGGCAACCGTTATACCGCCAGGCTGGCTGTATAGAGTGACTTTTAATGCAAACGGTGGAACGCTGACTGGTCCGAGTGCTGTCTACGTTCAGTCACCTGCGAACACGCTCAGCTATCTGCCCAGCTCTCCGGTGCGCGCTGGATATTCTTTCAGGTACTGGAGTTTGTATCCACAGGGAGAAGCTCAATTCACACCTGACTTCAAGCTAACCGGAGATATTACAGTCTATGCCCAGTGGGATCAGAACCCTGCGCCACCAGCACCGCCTGAACCACCTGCACCGCCGGTGATTAATGTCTATCCGCCGCCATCGCCACCGCCGATTGTGAATGTTTATCCTGGTGGTACCACCAATATCACCAACAATCAGCCACCGACGGAAGTGTTGGTAACGATTGAGACAACAACGAGCAGTGGTACAGAAATCGATAATCCAGAGGTTCCGCTGATCTCTGTCAGGGCGGAGCCGCATTGGGCGCTGTTTAACGTCGGCGTGGTGGTGTTCTCGCTGCTACTTGTACTGGTTTTCACCCTCCGGTTCATTGCGGATATGCGCGCGACTTATGAGGACGAAGATAGTTACGAGCTACCTCGGGATAAGAGCTTCTACGTCAATGCTCCTGTGTTGCTGATTATTGCCGCGGCTTTTGTTGAAGGACTGATAGTTTTGCTTCTGACTTCTGACTTCAGTGCACGGATGCTTCTGACCGATCAGTATTCGATTCCGCTATCGCTTATTGTTTTTGTGCAGCTGTTGACCCCTGCTGTGGCTGCAACACTCAGAAACAACAGCAATTATGCAAAGCGAAATCGCAACAGGGTAACTAACGCAGGATAAGCCTATGAAGGCTACCGATTAGCTGTCTGTTACACTCAGCCGCTTGCCTACTATCAGGTAGGCAAGCGGGCAGGCATAAAAGCTTAAGCTATGGTAGCAGGTACTGATTACCACGTTTAACAAACGTGAATCATCTAGTAGAATAGATGTAACTGGTGAAGTGGCTATTAAAAGTAGCAAATTGGGTGAGCAGGGGATTTAAGGTGGTGATGCGGGTGCGTGCGCGCCGATGGTGCCACGCACCAAGCACCTGCACAAAAGGAGCGAACAAGCACCAGGGAAGGCGAAAATGAAAGCTAAGCCACTAAAACTCCTACTGATTCTGATGATTGCGTTATCGCTGGTAACGGTCTTGCCAAGTTGCTCCAATGCCAGTTCAAAAGTACCATCAGAGGTCGTCTCGGTAACACCAGCCAACGAGTCTCAGTCAGGTCTGATCACATATATGAATTACATCTGTCTCATCAAGGCTGATGTTGACTGGGAAAAGCTGCCAACCGCACGCAAGCAAGCGATTATCGAATACACATTTCAAGAAGTCAGAGACCACGCAGAGGAGAATGCTATATCTAACTACCAGATTATCGGAGTGCAACAGACAGGGCCAGAGGGACAGACCTCCGTGCTGTTCTACTTCAGCCGCGACAGCGACGAAGTGATTATCTACACAAATGGAGAAAAAACCGATGCCTGGCCAGCTCCTTGAGAAAGACTGACACGAGATTGCCAGTGATGTTTTTTGTACAAAAAGTTGCGAAATAGACAATCGTTGTTGTGAAATCGAGGTTTGCGTTATCTATATTAATGTGGGAGTGTTTGGTTTTGTTGTATCGCATCAGGCTTGGTTTGGAGCTGGAATGAAGTATAACGACATACGTGTTCACCAGCAAAAAGCAAAAGCTGAGATTGTCTTCTTAAATGTTGAGGAAAGCTGCACCAAGGTAATGACACTGCAGCAGCTATATCGAAAACACATGGAAGACTCGATTACAGAAGAGCAGATTCGGCGGATTATCGCTCCAGCAATGGAGATGATAAAGGGAGGGCTCGAAGCTGGTTCAGATGAGTAAGACGACCACGGAAAAACCGTCAGAGAATGTCAGTATAGTTGCTGGCAACCATACTGCAGACAACCAGGCTGCAGGTGGACAGGCTGCAAGCGACCAAGCGCAGAGCAGGTTGCAGCCGCATGAATTGCTGGTGCTCAGAGCCACGCAGGGCGACGGCGATGCCCTGCAAGAAGTCTGCACTTCTTATGCGCGGAGCATCCTGTTTCGCTCGCAACGAATCATGGATAACCGGCAGGATGCCGAGGATCTGGCGCAGGAGGTACTGATCAAGGTCTGTACCAAGATCGCAGACCTGAAAGACCCCAGAGCCTTCAATGGCTGGCTGAACAGCATAATCCTGCACGAGTCTAAGAAGCTTATTACCAGCAACTCCAAGCAAGGCACAGTGCTCAGCGTTACTGAGTATCTAGATAACATCGAAGAAGAAGACGAAGACTTCCTACCGATGGAATACACTTTGCGCGAAGAGGAGCGCAAGATAATAATCGCCATTATCGACAGGCTGGCAATCAGGCAAAAAGAAGCAGTGCTGCTGCACTACTTTGACGGTTTGAGTGTTACCGAGACCGCTGAGGTCATGGGTATCACCCAGCAAGGAGTTTCTCGCTATCTGAAGCTGGCTCGCGAGCGAGTCAAAACCGAAATGTCAAAGCCTGCTGTTATGCCCAGAATCGCATCATCGCAGCTGGGAGCCTTGCCAATCGGCATGCTGTTGGCAAGCACCTTACAGCAAGAGGCAGCCAGCTTGCTTTCCGAGGACACCCTATGGGCGGCTCAAGCTGTGCAGAAATGCGCCGAGTACTTCACGATTGCCTTTCTTGGCTCGACAGCTGCGCGAAGCGCGGCTCGAGCTGCTGCCAGTGTTGCTCTGGCTGTATCGGTCTTCTTCGGTGCCTGGTTCGTGAGCAGCCAGATACAAGCTCCAAGCCCGTCTATAGAGATACCAAGAGTTGATGCGCAAGTTACTCAAGAAGAGATACGCATAGTCGGCCTGATCGAGTTCACCGGTCCAGACTCCAACTATCCAGAGGTAAACCCGACGCAGGCGGCCGCCTATGCCGAGACCGATGCTGGCGACATGTTTGTGACAGAGTGGTGGATAACCGCCCTTGAAAGCGAGGAGGTACTAGCTGTGGGCAGTGGCGCAACGATTGATGAGACGCTGATCAGGTTCTGCACAGAGAATGCCGATGGTGAATACAGGATTTACTTCAACATGTACGATTCTGCAGGCAACAGGTGCTGGTTGATAAGAAGCTTCTACGTCCAGCACCCCTAAAAGTTGCCCTAGCAAGACCCTAACCATCCTTGATTCCCCCAGGAAGGAAAGGGTGCCTTCAATGAAGGAGGAGGGAGAGCCTCTCGCTCCCTCCTCCGACCCTATAGTGTCAATGCATTATAGCAAGCGCACATCATTCAAGGTAGCGTCAGCAAACCTCGCCCTCCAGTTACCTCACCGGTGACTCGCAGCGCCTCGCGCCCCCAGCGCCTCGCGCTCGAAAACCCCCGCTGCCAAATCGGAAGCAGTTGGTGGCAAAAAATCGGCTTCGTCGGTGCCTGCTGACACGCTTGTACCAAGAAAAACCTACAAAACGCGAGATATACCCCACCTATTAACAGGATTATGGGGATAAAACCACTCCCTCCGGCACCGACGAAGCCGATTTTTTGCCACCAACTGCTTCCGATTTGGCAGCGGGTAGGTTTGAGAGAGACCAGGTGACCAGGTTGTCTGCGTCTGTCGGGTGGCGGCAGGTCGGGGCGGTGGTAGGTGAGGTTAGCGGTTGAGGTTGGATTCAAGGCTCTACCCTTTCTGGTAGAACCGTACTGCCAGTTGGGTGCGGTTTTTCAGCTCCAGCTTCTGCAGGATGCTGCTGATCAGGTTTCGCACAGTACCTTCGCTGACGTAGAGGGTAGATGCAATTTCGCGATTATCGAGACCCTGGGCGACCAGCTCGGTCACCTCCAGTTCTCTTGCAGTCAGGGTCGCAAAGAGGTGATTTTCTGCTGGCTGGCCGAGGTCGTCTTGATTGGCAGAGTCGACGGCGGTGCCCACAGCAACGTCGACGGCGGTGCCCACAGCAGCGTCGTTTTCTGTTTCACCGACTTGAGGTTTTATCCCCATGATTATCTGATCTATTTTACCCAAGACTTCGCTGCCCAGAACGCTTTGTCCACTCATGACCAGGCGCAGGGCGGGGGCGATGGTTGCCACGTCTTGCTTGATCAGGTATCCGCGAGTGCCCATTCGGAGGGCGCGGATGATGTAGTCGTCGTCGGCGAAGGTGGTCAGCATGACGATTCGGGCATCGGGGTGGGTGCGGAGGATGGCTTCAGCGGCTTCGAGTCCGCTGCGGTTGGGCATTTGGATGTCGGTCAGCAGGATGTCTGGCTGGTAGGTTTGGTAGAGCTGTTCGGCGGCGATTCCATCGTTTCCGGTGGCGACCACCTTGATGTCAGGTTGGGCTTCGAGAATGGTTTGCAGCGAGCCGAGGATGAAGGAGTCGTCGTCGATGACTACCAGGCGAATGGCGGGGGCGGCTGGCTGCAGGGGCTGCGGTTCAGCAGGTTGGGCAGGCTGCAGGGGTTGAGCGGGGGAGTCAGGCTGGGTTGGCGCGGGGAAATCAGGCTGGGTCATGGGTTTACCCTTCTTTGGGAATCGATACGAACACGCGGAAGCCGTTGCTGAAGCTGGTGTTAAGGATTCCGCCAAGCGAACGGGCGCGTTCATCCATAGTTGTCAGACCGATGCCAGGATGGGAGGCAGACGGCGAGGTTGTTTGCGGTGGAATGCTGCCGTTGTCCTGCACTGTCATCTGGTAGAAGTTGGGAAACTCAAGCAGTGAGACCTTGATGGTCGTGGCGTTGGAGTGTTTCAGAGTGTTGGCGAAAGCCTCGCGCACAATTACCAGCAGCGAGTAACTGATGGCAGAAGTCGGTGTATCAGTTTGGAAGTCGTAGTTTACTGTCACCTTGATCGGGGTGTCCTGTAGTCCGTCGACCGAGCGAGGCAGTGCTTCGGTCTCGCGCGCCAGCATTAATAACTGGGTGTGCAGCTCAAAAGAGTCCTCGTAGAGTCCATGAACACTCTCACGAACGGTGTCGTAGGCTTCGTGCAGGGTATGGCTGATGTCGGACAGTTTAGCTGTCATGGCATCATCGGCGGTGTGCGTTACCTGCAGGGCTTCGACCTGTAAGACCGAGCGGGTTAACAGGTGGCCGACGTTATCGTGAATCTCGCGGGCAATACGGCTGCGCTCAGCCAGTGTTGCCAGGCGAAGTTCGAGCGACTGGCGCTCTTCCAGGTCACGGTTTCGGTTGGCTTGAGCCTGAGCTGTTGCACTTAGCTCGTCGCGGCGGTATCGATAGTCGGTCAGGGTTTGTGCTAGATTATCCGAGCGCCAGGCACGCAGACAGCAAAGCGAACAAAGCGCCAGGTAGACAAGAGCTGGCAGCGGTGGGACTGCTGCGAGTATTGCAGCAGTGATTGGAGGTAGTATCCATGAGAAGCGCAAAAGGGATAAAAGACGATGCTTTGCCAGGTTTCCTAGCCGCCAACAATCGTAGCTGACTATAGGCAAAAAAGCCAAAAGCTGATGTATAAATATGCTGCACAAAACATAGGCTAACAGCAGGGTGATTCGCAGTATGCTCGGTATCGTATCAACCTCAAACAGGCTGACGATGCTGACAGCAACAAGCAGCGCGACAATGTCCCTAACCATGAAAGGCTGCATGACTGCAAGAAAGACACAGAACGCCAAGATAATCAGCTTATCGATAACCCTCTCCATAGACGCTTATTCTACGCTATTGCCCCGCGCAGTCATTGCGTGCTTGACACGCAATGACTGCGCTCGCGAGCCACATACGACCTACGGTGTTAACGGGCTTGACCCGTAATCGTGGCGGTGTCGCAAAGAACCTGAATCAAATTCAGGATGACAGTGGTAGTTAGATTCTGGATGACGGTTCCTCGGTCATGTATGCTAGAATGTTGGAAGCAGCGCCCGCCTGCCTACTAGCGCATAGACGGGTGCGCTAAGAATTCATTGAAGCGGTTATTGGAGTAGCCGCTTCTTTTTATCTTAGCGCTTTTTATTCCGCCAGATATCACCCCCAAATCTTGCAAGAGCTATTAGCGCCGATATGATCGACGTCGATAGCTCTTGCTATGCTGAGTGCATTCATGGGTTCACCTCCTCGTCATGCTACTGTTCACTTTCTGGCTAAGCAACCTCACGCCTTACACAAACGAGGTTTTCTCCACAAGCTAAATATGTGGATAAGACCTCGCTTGCGATGAAGGAGGGGCTGTCCAACAAGTGACAAATGTCATGGCTGCTTTTGCGAAATGGTGACAGCGGTCACTTACGCGACCTTATGCCGATTTGCGAGAATGAATGCGCAAGCTACAGCCGTACGAATCGCAAAGGAGGATGAAGTGAGCGTTGTAGAAGTGACTGGTCTGGTCAAGCGCTATCGCGAGTTGGTGGCATTGGACAACTTCAATCTGACAATCGAACAGGGAGAGATTTTTGGCTTGCTGGGGCCGAATGGTTCGGGCAAGACCACGGCGATCAACTGCATTTTGCAGCTGCTGACGTATGACAAGGGTGAAATCAGCCTGTTCGGCGAACCGATGTCGCCAACCAGGTATGACCTGAAGCGTCGTATCGGTATTGTGCCGCAGAACGTGGCTGTCTTCTCGCAGCTGAACGTGACCGAAAATATCGACTACTTCTGCTCCCTTTATATTACGGATAAGAAAACCAGGGCGGTTCTGGTCGAGGAGGCAATCGAATTTGTCGGCCTTCAGGAGTATCGTCGTTTTCGTCCGCGTAAACTCTCTGGCGGTTTGATGCGTCGTCTGAATATCGCTTGTGGAATCGCCCACAAGCCAGAGCTGATTATCTTTGACGAGCCGACCGTTGCTGTTGATCCGCAGAGTCGTAACGCCATTCTTGAGGGCATTCAGCGCCTGAACGCCGAGGGCTCGACGGTTATCTATACCAGCCACTACATGGAAGAAGTCGAGCAGATCTGCACCCGCATCATGATTATGGATCGCGGTCAGGCTCTGGCAACAGGCACCAATACCGAGCTGAAATCGATGGTCGGTGTGAACGAGCGCATCGAGGTCGAGCTGGCTGAAGCTGACGAGCAGGCTTTGCAGGTGGTGCGCAATCTGCCACACACCGCCTCAGCAGTACTCGACGGCAACACCCTGCGCATCACCTGCTCGCAGGGCAGCCACAACCTGACTGACACACTGTCCGCCCTGCAAAGCGCCGAGGTCGCCTACGGGCGCGTCTACTCCGAACCGCCGACCTTAAACGATGTCTTTCTTGAGATCACGGGCAAAGAACTGAGGGACTAAATCATGTCGAAAACCTTTACTACCACATTCAAAGTACTAATTAGGGATAAGGGCGTGCTGCTTTGGTCGGTTCTCTTTCCCTTGGTTCTGTCGACTCTGTTCTATTCGATGTTTAACAAGCTGGATGCAGAATTTCAGCTTGATCCACTGCCGGTGATTATTGTTGCCGACGAGAATTATCATAAGGCGCAGAGTTTCGCGACGTTAGTTGATGGGTTGAGTGGCGGCGGCGCTGCGGCTGCGACGGACGACACAGGTGGCGGCGGCGGCGATGCGGGCGCGCTGCTCAGCGTGACCTTCGTCGACACGCAGGATCAGGCGCTTCAGCTAATGGCATCCAGCGACTCCGAGCTCTACTATCTGGGCTACATCATAGTTGACAGCGATGGGATGCCCAGATACGCGATGGACTCTCGTCTGGCTAGCGGCTTGGACACCTTTACCACAATCAAGCAGAGCATCGTGCTCAGCATTCTCGATCGCTACATCCAGGACTACGAGCTGATAACCGCAATAGCTGCATCTGAGCCGCAGCTGTTTGCTGATCCCGACTTCATTGACACACTGTTACTGCAGCAGTCCTACACCTTCCGCGGATCAATTACCGCCAACCCACCAAGTGATGCCCTGCGCTACTACTACGCGGTTCTGGCTTTCACATGCATCATGATGATGAACTTCGGCCGTCTGGCAATTGACAACTGGAAAGCCAGCACATCACCTCTGGGCGCTCGCCGAGCGCTGGGAAGCTATTCCTGGGTGCACTCACTGGCTCCGACCCTAATGGCTGCCTGGGTACTCAGTATGGCTTGCGCGACAATCGGCTTCCTGTACATTCGCTTCGGTTTTCAAATCAGCTTCGGCGGCAAAGAGCCTGCCTGCTTGGCAGTATTAGCAGCCAGCACAATGGTCTCGACCTTCCTTGGCGCACTACTCGGAGCCGTCACGATTCCAGGCGGAGCAAAGTCTGGCATCTCTGCTTTCATCGCAAACTTCCTGTCGCTGTTTGCCGGCCTCTACGGCCCCGCCAGCCAGCAACTTGGCGACTTCATTGCCCGCGAGGCACCGATTCTCGCCGCCATCAATCCCGTCCGCCAGGTCTCCGACGCCTTCTTCTCACTTTACTACTACGACAGCTACCAGCGCTTCACCGAGATTTTGATAACTCTGGGCATCATGGTTGTTGTGTTCTTTGCCGCCAGCGTTGGCATGATGCGCAAGCAACAATACAAAAGCCTATAGGGATAAGTTCAGGCTGAAAGTACAAGAATCATGAAGTCACTCGAAACTAGCGCTGCGACAGCCGGTTTGCTGCGGCAACAAAGGCGAGGTTTTATCCACATATTCGATCGTTTCTGCTGGTTTTTTAAAGCGAAATAGAACGGATTAGAAAGGACACGATTATGCACGTATTCAAGACATCTTTGCGGTTGGTATTTCGGTATCCACTCTATCTGTTGATCTACATTGTAATGTTTGCGCTGTTAGGATTGGTAATCACCGGCGCACCGGCAGCGAGCGCAACGGGGGCAGTCGAGTTTGATGCTCCGAAGCCGACGGTAGCGATAATCGACCGAGATCACGGCGTGGTTGCGGTCGGACTGGTGGAGTTCATGTCCGAGCGGGCGACACTGGTTGACCTGGAAGACGATGTGCGCGCACTGCAGGACGCAACCGCAACCAATGCAGCGACATATATCCTGATAATCCCTGCTGGATACAGCGAGCAGTTCATGCTGGCAGCGCGGGAGGGGCGGCAGGTTCCTGAGCTGGAATGTGTGGTCAGCGTGGCTGAGAGTAGCGGCGTGATGGTCGACGCGCTCGTGTCGAGTTACCTGAATGCGATGCGTATTTGCACGATTGGCTTTACCGACCTGAGCAGCGCCGAGCTGGTCGAACGGGCGCAGGAAGCGGCGGCGGTCAACGCTCCGCTTTCGGTTATACAGTCGACAGATCAGATCAGCCGCGCCAGCCTGTTGCCCTTCTATTTCAAGTGGTCGTCCTATCCTTTGACCAGTGGAATAAGTATTCTTGTATCTCTTCTATACATAAACTTTCAAAGGGGAGAATTGCGCCGTCGCAACCTTTCGACTCCACTGTCACCGACGCGGATGAACCTGCAAATCGCTGCCAGCTGTCTGGTGGTTGCGGTACTGACATGGGCGTTCTTCTGCCTGATGGCGATGACTCCGATTGTCGGAGGACTGGAGCTGCTGCGGGCTAATCCTCTCAGTTTTGTACTGGTTGCTATAACAGCGCTGCTTTATACTTTGGTGCCTCTGGCTCTAGGCTTCCTGCTCAGCCAGTTCAGTTTGAATGAAACAGCGATAAATGGTGCGGTTAACATCATCTCGCTGTCGTTTACGTTTCTGAGTGGAATCATGATGGGAGGCTCCTACTATCTGGATAGCACCATGCTAACGATTGCACGGTTCGTGCCAAGCTACTGGTATAGCGAGGCAATCGAAGCAGTGGTTTCTGCTCCTGGCTTCTCACCCGCGCAGTTACAGCCGTTTTTTACCTGCATTGGTGTGATGCTGCTCTTTGCTCTGGCGTTATTCTCGGTTGCGCTGCTGATCAGCCGCCTGCGCGTGCAGTCCAGCGAAGCCGGTGGAAACACTGCAGCGGAAGCAGTGGCGTGAGGGGTGCAGGCGCAACTGGGCGAGGATGCTGGCGGCGGCGCGGGCGGGACGCCGCGGGATGCGTGGTCGGGGATGCCGCAGGACGCGCGGACAGCTGGGTGGGGAGGTGACTCGAGAGGCGCCAGTAGCTCGCGGCTTCGCAGCCTCTGCCTGCCATTCGCTTTCCTGTCGCCCTATTGATATGCCATGGGTCGACCCCAATCAACCTCGGTCAACCCAAAAGATAGGCTCGCGTCAAAAAATCCGAGTTAGTGGCAGAGATTGACGATTGTGGGGGTTTTAGCCCAAAAGTAAAGCTGCCTTCATTGATGGATCACAAGAGTGCTATAGAAATGCGGTAAACGTCTAATCCTAACCACATAGCAATCAGCAATTCTCGCTGGTAATCTCTATGCCACCTAATAGATTTGGAGGTATAGGTGATTATGAGAAACATGAAAAGACCAGAGACTGAATGGCG
>Ga0123356_10003291_pt1 | contig 16980 bp, 14 predicted proteins | sample TergutEmb28metaG_2_FD_92546 | JGI IMG/M metagenome (GOLD analysis project Ga0123356, IMG submission 92546) | Embiratermes neotenicus P3 segment gut microbial communities from Petit-Saut dam, French Guiana - Emb289 P3 | ecosystem: Host-associated > Arthropoda: Insects > Digestive system > Gut ...
AAACCCTGCTCACTTTGACGACTACGTGGAAGCAACAAAAACTCGATCTCCACGACACCATGACGCAGAAGTTAGTTGAAGCATGGGCAAAACAAAGAAACTAACAAAAAGCTAAACACATACTATTTGAGTGCCGAAGATCAAGTGCCAGAAACGCTCAATTCAAACAAATCAACAGTCTTTCTGGACTTTATGGGTACGACATAGAAGGGCACCGTTAAGTAAACATCTTTTTTTAACTCAACGTTCAAATCATTTCATTGGTGTGGAAAAAGCAATATATGGAAAAACTGCTTAGAATAGCAAAGAGCAACTTGCCATGAACCAAACTGACCCCTTGCGCCGCATAACAGACTACATAGCTGATCATCGATTATCGCTTGGTTTGCTTTTGGCGGCTTATGGCAGCTTTTATCTCTCAGCTGTGATTATGGGCGATTGGACCCCTGCGAATTGGGGCCAAGACACCTTCAATATTGCACCCTTTGGAGTTCAAGCATTCATACCTCGCAGCGCAATCAGCCCCCTATTTTTCATAACCAGTCTTCCTGCACTGTTTGTGGGGGCTGTTTTACTCTGCAGCGACAACATCTATGGTTTACGCACGCTAACGTCTCAGAGCCGTCATAGTGCCATACTTTTGACGGTGTTTGGGTTTGGCTATATCATTGTTGGGGCTTGGCCGCTTCAGACCAAGAACGATTTTCCTTGGGAGTGGCAAAAACAAATTGCAAGTTATGGTTCCGCATTTACTTGGATGCTCTATGTGTTGAGTCTTATTGTGCTTGCCATCGGAGTTATCTCACTCTATGTTCACAGTAAAGATTATCGCAAGCGGCACCCCGAAGTTCAATTTGATTAATTGATGACACGTTAGTTTAGTTAGATTTAAAGAAAATGTAAAATCACCTGTTAAAAACATTAACATATTTTAACACCAATTGGAGGTAACATTTCGAAAATTTTTCTTTTCCACAAAATTTTTTTCAATTTTCTAATTGATGTTGCGGTTTTGTTTGTTAAATAATAACGATGTTAAAACCTAAATAGTATTACGTTATAGGTTGAGTGGAGCAGGAAGCAAAGAAAAAGTGGTTAAACTCTGGCACAGCGAAACAATTGAAGCGACCGCAGATAAATTAAAAACAACCCTAGACGGGCTAAGCACACAAGAGGCAACCCAGCGGCTAACCACATATGGATCCAATGAACTTAAAAAAGAAAAACGCAAATCGCCCATCAAGATCCTACTTGAACAATTCACTGACATACTTATGATTATTCTGCTTTTTGCTGTAGCCCTTTCCATAGGGGTTGGTATCTATCAAAACTCCACCGATGAAATGATAGATGCCGCCATCATTCTCATAATCGTCATTGCCAGTGCGACTTTGGGTTTTATTCAAGAGTATCGCAACGAAAAGGCCGTTGAGGCTCTCAAGAAAATGACAGCTCCAACAGCTAGTGTTTTACGTGAGGGCCGAGAAGTTCGAATTCCCGCCGCGGAGTTGGTACCTGGCGATATCATATTACTCTATGCTGGAGATAGAGTTCCAGCTGATGCTAGGCTCACAGAAACCGCTACGTTAAAAACTGATGAAGCCTCCCTCACAGGCGAATCGGCTTCGGTGCAAAAATCAATCGCCCCCCTGCCTGAACAGACCCAGCTAAACGATCAAACAAACAGGGTTTTTACTGGAACAGGCATCGTCTATGGTAGAGGCAAAGCCATTGTCACTGAGACAGGCATGAATACGGAATTTGGTAAAATCGCCCAAATGGTTCAAGCTACCCCCCAAGGGCAGACGCCCCTTGAGAAACGCTTATCCGGCGTAGGCAAAACAATAGGCCTCTTAGCCATAGCTGTTGCTATAAGTGTGGGTATTATCGGCATATTTGTTGAACAACGCCCCGTTTTAGACATGGTTTTGTGGGCCATCAGCTTAGCAGTTGCCGCGGTTCCAGAAGCCCTGCCCGCCATTGTAACCGGTGCCTTGGCAATTGGTATGTATCGCATGGCTAAATCCAACGCGATTGTCAAACGTCTACCTGCTGTTGAGACACTGGGTAGCACAAGTGTGATCTGCAGTGACAAAACAGGCACCATGACCAAAGGGGAGATGACGGTCCGCATCATCTACGTCAATGAGCAAACCATCAAAGTCACAGGTATCGGCTATGCCCCCGAGGGCGAATTTCAAATCGAGGACAAAAAAATCAAACCACCCAACGAGGTAGAAACGCTTCTCAAAATTGCTGTACTCTGTAACGACGCCCAACTCCAACAAGACAACCAATCAAACAAATGGACCATCAAAGGCGACCCCACCGAGGGCGCATTAATTGTTGTTGCCACAAAGGCAAACATCCAAAAAAAAACCCTCGACACAGAGCAACCACGCATAAATGAAGTGCCCTTCTCCTCTGAGCGCAAACGCATGACCACCATCCATCGCAGAGAAAACAAGCAAATAGCCTACCTAAAAGGTGCACCTGAGATAATTATGGAACGTTGCAGTAAAATATTGCTCAACGGAAAAGTAGAACCACTCACCAAAGAAAAACGCAACAAATACTTCAAAGTGACCGAAGATTTAGCCCAACAGGCATTGCGTAATCTTGCATTTGCCTACAAAGAACTCCCCGCCGACACTAAATTCACAGAAGCCATGGAGGAGGACTTTGCGTTTGTAGGCATTATAAGCATGATTGACCCCCCTCGCCCAGAAGTTAGAGAGGCCATAGCAGTCTGCAAAAAAGCAGGCATACAGGTCGTCATGATTACAGGTGACCATAAACTCACCGCTACTGCTGTTAGCAGAGAACTCAAACTCATAGACGAAAACACAACAAATAATCAAGTGTTAACCGGCCAAGAACTAGAAAAAATGACCGATGAACAACTATTAGATGTTGTTGAGAGAGTGACGATTTATGCGCGGGTCTCACCTGAGGATAAGATGCGTATTGTCAAAGCTTGGAAGCAAAAAGATCAGATTGTCGCGATGACAGGCGATGGAGTCAATGATGCCCCAGCACTAAAGATGAGTGATATAGGCATCGCTATGGGCATCAGCGGCACAGAGGTCTCAAAAGAAGCCGCTGATATGGTACTTGCCGATGACAACTTTGCAAGCATCGTCAAAGCGATACGTGAAGGCCGAGAGATCTATGAGAACATCAAAAAATATCTCACCTATCTGTTGCAATGCAACGTCATGGAAATCATTGTTATGTTTATAGCAATTCTTGCTGTGCCCTACCTTGCAGGCATATTCAACCCTGAACTAAGCACTACCGCAGGGGGCAGAGAGGCCATAAGTAGTGCAGCCATTGCACTCACCGCAGTCCAGTTGCTATGGATGAACCTTGTTACAGACGGCTTGCCCGCAATCGCTTTAGGCGTTGATCCCGGAGATCCTGATTTGATGGAGCGTAAACCCCGCAAACCCAAAGAGAGCATCTTTAGCAAAGAAGTCAAAATTTATCTCACCGCAATGCCAGTGCTTATGTCAACATTGTTGCTAACAGCGTATTTCATGCATAGACCATGGTTAAATGAGGTGTCTCTGCTTGAAGCGCGAACGCAGCTGTTAACTGCTATGATAGTTATGGAACTGATCATAGCGCTCTCCATGAGATCGCTAAAGTATCCAGTGTTTAGAGTGGGTATTTTCAAAAACAAGTATCTATGGTATGCGATATTGGGTTCCTTTGCTCTACAGCTGATAATTCTATACGTACCGGGTCTGCAGTCTATATTTGATGTCCACCGACCAGAGTTAATTGACTGGGGCATTGCAGCACTGTTTGGAGCTATAGTGTTCTCCACCCTAGAAATCGGCAAATGGATCACAAGTCGCCCAAAAACAAACACAACCAAAAAGACAACGACTAAGAAAACAAACACTATTTAGAGCACATCGCAGGCATTTTTTGGTGATATTTCACGAAAGATGTTTAAACGGGTAAACGACCAATTAGCACCCTGTGAAAAAGAATGCATATATTACAGGTCTATACACATGCCCCCGAGAGTTGCCCAGTGGGTAACCCCAAAAATCTGCAGATAACTATGGATTGGCTAGAAAAAGTGGACATGTTAGCTGCTAAGTACAACATTAAGGTTGTAGGAATATGGACTGACCGGTGGGGACACCAGTCATGGGCGGTTTATGATGCCCCAAGCATGGAGGTGTTTGGAGAGTTTGAACAGGAACCAGAACACCTCAAAAGAGTGCCCTTCACTGATACCCAAACCAAAATGGTGACTACTCAGACAGAATCTATGGCTTTTTTTGAGAGAATGCAGAAAAACAAGCCATAGGAAATAGTAGCCAGGTTGATCTCTTTCCATCCCTTTTTTAGAGTTGTAATCGTGGCTCAGCAGATGCAAAGACTGGTTCATAGGTGAGGTATACAAACAGTGGCTAACTGTGTAGAATATTGTGATAATTTGGGGAGTTTAGGGGAAAAGCATAATTATAGCTATAAAGTCAAAGCGGCAGTGAGGACATATGAGTACTAAACTGGCTAATCCGGCACCTCTGGGCCTTTTGGGTTTTGGTTTAACTACGGTTTTGCTCAACTTGCATAATGCAGGTTTGTTTCCACTGGATACTATGATTTTTTCAATGGGTTTGGCTTACGGTGGCTTAGCTCAGGTTATTGTTGGCATTATGGAGTTCAAGAAGGGCAACACCTTTGGTACTGTTGCGTTTAGCTCCTATGGATTATTTTGGTGGTCGCTTGCAGGTCTGTTACTTTTGCCTAAATTGACTGTATTTGAGGGGCTTGGTGCACCCACCGACATCGCTATGGCATTCTACTTTCTAATGTGGGGTGTGTTCACTTTTGCGATGTTTTTTGGTACTCTAAGGGCCAATCGGGCATTACAGTTTGTGTTCGCAAGCTTGTTTGTACTGTTTTTCCTTTTGGCGGCAGGGTCGTTTATGGGGAATCCTGTATGGCTCACTACCATCACAGGCATCGAGGGGATCATCTGTGGAGCCAGTGCCATCTATCTTGGAGTGGCAGAAGTGTTAAATGAGACCTATCAAAAAACTGTTCTGCCCATCTGTCCATCACCATAAACCAATTTTCTTCTCCACAGTTATTTTGGTTATCGTTCAACAGTTAAGGGTTGAGAATATTTTTTGATTTAAGTATGGCTTAATTTTTTATAGAAGTGAATTAATTTTAGATGATGTTGTTGTCAGTATTTGTATGTTATTTGTCACACATGTGTTTAATTTGACTATTATTTTGTGGGAATGCAGTATTTTAGGTTAGTTCATTGATGTTTTTACGCGTAGTTTTGAGTTTTTCTCTAAATAAATATGTGCCATACCCGCAAGACAAACCCATGATTGCAAAAAAGAACAGGATTCCCGAATTAATTGGTTCTACCACAGAATTGATTGGCAATATTTGAAGCACAACGATTATAGAACCTAAAGCTCCAATAAGACAACCAAGAAATCCCGCAAGGTTAATTCGAAGTTCAACCTCAAGTTTAACTATTTTAATTTGTGTTACTCGATCCATCACTTCGCTTGATCGCTCTTGTTCTGCCATACCCCACAGACTGTCCAAAAACTAGCTACCGACAACTGAAATGCACTATATGCAGGCAACACATTTTTTCACACGCTGCCTGTAGCGGTCAGGTTAGTTGAAATCTGAGTTTTTAGACAGTCTCCCCACATCTCAATAAGTTACAAAGTAGACGTTTATGTTTTGTATCTCTACAACTCTATATTTTAGCAAATTAACTTTTCCCTTTAACCATACCCTATTCAGCGCTAATCGGGGATCAAATAGAGAGTTGGTTTGTTTGACAATGGATTTGGAGAAACATTTGAGGTTGCGGTTTTGGTGTGTATGGGCTAATTTATAGGATACTTTAACTTACCTATAAACACACAATAAAGTGAGCTAGATGGCAAAATTTCGCTTAGCAGTCCTAAATACGCAACCACCGCATCGCTACTTTGGCGGGGTTGAGCGACGCATAATGGAGACAGCTAAACGCTTAGATAGCCAAGTAGATGTTACGGTTTACTGTGGAACCAAGGCAGGTTTTAGAGCACCTATTGCAGTTGAGGGAGCAACTATTGTGCCCTGCAAATCAACAGATATTATTTTTCCGCTGGATAATTGGGGATTTAATCGCAGTCTTATAAAAAATGCATCAAACCTATGTGCAGATGTTTTTGAGGCTCATGCCGTAAGTGGATATGGGTTTGCCAGAAAGCTCAAACAAATAGGCAGTAAAACACCTCTTATTCACACAATCCATGGAGTTCTTGGCGATGAATACGAGCAGGCAAAGCTAAGTGAGCAACAGACATTTCGGGGCAGAGTAGCAAATAATTTTATGCATCGACTATCAGAGTTAGAAGGTCAGATGGCCCAAGATGCAGATTCAATTGTAACTATAAGTAACTACTCTCTTAAAAAAATCCAGCAACACTACACCATAGATGCAGACAAAATCAGCATTGTACCAAACGGGGTGGATATTGAAAAATTCAAACCCACAAACACAGATAGCGCTAAGCAACAGTTTGGGTTAGGCCCTGAGCCCTGTGTGCTCTTTGTGGGCAGTTTGATTCCCCGCAAAGGACTACCGTTTTTGGTTAAAGCCGCAAAAACAGTGACAACCCAGCAACCAGAGGTCAAGTTTGTAATTGCAGGTGAGGGCCCGCTTCGAAGAAACCTCACTGAAGTGATAAAATCCGCAGATTTGACAACTAACTTTGTGTTTTTAGGCAAAATCAAAGATGATGCTCTACCCCTACTCTATAACTGTGCAGATGTGTTTGCTTTGCCCTCACATCAAGAAGGCCAGGGAATTGTTTTACTTGAAGCCCAAGCCTCAGGTAAACCCGTTGTTGGCTTTAACATTGGAGGCGTTAACGAAACCGTTCACAATGGACAAACAGGATTACTAGTAGATCGAGGCAATGTAGATGATTTGGCAGAGGCTATATTAAAACTCATAGACGATACCCCCCTGCGAACAAAAATGGGGGCTAGTGGACGGCGCTTTGTTTCTGAGAATTATACTTGGGAGTTATGTGCCCAGAGGATGTTTGAGGTTTATCAAAAACTTAGAGGTCTTGCAGGTTAATTGATTGTACGAGTCGCTCAAAATCGCTATCACTCATCCATTCGGTGCGTAGATAACAACGAATACGCTCCTCGCTAAAACCTATGCGTTTGGCTTCTTTTGTGCAGTAACGGTAGGCTTCAATTTCTGTTGGGCGATCTACATAGGCATAGCGAGGATCAAAGAGTTCTTTGCCCTCCATGAATTGTTTTACATGGCAAAGTTCATGAATAAGATCTAGATAGATTTCTGTTCGGTTTCCAGTGTTTAGATATCTTTTGCTTATAACTATGTGACCGTCATTGCCGTCTACATACATATAACCGTTTAGCCAGCTTAATTCCACCTCTAAATTGTTTAGCACCGTGGTTGTTTTGTCACCAAATATAGCTCTTACCGCGGGCACTTTATCGAAGTCTTTAAAGTATTCAAGAAAAATTTTCTTTTGGTTACCTATACTTAACGGGTTTACGGGTAAACAGTTGAATATACGCATTATGCGAAATAGGTAGTAATCTATGCCCGGCAAGTTGAGATCTCCTATTTGAAGGCTGAGAGGTATTCGAGTTTCATGCCCCGATATGCCAAATCTATGAGGTTTTCCACGCTGCCTATACTGGCATCGATGTTGTTGTGAGTGGGGTGACTCCAGAGGGCTTCGGGGGATAGGTTAAATTGCAGAGGCACCGCTACGTTGAGAGCGTATTTTTGGTTTAGATTTTTAATGAATCGATTTACTTGGCAGGCGTTTCGGGCGTTGGCATAACTTTGCAGTAACTGAGAGGAGCCCACTGCGCCCACGCCATGCCAAATTGCGGCGTCTTCGGGGGAGGCTATGGAGTAGAGGAAAAATTGTGGCGAGGAAGCGGTCTCAGCAAAACTGTAATTAGCAAATTTTTCTCCTGCTATGCTAAATTTGTCGTCGCATACTGCTACTGCTATGTCTTGGGGGTCTATGTCGTTTGGATAGAGGGGGGTTGTTTTGTATGTGATGGTGGCGTCGTGGAATTTACCGTTTTCAAAATGTAGTTTGCCTCGTGCGGCACGTTTGGAACCATAACCTTTCTTGGAGTGGGGTACTGTTAAAAGAGTGGTGCGTTTATTCATGCTTCGCCTCATGCATTGGTAGGCTTGCTCTACTGTGGAGTAGTCGTGGTTGCTCTCACTTATTATGTAGTGTAGTAAACCGGTTTTGTCTTCGGTTTTTAGGGTGGAGAGGGGCATGCGTAGGCTATATAGTGAGAGGTCCATGTTGCAAAATTTTGAAAGTTCTGAAAGTTGGCGGTATTTGATTGTGTCTACAAAATCAAGGTAGGAGATGGTGTTATTTGTGTTGAGTGTGTTTGTGATTAGGTCGATTTCTTTTTTTGAAATCAGTGAGCCGTTATATTTTTTTGCGTAGGTTTCATCGATTTTTAGGCCCTCAGTTGTGGCGTTTGCAGCCGGGATTGCGCTTTGTTTACTGTCTAGGATTGATTGTCTAAGAGGGTTCATTGAGTAGCGGTCAAGTTCAACGTCGTCGGTGTTTAACAGAAAAGGCACAATATAGCCCTTTGGAGGTTTTTTAAGTGTCTCTGAGAGCTCTTTGATATCGTCTTGTGTTGGAGGGTGGAGTCCGTGTAGATAGTAATAGTTGGCACAGGCGGCAAGTAGGCGGGTTCCGATGATACCTTGGACTTCCTCGATGGTTAGTTGTGGGTTAGCGTATTCGACTGATCCGCGGAGGTAGAACTGTTCAGTCTCAAAGGACACAGATACTTTTTTGTCGTTAATGTATTGGAATAGGGTAATTTTGCGGTTTAGATTCTGTTCCTTTAGCGCTGAGGCACCCTCAACAAGGGCTCTTACTGTTGGAAAAGATGTTGTCAAAAAATCTGTAAGCAAATATCGACATGGATCGTCCATAAATTATCCTCGTTCTAATGATTCAGCTAAATATATACAATTTTTTGTATTTGTTTGTCCTAAAACCATTCTTGAAACAAAAAAGGTTTCTCTAAATCCAGCACTAAAAAATAGTGTGGCGAGGGGGTCTTTTTTTGGGATCACCGCGTAGACTTGTTTTGATGCCAGCTCGCCTAGCACTGATTTAACAAGAGCGGTAGCTATATCGTTTCTTTGCGGCTGGCAAACTAGGGGCCCAATCCATGCGGCCTTTTCATAGACTGTAGCGGCAACATAGCCCAAGATTTCTCCATCATTATTTGTTATACAGCAGCTTGTGTTGGCTTTGTCAAAAAGAATGGATTTGAGCAGCTCTTCTCTGTTGCCGCCAAAAAAGTAACTATCAAAGCGGACTATGGCGGGTAACTTGGATTTGTTGATTTTTGGCAGAGGGTTTGCGGTGATGGGGCAGAGGGTTTGGGTGTGGAGAACAGAGAAATCAGTATCTACGCTAAAGCCGAATTTGGCATAGAAATCCAAAAGATGGGGATATGCGTAGAGTCCAACTGTTTCTACACCGCGGGTGTGGAGATGATTTAGTGCGTGGGTGACAAGTGTGCTTCCCGCACCTTTTTTGCGGTATTTTTCTCTAACGATAAGATTTCCAAACCAGCCGATTTTGCCATAACTGATGCAGCTGGCTATACCTATTGGTTGGGTGTTGTCGAGTAGAAGAAAACATCCGCCGGGTTCTAGTAGAGACATAAAATTGAAATCCTCAGCAGCCATATTCCAATCCATAGTATTGGCTAACTCTATGGCAAAATCATAATCGGATTCATCGAGGGGTTTAATCGCAAACATCAACTAGTGTAACTGTCTGTGGCAATTAAGCCTGTTGCCAACCCAAACAGCATATTGTTGTGAATTGTGGATGTCGGGCGCATACAACAAATGGTTTTATTGTCCAGTTCCCACTCGATACTGTTCTTGATATCTTTTAATTAGAATCATAGGGGACCTATCGTATTATAGTATTTTTTGGAAGACCCGTTAGAAAACGCGTTTTTGTTCTATCAGCAGTTTGGGCTATACTTTTGGTATTAGTATTATCTAGTATGTCTCTACTTGAGGAAACCCTAATCAATCATCCCGATAAGAATACGTCTACAAGCCTGGGCTGGGCAGGATATATTGTTTCAGGTAATTATAATCAGCAAAGTGAAATCACAAGCGTGAGTGCGTCATGGACTGTACCACAAGTTAACACTACCTCAGGAGACGGTTACTCTTCAGCTTGGGTAGGTATTGGAGGACAGATTGATAAAACTTTGATTCAAATTGGAACTGAGCACAACGTTAACCGGGGGGTGGAAAATTATCATGCATGGTATGAAATGCTTCCCGATTATGCAATCCGAATCGAAAATTTCACCCTCTCACCGGGCGATAGAGTAAGTGCATCAATTACCCTCATAGATCCAGAAACCAACGAATGGAATATACAACTAGTGGATCTAACCAACGATAAAGCCTTTAACCAAAATTTTATCTACAACTCAACCCGATCCTCAGGCGAATGGATTGTAGAACGACCAATAGTGAATGGCAAAATCGCAATTCTTTCAGACTATGGAACAATAACCTTCAACGACTGCCAAGTAGATGTAAACAACACAAGAGGCGTCATCGGCAACTTTACGCATTCCCGAGTCCACATGACAAACCAGTATTTCACCATCCTATCCTCCACCTCAACCCTCAGCCTCGACGGCGAAAGCTTTAGCGTCAAACACACTACACGCAACTAACCAACATACCCTACACCACCATCCAACGCTAAAAAACCAAAAACAAAATATCACCTCTAAACCACACCGCCACAGCAGACAAAACCAAAAACCATGTTGCTTCAAAATATCTCCACACACCAAAAGAGTAGCTAACACAGAACCCATTTACCCTAAATCAGCATCCAACCATAACAAACCACAGGGAGATAACACAAGGGGTTGCTTTGTTTGAGTTTATATGTTTTTATAGTCTTTTGGCGTATTTTGCGTTACGGTAATAGATTTGATTGCTCCAACTGAAGCTGACCAACCCCAAACCGCTCTGCCTCCAAACTATACCCCACTAGAGCTTGAAAAAGAAATCCGCGAATTCTGGATTAAAAATCAGATCAGACAAAAACTCGAAGCCCTCCAAGACGCGCCAAACATCAAAGGCAACCTTGGATATATTGAGGGCCCCCCTACACTCAACGGTATCCCCCACATCGGACATGCCCGCGGACGAATCATGAAAGATATCCGCTATAGATGGAAAACCATGGAAGGCTACTACATGCCGTTTTGGGCAGGATGGGACTGCCAAGGTCTGCCAGTCGAACTCGAAGTCGAGAAACTCTTAGGCGTACGTAACAAGCGAGAATCTATTGAGAAATATGGTATGGAACGCTTCATTGAGGAATGCAAAAAGGCAATTATGCGCTATCACACTATGTGGCTTGAGGCTGATAATAGACTTGGCATAGCCATCAATCAAGACAAAGCATACTGGACCTATCAAGATAACTATATTGAGCGGGAATGGCAGATACTTAAAGCCGCTTGGGATCAAAATCTACTCGAAGAAGGGCACTATGTTGTTGCCTACTGCCCCGGATGTCAAACAAGCCTTAGTAACGCTGAGGTCGGCTATGAGGGTAGCTACAAAGAAGTTGAAGATCCCAGCCTCTACTTTAAATTCAAAGTCACAGGCACCCAAAATGAGTACTTTTTGGTATGGACCACTATGCCCTTCACAGTCATAACCGACACCTTACTTGCGGTACAACCAAACGCAGAATATGTCAAGGTCGAAGTGGGAGATGAAGTATGGATTATGGTCCAGCAACGGGTGGAAGCTGTTATGGCTGATCTTGAAATCAGCAAATACCAAATAACTAAAACCCTGTCTGGAAAGAGTCTAGAAGGCATAGGCTATGATTATCCACTTAAAGATCTAATTCCCAAACAAGCCGAACTCGAAACTCAACATCCCCTAATTCATCACGTCATCGGAGAAGACTTTGTCGACGTAAACACCGCTACAGGCGTTGTGCATCTCTCACCGGGTAATGGAGAAGAGGATTTTTGGGCAGCTAAACGCAGAGATATCCCCATCTTTGTACCCTATGATGATGAAGTTAAATTTACCAATGATGCAGGTATTTTCACAGGCGTATTTGCCCGTGATGCAGATATGTTAGTAGTTGAGGAGTTGCGTAACCGTAACAGTTTTGTTAAGGTAAAAAAAATTAAACATGAATACCCCACGTGTTGGCGCAGTCATCATAAACTTGTCTGGCTTGCTCGCAAAGAGTACTTTTTGCGCACCGACAAAATAAACACAAAAGTCCTTGAAGCAGCAGAAAAAGTCGAGTACTTTTATGATGAACCCAAAAACCGATTTTTAGGTTTTCTCAAAGAGGGCAAACCCTGGTGTATCAGTCGAGAACGCATCTGGGGAACGCCTCTGCCGATGTGGACATGTGAAAAATGCAACAACAAACACCTAGTTGCCAACAAAAAAGAACTCTTAGAATTAGCCCAAGAACCAATACCGACGGATTTTGAGCTACATAAACCCTGGGTTGATCGAATCACTTTGAGGTGTGAGAAATGTGAGGGCACCATGCGTCGAGAAGACTTTGTGCTCGATACCTGGCATAACAGCGGGGCTTCACCCCACGCACGATTTAGCGACGAACAAGAAGCCGCATTTGTCCCAGCCGTGTTTCTAACAGAGGGCATCGATCAAACAAGGGGCTGGGCAAACTCTCTTCTACTTGAATACATCATCTTAACCGGCAAACCCATCGCACCCTACAAGGCCTTTTTGTTCCAAGGCTTAACACAAGACGCCAAGGGCCGAAAAATGAGCAAAAGCCTAGGCAACGTTGTGCAAACCAACGAGTTATTAGCTAAAAACAGCGCGGATCTCTGCCGTTTCTATATGATGCGCAAAACCTCACCGCTTGATTTTATGAGTTTTGACACACAAGAACTCAGCCGACGAAGCTACCAAGTCCTCTCTACACTCTACCATCTAAGCCGTTTCTTTAGTGAGAACGCAACATTTGATGGATTTAAACCCCAAACCTACCCGCTCCAATGGGCCCTAGACACAGGCAAACTTCAACCCGCAGATCACTGGCTACTCTCAGTATTACAAAATAAAATCAAAGAATACACCCAAAAAATAGATAGATGTGAATTCAACACCGCCGTCGCAACGCTTGAAGACTTTGTCATCGAAACTCTAAGCCGCCTCTATGTACCTATGATACGCAAAGAACTCTGGACAGATGAACCAGAAACGTTTGAACGCCGCCAAACTATCTATGCACTCCTACATCATACCCTAAAAACAATCACCCTACTCTTCAACCCCATTACACCCTTTCTAAGTGAGATGTTACACCAAAAAATCTACCGTCCACTAGAACCTACCCTGCCCGAATCAGTAAATCTATCAACCTGGCCTAGCCCAAATCAAGATTTGTGTAACAAAAACCTCGAAGAACAATTCGAAGTACTCCTAAAAACAGTGTCAATTTCCTTTGCCGCACGCCAACAGGGAAAACTCAAACGCCGCTGGCCACTGAGCAAAGCAATCATTGTGGCACCCGAGAAAACCCTACAAGCACTCAAAACACTTGAGGAACTGTTTTTAGAGCAAATCAACGTTAAATCAGCTGAGTACACCCAAAAAATTCCAGAATACATAGAAAATGAAAACTGGGTTTCCCGCCAAGAAGACGATATTACAGTATTTATCAGTGGACAACGTGACGACACCCTACTAGGGGAGGGCATCATGCGAGATTTAGCCCGTCGAGTTCAAGCCCTACGCAAAGAGAGAGGATTTGTACCCACAGAAGTGCTAGAAGCAGTTCACATAGCTGAACTGGATGCAGAGAGCACAAATCTGCTTGAACCCTACTTGGAAGCTATGGAGAGTCTAGTTCGTACCCGAAAAGTGTATCTTCATGCAACCCGCAACGAAATCGAAACACAATGGCATGAATCAGAACTTGACGGTAAAAAAATATTCATAAACCTACATTAGGCGATAAAATGACTGAAAAAAACCAGCACCACAAATGTCCCCACTGCGCCTGCATTTTTTTAACACAAGCAGACCTCCAAAAACACACCGCCGCCTTTGGCACAATCAAAGACCAACATGAACAAAAATACAAAAAAACCCATGATCGACTCGAATATGGATTTAGCGACGAATAACCCATATTGGATTATTGCAAACAGTCGCACAATCATCAAAGACTAAACACAACCTCTTGGGCAGAATAAAACGCGTCGCTTGAATTGCTATTACTAAGAGTATGTGAATGGGCATAGTTAACTGATGCTTTGATGGACTGGGGCTTATTTTAGTTTGATCCAGTATATGTTTAGGGGTTTTCCATCTGTGTAGGGTTTTGTTTCGGTTAATTTACCGCTACATCGCTCTATTGTTCTAATAGACGCCACATTATCTGAATAGCAACCTAACATAACTTTTTCAATATGCAGTGTTTTTGCGTGTTCAAGACCCTTTTTGAGGATCTTTGTTGCATACCCCTTTTTTCTTTCGCTTGGTCTAACAGCATAACCAATATGCCCAAAATAATTTTTTAACGCGTCATTAGTCAAGCTGTGTCGAATATCAATTATTCCAATTATTCGGTTATCGGATTTAGTAGTAGCAAAAAAGGTATCTGACACCGCCCAACCACGTTTTACAGTGGTTTTTTGGCGGTTATTTGTAGTGCTGATTAACCAGGGTTCATAAGCCATTTGATCAAGTAGAGCACTTCCATTGATTACCTTTTCTTGGGCTTCAAAAAACTCGTCTTTAAAACGCTCTGCTTCTGCTTTGTGGTGTATTGTGGGAATCTGTAACTCAATCGTAGACATAGTTGTTCTCTTCTATGCATCGGATCTGGGTGTAGTTTTTGAACTAAATGTTAGTCTTGGGGTATTTTTCTTTTTTTAGTGTGGGTGGTTTTGTTGTTGCTTGAGCGGTTGAGGGGTGTATTTGTATTTTCACAAGTTGGGTCGTCGGTGGTTGTGGCGGGGTTGTGAGTTAAAATAGGGGTCTCGTTTCAGAGTTTGCGTTAGCTCTGGGAGAACATGAATTTTGCCATTTTGCAGAGTTTCACTCATAGGGGTCTAAAGTTGGTTTAGTTTGTTCTACTACAGATACATTGAGGGGTGTTTCTATTTTTGAGGTGGCGACATATGTTTCGTCAGCGTATGTGTAGGTTGCAAAACTGCACCTTCCACACCTATACTCTATTCCCCAGCCAAGATCAGTCACAATGAAATCGTGGCCTATTGTTGAGCCTTCGTCATATATCCAGCCTGTCCAACCATCACTTCTACTATATTGAGTGTAACCATCAGCAGTACAAGTTGGCGCAACCACAGTTATTATCCAGCTATAAACATAACCACTCCATTTGCAACGCTCACAGGTGGAAACAGGATCAGCAAAAAGAACCCGCCCCTGAGAATAATCAAACTCACCCCACAGATGTCCAAGAGCTGAACCTTCATCATATACCCAACCTCTCCAACCATCACTTCTACTATATTGAGTGTAACCATCGGTAGTACAGGTTGGGTCTGTTTCAGTTATTGACCAATTGTAAACATAATCTGTCCCGTCACAACGCTCACAGGTGGAAACAGGATCAGCAAAAAGAACCCGCCCCTGAGAATAATCAAACTCACCCCAGTTGTGACCAAGCTCAGAAACATAGTTATCTACAAAATTGTGTTCTTCATCGTTAGCACAGATATGAATCGTGTAGCCCCTCTCAGTACAAGTTGGATCAATAACTTTCTCACTCCAATCATGATCAATAGCTAAAATAACATCCGTCTTAGTTGTACCGCAAACACTACATGCAGATGTCAACTCACCATCAACCTCACACGCAGCAACAATAGTAACAACCCCCTCACCCCAAACATGCTCAACAAGATCGGTATCCCATTGCGCATACAAAGTCAAATCAGCCGTAACAATATAGCCCGCTCTCCACTCAACTCCTTTCTCATCAAACCAACCTGCAAACCTAAAACACAGATTTACCGGGTTGTCTTGAATTGGTAAATGTGCACCGGTCTTGGGTAATTCAAGGGTTTTTTGAGACTGCCCCGCAATTAGTCCACCGTTAGCGTCAAAAATCACAACCCAATAATTCAGATTTTGGGGATAAAATACAAAACCCCGCCCCAGTACTAAACCAATTTGATTCCAACCCAAAACATTATCCAGAGTTTCTAAAATGTTGTAGCTGCAATCAAGATAGCGCAGGTTGGGATTTTGTGACACATCCAACACAGATAACAAATTAGACGAGCAATAAAGATAGCGCAAACGGAAATTACCCGACACATCCAACACAGATAACAAATTGCCCCAGCAGGAAAGTATTTGCAGGTTGGGATTTTGTGACACGTCCAACATAGATAACAAATTGTCATCGCAATAAAGTGTGTGTAGGTTGGGGTTTTGTGTCACATCTAACGTGTTCAACTGGTTGTTGCTGCAGTCGAGGTGTTGTAGGTTGGGGTTTTGTGATATATTTAGTGTGGATAGTAAGTTATTCCAGCAAGAGAGTGTTTTTAGTGATGTGAAATGCTCAATACCTGCCACAGGCTTTCTATGCCTCGACTATTAACATCCAGGGTTTCAATGTTTGCAACATCTATATCAAAAATAGGTCTCCCAGGTTTTCCCACAAGCTCGCGTACCGCCGCCAAAAAGTTCGGATCCACAAAATCACCCGTTATATCATAATTTTCACGAGTCACCTCAATCACATACGTTACTGGGGTAACTCTATTTTCTGGAGTCACAACAATACTAAACCTGTTCAAACCGACACTAATTTCATGTAAACCAACATCGCCCGATACTTC
>Ga0123356_10003292_pt1 | contig 16976 bp, 16 predicted proteins | sample TergutEmb28metaG_2_FD_92546 | JGI IMG/M metagenome (GOLD analysis project Ga0123356, IMG submission 92546) | Embiratermes neotenicus P3 segment gut microbial communities from Petit-Saut dam, French Guiana - Emb289 P3 | ecosystem: Host-associated > Arthropoda: Insects > Digestive system > Gut ...
ACGCAACAGTCGATCGTCTGTTCCGTGACTCTGACCTCCAGTTTGGCTATAGGCTGGCCACGGTGCACATGAGAGGCGCCGGACAGGAGGCGTGACCGCTCTTACGCCGAGCGACACTCTGCCATCTGCTACTTGTTGGGCTACCAACCTGAAAAGCTTCTCGTGATCCACGGGCCCCGAGTCTCGGAGATCCGCGTCCACAATCCACTCCGATCCACTTTGAATCTCTCTCCAGATCTTGCGTAGCGCGTCCTTTGCCGATCGCCCCCGCCGATATCCAAAACTGGCATCATCGAATATCAGCTCACAAATAGGAATATAGACGCGGCATTCTTTCGCCAGGAGCGGCCGATCCAGAGGTGGCCTCCGCGCTGGCTGATTTCGCCTTAAGCGGCCCGAAGCGTGCGTTTGACAGAAAATCTCTCCGGTAATCAAGCTACACCGACATTGTTCAGGCTCGATGACCTCCTGAAACGTCGTACTACCTGTGGAAGGACGAGGTGGAACCGGCACGCAATCGAGTTAGCCCAGCATCTACGAACCTTTGGCCCTCGAGAGGAAAACGAGCGAAGTGGACCCTTAGGAGACACTTTCCCGATGGTGGATAGATCTACAAGTCCGAATTGGGCTTCGCCACAAACACACTTCTCCTCAATTGCCGTCGCTCGGGGAAGTAGCCGCAGTGCCTCTCTAGAGACTCGATTTGGGCGTCACCCAGCACCTACGAATCCGGTTTTGTGTCGAGCCTTCCTGCGCGTCCTCCGACTACTACTGGTGCGTACATTTCTATTTTTGCGCATATACGGATCTCTTTTGTCGGTTCCGTAAATTCTGGCCCACCTGATTCCGGAAATTCTGGCACGCCTACGAAACTCCACAAACGTTAAGAATCTCCTGTACTCCGGCCTAGGCGGGAGTCGAGGAGAGGAGGATGTGGGGAATGCTGAAACGACACGAGGTAGAGATTCTGTTGAAGGCGGGCCACGCGAAGGCGGAGGTAGACCGCTTGACCGGGATTTCGTTGCGTTCGGTAAACCGTATCGCGCAAGAACAGGCGGTCGTGCAGGTAGATGACAAGGCAGAACGAACCAGACGACAGATCGGTAGGCCCAACGCGATCCAGAATTTCCGGAAACAGGTGGTCGCGATTCTCGAGGAGAGTCCCGACTTGCCGTCGCTGGAGATCCTGCGACGGGTGCGAGAGGCAGGGTATCAGGGAGGCAAGACCGCGCTCTACGATTTGGTGGTCTTGCTTCGCCCCAAGCCGACCAAGCCGATGGTCCGTTTCGAAGGACTTCCTGGAGAGTTCAGCCAACATGATTTTGGGGAAGTAGACGTGCAGTTCCGGGATGGCGCGCGCCAGCGCATCCATTTTTTCGCTTCGCGACTGAAGTACTCGCGCTGGGTGCGCGTCAGTTTAGTGCAGGATGAAAAAGTGGAGACCTTGGTGCGAACCTTGGCCGAGCATCTGGCCAGCTGGGGCGGGCGCCCGTTGCTTTGTGTGTTCGATCGACCGAAGACCATTGCTCTCAAGTGGCGCCAGAACGGCGAGGTGACGGAATGGAATCCGATATTTGCCTACGCCACGCTAGAGATGGGGGTGGGTGTCGAGTTGTGTTGGCCGTATCGCGCCCAGGAGAAGGGTAGTGTGTGGAAAATCTGGTTGGGTTCGTAAAGTCCTCATTTTTCAAGGTCCGTAAGTTTTACGACCTGGAAGATCTTGAGCAACAACGGCGGGATTGGGAGCGAGAAGTGAATGAGGAACGCCCGTGCCGAGCCACTGGAATCATTCCCGCGGTGCGCCTAGCAGAAGAAGCGCCACGATTACGTCCGTTGAAAGTACCGCCGGAAGAGTTGGCCTTGCGCATTCCGATTTATGTGAGTCCGACCGGAACCGTGCTGTACGAGGGCCACGGCTATTCCATGCCTCCGGAAGCCATCAGCATGCCCGCCACCTTGTACTTGTATGCCGGGCGAGTGCATATCGTGGCCGGATGCTATGAAGCGAAGCATCCCAGGAAATTCGCTGCGCAGGAGAACTCCTGGTTGGCCGAACATCGCGCAGCCATGATAGCTGCGGTCTCCGGCAAACGCGGGAAACGCTATTTGAAGCGGCAGCAGTTGCTCGAACTGGGGGAGCCGGCGCTTCTCTATCTGACCGAGATTGTGCATCGCCGGCCGCGGGAATGGTTCGTGGACGTCGATCGTTTGCACCAACTGCTGCAGAGCTATGGCCCAGAGGTCCTGCGCCAGGCTATCGAAGAAGGACTGAGACAGCAGATCTACGGGGCATTTTTTATCGAGAGAACCCTGCAAGCGGAGTTGAATTTTCCGCAGGTAGTGCAATGAAAACGTGAGAGGGGGGTGCCATGGGTCGACCGAGATGGCGAGCGTCGTTCCTGGGGCATCCTGACGCAAAGTTTTTATGGAAAAAGGCGAGTACAACAGTCAAACCCGTCCCCCGGCTATGCCAGCAGGGGGCAAGAGGACGAGGTCTTTTGTTTTTGCTTTTCCTCCCTAAGCGGAGCGCGTGTTTGCCGCGGCCCGGAGCGGTCAAGGGCGCGCCGTTTTTGGGCGCGGCGCAGCGCACCCTTGAGGGCGAGGACCGCGGCGACAGAATCGTGGCGGGAGGAAAAGACCTTGGTTTTATTTCTACGTAAGGAGGACAACGGTGAACCATGATCACGAATAACTCGAATCCAGCGTCGAACCCGAACCCACCCAGGCTGTCGGAAGGGCAACTGGAACCATTATTCCGGCGCTTAAACCTGGCGCACACGCGTCGTATCTACCAAGATGTCGCGGATCGGGCAGAGAAAGAGAACTGGACGTATCGCGATTTCTTGGCGGTTTTGCTAGCCGAAGAAGTGGCCCATCGTAAGCAAACTCGCCTGCAGCGCTTTACGAGCAAAGCGCACTTTCCGTTCTTTAAGACCATTGATGAGTTTGACTTCAGTCTGCAAATCAGTCTGCGTCAACCCCTGTTCGCTTCGTATTTGGGCCCAGATTTCGTTACCGAGGGGCGTCGCTAATTCTCTACGGCAAAGAGGGCAGGGGGAAAACACATCTGGCGGTTGCCATCGGCTATCGTGCCATCCAGAATGGCTTTGAGACGCTGTGTGCCACGGCCGCGGAACTCATTGAAAATCTTTCTAACGCCAGCAAGCGAGGGCAGCTGCAGGAAGCGCTATTCACCTACACCCGTCCGCACGTTTTGGTGATCGATGAAATGGGCTATCTGTCCTATGGACCGGATGCCGCCAATGTCCTGTTTCATGTGGTCAATCATCGCCACTTGAAAAAACGGCCGATGATCTTTACCACCAACAAGCCTCTTAACGAATGGGGGAAGGTCTTACATGACGAAGATTTAGCCGCCGCAATCCTGGATCGTGTCCTGGAGCGAGGAAGATTCATCCAACTGGATGGGATCTCGGGCCGCACGCGTCATCTCAAGTTGGACGAGGTATGGCCTGCGGCAGCAGACCGTGCCAGAATTTCCGGAAAAATCGTGCCACAATTTCCGGAACCCACATCTTTCCCCGCCAATACAAACGCTTAGGTGACCTGCTATGTGTTTGAGTGCTGCATCGGCTATCATCTTGACGTTTAGACCCTGTGCATTTTGCGATTCGGTGACCAACTATGATCAAACAGAAACACTTCGTAGGGGTGATGACCCTATTCACATTGAGCGGGCTAGCTTTAGCCAAACCACATCCGGGAGTAGTCGTCACGAGCACTACCGTATATTCCGAAGCTCGCAATGCCGGTATTCGTAAAGGAGACCTTCTGCTGTCATGGAAGAGAGGCTTGAGCGGCGGAACCATCGAGTCTCCGTTAGACTTGATGAGGATAGAGATAGAACAGGCACCGTTGGCCCCGACCACCCTGGTTGGGCTCCGCAATTCCCAACCTCGCGAATGGCAGCTCGGGCAAGAGGATTGGTCCATTAATACCCGTCCAAGTTTCACGGCTGCAGAACTCCGGCTCTACTTGGAAGCAAGACATCTGGTCGAAATTGGAGAGCGACAACACGCACGTAGGCTGTGGCAGTCTCTGGCTTCAACGCCCGACCAGCGCGCCTGGATGCACAGTTGGTGCGCATGGGACGCAGCAAATTCAATGAGCCGCCGGCGACATTGGAATCTAGCAAACAATCTTTTCAGAGAATCTGTCACAGCAGCTCCCCACACCTCGCCAGCAAAGGTGTTTCTGCTGCAGCGCTGGGCTCGTGTTCTGGAGCGCACTGGAGACTTGAACAAAGTTGATATGCTGCTTACTGAGTCTCTCTCAGAAGCCGAAAGGACTAGCCATAACACGTTGGTAACTTCCTGGATTCTGAACGAATTGGGCAAGGTTAGCACCTGGCGTCGTGATGTCAAGCGTGCGAGCCAACTCTACAGGCAAGCCTTGAGCATTGACCAACACCTAGCTCCAGAGAGCGTCGTCACAGCGCGTACACTCACCAATCTAGCCGCTGTATCTCTGAAGGTCGCCGACGCAAACACCGCCGAACAGTTTCTCAATCAGGCACAAGTCCTCCTGGACACGATTCCCACTCGCGGTACCGACTTCGCGATAATGGATGGCTATTTAAGTGTCCTGGCAGCACGGCGTGGCGATCTTGCGAAAGCTAAACAATATCTCACCGAGGCCGAAGCTATCGTAGAACCTCGTTGGAGTGGCACTATTCTCCAGGCGAGGTTTCTCAGTGCTCTTGCTGAAGTGGCGATCCGAGAAGGCGATTTGGACAAAGCGGAAGTGCTAGTTGATCGCGGCATGGAAGTTTACGAAGCTGACCCAAGTGACCCGATACTCGGCATTTATCTCCACAACGAGTCTGGCATGCTAGCTGAGGAAAGAGAGGACCTTGACACTGCAATGAGAAACGCGCACGAAACGGACCATCTTTGGCAGCAGGTGGCACCAGTGAGCCTAGACCATGGTGGAAGTTTGACGAATCTTGCCCAATTCGCTTTCGATCGCGGGGATCTCCTCGGAGCCGAGCACTACATAACCGAAGCTGTGGCAATGTTCGAACGTCTTAGTCCGAATACCTTGGAACTTGCCAGTGCACTCTCTCTCCTGGGCAAACTATCTTGTCAGCGTGGAGAATTTGATAGGGCTACCGAATATTTTGCCCGTGCGGATGCAATCCTCATACGTCTGGGAACCCGTGGCCCTGAAATGATAGAGGTGCTCCAAGGAGCCGCTGAAACAGAGAGGCACAAAGGCAATTTACAGGCAGCGCAAGATTATTATCGCCGCGCGATTGACCTTGCCAAGGTATACTTTCCGAGCACCGCGCAAGAGGCAGAGTTGCTCGCGGGATACGCGCGAGTACTGGATCAGGTTAGGCAGTCCGACGCTTCGGCCGAGGAGTATCAGCTAGCAATTGATGCACTTGACGGTCAGCTTGGTCGACTCGGTGGAACAGATACTGTGCGTTCAGGATTTCGTGCAGCCCACGAAGACATTTACCAGCACTACGCGGACCTCCTGATACGACGGGGAAACCTCGAGGAATCGTTTGACGTCATTGAGCGCTCGCGAGCACGCACTCTTCTAGAACTGCTAACACAATCGGGTATTAACATTCATCAACACGTTGATCCTAAGTTGCGTGCAGAAGAAGGCTCGCTAAGGAAAGACCTTGCTGCTGAATCAGACCGTCGTGTCAGGCTACTAGCTGCATCGCCCTCGCGTGAACTAGTCCAGTCTTCGGATGCGAGGATGGCGCAATTATTGCGATCATTTGCACAGCTTGAATCTCATATCCGCGATATCAGTCCCACTTATGCCGACTTAACCCAACCAACCATTGCAACGACCAAGGACGTGCGGTCCCAGTTACTAGACTCTGATACGCTTTTGTTGGAATATTCCTTAGGGCAAACACGTAGCTATTTATGGTTGGTCAGTTCGGAGTCAGCCTCCGTCTACACTTTACCCGCTTGTGCGGAGATCGAGCGAGAAGCTCGCCTAGTTTATCGCGCGACGGCGGAACGGAGCCTGACGAATCCTGCTGTCAATCGTTCTTCTGCGATCGCGTCAGCATACGGGGCCCATTACAGGAATCTGAGTCGTATGATCTTGGGTCCCGTTGAGTCTCTGTTGGGTAACAAACGGTTGCTTCTCGTTCCTGACGGTGCCCTGAGTCTCATTTCCTTTGCGGCTTTACCGCTTACAAATAGACATGGCGCCGGACGATTATTGCTCACTGATCACGAGATCGTTTATCTGCCATCTGCCTCCATCTTGATAGCATTACGTCACGAGCGTACGACTCGGCAGTCCCCACCACGAGCTGTCGCCGTCTTAGCGGATCCGGTCTTCGATCCTAGCGATCCGAGGATCAAGAATCGTGAAGCCGCTCATCAGTCCAATAATACTTCGAGCGCCAACCAAGACGAGAGGGGGTTGGTCGCGCAGCGCTCCGTTGTGCTAACTCACAAACGATGGACAAGAGACCTGGGTCTTAAGACGAATAGGACCCTGTATTTCTCTCGATTGCCCTATTCAAGGAGCGAGGCGCAGGCAATCATGGCAGCTATTCCCGAAGGACAAACCTTGCAAGCTTTAGATTTCAAAGCGAGCCGCACATTGGCAATGAGCCCAGACCTCGCACAGTACCGGATTTTGCATTTTGCAACCCACGGCTTAGTGGATACAACGCACCCCGAATTCTCCGGCTTGCTTTTCTCTCTATTTGATCAACGCGGAGCGCCGGAACTGGGACTGCTGTCCCTTGCAGACATCTACAACCTGAATCTTCCTGTAGACATGGTCGTTCTGAGTGCGTGCCAAACAGCATTGGGAAAGGAAGTGAGGGGCGAGGGGCTAATGGGGCTAACGCGAGGTTTCATGTATGCAGGAGCATCTCGCGTGGTCGCGAGTCTATGGGATGTCAGTGATGTTGCTACTACAAAACTTATGGCCCGGTTCTACCGCGCCATGGGGCGGGATCGTCTCCCCGCTGCTGCCGCTCTGCGTAAGGCACAACTGGAAATGCAGAATGACAAACAATGGGCTGCTCCGTACTATTGGGCAGGTTTTGAGCTGCAGGGAGAATGGAAGTAAAGCAAGGAGTACAAGCAAGAGACACGTTCGGGTCACAAAGGTGTGGGAGAGACAAGGCTGTGGTACAGCTCTACCGCGCTGCAGTGTGGTTGTTACCTTTTGTCTAACTGTGTACAACCACTCTCGACGAACTCACTATTGTTTCACAGGCTTGCGTTATTCTGAATCGGCATGTGAACCCCCGATGGATATTGGGGATGACTGACTTACCAGCAAAAGACAGCGGCCGCACTGGTTTCAATCTGAGGACCCGGCGGGCACTGGGGATGGTGCACGGCATCAACTATTCTTTCCCGCGGCAGGGACTTCTAATTGATGTTGTGGATCATGTAAAAACGTCTTTTCTCGAACGCGCCGTCAGCACGCCGGCGCCTGTACACCCTTCGCGGCAGGTGTATCCCAGCAAACGGATCGATCCAGTGACTGTAAGGACCGCAAACAGCGCACTGGCCAACCTGTGGTCGATCCACCGAGCGCGCCCCGCTGAACGATTGGGAACCATGATCCGTCACGCGAGTACCGGCCTTTCGCAACCGGTAGTCGTTGCTGTGTGCAATGGGCTGCCTACCACGTTCAGTCCATTGGGGCCCTCGATTGGCGGCACGCCTCTGCTGCCGCCGGACTCGTTCGCGACAGGTGACGCTGCAATAAGCATTGGCCTCGGTCGCAATGCTCACAGACGAAGAAAATCGCCTCACAGGCACGACATCGACGTTGCCGAAGAATAACTGCGACGCGTTGCACCAGTTTGGGAGAACGTGATGAACCGTGGCGCGCGCAATCCGCCGTATCCAGCGCGAAACGCCGTGGCCCACCCACCGGGTTCGCGAACTCTGCCGGCTTTCCGCCCGGCGGCGCTGTTTGTCGCCTACAGCCTAACAAGGCGTAGACTCGGTCCGCTCGCGCACACGTGGAGCTGCTGGGTACCACCCGGGTCACCCGGCTTGCATTCAGCGAACAGGTGTGCCACCCAATGTCTAAGACCGGGCCTGCCTAGGCACGCGAAGACAGCGCACGCCATACGTCGGCGGGCCTATCGACGAGGTCGCGGAAAATCTGGCGGGCCCTGGGCGTCGGGGTAATCCCGACCATTCGTGTCTCCCCCCTTTTATGGCTCTGGAAGTAGCGACTCCCATCCTATCTGGAGAATAATGACTTAGAAATGCTGTGCGCGGAGTTGCAGGAATTGTGGAGCAACCCCGGTTCTCAACCACAGTTCTCGAGGGAGGATAGTACCTGTTTACATGTCTCGCCTGATCCGCAAGAGCCTGTGGTGGAGCGAAACTGTGGGCCACCCGCCTGGGCTTGAGACATCAGACGACAGGAGGATGTTCTATCTAGGAGTACGTTCTGTGTACGAGTACGTTCCGTCCAGGGGATGTTCTATCCAGGGCGATGCTAGTGCAAAGCCTAAGAAACTGCTGGTGATGAGGTGCGCAGCCCTAGCCCTTGCCTTGCTGGCAGCCTCCAACATGCACGCAGAAGACGCCCCTCCGAAATCATCAGCTACTCCCACGCCTGCAACCCAGATTCCTTGGAAACTTTCAATCACCGTTGATGGCTACATTTTGCAGGATCAAGATAGCTACGTCAACGCCCCGAATCAAGCCGCTTAAAATCTAACCGGAGGGGAGGCCGAACGTAACGGCTGACCACGGGTGGCTTCACCTCGAAGCGCGCTACAACTACGAAGATTTGAGAACCGGATCCCTCTGGTTCAGTTATAACTTCAGAGCCGGCAAGAAGCTGGTCCTCGACGTCATTCCCATGGTCGGCGGCGTTTTCGGGCAGACCAACGGCATCGTGTTGCCAGCTCACGCGGCCTCGCTGAGCTACAAGCGCGCCACCTTATCGATTTCAAATGAATATGTGTTCGACCTAACTGACCAGCGCTGAGTTTTTACTACAGTTGGCCTTAAGTAACGTACTCTTTGACAGATTGGCTTCGAGTAGGCGCCGTGGTGCAACGTACCAAGGCGTTTCAAACGAAGCTCGATACGCAACGCGGTTTCCTGCTCGGGTTCTCACATAACCACGCAAAATTCACAGCCTATATCTTTAACCCAGGCTCGACTGACCTGAGTGCTGTTCTTGAGGTTGGCGGAGTTTTTGAGAGGCACGCATTCGACGATCACTCAATGCTCTGGTGCTGACGAGAATACGTGCTGTTCTGGCTTCCTCTCCGCTCCGCATAACCACTTCACGCCGATAGCAACCTCGGGAAAAAGGGAGGGCGGCGTGACAGAAAGGCATTCGGGGTTTTCGTGCGCCATCTCAGAAATCCCGGTTTCCCAGCTCCAAAATCTGCTGGGGACAAGGGGAGGCCGGAGTCATGTCAAGGAAGGGCAAACGTGAACTGGAGGGAGTCGCAGTCGCCGAGGAACACGCTGGTGAACGAGAGAAAGCAGGGCCGGCGAGTTATTCTGATGGACATCCGCCCATAAAGTACCTGGAATCTCCGCTCATCCTCAAGCCGGATCGCTTTACCTCGGTTGAGTGATTCTCAAAATTAAATACAACAGTTCTCGGGCTTAAGTACAGCAAAGTGGCCCGCAGGGCGTATTTCCCGTCTTTAATTACAGCGCGACATCACGATTCAATACCATGATCTATCACACCACCCGATCACCCGGTCGGACGGTGCCACAAACGAACCCCGCCAGCAAGGGCGTCTGGCGGACAATCGAGTAATCACCAGACGATCCTATGGCTTCCGCACCTACGAAGCGATGCAAACGCGCTATATCACACTCTCGGACGACTTCCAGAACCGGAATCAGCCCGGCTTGATTACTCTCTCGATCGTGAGAAGTATCCGGAAGCGCCCGACGGCCATTTCGCTGGCGAGTTTTTTAGTGACAGAGTAGACAATTGAGTCATAAAAAGCGGTACCGAGATCACGGGTTTCTTTCGGACCCAATTCAGGGAAATGCCCAGCACTGCGGTGGTAGCTATCGAGTTGTTCGAGTGCGCACTCGACTGTGAAAAGTCACGGACAGGCCAGATATGATTTTCGAAACAGACCAGAATATTCGATCTTGTGGGCCCAACACGTCTTTCAAAAATACTTGAACGTCATCCAGGTGCGGCTTGGAGACCTGATCCTGGCTGCTGCTGACGTCCACGATCAGCCCGAGCGTCAGGGGAACATCCGCGCTGTGGGTAAAGAAGGAGATTTGCTGCGGAACAGCTCTTCGGAGACTTCAACGTCGTTTTTGGTCAGGTTGTCCACAAGCGCACCGCGCGAATCATGGGCAGAGAAGGCGACGTTCACCAGCCTGACGTTAACCGGATCGGCTCCCGCCCTCTAGGGGAGGACCCATTGTCATACGGAAAAGAGATCTTCTGTTACGGGCACGGGGCTTTTTTCCTTGTGACATCCCCGATTGTTCATGCTAGACTTTCCCGTTTTCGGGGGAACTGGTGGATGTCACGATCATTCGCGTGGTCGCCGCGTCTATGCGAACCTGTGTGCTGACCGAGAAGTGGAAAGGCCCATTCAAAGGCCTAACTGGCCCCGTCCGTTGTTGAGCTGGTGATTGGTTTATATTTTGCAGTCATTCTTAATTATGGATAGACCACCGGATGGATATTGCTGAGCCCACCTACCCCAATAAGAGGGCGGCTTCGCCGATGCCAACCTTCGATATCGCACGATCGCTCGCCATCGAAGGTCAGGACTTCTTACAGCTGGGTTTCTCGCTTGCTTACTTTATCTTTCCAGACAGAACGGCTGCGCTTCGAATGCTAACAAACGCATTAAATAAACTGAAATCCAAGACAGGACAAGAACGCAAACGCGCTTATTGGAGGGATAAATTTCTCAAAAGTCGTATCACACGTATCACGCGGGATGAGGAGGACACCCTTCAGTGGCTTATTTACTTTGAGTCCGATTTGCACGAAGCGGCCCAGGAAGTGCTAGGTCGATCGAGCATTGAAGACATGGTGGTCCGCTACATTAAGACTCTAATCCAGCTCTCGACCGGGATGTCGTCATTTTATGTAAACATCGCAATTCACCGTCTGCTGTACAGCTACACAACCTTAGAAACTCAACAACTGTACGACTTTATCACTGACCATTATCGCGGAGCCGATGAGTATCGACGTGCAAAGGGTTTGCTAATGACCCGGCTCGAATCCCGTTTCGGAACGCGGATCCGTACCACCAAAACAGACCGCGGCGAAACTAGATACGAACCGGCCGAAAACCAGGGAATGTGGCGCGAATTGGTATTGCAGTGTCTTCAGATGTTTACGCCCTGGTCAACTCAAAGCGAATGCCCTTTCAACCGTCAGGCCGACATTCCTCCCAATCGCCTCAACGAGGCCATCATCGCAAATTGTGAAAAGGGCAGCAATCAGGATAAGATCGAGATCAACCGCTGCCACGTCTTCATCGACCCTGTTTGCTGCGGTTATCTCATACAAGAACTAGGTTTAGAAGACCATCCTTCGAAATTGAACGTTCCGCGATTTTACATGGATGCTGACCGGAACTCTAGCCCGCCTTCTTCCACCCTCCGGGATACACCTCTGACCTCACAGGAGCGAACAACCATTGCAGAGGTACTCTCAGCCGAAGCAGCGCGGCGGCGAAATATAGTCCCTGGAGAACTCAAGTTTTTTGTAGACGGCATCGAGCATGCTTGCCTGAATCTGGAGAAGTCGCGGGAGTTGAGTTTTCCAGCTTCGGCCGAGGCCCGATTGCTCGAGGTCCGGACCCAGGACGAAGCTGGGCCAGTCCTGCTCGCCACCCATATAATCGCGCCTGTCGGTACGCCCCATGCTGAAAACGACTTTGCCTTGGCGCTCAAGGGCGGAAAATCACTGACCGTTGCCCTGAAAAATACCGCCGGCACAACGAACCCGTTGAAGATTTTTGTTCTGGTCGAGGACGCTGATCACACACCAATGGCACTGAGAGTTCGCAATTGGCTCGGGTGCGCGCCAGCATTTCCGGCACTTGCCAGTATAGCTGCCCTGTTCATCGCCATACTCTTGCTGTCAGCAGACCTATGGCGCACCGTCAAAAGAGAGCAGTCGCTTAACAGCGCGCTGCGCACGGAACTCGCCCGCGATCGAGCATCGCAACCTTCATTCCATTCAGCTGAAGTACGCACATTAGCCAAGTACCGGCTCACGCCGGATGACTTAGTTACAAGAGGAAATGGCGATATACACAGGCAACCGGTTGCCGTGTCCTCTATACCGAATGTGATTGAGCTTGTGCTGCCCGTGACCGATATCCACTCCCGATACCGGTTTGTCCTCACGACGTTTGACGCCGACAAGAGAATTCTCGTTGAGGAGGCGCTATCTGCCGATATTCACGGAGCCGAGGCGACAATCACCTGCCCGGTTCCGAGCAATTTGCTTCTTTCAGACCAATATTATCGGGTCGAGCTGCTGGACATGGCATCTCACCATGTCCGCACCTTTACGTTTTATACCTCCCCAATGCAGCATTAGACTTCGCACGACTGAACACATCCTGTTTGGGCGGGTGTCAGACATTCTAGCAAAGTAAACTGCGGACTGTAGTCTGGGAGGCAGGTTCAAACACAATTGAAGAGGTTTGCGCCCCGACCCTCGCGAACCTTGCCCGTCTCGCATGCCCCCGGGATTCGCGCTCTGCTGGGTGGAATTGCTGGCCCACGAACATCGCTTCATGAATTTCGCCATGGCTTGTGCGTCCTACTACAAGCGCCAGACCGTGTTGACCCGTAACGATGGTTCTGTGTCGGGCCATTTGAACGGTCTGGCTGTCCGCTGCTCTCAATGGAATTACGCAATTATGGTTGCCCATAGGGTTCGATCAGGAACGTGCCAAACAGATTATCTTGATAGAGGTACATGTTATCTCCTTGTCCAAAAGCCGTGGCAGTAGTAAGCGCAGCGCATGTAATGGGGTCGAACGCTTTCAAAGGTGGGTACACGGGTTTGCATACACTACCTACCACGTTACATGGAGGTCCTGTAATTGATGCGCTCGCGCTTGATGTGTCAGCGGTTGTATAGAGAGTACTAGCCTCGTAGGTGGTGGTTGTGGTCCACGTCTGCGTCAGAGTGTCCTGAAAGCCCACACCAAATATCTTAAACCCGAATGTGGTTTCCAATCCGTACGACTGCATAAGAGACTTGGAGATGTCCTGACCTTCCGAATTAGTAGATGTATAGCTCCAGTTGTAGGTTTTTGAGTCTGGCTGACCCCCCGGGTCAGGCTGCGCATACGGGAAATTCGTCACAGTAGACTGCGTGAACCGGGTAGAATTCGGCGGTTCTGGGCAATCCGTCGTATCATTAACCAGAGACTTATAGGTGCAATTCCAATAGGGGTCTAACTTAAGAATATTCTGCTTGTCCGCTGCAGTAAGCGACCATGGCGTGCCTGTGGTGGTTGACCACTTCTCCACGTTGGCCCAACTCCGGGCAAAGGCGGCGTTGGTCGAGGCGCGCACAGGCAAGTCTCCATTCAACTCTCCCGCATAGACGTAATAAATGTCCATGCCTGGTTGATCGAGTGTACTGAACCCATAGCCATTCGGCTGTATTACCCCGTTATTGGTCAGGGTATACAGCATCACTGGATTGAGAAGCACACCAATTTGATCATAATCGTGATCAACCCCGCAATAGCTGCATACCGGACCCGGCACAATGAAGCTCGTACTTGTTGACTTCTGAAGGGTGACCGCCGTGCTGTCCACCGTGGATGTGCTTTCTTTAAATGCCGTGGTGGCCTTGACGCTCACGTCTATACTGCCCAGCTTAAACGGTTCCAAGGCACCGTTCTTGCCGGTTCGACCTGTTGTAAGAACAGCATTAGACGCGCTATACGAGCTCGCAAACGTTGCTTTAGTCGTTATTGTGTTGCTGACCAAGTCACTGTTCGTATAATTAACGGTGCTCTTGCTGCCGGGTGGCGCGTAGTATACCCCCATGACAAGATACTTAGGGTTGATATAACCAGGCACGGTTATAGTCGCGTTTAAGCCCGGGTATAGGTTAATTGTATATGCGGAGCCCGGAGTCGTATTGCTGTAGGTTACGAGAGGACCATTGACGGTGGTAGGCGTTGGACAGTTATCATTAGAGCCCGCATTGGGTCCCGGGCTGCCGTAAAGATATACAAAGCTGGGGAGTGCCTGAGTTATGTTGACCGCTGAGTTGACGTAGGTGCTTGAATAAGTGTCGGTACTGTAGGTTACGGACACCGTCGTATTGCTACCCGGTGGCATGTACGAGCAGGTGTTAGTGACATGACTGATGGTGTAGTCGACAACTCCAACATTTGGCCCGAGCTTGAACGTTCCCGTAGTGGTGCTCGCAGTAGCAGACGTTACCGCAAACAGAAGCAGTATTACAGTCGCTGCCGTGATATATGTACTTGTCGCCGGTGGTCGCATACAGTAGTCTCCTATAAGTGAGGTTAGTCTCAATGTCTCTGGCACCAATGGGTGATAGGGATTGGCCGACCTCTCCTGCGCGTCGAGTATGTGAGGCAGTTACTCGCGCGCGTGACGGCCGGAACCCGGTGCACGCATTGCCTGACAGAGTCGTGAGCCTCTGCTTTTGTACCGGCTCATCTAGGAAAGAAGTGTGGCTGTTTCGGACAAGTTGTCAAATGGTTAAGTGAAAATGTGATGCGGGCGATCCCGAAGGACTTGACCTACGGTGAGGGCCTGCGGCGAATGTCAGGCATGAAATCCGATAGCGCACCGCTTACGACTTCGGAATAGCTGAACTGGTGCTTGCCGGAGTCGGTTCGGGTAATGAGTTCCGGCTCATGGCGTAAAGCGTACGGTGCATAAGGCTGCCGTGGCCTAGCTCGAAATAGCGAGGATCCCGGTGCAGCACCGCCGGGAATACTGCGTGCTCCAGTCATAAAGTTCTCGATCGTGCGACAAACGTTAGCGCCGAATCGCTTGTCGTAACCGGTAGCACCTTGTCCGTATCCGGACTCACTATCCTGCCACTGGCTGAATCAGCCAGGAATCCGTACCAGGGAATCTGCACGCAATCGAACGAAACTCGGGCGACGACTGGAAAGTTGTGTTTCGGAGTCAGAGGTGGAACATGCCCGGCATTTTCGATCGTCAGGACATTCGGTAATGCGAAAGACAGGCGTTGCTCTCGTCCTGAGTTGTGGGCTTGACCGGGTCTTTATTTGGTTGAGAGCTGTCGGTGAAGTTGCCCCTGACGTCCGAGACTGATCGGATGAGTCCGAATTCGACGACTGGGTGGATTGCACCTCGTTCGCCTTCGCATTGCAAGACGAGGTCGATTGAGCAGCGGATCGGGGGCTAGGCACTTGAAACGGCAACGGACACGAACCCTAAGACTGCGAGTTTTTTAACAAATCACTTTCCCCTATGGGTGCCACTATAAGGCAAGAAGCTCCTACCGACGACAAAACAGAAACCACGGCGAGCCGGCAGCGAAATGAGAGCGAAACAGTCCTGGACTGACCCGCACCGGTCTCCCAGTTCTTCCCAAGCGGGGCCAGCGGACTATTGTGCATCACCCCCAACCGCTGAAGATAATGTTGCGTCCGGGTTTCCTTACATTCATTTACGGGAACAAAACAATGTTTAGGGCCACTGTTCCCGGGTGATGAATCGCCGTAGGCGCGTTCTCGGTGAGCGGCTCTCTGGCGAAGCGCTGGCGATCGCGACCAAACGATATGCATGGTGTTTGGGCTGGGCCGGGAAATGGTGGGTGGTGACTTCGCAAACGCCCACAATGGGACGAAACCACAACCGCCACTGCGAAGACCCAGGAAACAACTTTTATTTTTCTGCCTAAGTAGACACGGGCTTCGCCCTTCAAAATTAGAAACCAGCCAAATCCGCTGACGGCTTTGGCTGGGGAGGCCGGCTTTGGATAATCTGAAGGGAGGTTCTGATCAAACTCCCTTCGCCGTCTGATTCGATCTCAACGGCTCCAACGAACGGTTACATCGCGCCTTCATCTTAACTGGCGTCATCGCGTTATCGCAGTTCTTGTTTCGAAGAAAACTCCAAATCTGTCGGTCGCTCGCTTTGGCCCAGGACCAAAGGCGCAACCAGACGCTTCGGCGAGCCGATCACGGGCAGCGCTACGGCCATGCGACGTACATTGCGTTGAGCAGATCCTGCGACTTTCCATCATAGTCGCCGCTCAACTGCCACGTAAAGACGCCGCCAAATCCGCGGCTCTTTACGTAATTCACCTTTGTTTCGGTCGACGCGATGCTGTCATAAGTAATCAGCCCCGGAATCGTCGCATTCGTGAGATAGGGCGAACCGCCCGCGGCGGGATCGGTGTGATTTGTCCAACCTTGTAGATTGATGCGCTGCTTAATATACGTGCCGTAGTTCCAGGCAGAAGCTTTGCAAGCGGCGCAGGATGACCACAGGATGTCGGTGCCGTCCCATTCGTAACCGTGGAACGGCGTGCCGATGTTCAATTTCGCCACCGGGATCGCATATGTAATGGCATACAGATCCATCGACTTTTTTACGCTGCCATTCTGGTTCGGGTCGCTCGGATCCTGGTAAAGGGGCGAGCCCAACCCCGTCGCACCCGACCATGTGCCGTAGAAATCGTACGTCATTACGTTGAAGAAGTTGACCAGCGGCGCAAGCGCTGGAATGTCAAAACCCCGCCCGTAGCGGCTCGGATTTGGGGTCGTCGCTATCGAAATCAGCCACGGCGAAGGCAGGCCGTTGCGCAGCTCCTGCATCAGCGTCGTGCAATCGGCAGTGTCCGCCGCGTTGGGAACTTCCCAGTCGATATCGACACCATCGTAACCGTACTTCTCCAGGAACGTGCGTACGTTGGTAACGAAGGCCTGCCGCGCCGTCTCCGACTTCGCCATTGTGTTGAAGCGCGGCCCCTGAATGCCG
>Ga0123356_10003294_pt1 | contig 16966 bp, 3 predicted proteins | sample TergutEmb28metaG_2_FD_92546 | JGI IMG/M metagenome (GOLD analysis project Ga0123356, IMG submission 92546) | Embiratermes neotenicus P3 segment gut microbial communities from Petit-Saut dam, French Guiana - Emb289 P3 | ecosystem: Host-associated > Arthropoda: Insects > Digestive system > Gut ...
TACACCCGAACCTACACCCACGCCCACGCCAACACCCACGCCTACGCCTACGCCCGAGCCCGCACCCAGTGCAAAGCTGGCCCTTACGGCTCGGCCCAATGTGTACGGCTGGGCGGGCCAAAAGATCACCCTTACCTTTACCGTTACTAATACCGGCAATGTGGCCCTTACGGATCTTGCGGGCCTGTTTACCGCGCCGGGGAATCAGGCGGTCACCCTTACCCCGGCCACCTTGGCTCCCGGCGCCATGGCTACCGGCACCGTAACCTACACGGTGACCCAGGCCAATGCCTCCGCCCGAAAGGCCCTTACCTTTAGCGGCGCGGCCTCGGCTACAGATCCCTCCGGCACAGGCATCGCCATCCCCGCCGCCAGCGTTACCGTGGGCTATCAGCCTTCGGACGATGCCACTCTTCGTTCAGTGCTGGGCAGAAGGATAGGGGAGAGCAGGCGCGCCGGAACCCAGAACAATCCCAAAACAGCCACGGTATATGTCCGGCACAGCGCCCGGACGCTGCGGCACGCGAATTGGGAAGCGAGCCACCCTCGGGCCTGGGTGTCCTTTGGCACTGCTTGGAATACCCTGGACAATATCAACATGCCGCTAGAGGTAGGTAAAAACGAAGTTTTGGTATGCGTCACCGCCGAATCCAACGCGCGGCTGTTCTATCGCATCACCATATGGCGGGCCGATGCCGACGGCAAGTACACCGATGTGGAGCAATCGGCTGCCACTCTCTTAGTGAACGGCTCAGCGATCCCCGTATCGGTGAGCAGCGACGGAGGGTTGATCATCCCCCTTACCGCCCTGCTGTTGGACGGTTTGACCACCCCTGTGGCCATCAATCCGGCCCAATTTGGCGCTGTGACGTATGTGGCGCTGGAGATTCCCAACGCTTGGTTTGACGAAACCGGCCACCGCTCCCGGTTTGACATTGCGGGCATGGGCATGATCGAGATCAACGACCGTATGCTGGAGAACGTGACCCTTACCGGTTCCACCGTGCGCATCATTATTCGAAAGGGTTCGTTGGAGGTGAGCATTACCCAGGGCGGTATGCCCCTGGCTTGGGGCAACAGTCGCAACCCCATGATGATCGGCGTGCCCTTTGTACCGGAAGCGGGGACGCGGCTCCTGGGCCTGGCCCTATATCAGGACCGGGGGGCCTTTGAGCCCAGGCGTGTGATGCCCCGCTCCTGGTACAAAGACGGATTTGTGTACGGTTACGTGTTTCAAAACGGGCGGTATGCCGCCGCCAATGTGATCACCGAGCCGGTTACGGATTATTGGGGCGGGGAGCTGAGCGATGCCGCTTACGCGCTGCTGGCCCGGGGCGTGCTGGACGGGTTGCCCAAGGCGGCTGCGTTTAAAGAAGGTGTGTTTGGGGACGATGTGTTGGGCTGGTACTTGGATACCGATACCGTGACCCACGCGGAGTTTGTGGATATGCTGACGCGCCTGCTGGATATGGAGTTAGATGTAGAGTTGGATGAGGAGCTGCTCCGCCCCAACGAGCAGATCACCCGCCAGGAGATGATGCAACTCACATACGATGCCATGATCGCAATGAACGTCCTGCCCGCTACGCCAGAGATTATCTACTTGAATCCCTTTGTGGATTGGGAGGGCGTGGATGAGAGCGCCCAGAATGCAATCCATTTCCTTACTTCGTTGGGTATTGTGGAGGGCGAGACACTCCGGCTTGCCGCTAACGCTTCCCTAGGCGAGGCTGTGCATCTGCTGGCTGAAACCCTCCGGTACGGGCAAACCCTGTTTGAAGAGAGGTAAACCCTAGGTTTTGGCTGGCGATCCCCTTCAGCGCAACCTGCGTGGAGGGGATCGTTTTTTATCAAATTGCAGTTCATAATACGCAAAACCATTGGATGCTGTGATAGAATGAATTTGCCATACACGAACCAAGTTTTCCAAATCATGAGAAATGCGATCATTTATAGTACGGAGGTATAACAAAGTGGAGCAGCAATACAGCAAAAAATTCTACCAAGCGAAAACCTTTCGGGCCCTGATAGCCGTGGTACTGGCGGTGGTTTTGCTGACCAACGGCGCGGTGGAACGGATGTCAACCCTGTTTGCTGCCGAGCAAGAGGAAATCCATGAGGAAGTGCACCTCGTTGCACCTGGCCCTGAGCAGGGGTTCGGGGATAGGGATCAGGGGATGGAGGATCAGGATGAACCCGAAGCCGAACCCGAGGAAGATACCGGGGCGGCAAAAAGAGAGGCATCCCTTGCCAAAACCATTGAAGCCGATGGTGTGGTATACGTATATGTCAGCGGCCATTTGTACGATGATCAGAGGATGCGGTCCCGCCATGCCGTGGGTGAAGTACAGGGCATCGCCGTGGCCACCGCTTACAACGAGGCGGATGCCGATCATCCCCGGGCCTCGGTGTGGGTGGCCTTTGCCACCCAAGAAACGCTGATACAAGGGTATATGTCCGTGAACGCCGTCACCCTGTTGTATTACGATGATGTTATTGAAGAGATCGGCGAGGATGGGGTGCGGGAATATCAATCGGCCACATGGCCGCTTCCCGCGGCACGTTTTACCCCCGCAAAAACCGTTGCCGATGTGCCGGAAAACGAGCTTGAAGAAGAAATAGAAGAAATACAAGAAATACAAGAAGAATCTGAAGAAGAACAGCCGGTGATCGTGGCCTTTATCGACGCCGGAAAGGCCGGTGAGCCGCTGGATACCTTTGAATTGGGCAACGGCGAGGCCATTGCCGATGTTAGCCTGCCTCAATCCCTGAGCGTGCTGCTTAGCGACGATACGGTGCTCGATCTGCCCGTGGAATGGCAAACCGAAGAAGGCGAACCGGTAGCCGATGCGGGGGATGAGACCCTGGACAAGGGCGAGGAAATGCGCGTCGAGCCCACGTGGGATATGGGCTTTTTGCCCATGAGCGAGGGCCTTGACTTGCCCTTTATTTTGTTGTCCGGCGGCGGAGAAATAGGCTTTGCGCCCGCGTCGGATGAAATTGTGCCCGGCGAGGTGCGGATCGTATTTGCCGACGAACCTCCGCCCTTTGCCGCCAACGCGGGCGGCAGCGCAAACGCTGCCTACGATGTGCTGATTGATACCAGCAACAAGTTCTTTACGGTGTTTTATGGCGCGCCCACAACCGGCACCCAGGAAATCATCCTGCTCGTTAAGTTACCCCAGTACGGCGCCCAGTTTACCGAAGCCCCCCAGCCCAACGATCATACCGTGGCCCTAGCCGCCATCGTGCCCGGCACCAACAATACCACCATGGCCATACAGCTTCACGATGGCATCGGCTTCGGTTCCAGCACCGCTGTCACGTCCGCCGTGGGCATGCGCATGCAATCCCGGGCCCTGACCCGGGCTGAAGTAGAGAAGTGGATGGACGACGGCGCCCTGCCCACCTCCATCGAGGTGGAGGTGGTACGCGGCAAGTTGAATGCCAACGGCACCTATACCAAGACCGCCGATCTGTCCAATTATGTGTACGGTACCTTTATGCCCGCAAACTACGCTGCCACCACGGCCCAGCTGTTTAGCGTGGCAGGCCAGTACAACCTGCACGTATCGTCTATGCCAAAGCTAACCAACCAGAGCTTTTGGGTGACCACCAGCACCAACCAGCCCCTGTTTTTTAGCGGGTCTACCCCTTACTACGCCTTCCGGTGGCCTTCTGTGCACAATGTTGCTTCGATTACCGGCAATCCTACGCTCAGGTCGCCGCTGATTGAGATTACCGGCATCAAGCTGTATGTGCCCGACGAGCGGCTGCAGCTGAGGGCGGCCGCCCCCCTTGCCACCACCAATACCACCAGTTACGCCTTTACCGCCACCACCGGATACTACTGGACCAACTGGACGGTTGGCACAAAGCAGTTTGATACCGCCCTGGGCAAGTCCTACTATGTCATCAAGCCCCCTACCACGGCCAATTCCCGGGTTTTTAATGCGCTCCAAGCACTTACCTTCAATAGTTTTGCCGGCTCTTTGCGCCCCAACTGGGAACTGATCGATTTAAACGACGGGCTGGATTATGTGGACGCTTCCATTCCGGGCAATACGCCTGCGTACACCCTGCATTATCCGGGTGACGCCGCCATCACCCAATTGATGTACCAGTTGCCCGGCGGCCTTGGCAACCCGCCCATGCAGGGAACGGTGAACTTGCAATCCCCCAGGGTTTCCACCTACCCCCGCAACACCTGGGACGATATGCGCATCGTGCCCTACATTTGGCGCAATCTTTCGAATACCACAAGCCAAACCTTTACCTATGGCACCACCGCCAACACGCCTGATGTTGTGGGTATGGTGAATGCTTCGGACATCGTTGTGCCCACGGGAAGCACCCTGCGCCACGACATGATTCCCTCTTACCGCGGCGAGGTTAAAGAAGTGTACGGCGAATTCCCTCACGCGCTGCAGCCCACGGGCATCACCATTCTATCCGGTTATGCTACCGGAAACAGCGCCATCATTGAAAAACAGACCCAGATCAAAAGCATTGAGTACAAATTGCTTAACGATGCGCCGGGAGACCCCCTGCGGGCGATATCCCAGGCCGATATCAACAATATCAACATCACATTGCAGCAAGGGTTGGGCGGCAGCAGGGCCGTTTCCTTCCCGGAGGTAACGGCCGCCAACCGCATTGTGCGTGTGGAAGTCACTTGGGACAGGGTGGTGACCGACAATTGGTTTGCCGACAATACCAGCGGGAGGATCACCACCAGCAATACCGGTACCCCCTGGGGCACCGGTGGCCGCCATGAAGAGATTACCCGGTTTACCTTTACCGTGCCTACCGCAGACGAGTTTGGCGTGGCGTACACCACCGCCCAAACGGTGCGGGTGCCCTACACCAACAGCCGCAAGGATTTTGGAAACACCACGGCCAATAACTGGGCCGAGGCAAATTACCTGCACTTTAGGCTGGTGATGCCAACGCAGCAAACGGTAACCGTACAATGCCCCACCCTAATGGGCCAGCCCGCCTATACCCTTTCGTCGTCTACCATGGGCCCGGCTTCCCATTGGGCAGACGGCGTGTCCGAATACAACGCGGGCCAGGTGTACATGAGCGTGCCCGCCACCACCACCAACTCCACCACCAACTCCAGCGTCATCCCCCTGCTCAACCCGGTGATCCAGATACTGGGCAGTTCCAAGCATGGGATGACAGGCACCGCCGTTGCCACCGCCACCGAGATTACCAACATGGACGAGGCGGTGGCCTTGGGTTTCCTGAACGGCAGGTTCAATACCTCTCAAATCTTTGGCGGCTGGGTGATCACCTACTCCACCAACCAGCGCACCAATCATACGTTTAACATCCCTACCGGCCAAACCGCCATGATCCCGGTGAACTTGGGCATCGACTGGCAGAACGGCGAGTACCTTACCAGCCTGCGATTTTCTTTTGACGGTGAGTTTACTTTCCCGGTTTCCACCGGCGTGCAAACCATCAGGCTGATGGAAAACGCGGGCATGATCGCATGGAATAAGCATTTTGTAAACGGCAATCCCCTGCAGCTGGGCGCAAGCAACACAAATACTTCCTTCTTTGTGCGCCTGACTGGACGGGCTTCGTGGGACAACTGCGCCGACGCTACCAACTGCGGCCACAGGCACAACCCGGCCACAACCCCGCCCGGCCAGCTGATGACGCCCAATACCAGCTGGAGCCATTTCCCCGGCGTGCGGTACTACTTTACCAGGCAGGCCACCCTGCAGCCCACGGCTCCCGCTGCCACGTATACAGGAACGCCACAGCTCATCTGGCAGGGCGAAGCCACCAACCCGGTTACCTTTGCCAGCTATAACTATACGGTAAACATCACCGGCCAAACGCCCCAATCCCAATCTTTCTGGCGGGCGACCCTCCCCACAGTTACCACCATTCCCATGGATTACCCGTGGGGCATCAACGAGTACATATATATCGAGTTCCGTGAGCCTGCGTTTATATTCAACCCGGCCACCACCACCATATTCGGCATACCGGCCACCAACAGCGAGATCATTGAGTATGAGATGATCAAATCCAACGACGACCGGGACTTCTTAAAGATTACTTTTAAAGCCGGCAATACCCGCAACAACGCCAGCGCGTGGACTGCGCCGGGCCGTGCGGGATATGTGCAAGGAAACACCATATCCAGCGCAGGTACCCTGTCACAAAGCAACGTATTTGGCGGAACCGCAGCCAACGGCATACGGATTGGCCTGCGAAATTTGCCGGGCTCTGAGTTGCGTGATTACTATCCCTTGGGCGAAATGTACTTTGATTACAGTGAACTGCTGCAATACTACACCGTGCCCGTGCCCCCTAACCCCACAAACCCCATCCCCGCACAGAGCGCCCTCAACACCTATAGCCGCGATACCAGAACCAGGTGGAACCTAGGCGCCACCGGCTTGGTGGCGGATGCGCTGGGGCTTTCCAGCACCCCTATTACCGGGAATAAGCTGTATCGTTACACCCCCTTTACAAACTACATGGTATCGGTGCAGCAGGCCACCAGCCTGAGCGTGAACCTTACGCCCGGCAAAAACCGCGTGTACGACTTTTTGAACCGCACCATCGAATTTAACGACCTGGAGCGCCATCAGGTAGACGCTTTTCTGGGCCTTTTGGCCGCTACGGACAAAGTGGCTCACGACTATACCGCCTACATCAAAATTCCCAAAGCCGGAACCCCCGTGGCCTATACGGGAGGGGTGGAGACCAGCAATATTAGCTTCAACCTTACCGCCCCGCCCGAGATACTCAACGATACCACCGGCATTCCCGGCAACATCACCTTTGCGTACACCACAGCCAATAACCCCAACGAAAGTTCAGCGTATACCACCGTTGCGCCAACTACCCCTGCGGGGTGGGCTGCGGTAACGGGCATCCGGATTCGGGTGGGGCTGATGCCCATGTCCCGCGCCGTGAGCTTCCATATCCCCATGGAGGCGCAGGTAAAAGGCGAATTCGGCGTTAAAAAAGCCTACATCGGCGGCACCTATAACTTTAGTGAAACCGAGGGCGGGGCGCCCGCATTTACCACGCCCCTTAGTTTGGGTACATACAACTATAACGATTTGCTGGTAACGTCGGGTGGGGGTTTTGTATTCTTTGATGTCCTGGACGAAGACGGCCTGTGGAGCGGAAGTACGGCCACAGAACGTTACCCCATCGCCAACGAAGTGACGGTGAGGCTGCTGGACACCAACGGAACCACCCAGATCGACCAAACCACCGTGGACCCCGCCACCGGCCGCTTTCAGTTGAGCACCTTTAAGGGCGACGCGGGGCAGATCATTGAGATCGGCCTGCCCACCAGCACCGGTAACTGGCGGTTGACCGCACAGAGCGAGCAAGATTTTTGGGTCGCCTCCAATGACTCCGACTTTAACCGCACCACTAGAAGGCTTACGCTGGGTGCGATCCCGCTCACCGGCTTTAGCAACATCAGCGCGGGTTTTGTGCGGCTGCCGGAAATCACCATGCAGGACGTGTCGGCACAGCCCGGCCAAACGACAAGCAGCAATGCTGCCGTGAACGTCTTTATGACCGGCAACAGGGATACCTACCCCGGCTACGAATACGTACTGAGCGCCCCGGCCAATACGGCTATCGCTGAGATCACCAATTCCGGGGTGCCCACGGCCCTGCCAGGCACTACGGGGAACGCCACCATCCCGGTGAGCGTAAAGGGCTTGCAGCCGGGCGCCACCACCGCCACCATTACGGTGTATAACCGGCTGGGCGACGCGGTGACCGTAACGTACGAAATCAACGTAGCTAGCGCCAAGATTGATGTGGATGTCGTCAAGGTGTGGGCGGACAATACCAACGCCCTGGGCATGCGGCCCGACAGCATCCAGCTGCAACTGCAGCGCAAAATCGAGGGCGGTACGGCCTCGGCGATGGGCAACCCGGTAACGGTAACCGGCCCAACCAACACCGCCGCCAACTGGACCCACAAGTTTGAAGATGTGGATGAGCAAAACAGCGAAGGCAAGCCCTACATCTACGAAATACGGGAAGTGAATGTAGATCCCAACTACACCGACACCTACAGCGCCGACGGCAAAACCGTAACCAATACCATCCGCACCAGGGCGTTAACGGCCACCAAGAAGTGGGAGCTGCTGGGCACGGGCATCGGTTCGGAAACGATCCGTGTGAACCTTTTCCGCAGCGACACCGGCAGCACGGTATTTAGGTTCCAAGACAGAACCGGCACGCCCACCAACGGGGCCGAGTGGGAGTTTGAGTTTACCGGCTTGCCGGTGAATGTAAAGGGGACCAACACGCCCATCGTATACACTGTGGACGAACAAACCGTACCCACCGGCATGGACAAAACCCTGGATCAAAGCACCCTCACCATCACCAATACGTACCGCAAAGACGACGAAAAGAACGTAGAAGTGAAGTGGGTGCATACCGGCGCGCCGCCTGCCACCCGCACGGCAGTAGAGGCAACGGGCGTAACGATTACGCTGACCCGCAACGCGGTTAGCTACAAAACCCAGCTATTGCGCACCGGCGACGGAAAGGACTGGAAACATACTTTTGCCGTACCCTATCGTGACATGCTGGAGGGCCAAACCTTTGCCATCACCGGCTCCGCAGTGACGGGTTACGCGGTGGCGTACAGCGTGGACAATGGCACGCTGGTTGCTACCTACACTTACACCATGCCCAAAGTTACGGTGAGCGGCGCCAAGGTATGGGTGGACACGCCCACGGGCCTGGCCAAACCCAACATCACCATCAATCTGTTCCGCAATGGGGGTACAGAGGCGTTTAGAACAACAACAGTCACCACACCCGTGGCCAACAGCAGCGCTAACTTCAGTTTCACAGATTTGGATCAGTACGATCCCGATGGTATCGCGTACGTGTACACCACCAAGGAATCGCCCGTGGCGGGATACACAACCACCCAAGAGGGCCACACAATCACCAACACCTACAGCCCCGGCAAGGCCGAAGTAGACGCCATATTGAGCAAAACCCTCACCGGCACAGGCGCGCCGGACGAGACCTTTACCTTCCGGATGGTGGGCTCAACAGGGGCAGCCATGCCCTCGGGCAGCACCGGCCAAACCAAGGAAGTACAGGCCAAGGCGGGTTCGGTGGAGTTTGGCAGGATCGAATTTACGGTGCCGGGCACCTTTACCTACACCTTTACCGAGATGGCGCCCACCCCGCCCACCGAGGGCATGACCTATGACACCGGCATCGCCGTGATGACTGTAAAGGTAGACGATGAGGAAGGCGTGCTCAAAACCAACGTATCCTACACCAAGAACGGGTCAAATGCCACGGGCATCAATTTTGCCAACAGCTACACCATCCCCCAGCGCAGGCTGGTGGTGACCCTGAACTGGGCGGACAATAACAACGCCCTGAACGGCCGCCCCGCTGCGGCTGCCATCCAACTGTACAGCACGGTAGAAGGCGGCGCAAAAGAGGCGGTAGGCGCGGCGGTAAATATGACTGGAACCGGGGCAGCTTGGACCCATGAGTTCACCAACCTGCCTGTGCACGCCACCGACGGTAAGATTTACACCTACTCGGTGGAGCAAGTGGCGGTTCCCAACTATGTGATCGCCTACAACCCCAACAATACCGATGTAAGCAAGTGGGCCCAGGGCCAGAGCGGCAACTTGACGCTGAGCATCCGTGACACATTGGAGACCATCCAGATCGGCATCGAGAAGGTATGGGACGTCAAGGGCACGGGCTTCAGCAAACCAGCCAACATCGGGATCAATGTGTATCGGGCCACGGGCAGCGGCTCACCCCAGTTCCTAAAAGCTGTGACGGTGCCCGCAGTGTCGGGGGATATTTGGTCCTACACGGTGGATCAGCTGCTGGAGTACGATCTGACCGGAGCCAAGTACGTGTACACCTTTACGGAACCCACGCCGCCCACGGGCATCGACGTGGATGTGAAGGAAACCACCATCACCAACACTTACCGGGCCGACACCCAGATCAAAACCCAGGTGGTGTGGGTGCACACGGGGGCTCCCCAGGCGACGCGCACATCGGTAGAGTCAGCGGGCGCAACGCTGACCCTGCGCCGCAACGGCACGACCTATGGCACGGGCCAGCTATTGCGCACGGGCGACGGCAAGGACTGGAAGCATACCTTTGAAGTGCCCTGGCTGGACAGCATGAACAACGAAACCTTCACCATCGTGGGCAGCGCGGTGACGGGTTACACAGTGGCATACAGCGAGGCGGAGGGCGCCCTGGTGGCTACTTATACCTTTACCATGCCCAAGATTACCGTAAATGGCACCAAGGTGTGGGTGGATACGCCCACCGGCCTGGCCAAACCCAATGTGGTGATTCATCTGCACCGCAACGGCGTCACACCTTCCCTTACGTCACAAACGTTAACCACACCCACGGCCAGCAACAGTGTGCCCTACTCGTTCGCCGAGTTAGACCGGTACGACAGCGAAGGCGTGGAATACGTGTACACCACCAAGGAATCGGCGGTGGCGGGATATACCACCACCCAGGAAGGTTACACCATCACCAACACCTACAGCCCCGGCAAAGCCGAGGTGGACGCGGTGGCGAGCAAGACGTTGACCGGCGGCGGCGCACCGGACGAGACATTTACCTTCCAGATGGTGGGCTCCACAGGCGCGCCCATGCCCACGGGCAGTACGGGCCAAACCAAGCAGGAAACCGGCAAGGCCGGGTTTGCCGTGGAGTTTGGTAGGATTGATTTCACCGTGCCGGGTACCTTTACCTACACCTTTACCGAGATCGCGCCCACCCCGCCCACCGAGGGCATGACCTACGATAACGGCACCGCCGTGATGACCGTACAGGTAGACGATGAAGACGGCGTGCTCAAAACCCAAGTAACCTATACCAAAAACGGGGCGGCGGCCACGGGCACCAACTTTGCCAATACCTATGCCAGCCCTCAGCGCAAGGTAACCGTTTCCCTGAACTGGGCGGACAATAACGACGCCCTGAACGGACGCCCCAGCGCGGCCACCATCCAGCTCTTCCGTACGCCGGAAGGCGGCGCAAAAGAGGCCGTGGGTTCCCCTGTGCAGATCACCGGCGCCGGCGCCACCTGGACACGGGACTTTGACAACATGCTTGCCCATGACAGCACCGGCAAAGTCTACACCTACTCGGTGGAGCAGGTGGCAGTGCCGAACTACGCCATCGCCTACAACCCCGACGGCAACGATGTTCCCGCTTGGGAAAGAGGGCAAGCGAATGATCTAACCCTGAGCATCCGGGATACCGTTGAAACCATCCAGGTGAGCGGGCAAAAGGTATGGAACATCGTAGGCACCGGCTTCACCAAGCCGAGCAGCATCGAGGTGAACCTGTTCCGTAACGATGGTTCCGCCGCCTACAGAGTGATTGAGGTAATCCCAGGAAGCAACCCGGATGTGTGGGGCTTTACCATCAGCAATCTGCTGGAGTACATGCCAAACGGCACGGCCTATACCTACACCATCACGGAAAAGACCGAGATATTTGCCGTGGTGAGCGAAGTGGACGGCATGACCATCACCAACACCTACGGGGCCGACGCCACCGTACGGACCCGGGTGGAATGGGATCATACCGGCGCGCCGGAGGCCGACAAACCCACCAGCGTTTCCATGAGCCTGATCCGCAACAACGGGGCTACCCCTTATGCCACACAAACCGTGGACGCGGCCAAGGGTTGGGTGCATACCTTCCCCGTGCCCCAGGCCGACTTCCAGGAGGCAACGTTTAGCATCGAGCTGGCCCCCATCACCCGGTATGAAACCACATACTCCACTGTAGACGGAGTGTTGGTGGCCAAAAATACGTATGTGATGCCACTAAAAGACGTGGACGTGACCGTGGACTGGGTTGACAACAGCGATGAGTTGTCCATCAGGCCCATCAGCACTTTCATCCGGCTGTACAGGGCCGTGCCTGGCGGCTCACCCGAACCTGTGCCCAACTGCGCCCTGAGTATCAGCGCGACGGGAACGGGCAACCGTTGGACCCATACGTTTACCGATCTGCCCACCTACGATGCCCAGGGCAGGCTGTACACCTACACGGTGGGCCAAGAGAATCTGCATGACTACTATGCCGGGGAGGTCGATGGGCTGCCCATCACCAACACCCTCAAGGCCGGTGGCATTCACGTGAGCAAAACCTCCACGCCCAAACCCAGCAAACCGGGCGAAGCTGCGGTGGTGATGATCGGCGATGTGATCACCTATACCATCACGGTGCGAAATACCAGCGAGCGGCCCGTATCGGGTGTGATCATCAAGGATACGATTCCCAAGGAATTTACCGTAGGTACCCCCAATCCCGCGCCCAAGAGCAACACCCTAAATCCGGACGGCTCCAGAACGCTGATCTGGGAGCTGGGTATGATCAACAAGGACGCCACAGCTACCATTACGCTGCCCATCACCGTGGCGGAGGAATTTGAAACCTTCACCAACACGGCATACTACAATCTGCCTGATGAGCCGGAGGAACCCATCATCGATCCGGTGGAGATCCAAAGGGTTTCGCTCACAAAGAGCGCCAGCCCGGCGGAGGGCGCTCAGTTGGTGGAAGGCCAAGTGGTGACCTATACGCTCAAGCTCGACGTGCGGCTGGCGGCCAGCGGCATCGTGGTGCGGGATGTGCTCCCGGAAGGCATGACCTTTGTGCCCGGCAGCATCACCACCACAGGGCAAACAAACGGTACTTATAACGCTGCGACACGCACCGTCGCCTGGCCGGATCAGCTGATTCCGGCGGGCGGGGTTACGATGACCTTCCAGGCTACGGTAGATAAGTTCACCGGTGTGTTCAGCAAGCCTATCCGCAACGTGGCCACGGCAACGATCATCCGGGAGGATGGCAACAACGCGGAGCTAAGCGCCGATGTGGAGCACGAAGCCGTGCGCCGCCAGGTAACGCTGGCGGGCAAAGACATGGCCCTGGTAGATGAACACGGTGCAGCCGGTTCCTACCAGCGTGGCACGGCGACTGCCCCCATCGAGGCCGAACTGGGCCAAACCCTGCGATACAACCTGAGCTTGGCCAGCACAGGCTATCTGCCCCAAGGCACGGTGATCGTAGAAGACACGCTGCACCCCGACGTAGGGTTCGTGGCCGACTCCACGTCGGTGATACCGGCGTCTGCCGCCAGCAAAGTGACCCTTACCCAAACGCCCAGCGCCTCCAATGGCAACAAGGCGATTTGGACGGTGACCGGCCTGGCCAAAGACGAGGCGCTAGAGATTATTTTCGAAGCCACCGCGCCCCTGGGCACCGATGACCCGGCCACGCCGGAGTACGAGACCCGCAAGGCCTTTACCAACACGGCCAGCCTTACCGACAACGGCCTTAAGAATCTGGTGGGCGGCAATGGGGCGCCCGTGTACACCAATGCCCAGGAATACACAAGCAGTTCCAACACAGTGTTTGGCGTGGTGTACGAGAGCGACCTGGTGGCGCGTAAGTCCAGCGTGCCGGAGAGTCCCAAGGCCAACGGCGATGTGGTGGTTGTGCAGGCGGGCGACATCATTACCTACACCATCACCGTAACCAATGTGGGTGACAAAGACGCCATCAATGGGCGGGTGATGGACACCCTGCCCGCGGGTGTGGAATTTGTGGCCGCTACAGGCGCAAGTCCGGCCCCGCTGGTGCTCACCGAAAGCGGCGTCACCACCCTGATGTGGCAGTTGCCCAAGCTGGCTGCTGCCGACCGAATCACCGGTCAGCCGGTGCCGGCAGGCATCATGGACCTGACGTTTACGGTGCGGGTGCTCACACCGGCCAGCGCGTTGTTGCTGGAGAACTTTGCATACAGCCGCCTCAGCGCGGAAGGCGAGGCTTTCCCCACCGTGGCTGGCAAGCCGGACAGCATGGATAGCTACCGCAAAACCGGCGACAAAGTAGAGCATCAAACATTTACCTTCCGTATAGAGACGGGCCCGGCTGGCGGCCTGACCCCGGCAACGGCAGCCTTGATAGCGCCGGGCAGCCAGATAACCTACGCGGGTATCCTGGAAGCGGCGGCAACGATCCGTGATGTAAGGATGCAGGACGTAGTACCCCAAGGCCTGATACCGGCGCCGGGCAGCATCCGCATCATAGGGCCGGGCAACACGATCACCGTGGTGCCGGACAGTGCCTACAACCCGGCGACCCGCACCATCACCTGGCCCGAGATCAACGTAACCGCGGGCGAGACCCGGTTTGAAGTAATCCTGATCGTGGAGAAGCTGCCCGATGGCGTGCTGGAGATGGATTATGAGATTGGCGCAGATGCCAGCCTGGGCCTGGCCGACGGCAACGGCGCGAGGAAAAGCGCGGGTAGTGAGCCGGTATACTACGCGGCCAGCATAGGTTTCTCGGAGATTTCTAAAACTGCGGCGCTGATCGAAAACGGCGTGATACAGGCAGCTGATCCAGGCACGGAGCAAGACCCGGTGCGGGGAGTCCGCGGCCAGCAGGTGGAATACATCCTTACCGTAACCCGTGAGGCCGGTGCAAGGAACCGGAGCGGGCGGATCGTGATCACCGACGTGCTGCCTGCAGGCATGACACTGGTGCCAGACTCCATTCAGGGTACGGTGATGGGCCAGGGCGAGGTCGCCTCGATGAACGCCAGCGGAACAGGTGTGGAATGGGCGCTGGATAAGCTAGGCGACGGAGATGTGGCGACGTTGTGCTTCCGTGCCCAGTTCCCAGAGACCGTAAACGACGCACAAACACCGGATTTTGATACTAGGCGTGACTTTGTGAACACCGCACGGCTGGTGGACGAAGCGATCCGCGATATGCGGTATGCCAGGGCTATCCCCGGGCACGGAGCGGAAACCAATGTATACACCCAGGGGCAATACGACAAACGCTCCAACGCTACCTATCATTACATCCTGGGAGCTAAGCTTGATGTGGTACTGAGCTGTAACGTACCCAATGGAAACCGTGTGTATGGGGGCAATACCCTCACCTACACCATCCGGGTAACCAACAGCGGCGCGGTGGCCACCGACAACGTGCTGGTCCGCGACAGGATTCATAGCTTCCTCACGTTTGTGCCCGGCTCCCAAACCAGCAGCCGGAGTGACACGGAGTTCGCCCAAGAGGGCGCAACCATCGGCTGGGTCATCCCCCATTTGGAGGTGGGGGAGACCGTGGTATTCACCTTCCGGGCCAGGGTGGGAAGTATGCAAGAGATCGGTTCCCGCCTGATCCCCAACACCGCCGAGTTTGCCGAGAGCAGGTTTGGTGTGGATCCCCGCACCGAAGTGCTGCGGGGCAGGGACTACTTCAGCAACTCCAATACCATCACCCACTTCCAGCGCGTAGGCGCAAAGGTTATCATACGCAAGGTGGATGCGCAAACCGGCGCTCCCTTGGCCGGAGCCGAGTTTATACTGCGCCAGGTAAGCACCTCCGCCGCACATGACCAAATCGGCGACCGGGTGGCGGTAACCAACAGGGATGGTGAGGCGGTGTTTGAGGATGTGCCTCTGGGCAGGTACATTACCATCGAAACCGTGGCGCCGGAAGGTTACATCGGCAGCGACATACGGCGGAGCCTGGACATCAATGGCTCCCGGGTGGAGCGTACCATTGTGGTGCCCAACCGCAGGGCCGTGCTGGGCGTATATGCCGAAGATGACCGCGGGGAGCGCATGCACAACTGGAGGATCCTGATGGAAATGATTGAGGACATGGGCGTACCCAATGCCGGCGCTGTGAGCCGCAACGTAGGCGATACGCCGCAATAACGACTTTTATAGCCCAAAGGGCCCCTGGCGTTTGCCGGGGGTTCTTTTGAATATGACACACTGTTGTCAAAATAACGGGTGTATACTAAAAGAAAACCCAAAGGAGCGTGACACCATGGAAAATCAAAAAACCTCTAAATTCCTGATATTTTTGCAGGACGTAAACTACGAAGATACTTTTACGCCCGAAATGATGGACGAGTTGACCAAGAGCCATGTGGATCACATAAGGGATTTGGATGCCAAGGGAATCCTTTTTTTCTGCGGGCTGCTGAAGGGTACGGAAAAAGGCATGCTGATACTCAACGCCAAAACATATCAGGAAGCCGAGGATTATGTGCAAAGGGATCCGTTTATCGTCCATAAGTGCTACAAAACCTATGTGATTCAAGAACTGGAAGAGGCTAATGCAAGCAATAACTACCTGCTGGATGATCATACAACGGCATAACCTATGTAGGGGCAGATGCTGTATCTGCCCTGGGCATCTTTATGCAAGTAACGGCAATTTACCTTGGCGTAGGCATCAGCCCCCGCAGGCTAAAGTTACGGTTGGGCGCGTTGTTTTGCAGGTTGATAAAGTTGTATCGCGGGGGAGTGGACGTAACGCCCGCAGGCGTCCGTGGCGCCACCGAAACGTCGGAGCCACGAAGGGCGGTAACGGCGTAACGGCCCGTGCGGTCGGTGGTGCTGGCGCTGGGGCGGCCGTTGATGGTGTTGTCCATGGTAAGGCCGGGGGCCGGTGTGCCGGTTACGCCGATCACCTGCCCGCTAACGGTAACGCCCGCCGGGATAAAGCCGGGCCCTCCGGGAAAGCCCGTTCCCCGGTAGCATCCGCACGCGCGCATGCAAAGCTCGGCGTCGCTGGGGCGGTTGGGCCGGGTTACGCTTGGTGGGTTGGTGATAGGCGGAAAGGTTGGCATGGGTTGTGGCCTGATAGGATTCTGCATAATCGAAACCTCCTGTTCGATAGCAAGATATGCGGCGGATCGCTTTGGCGATCATTTGGATATTCATCGTAAATTCATTAAGATGCCGGGTTTGACAAACAATCGCTGTGTGCAGTATAATGCCCTGAACTAAACGGAGGTGTCCCATGAGCAACAGCGTCAATTATTCAGAAATCACGCCGGAAATTCAAAAGCTAGCCGAGCTGTGTGTGGCCGAGACCATACCCGCCA
>Ga0123356_10003295_pt1 | contig 16961 bp, 7 predicted proteins | sample TergutEmb28metaG_2_FD_92546 | JGI IMG/M metagenome (GOLD analysis project Ga0123356, IMG submission 92546) | Embiratermes neotenicus P3 segment gut microbial communities from Petit-Saut dam, French Guiana - Emb289 P3 | ecosystem: Host-associated > Arthropoda: Insects > Digestive system > Gut ...
GACTGCGCCTTTTACGCAGCGCGCAAGAAGATAAAGCATATTCTCCGCGGTCTGATTGCCATCATTAAAGCAATCCCGTATGTAGTAAAAATGACCAAGATGGCCATTGTGATACTCAAATTGGTTCATCCAAACCTCTGTGTATTTTTCGATTAAAAGAGCCGGGGTCTCGATCGCCGCTTTCAATAGCCCGACAAGAGGCTCGTTTATATCGTTTATTAAATAATGTGCTGCGCGTCTTTCGTTTGCAGCCGCTACCGTTATTGCCGCCATCCCCGCGAAGGGTTCAATTAAACGATTAAAACTATTGGGCATATACTGAAGAATCTGCGGCGCGAGAAGACGTTTAGAGCCTTGATACTGCACCATGTGGGGGGCTTTGCCATTCATGTTTTTCCCAGCCTCCTCATATCATTTAGATAAATCAGTCCTGCCATATTGTACCATAAAATTCCACCGCCCAGGGGCATATAACCGCTGTTCAGGCAATTCACGGCCACAGCGGTCTTTTTTATGATTAAATGTTTCCGGTGCCCAAAACCGCATACATACACTGTTCTTTTAAGAAAGGAGACTTACATTATGCAGAATTTAGCCCTTAGCGACGCCTTTGCCGCGCTGGAAGAGCTGGAAAGCTCCCTTGGTGAACAAAGCCTGTTTTCCTGGCGGGATGAGTCCGACCAGCCCGATTTTATGAGCAACAGCCCCCTGCCCATGGCTCCCCTTCCTCAGGCGGAGCCAGGCTCATTCGATCTGCCCCCCATCCCCGAACCCTTCCAATTGTTCCAGACGCTTCCCGGAACGGAGGCCCCCAAGGCCCCGGCCCCCGCGCCTGTGCAGCAGGTACCCCCGCAGTTGCCATATCAACCGCAAGCCCAACTGCCAATACAGCCCCAGGCCCGGCAGCCTGTACAGCCGATACAACCTTCATATCAACCGCAGGCCCAGCTGCCAATGCAGCCTCAGGCCCGGCAAGCGCAACCGCAGGCCCAGCCGCCGATGCAGCAACCAATGGGTCAGCAACCTATGCAACCTCAGGTTCCGCAAGCGGCACAGCCCATGCAGCAGCCAATGCAGCCCCCATCACAGCGGCCCGCCCCACAACCAGCCCAACAAATACAAGCCCCGGCACAGCCCCCGGCCCAACAGCCCGCCCCCCAACAGGGACTTCAAGCACAGCCCCCGGCCCAGCCGCCAGTGCAGCAACCGATTGAATTCTCAATTCTCAATACCCCCCAGCACCCCCCCCTCGCCGAGGTAGTGCCCCTGCCCCGCGCCTCCGGCCCGGCCCACATGGCGGGCCCCGCGCATATGTCCCCCGCGCGCACGGGCTTCCTGCGCGACATCACCGCAATGCTGTCCGAGCTTTTGCGCAACTACAAGGCCCCGGAGGACACAGAGGCCCCGGTCATCACCGACAAGCAGATACGCGCCTTAGGCAAGAAGCACCTGTTCATGATGATACGTGACTTGGAAGGCGAGCTGGCGCAGGAGAAGGCCGAGAAGAGGAACCTGCTGTGCGCGTTCTCCGCAGGGATGAATGCGGGCACCTAAGCCTCCTTTGGAAAAGGAGGTGGCGCGAAGCGCCGGAGGATTTGACGCGGCCTATCGGAGAAGAGGCCCAACTGTGCTTTCGCAAAACAAGAGTTTAGAACAACTGCCTCAGCCTCTCAATACCAACGCAACCCATTAAATGACTGAGTACCTGTCTTCTGACAGGCCGCGTCAAATCCTCAGTCGCCCTCGCCGGGGGGCGACAGCTCCTTTTCCAAAGGAGCCTTGGTGCACAAAGCCTCCTTTGGAAAAGGAGGTGCCCCCGAAGGGGGCGGAGGATTTGACGCGGCCTATCAAGAGGGAGGGCCAACCGCGTCTTCGTATAACAAAAGTTTAGACTAACTGCCCCAGCCTCTCAATGACCAGCGCAACCGATTCAAGGCTTGAGTACCTGTCTTCTGACAGGCGGCGTCAAATCCTCAGTCGCCCTCGCCGGGGGTGCACAAAGCCTCCTTTGGAAAAGGAGGTGCCCCCGAAGGGGGCGGAGGATTTGACGCGGCCTATCAAGAGGGAGGGCCAACCGTGTCTTCGTATAACAAAAGTTTAGACCAACTGCCCCCCGCGACCTCAATACCAGCGCAACCCATTAAATGACCGAGTACCTGTCTTCTGACAGGCCGCGTCAAATCCTCAGTCGCCCTCGCCGGGGGGCGACAGCTCCTTTTCCAAAGGAGCCTTAAAACCCCCCATTTTACACCAATATGTATTAACGTAAATCCTCCCGTCAACTCAGGGGGAAAACCACCCCGTTCAGGGGAAGAAATCCGGCCAAAAGCCCCGCATTTCCGCCGTTCAGGGGAAAAAAATGCGGCTTAGGAAAAAAACGGTTTCAGACATTGCGGTTATGGTTTAATGATATTGCCCCGCCACACCCGGCCCGGGAAAACAGCGGCAAATCGGGGCAACAGGAGGAAATACAAAATAAAGCATTTACTCCTAAATACACGCATTGCCGTGATAGCCGCAGCCGCTGTAATCGCGCTGGCCACCATGATTGGCGCCACCTACGCCTGGTCTACTGCAAATCAATCCGCACTGGGCGAGATGCAAAGCTCCGCTAACCCCGGAGGCCGCCTGCATGACGACTTCGACGGTCAGAACCGCGACATCTACGTAGAGAATTTCGGCACACAGAACATCTTCGTCCGCGCAAGGCTCCACGAGTACATGGAGACCGGCCCCGGAGCAGGCGTGAAGGGCGAATGGGACGCGGAAGCGGCCCGCCAAAACAGCACGGACAAAGGCGCGTATCTGCCCGCGGAAAACAACAGGGCGACGCCCCTCGTCCCCGGCTCGGTCATTGGCGACGTTTCCACATGGGCGGTATACACGCCCGGCGCGAATCAAGCCCTGCGCGGCTACTGGGCATTGACCACGGGCGGCTCCAAGCATTACATGCCCACCTTTGATAAAGACCCCGACAGCCTGCGCACAGACTTTTCCGGCACTGCCACGTGGGAGGAAGGTTCCACCCACAGCTACAAAACGGATAATCCGGTACACGGCGGCGTAAAGGGTTCCGCCGACGGATCACATAGCTTCTGGTCGACGAGTCCCCCTCCCACCAAGACGGATGTGGCGTACCTTAAAAACGGCGAGGCCCGTACGGAAACACATAAAGCCTGCCCTACGCTGGAGGGGGAAGTCGTCACCGCGGCGGACTGGACCGCCAAACGCAACAGCAAGCCCGGACCATATTGGGTAATAGACACAGACGGATGGGCGTATTGGGCCCAGCCATTGGAACCGGCCACGGCCACCGGCCTGCTGCTGAGCGAGATCAAGCCCAAAAAAGAGTTTGCAGAAGACTGGTATTACGCGCTATTTGCGGTGTGCGACATGGTTTCCTCTTCCGAGATCGATATGATCCGGCAGAGTACAGATATAAAGGACGGCGGCAAGGCCGTAATTGACGCTGCCTGGATTGCGCCGTCAAAGACCCCATCCCAGCCCTACTCACCTACAAAAGCGCCCACGGCCACCCCCCGGCGCACGCAGGATGAGAACAGGCAATAGGTTGTTCACTGTATCGATGTTTACTGTTCATTGCAAAAGGATGGATTGAAAACAGCGGATAGGCGTTAGCCGCCGGAGAGACTTTTATAAACAAGTGCCATGGGCGGCGCAATGCTTCTTCGTGAACAGTACGCCCCTTTGTAAATGAACAGTGAACATCCATACAGTGAACATCTCCCAGGCTCCTTTGGAAAAGGAGCTGTCGCCCGCAGGCGACTGAGGATTTGACGTTGCCTATCTCAAGAAAGGCCGTAAATCCCAGAGCCAACTCCCCTGCATTGCACGAGTGGAATCAAATCCTCCGGCCCTTCGGGCCACCTCCTTTTCTAAAGGAGGCAGTATCAAGCGAACGCCTTTCCAGGCTCCTTTGGAAAAGGAGCTGTCGCCCCCCGGCAAGGGCGACTGAGGATTTGACGCGGCCCATCAGAAAACAGGCCGTAAATCCCAGAGCCAACTCCCTTGCATTGCACGAGTGGAATCAAATCCTCCGGCCCTTCGGGCCACCTCCTTTTCTAAAGGAGGCAGTAGGATTTGACGCCGCCAATCGCAAACCTGACCAAGCCGTGGGCAGCGGGCAACAGTTCCACCGCGAACGCAAAACAATTGTTATCTATAAAAACAAACATCTTCGCCACCGTGGAACTATTGCCCCCTGCCTATTGCGACCCTGATTAATCACGCCAAAACGCCCTGCCGGGCACTTTGCCACTCCTCCTAATATCCTTTCCTTTCATTTCTCATTGTGCGAACAATGCCCGGCTCAGGCTTCCCTTTCCTATCCCCCAAAAGGCGGGCTCGGCAGCGAAAGTGTGCCCCCCACGCTTTAGCGGCCCTCGTCACCCCCCCCCCGACGAGCCCGTCACCCACCTCCCCCCCATTTAAACGTTTTCGGGGGGCCCGCCCACGGGGAAAATTAAGAATAAAGGTTCGATTCTTAATTCTCAATTCTTAATTTCTTAAAAAGGGAGGACTTAAGCTGAAACATCTGTGGCACGCGCTTCAATTAAAGCCGCGGGTGCACCGTCTGTCCAGAAAAGACATCCGGCAAATGTCCTGCCTGCTATGTACCGACGGAAGCAGCCTGCTGGCTGCCGTCTTCTCCAATCTCCCGGAACGGCTGAAAGATCATAGCCTCCGGGTGGGCACAGCGGCGGGGATAATGGCCCGCTATGTGCAGGAGACAGCCCTTCCGAAGGGGCAGGAACCCGGTGAGTACCAAAACGCCGTGCGCTACGGAGCGCTTTACCACGACATCGGCGCGTACTTAGCCTTTAATAACCGCGAGGAATACCCCGCCGCTGGCGTAAAATTCCTCTCTCAGGAGCTGCCCCGCCACGCCATTGGCGAGGACAACGAGAAGATCATTTTAGACGTTGTAGAACGTTCCGCCGACCGCGCCGAGGATGGCGCGGACATCCCCGTTCACGCCGCTATCTGCGCGCTGGCAAGCGCGTTAGACGGCTTCAAATGCCCCGCCGCCGGAGAGCGGTACATCGCCAAGAACACCGGCTCGATATTCACGCCGGAAGCGTCAGCCTGCTATAACTGCGCCCGCGAGGAGATCGCGGAGCTGTATAAGCGGTGGCGCAAGCTCCCCCCCATGTGCGCGAGGTACGACGCTTCGCCGCTGTATAAGACCATCGACAGGCCCTTTGGATAAAGCCTCCTTTGGAAAAGGAGGTGCCCCCGAAGGGGGCGGAGGATTTGACGCGGCTGGTCTGAGAAGAGGGCCAAGCGTGCTTCCGTAAAACAAATGTCTAAGGACACTCGCCCGCCGTCCACCTCTTAGAAAAGCCGCTTTGGCTTCTAAGATGAACTACTTGTCTTGTGACGGGCGGCGTCAAATCCTCAGTCGCCCTCGCCGGGGGGCGACAGCTCCTTTTCCAAAGGAGCCTGGGTGCACAAAGCCTCCTTTGGAAAAGGAGGTGCCCCCGAAGGGGGCGGAGGATTTGACGCGGCTGGTCTGAGAAGAGGGCCAAGCGTGCTTCCGTAAAACAAATGTCTAAGGACACTCGCCCCGCGACCTATGCCACCCGTAACCCACAAGAAAAGCCGCTTTGGTTCTGAGATGAACTGCCTGTCTTGCGACAGGCCGCGTCAAATCCTCAGTCGCCTGCGGGCGACAGCTCGGGTACTTTCAGCATTTGGGTGTTGCCTCCCCCGCAGAGGGGGAGGGTGAGAACAACCACCAAAGCACCCCAAAGGAGCCTAAGGAGGCCCTTTGGATAAATCATTAACAGCCCTGAAAGGAGGCGATCCCATGGATCAGGCCGCATACCTCGACGCGCACCATCTCGCTGCGATGATGGAAGAACTGCTGAAGCTGCAAACTTCGTTATTGGAAGGCGGGCCCGGCGAAATGGCTCCCGCTCCTCCTTTGCCACAGGAATCATTAGGGCCGATAAAGAGGCCGGAGGTGCCGCTGGAGAATTGCAAAATCCCCCCGCCCCCCCTGCCCCCCGATGAAAAGTTTCCCCCGCCTCCCCGGGTAAGCCCGGCGGAAAAGGCCCGCATGGAGAAGATCTGGCGCGCGGCCCTGTCCAGCGCTTTGGTGTACTTAGTGCTGCTGGTTACCGTTTCGCTGGTGGTTCATATCAAGGAAAAAGGCGGCGGCGGCACGCCCCCAGCGGTGTTCGGATACCGTGGCATGTCGGTTATGTCCGGCAGCATGGAGCCGGAAATACCCAAGGGCACATTTATCATTATTAAGAATATCGACCCCGACCAATTACATGTTGGGGACGACATTACATGCGCCACCTACGGCGGCATGACCCGCACCCACCGCATTGTGGAGATATACGAAGACTACCGCGAGGGCAAACGCGCGTTCCGCACCAAGGGCATAAACAACGGCCCTCCCGACAGCGAACCTGTTCTTGCCGACGACGTCATAGGCCGTGTGGTCTATAACAGCCCCGCCTTAGGCGCGGCGACCGCTTTTGTGCAGGAGAAGCCCGTGCTCTTCTATCTGCTGTGCCTCACGCTGCTGATCGCGGCCATAGCCGTGGCCGTAACGTTAGCGGTGATAAGGAAGAAAAACCGTTATGAGAAACTCACGCAAAGCTGACGAGGTCGTCAGGGAACAGGTGGACCGGCTCGGGCGGCCTACCATCCCAATGTTAGACGGTGAAATCAACCGTCAGGAAAAGACCGACTTTAAAAAGAAGCTGATGCGGGGCGTAGCGATGAGCTTAGTAGTGGTGGCGGCGGCGGTAATACTGCTGACCAACGCCTGGATGGTGGTGCTGCAAATAGACGGCTCCAGCATGACCCCCCTGCTGACCATGGACGAGATAGTGTGCGCGGTGCGCATCCAAAGCCCACGAAGGAATGATGTAATAGCCTTTTACAGCAACAACAAGATCCACATTAAAAGGGTAATCGCCGTATCGGGAGATCGGGTCAACATCGACCAGAACGGCGTAGTCTCGGTAAACAACGAGGTGCTGAACGAGCCCTATGTAACCGAGTTATCGCTTGGAAAAAGCAGCGTAGAGTTCCCCATGAACGTCCCCGCCGGCACGGTTTTTGTATTAGGCGACAACCGCGCCCAGTCCATGGACAGCCGCGACATCCGCTTCGGCACGGTGGAAAAGGATCAGATCATAGGCCGTGTGTTTATGAGCCTGTGGCCGATTTCCAAGATCGGGAAGCTGTGATCTCAGCCTCCTTTGGAAAAGGAGGTGCCCCCGAAGGGGGCGGAGGATTTGACGCGGTCGGTCTGAGAAGAGGGCCAAGCGTGCCTCCGTAAAACAAAGGTCTAAAAGAATCGCCCGCCCTCCACCGCTTAGAAAAGCCGCTTTGGTTCTGAGATGAACGACCTGTCTTGCGACAGGCGGCGTCAAATCCTCAGTCGCCCTCGCCGGGGGGCGACAGCTCCTTTTCCAAAGGAGCCTTAGGAAAGGACGCATCCCACCCCGTCTGCTGACGCAACCGCCCCTCCTGCCGAGGGGCATTTCCACGACAGAAAACAGAAAAACCCATACCCCCACACCCTCCTTTGGCTGGTCATCTCGTTCCGGGGTTCGCGCGGAATGACGGAAAGGACAGACAGAAAGACGGTGCAGGAATGAAAGCAGCCAATAAGGCTATCGCGCAAGGGTTCAACAAAAAGAGAGTAGCGGCAACGGTTATCGTGCCGCTGTGTCTCGTCGTATCCATCTTAGCGGGCGCGCTGTCCGTGCTCCCGGCGTTTACCGACACCACGGTAAACGTTACGGACAAAACAGCGCACACCCTGACGGTGCGGGCGGACGGCCAAACCGTGTACGCGGGGGACGGGGCTTCCGGGGGCGTCACACCCGTCGCGCTGGCCACGGGTTCCCTGCTGTCAGTCAGCTTGGAATGGTCGGTCACCGATGCCCGGTATCTGTTCCGGGACAACGACCAGCTGGTTTTCAACGTGCTGACGCTTCCGGAAAGCGGCTGGCTAAAGGCCCCCCCGGACAACGTGCCCCTGCTTATTGACGGGGTTGCGGTGGGCCAGGGGTCTTTCAAGTGGAAGGGCGCTACCCTGCAATACGTGGCGGCTTTCAACGCCCGGGCCGGGGATGCCCTGGTTCAGGGCGGCAGGGCCTCGGCGGGAGCGCAGTTCAAGCTCAACAGCGCGGAAGGCCCCATAGCCATCACGTTTGAGGATCGCTATACCGGGAGCTTTATCATTGAGGGAAATGCCGAGGGCGTTCCCGAAGGCGTGGCGGCTGATATCCAGGGCTTAGCGGCAGGCCAGACCGGGTTTGTCAAGGCTGATAAATACCAGAACAACAAAGCGGCGGACTGGGAAGCCTTCCCCGCCGCCGAGGCCGGGTTAGCGGCCTTCGCGGGCATTGCCGGGGGGATCGCGGGCGCAAGCTTTGAGGTGCGCTACGCCGCCGACGACGCCCCGGTGTACTTCCGGGAAATAGCCGTGCAGGACGGCGTCCCGGCATACAAGCGGTGCAACGATAACGAGCAGGGCTCCACCACCGCGCTGGCGGCGGGCGATAACGGACGCTTCACGTTAGCCGGGCTGGCCGATGAGAGCATCTATATTAAAGAGCTTACCCCCCTGCCCCCCGGCTATTATCAGGGCGGGGACACCGGGGCCTTCAATCCCCGGCAGAACTCGGCAAATGTCGCGATGTACGGCATCCCCACAGGGGCGGCCCTGCGCAAATTCGCCTCGGATGGCAACACTCCCCTCAACGGCTCCACCTTCCAGATATACGTCAAAAACGCCGAGGACGCCTGGGGCCTTATGCCCGGACGGTTCACCAATGCCATTGTTAAGACGGCCTCCGGCGAGGTTCCCGGCTACTGGTACGCCGCGCAGGAGGGCAACCGCGACCTTGTAACCGGCCCCCGTCTCAGCGGCTCCACCGCCCCTGTTGATCAAGGCTTTATATATGTGTTCGGCCTGCCTGAGGGCGACTACAAATTCTTAGAGACCAAGGCCCCTTACGGCCACGAGATGTCCTCCCCCCCCATGGAGACCGCTTTTTCAGTCTCCATTTCCCAAAAGCCCGCCGGGGATTTGACGGCGGCTGTGCTTGGCCCCGGCGGCCTGCCCGTGTCATTGGGCAGGAACGAGGGGTTAGCCGCCCCCCGCATCAAACTAACAAGAGTTACCGTATCCGCTGAAAACATCGCGGACGCGGGCACACCGCTGGCCGGAGCCGGCTACAAGCTGCTGAGAAGCGGCGGCGACATGGCCTCAGTGCAAGAGGTTTTCACGGGTTCCGCCGGAACCGTGGCGTGGGAGCAATCATATTTAGGCGAAAACTTTCCCGGGCATTACACGCTTGTGGAAACGACCGCCTCCCCCGGTGCGGCCTCATTGCAACCCATCCTCTTCGAGATAGACGCACAGGGCAATGTCAAAAACCTGCAAGACGGCGGCGCGGTGGTGAGCTTTGAAAAGGACAGCGGCGAGATACGCTTGAAAATCAAAAGTATCGCGGGGACGGAAACCGGGATGCTGCAAGTGACCGCCGCGGTGACGGACGCCGCGGGAGATCCCCTGCCCGGCGACCCAAGCTGGTTCGAGTTCATCATAGCGGACGGCTCCGGCGCACCCCTGAACATCAGCAAGAGCGCGGTGTTCTCCTCCCCCGCAGAGGGCGGGTTTATAAACGATGGCGCGGACGGAAAATTCAAGCTGCGCAACAACGGTTTCGTAACCGTAGGCGGCCTTGCCGAGGGCGGGGAGTACACCGTTACCCAGACCCCCGCCAGCGACTTCATCACCACGGTCAAGGTCAATACCAACACGCCTTCGGAAAACACCGGGGGCACGGTGCGGGCGGCGGCGGGAGACCCGCAAAACCTGCTGTTCGCCAACAGACGGCCCGCGCAGTTCTATGCTGTGGGCGCGCCCGGAGGGCCATCAAGAGCGCCCTCCCCCGGCTTCAAGATAAAGGGCACCAAAACGGTGTCCGGCAACGGCGCGCCCGGCGAGACCTTCGACTTCACCCTAACCCAGGTGCAAAACGCCCAGGGCGACGCGCTGCAAGGCCCCTCCGTCCTAAACCCCAACCCGCGCACATTGCAGGTTGTGACAAACGGCGAGGGCAGCTACGCCTTTGAGTTTGACATAGGCATCCAGTTAGCGGACGGCACCTATTTCTTCAGGGTAAAGGAGCAAAGGGGCAGCGCGGAGGGCTGGGAGTACGACCCCATTGAGTACACCGTGCGCGCGGTGGTAACGGACGGCCGTGTGGCCGTGTACTACCCCGACGGCGCGATCGAGGGCGAGTACACCACGGGCCAGTCCGGCACGATCGACATTACCCCGGAGAGCAATCTGCACCCCGCGTGGAACAACCCCACCGGGGCCGCGAGAGCGCCATCGGGCCGGGGCATGTACTGGGGCCAGCAATACGGCGTGGGCGACGAAGACGTGTATCTGATGTACATGCGCAACAACAGCGGCGGAGTAGCCGTGGGCGCGCTGTACTGCATGGACAAGACCATAGGCTATTTTGTGTCCCGCTACGGCCCCTTTATGGATTTCGCTTCAATCGAGGCCCAGTTCCCCTATTACAAAGAGATGATGTGGTTAGTGCGCAACGGCTTTGCCTCCACAGGGTACGCCAGCTCGGTAATACCCGCGCCGGAAAGGGACCACCCCGCGCATGACGAGGGCTACGAGTGGATCTTCGCGGGCACCAACAACCTTGCCGAAGTAATGACAATCCCCGGAATGCCCGCCGGCCTGCACGCCGACGAAGCCTATGTGGCCACCCAGCTGGCCATATGGCATTTCACCAACAGCATCAATCCCGGTTTCCCCGACGTCGGCCCCAACACCTATTTCACAACGCCCTCGGTGGAGCGCATCGGGCAGGCGTATCAGGCCCTGCTGGACGCGGCCACCTACGCGGCCCTGACAGGCAGCGTCATCACCCAGCTCTCGCTGTCCGTGACCTTTGATACCGCGGCGGCCAATCAGACCGGGGACTGGTACGGCCCGGTCAAATTAAGAACCAGCCTGCTACCGCCGGACTTCACCTCAAAGAGCAGCGTACCCATCAATCTGTCAGCAGTGGCCCCGGGGCTTACGATTTCCCGGACGGCGGGAGGCCCATCCTACACCGGGCCATATTACGACGACGGAACAAACGACACCTTCTATGTCAACACAGCCGCGCTCAACAACTCCGGCATTGTGGACTTAGTAAAGGCCACGGCCACCATAGCCCCCGCCGCCAACATCAAGGATACCTATTTCTTCACAGGCAGCGACAGCTTTGGCAACTGGACGGCGGGCCAGCCCACCATAGGCTTGGGCGCCATCCCCCGCGCGCTGGATTTAGCGGCCACCGCCAACCTTTATTACGGCGCGTCCGGCTCCGGCCTGAACTTCAAAAACACATGGAAGCCCCCGGAAAACCCCGACGTGACAATAGAGGGCAAGAAGACCGTAACCGGCAAACTGCCACCAAACCATACCTTTGTTTTCACGCTGACCCAGGTGAAGAACGCGCAGGGCGACGAGCTGGAGGGCGGTATCTCGGCTCTGATTGTGCGGGTGGACACCAACGGCGAGGGGGACTATAGCTTCTCCTTTGACTTTGAGCTGCCCAGGGGGGACGCCACCTATTACTACAAGGTGCAGGAGATAAACGGCGGCGAGGCGGGCTGGATATACGACCCCATCGAGTACATCGTGAAGGTGGTTGTGCTGCATGGAAAGGCCGTGGTGTATTACCCCGACGGCACCGTAACGGGGGGCTACACCACAGGCGAGGATCAGCGCGTAATCATCGACCCCACCGACAACGTCATCAGCGACGCGGGCAACACCTTTACCTCGGCGAGCTGGCGCATATGGTGGGGCCGGGACACCTGCGGGATATATTCCATGACCAACTCCACCGGAGTGGTGGTCAGCACGATGTACTGCATCGACCGCAACACCGGGGCGGGCACCGGGCCGGGATACCTGCCCGTGACCACCATCGCGGAGTTTGAGGCCCGGTTCCCCTATCACAAGGAGCTGCGCTGGCTGGCCCGCAACGGGTTTATGTCCACGGGCACAGCCATCTCGCGGACGATCGACCCTGTCAGAGAGGCGGAAACACCCGCCTACCCCTATGTGCACAACTTCGCGGGCATAAACAATCTTGAAGACGTGAAAAGAATGCCGGGTATGCCCGCCGGGCTGTTAGCCGACGAAGCCTACTGCGCCACGCAATTGGCGGTATGGCATTTCGCTAACGGGTTCAACCCGGTAATCGGGGGCTCAACCTCCACCGACCGCATACGCGATGCCTACAACGCGCTGTTAGCGGCGGTGGCACGGGCGGTGGCTGCGGGCGAGGTCATCACCGAGCTTTCCTTAGGAGTACGGTTCGACACCACCGCCGCTGATCTGGTAGGCGGCTGGTACGGCCCCGTGAAGCTTAAAGTAAGCCTCACCCCCGTTGATTTCACCTCCAAGGCCAATATACCCATTAATCTTTCCGCCGTGGCCCCCGGCATTACGATCTCCAAAACCCCCGGCGGCGCGCCCTTTTCCGGCCCCTTCTACGATAACGGAACCGACGACACCTTCTATATCAACGTGGGCGCGATAGACGACCCCGGCATTGTGAATCTTGTGGAAGCCACCGCAAGCGTTGCGCCAAACGCCCCTATAAAGGATGTCTATATCTTCCGCTACCACGAGGAATGGCCCGCAGGGCAGCCCACCATGGGCATCGGCGCAATGCCCCGCACGCTGGATTTAACGGCCAAAGCAAACCTCTATTTCGGGGCCTCGGATTCCCAGCTGTGCTTCCGCAACAAATACGGGCGGGGCGTGAAGATCCCCGGCTGCAAGCGGGTGGAAGCCAAAGGCGACAGCGCGCCCGACAAGACCTTTACATTTACGCTGACGCAGGTTGAAAACGCGGCGGGCGACCCGCTGAGAGGCACGCCCGTTATCACCCCCAACCCCATGACCGTCACGGCGGAAACCACGGGCCAGGGCCAGTACGATTTCTCCTTCACGTTGGACAATCTGCCCGACGGCACTTGGTATTTCAGGATAGCGGAGGTCAACGACCACGTGCCGGAATGGATATACGATGAAAGCTCCTACATCGTTACGGTGGTTGTGCGCAACGGCATCGGCTCGGTTATCGGGGGGGACAGCGTTTCCTACTCCTTCCCGGCGACCACCGCGCCCTATCCCATTGACCCCAACACGGTGTACAGCAACCTGGCCCCCATGTCGGAAAACTTCTTCGCGGTCAGGCCCAACCCCGGCCAACCCGGCCAGCATTCCATGTACATAGCGTGCGCGGAGTACGACGTCCCCGCCCACATGAACTATGGGGGCTACTATGATTTTGTGGTGCTCAACAGCGGCTTGGACAACACCAAGGCCGCGCTGGCCAACGCGCTGCACCACCCTGATTACGGCTCCGCCGTGCCCGACGCCATCTTCTTCGATATGTTCGGCATAGTGCCCGGCACCAGAGCGGCTGATCTGCGCAGAAGAACCATACAGGCCGCCACCTGGCTGTTTGAGATCGAGCGCAAGGGGCAGCATCCCGGCATCGTGCTCAACAACCCGGCCACCTGGCCCACCGGGCCGGACAGCATTACCGAGAGGATCGCGGAGACCTTCGCCCCCTATTACGGCAGCACGCCCATCATGGATTCCCTTATCAAGATAATAAACGGCATCAACGCCATGATGGCCCGGTATCCCGCCACCCCCGCCGGAGAGGGCGTAACCTCGCTGTCCATGTCGGTCAACCCGGCCACCGGGGTGCTGACCGTGCAGCACAACGGCTATGTGCCCCCCCATCCCCGGCTGTCCCTGTCCTGGTCGGGCGATACCGCTGGCCTCACCGTTACCAAGAATGGCGCGGCCATGAACTCCGGGGACGCCTTCACGCTGAGCGACGAGATCATCGTGGCCTACACCGGAACCGGAGACGTGGCCTTCCTGCTGAAGGACACCTTGCAGTATTTAGCCGGGGGCAGCGTGCGGGGCAGCTTCCTGCAGCTCGACGGCCGCCCGGCGGAGCAGAAATTCCTGTCCGGCTACGCAAAATTCGTAACGCTTGAATGCGAGATGAGCTTGGGGCAGGGCGGCGGGAAGATCGTGTTCCTGAACATCCATTACCCCGGCGGCCCGATATTGCCCAGCACGGGCAGCTTGGGGGCGCGGCCCCTGCTTGTAACCGGGGTTACCCTGCTCGTTTCTCTATCCATATGCCAGTTTGGAGCCTTGATATACAACAGACGCAGGAGGTTTTTGCCGGAACCCGCCGCTATATAAATGTCGCTTTTATTGGCTGTTTAAGGAAATCCCCGGTCGCTCAGGGGCGGAAAAAAGCGTCTCGGGAAAAAAACGGTTTTAGGCGTTTGGTATATGGTTAAATGCTTTTGTAACATCCCCGCCCGGGAGCCGCCCTCCCGACCGCAACCCGTCAAAGCAACTCCATTCCCGTTATCCCCGTTCCCTTGCCGGAGCGTTGATATACCACCGACGCAAGGCGTTTTGTGGCTTTTTGATGACAAAGCCCACAGTCTTGCCGGGCCCCTTGGCTGTTTGTGGGGTATCAGGCAGCCCCTACCGTTTGCGGGGCAAAGCAAACACACTATCAACCCTTACGGCTGTGGGTATTAAACAGCCGGAAACGGAAAGGAAAACCCCATGAAGAAAACCCGTATCCTGTCCCTGTTTCTCGCATTGGCATTGCTGATAGGCATTGCCATCCCTCTGTCGGCTGCGAACGGCACTACCATCAACGACGGTAGCATCACCATCAAAGCCCCCGACAGGCTGCAGCTGGACAAGGCCGATTTCAAGGCCTACAAGCTGTTTGACCTCGCGCGCTTCGGCGACAGCTACAGCTATCTGCCCAGCGCCACCTCCGGCACCCCCGATAATCTGGATGCCATCAGAGGGTTCCTGACCTGGGCCGCCACGGGCTCCAACACCTCGTTGGGCGCGGGCTACACCGCAGGCCTGGCCGGGGAGGACTACACCCGCTTCGGCATCAACGCCCCGGTTATGGCCTTCCTGGACACGATCGCCGTGTTCCCCACCCATGCCGCGCAGATCATCCAGCTGGCCCGCGACATTGACAACTACAACGCATCCAGCCCCGCGAATCCCATACTGGTCATCGACGGCGCAAGCGCAGGCGCCACCTTAGACAGCAACGGCAGCGTTGTGTTCAGCCCCCTGGTTTCCGGCTACTATCTGGTAACAGGCAAGGGCCTGCCCATCCCCACCCTTAACGACGGCAACAACGTACACGACGCCGAAAAGGTCACAAGCCTCGGCATCCTGTGCACCGTGGACGCTTCCGACGACGGCAAAGACTTTGAGATCGACCTCAAGGCCGACGCCCCCACCTTAGAAAAGAAAGTGGACGACAGCCACAACGGCACCGGACACGGCTGGGAAGACGTCACCGAAGTCAACATCGGCGACACCGTGAACTTCCGCCTGAAGTCCCAGGTTCCCGTAACCCGTTTCTGGGATGACGAAGAGGGCGAGTGGTATCCCGATTCCTGGTATACCTCCTACACCTACAAAATCTACGACCAAATGAGCAAGGGCCTGACCCTGTTAGACAACCTGCCCACCTCCAACCTGCTTCCCACAGACCCCACAACCCTCGTCCCCACCGTGCAGTTTGTTGATCCTCTGGGCGTGGGCACCACCTATACCCTGACCCGCACGGGCGGCTCCCCCGACTTCACCATCACCAAGCCCGCCCCCGCTCCCTACGGCACCCTGTCCGGCCTGTATACCGGAGGCTCCTCCTTCCAGCTGGAAATCCACAACATCGACCGTGACGCGTGGGCGGACTATCAGGGCTGGGACATCGTGGTGACCTACTCCGCTCGTTTGAATGATCAAGCGGTCATGGCCCCCACCTCCAACCCCAACCGCGCCAAGTTAGAGTACAGCAACAACCCCAACAACACCGAAACCGGCGAAACCCCCTGGGATGAGGTTGACGTGTACACCTTCGAGCTGGTCATCGTTAAAACCAACGGCGACGAAGGCCAGACCCCTCCCTTCCTGGCAGGCGCCGAATTCCAGCTGTACCGCTGCACCGATCCGCTCACAGGCGCATTTGCCGCGGGCACCCAGATTCAGTTCGTTCAGGAATCCACCAACCCCAATGTGTACCACGTCGCCACCCCCGAAGAGTTAGCGAACGCTGGCGTCACAAAGACCACCACGCTGGTCAGCTCGGCCGGATCACCCATCACAGGCGTTATCCGCGTCAAGGGCTTAGATCAGGGCGTGTACGTTCTGAAAGAGACCAAAGCCCCCGTTGGCATCGGCACCCAGCCTGACTTCAACGGCCTTATCTATGACATCGTTATCACCATCACGCACGAGGACGCGGATGCCCACGCCGGCTCAGGCAGCGCCACCTACAAGTGGAACACCACCGCAGGTCTGCCCGCCTCTCGCCCGGACACCCCCTTCCTGTGCCCCGCCCCCAGCGCGCCTCCCGTGCCCTCGGTAGCTCCCGGCCTCGAGGTTGAGAACCGCAGCGGCGACAAGCTGCCCGAAACCGGCGGCATCGGCACCACGATCTTCTACATCGCTGGCGGCATCCTGGTAGTCCTGCTGGCCGTTGCGTTCATCGCAATGCGCAAGAGAAACATCCTCGGTTCCAAATAATTCCTTAGTTTTTCCGTCAGGAGTGAGGCTTAACCGCCTCGCTCCTGGCTCCCCGCCAAGGCTCCTTTGGAAAAGGAGCTGTCGCCGCAGGCGACTGAGGATTTGACGCGGCCTGTCTGAGAAAAGGCCCAACCGTGCTTCCTCAAAACAAGTATCTAAGGGGCAAAATTGGCCCCCGATCTTACCACCGACACAACCCACAAGAGAAGCCGCTTTGGCTCTGAGATTTACGTCCTGTCTTGCGATAGGCGGCGTCAAA
>Ga0123356_10003296_pt1 | contig 16959 bp, 15 predicted proteins | sample TergutEmb28metaG_2_FD_92546 | JGI IMG/M metagenome (GOLD analysis project Ga0123356, IMG submission 92546) | Embiratermes neotenicus P3 segment gut microbial communities from Petit-Saut dam, French Guiana - Emb289 P3 | ecosystem: Host-associated > Arthropoda: Insects > Digestive system > Gut ...
CACTTGAGCTGCCGGGCGGCGTCGGCATCGCGCGGCAGGGCAACATCTAACTTTGACTTGGGCATAGCAGACACCTCGAACACAAACTGTTGGGTGTATGCCGAACCGGGTCGAGTCCAGCGCCAGGCCGCTGAGTGCTCGTGACGTCTAATTCTGTGGAAGCGCTGTAACCCTGGTGGGTCCCTGTGGTACCGTCCGCAGGCTGCCGCCTGGAGGAGATACCGACATGACATCTATGCCCCGCTTGTGTGTGCCGCTTATCCTGGCAATTGCCGCCACCGGAGCGTGGGGGCAGGGGGCGGGACCGGGCGATTCGCACGTTGCCCACATTTTCGTCACCGCCAACGAGGTCGATATCGAAGTCGGCAAACTGGCGCGGTCCAAAGCTCAGTCGGATCAGGTGCGTCAGTTCGCGGAGCGCATGATCACCGATCACACTACCGCCGCCAGATCAGCTGCCGAGCTCACGCAAAGACTGCACATCAGGCTCGAGCCGAATCCGACCAGCGAAAGCCTCAAAAGAGGCCGCGATGCGACCGTGGCAAAGTTGCAGACTCTCAGCGGCGCCGCCTTCGACAAGGCTTACATCGATCACGAGGTCGGCTACCACGAGACGGTGCTGAGCGCGCTGGACAAGACTCTGATCCCGGGCGCGAAAAACGCCGAGCTCAAGGCGCTGTTAGTGAAAGCACGCCCGGTCTTCGAGGAGCACCTCAATATGGCGAAGCAGCTGCAGTCGGCATTGAGCAAGAGCGGTGCCTAGATAGGGACTAGTTTTTGACGTTTTGCCATGCGTCTTGCGCAGCAGGCGGAAGTTTGTCCATGTGCTTCAAGAAGAGAGCGAGCGTCCAAATCTGCTGATCGGTGAGTGAAGCACCCCAGGAGGGCATGGCCGTCCAGCGGATGCCGTGCTTGATCTTCCAGAACGAGATGCCCTCGGCATCATCCTCCACCCCGTCTGTCGCCAGCTGCGGGGGTCGTGGATAGAGTCCTTTCGCTACGGCTGTCACCGATGACTCCCCGGCGGCTGTCCCGTGACAAAAGACGCAATGCTGCGCATACAGGTTGATGCCTTCAACGAGATTGGCGTCACTGACTGGCACGGGATTGGGGCCTTTGGGCGCTTCACGAGCCAAGGTCGCAGCCAGGGATTTTTCCGCCATCCACGTCTCGAGGCGCCCGGGAGTGGCATCAGCGTTCGCCGGAATGCGCCCGCTTCCAAGCAGCAGGTAGCCGGCAAGCAAGGCGACAGCGACCGCTGTTAGAACACCTGCAACAAACCCCTTCATAGATCCTCCGCGAGGAAACCCGCGACTTCAGTCGCCGGTTGTTCACCGCCTTATACGCTCCACTGACGAGCTGCTGCAATCGGCCTCCTCGGCCCTGCGTAGGTCAGATTCGCCCGACAGGTTCCCCTATTTGACTCTATGCGCCGCGCAGTCTCATCCGCCTCGCCCGCAAGACCATCTTGCGTCTTGCGGCGGCGCGCCCTCTGGCTAGCCTCCAAAGAGATCGTTCATGACTTTGGAGGTCGCATCGCAGGCGTGATTCAGACAGGGCAGCCCGAACCCGGCCTCGAGCGTGCGCAGCAGCGAATAGTGATCATATGGCTGAGTGCTCTTGCGTCCGTTGGTGGCGTAACTCGTTTCCACCAGCAGGATGACCCGGTTGGGCACGTTGGAAGCGTCGTTTTCATCCCAGACCACCACGATTGCGTTACGTCCGTGATTCCACGCCGTGGATGCCTTGATTCCGCTCACGAGTTTTTTCAGCATCTCATCCCCGGCGTTCATCAGAGCGGGATCGGTCTTCGTGGAACCCGAGCAGGGTGCGGCGGCACCCGCGACGAAACCGTGCATGTCGTGACATTGATTGGGAACGATGAACGCGAAGTTCGGCATCTCAGCCTGCAGATCGGCCCACAGCCCAGCCGGACCCTCGAATCCTGCGACCCGCCTGAGACTCAATCCAGGCTGACTTCCCTCCTGAACGTTCCGGAAGTAGACGAAAGGATTGTGTTTCACCGCGTAGAGCCGTGGGACCGGCCCGGACGAGAGCGCGGCGGGGGGACTCAGATTCGAGCGACTACCGTCCGAGTAGTTGACCCCATCGACCGGAATCGCGGGTGGCAGACTTTGCTGGTAAGTCTTCCAGCTCATGTGCTTTGCGACGAGTTGATTGGCAATGGACTCTGGCGTGAAGCGCGTTGTGGGATAGTCGTAGAGCGCACAGTTGTGCGCGACTGGCGTACCTGTGATGCTGACCTGCCCGTTGCAGTCCGTTGAGTTTTTGGCGGTGGCGACTACGGGATTGTCGAGACCTGCCTCCGCAATGAGAGTGACTGCGTGGTCGCAGCCGGTGCTGCCGGGCGCATTGTCGACGCAGCCGTCCCTCAACCAGTTGGGCCAGTAGTCATCCGGCACACCGAAGTTCGAGCCCCCCGTGAGCTCCAGGTAGTTGGGTGTGCTGGGATGTCCCACGGCGAAATAGTTGGTCGCCTGGTTCGCCCCTTGCGCATAGGCGTTTATGAAGGGCGCGTGGGGATTGCCCAGAATGTCCGTGTCGGTCTGATTCTCCATGATGATGAGAAAGACATGGTCGAGCGGTCCGAATGCTGTAGCGGTCGCCACCCGCTCGGCAGCCTGCGCGGGTGTCAGCGCGGAGACTGCGAGCGCCCCAAGCGCGCTGATGAGCACGACGATCAGCGGCGCGGTGCGCCAGACGGTGAGCAGGACGAAACCCACCAGCACGAGCCCGAAATCAACAGGTGTACGGACCGAGCTCGTCCAGGCCGGGCTGTAGAGCGCCGCGCCGAGCAGGCCGACCACCGCGGCGTTGACACCTGCCATCATCGACCGTGCCTGGACGCGCTGACGGAGCGACTCCCAAAACGGCAATGCGGCCAGAAGAATCAGCACGCCCGGCAGGAAAATGCCGATCAGGCCAAGAGCCGCACCCGCAATTCCGTGGAGCGGGGTGCGCGCCACAGCGCCCAGGAAGGCCGCGAACGTGAAGAGCGGGCCGGGCAGCGCCTGCGCCGCACCGTAACCGGAGAGAAATAGATCGTCCGTCACCCACCCTGGTGTCACGAACGCCTCGCGCAGCAGCGGCAACACCACGTGTCCACCGCCAAACACCAGCGCGCCGGAACGATAGAACGCCTCAAAGAGCGCGATTGCGGGCTGCCCGGTCAGAGCGCGCAGCAGCGGCAGTGCGACGAGCAGGAGGAGGAATCCCGTCAACGCCACCCATCCGGCCCATGGCGATACGGGCACGCTCAGCTTCCCGCCGGTTGCGCCGCTGGCGGGCGTCTGGCACAGCAGCCGTCCGAGCACCGCGCCCAGTGCGATCGCGATGATCTGGGCGACCGACGAGCTGCTCAGCAGGATGATGAGTGCAGCCGTGAGGGCGATCGTAGCCCGTGCGCGATCCGGAGCGAGCGTACGCGCCATGCTCCACACCGCTTGCGCCACGATCGCGACCGCGACGAGTTTGAGGCCGTGTAACAAGGCGACACCTGTCGGACCCGTAAGGGTGTTGGCTCCGTAGGCGAAAAGTAACATCAGGATGGCTGAGGGCAGCGTGAAGGCCGTCCAGGCCGCGAGAGCGCCGCGGTAGCCTGCGCGCGCAAGGCCAATGGAGAATCCGACCTGACTGCTGGCGGGGCCGGGCAGGAACTGGCACAGCGCGACGAGATCCGCGTAAGCCTGCTCGTCGAGCCAACGACGGCGCACGACGAACTCATTGTGGAAGTATCCGATGTGAGCAATTGGCCCGCCGAAGGAGCTCACGCCGAGTTTGAGGAAGGTCAGGAAAACCTCGAGCGCGGAGCCGGCATGACGGTCCGCGGTCGGCGCACTCTCTGCCGTGTGCATCACACGCTACGCGTACTTGAAGAGCGCCATGAAACCGAAGTCCATGTGCAGCTGCTGGTGGCAGTGAAAGAGCGTCAAGCCGGGATTGTCGGCGACGAAGTCGAACTCGAGCTCCTGAAACCCCCCGAGCATCACGACATCCTTGATTACGCCGGCCGTCGCCTTTCCGGCAATGCGTATCAACTCGAAGCTGTGGCGGTGCAGGTGCAGCGGGTGGATATCGTCACTCGCGTTGCGGAACTTCAGCCGATAGCGCCGTCCGGCGTGCAGTGTGTACACGAGTTCCATGGTCTGCTGTGAGAAGGCCTTGCCATTGAGTGTCCACTGGTTGAAGCCACCGAGCGCTCCGTTGTGCTTGACGATCGTGAATTCCATGGTGTCGTCGGGGACGGGCGGCGTGACGGCCGGCTTGCCGAACAGCGTGTAGTCCCACCGAGACGGCTGTGGCTTCACCCACCGGGGCTTGCCCTGCTGCCCCGCGTACTCGATCACGGTGCCCATGCCGTGGGAGCGGTCATCGTCGGCAAGGTCGCCCATGACCCATATTCCGGGGTCGTTCATCTCGACGACCGCGGAGATGCGTTCCGCGGTGCCGAGCCACAGCAGCGGCACCTCTGCGGGCGTCGGTACCGGATTGCCGTCGAGCGCAACGATGCGGAACGTGTGACCGGGCAAGGCGAGGCTGCGAATCTCGGTGGCGCTCGCATTCAGCACGTGGAAGAGGACGCGCTCGCCTCGCTTGACCCGGATCGGCTCGCCGTGACCGAGCATGCGGCCGTTGATCGCGAAGAGCTCGTAGCCCACCTCGAAACCCCTGGTCCTGGTCTTCGCCGCGGCATCCGCCGCCGCCCCCATCTGCTTGAGTGCCGGCACTTCGGAGCCGGGCAGCGCATCGATCGCCATATCGCCGCCGTGGCTCAGCGACGGCAGGAATTCCTTCAAGACGAGGAACACTTCGCGGTCATAGGCACCGGCGTTGAGCTTCGGTTCGATGTAGACCGGGCCCGCCTGGGCGGTATAGGTGCCGCGATTCAGATCGCCTTCCGCCACGACGTGCGTGTGATAGAAGCGAAAGCCCGCGGGTTTCGGCACCAGCGAGATCCGACGCGTGCCGTGTGCCGGCACGAACGGCGTGCCCTGCTCCGCCGCGCCGTCCACCTCGCTCGGAATCATTTGTCCGTGCCAGTGCACAAGCTCCGGCGTGTCCGTATCGTTCTGGATGTCGATGGTGACGCGCTGCCCCTCCTTGAACCGCAGCAACGGTCCGGGAAACTGGCCGTTGTAGAGAGTCGTAGCTACGGTGTGTTCGGGAGACAGCTCGATCAGACCCGTTGCAATTCGAACGGTATAGTCCGCAGCGGTTTGTGCGCCGGGCGATGGCGCGCTCGCCGGGTCGGCACCCACCCCGCGCAGAGCCGCGCCGCCCAACGCCGCGGCGGATCCAAGCTTCAGGAAGTCACGCCGGTCAAATGACATGTTCCATCCCTTCAGCCCACCAGCCCCGGACGCTGCTCTTCACCGGTGTTCATCATTCGCTCGGGCGCGTCGCAACCTGCTCGAGGCCGGGCTCCAGCCGCGGCGCTTGCGCGGCGTCGCTTGATTTTGACTTTCGTCAAGCTCGTGGATCAGCTCGCGCACGTGCTGATGGACCGCGCCAAGAGCCTTCTGCCCTTTGGGCGTGGCCCGGTAGAGCCGTCGCCGTGTCCGGCCAAGCCGCACTTCCCGGACCTTCAGATAGCCGCGGTGGGTCAGGCGGTGCAGCAGCGGATATAACGTGCCGGGGCTGATGCGATAGCCGTGGCGCTCAAGCTCCTTGAGCATGCCAAGCCCGAAAATCTCCTCTTGTACCGCGTGATACAAAACATGCAGCTCGACGAGCCCGGAAAGGAGATCCTGGTACGCCATCCATCGCCGCAGGCCGGGTTGACTCGTTCATTATCGAAAACCGATAACAATCGGTCAATGGGTCAAGACTGCTCCGCCATCCCCCTGCACCGGCGCCATCTGCCAGGGGGCGCGTGCAGCAACGCCAGCATGTCGTCGTCTTCGCGAGCTGCCAGGGACAATGGATTGACCTTCGTGAACCCGCGCCGCACTCCACGATCGGCTGCAGCGGTCGGTGGGGGTCAGGAAGCGCCAGCCAGTCGAGGCCAGTCCTGGATTTTGACGCGTGCGACGAGGGATGCGCCCGCTTGCCCCTCCGGACGAAAGATCAGCGCCTCGCCGTCGGCCAGCTCCGCGCCCTCAGTGGGGAAAGCCTCCTTGATGTTGGGAGCGTGGGTAATGATGAGCGTGTTGGTGCCCGCCTTGGGGGCTTGTGCCACCTTGCCGTGCAGCCACGCGCCGCGCGTGCCGCCCGCATCCGGCGTCATGCTGTGCCCGGCATCGCCCAGCTGATCAAAGGTCTGCACAGGACCGAAGTTGGCAAGGCGTGCGGTCTCGAGCGCACGATAGGTGGGACTCGACAGCACCTGCCCGATCGATATTCGCAGGCGGTGGAACGCATCCCCCATCGCATGGGCCGACGTGCGACCGGTCTCATCGAGTTGTCGTTCATGGTGCAGGTTGTCGGGATCGGCTTGCGCAGGCTCGGGAGGGGTAAGTGGCGAACTCGCATGACGCATGAGAATGACATAGCCGCCCCGCTGCAGCGCCACCGTCAAATCCTTGCCTGCAAGAGATGCACCGCTGGTTGCGGCGCAGAGCGCCAACAATGTCGGCAGGGCCAGCAGTGACCGTTGGTGGCGACGAAGCGGGGTGTCCATGGTCACTCCTTCACTTTGTCCGACCTGGGCACACATTTTACCGTAGCCGGGTGGCGAGTTTCCGACCAGGAGCTGACCAGGTTGGCCTCGAAGCCCGCCCGCGCCGTGAGCTTCGCCCGGCGAGTGCTTGCAGGCTTAAAGACGACCGTCCTCATCGAGGAGCGGACGAAGACACTCGATGAGCTCCTTGAGGCTGTCGGCGCCAGGGTGACATCCTCTATCGGGCCGCGAACTCACGCCGCTGATCGCGCAGGAAGGGGCGATCAATCTGTTGCGCGTGTTGCTCGATATCGCCTGCCGTCACCCCGCATGCCCGGAAGTGCTTCTTCCACCCGGCCACGACGCGCCCCACCGCACGCACCTCTTTGACTGAGTCGTCCCGGGTGAGAGAAAACATCGCGGACATGGAAAGCGCGTTTGCCAGCGTCGAATCCGCCGCCTGCTCCCCCACCCGCATCTGTTGAAATCCCAGCGCCTGACCCGAAGGCAGCAGGTCGTAGGCCGGAGAGAGCGCGTACTGCTGCGCAGCGGTCACCACGAGCGCGTGGTTTTTCTCGTGATCGTCGGTGTTATCGATCAGGATGTTGAACACCATCCGTCGAAACAACTCGTGCATGTGTCTGACATAGGTGTCGGACTCGGTGACTCCCCTGCGTCGCAGCAGTTGCGCCAGTTCCGGATAGCCGAACCGCTCCCCGGCAGCCCGCAGCGCGACCGCGGCCGACAGGCAATGCCGCCGCAGACCGTCATGCCGGTCGAATCGCTTGATCGCCACCGCATGTCCACGCGTGAGACGAACGGGTCTGGTTGCCGCCACGCGTATATCAGCCTTCTGCGCCAGCGTCATCGCCGCATGCTCTGCCAGAGGCGCATCGGTCGGCTCGCCATCGGCGAACTTGATCAGCCATTGCTCACCGGCGCTGCTCAGCAGCGCTTTAGGGCGCGCGCCGCCCATGCTTACCCCGGGGGAAATCAGGCGCCGCAGCTCCGGCGGAACCGGCTCGTTCTCCTGCACCTTACCGATGAGCTCCTGGATTTGATCCGCGTCTGCGATGGTCGGCAAGGGCCCTAGCCGCCGCGGCAGATATTCGGCCGCCGAGGTCGAGACGCCAAGAGCTCCAAAGCGATCATCGCCAGCGAAGTACAGATATTCCAGCAGCGACAGCCGCGCAGGCTTGTCGATGACACGGATGACCCGCTCGCCCCATCGATCGGGACGCGCATCATCCACGGCTCCGGCTGCCGTGGTCTTCTCGGCGGGCAGAAATTCCTGGTCGATCAGCGGCAGGTCCTCGCTGAGCGGAAAACCCCGCTCCAACCAGCCTTGCCCATACCGCAGCGACACTCCCTGCAGGGCGCGCACGAGGGTCAGCTCACCGATCGGTACCGGCTGCTCCGGGTGAATCAACAGCCACAGATAGAGTCGCTCTGCCGGTCGGTAGGCGCGGGTCACGCTCATCAAGCTCTACCCGAACGGACTGCGCGTCGCTGCAACGCGTCGCGAACATCCCTTTCCAGCGCCCCGCGATCGGAAGCAGGAGCCGCCACCTCAGCCAGAGCCCCAACCCTGCCGATCAACCACAACGCAGTGACATAGATACCCGCCTTGACAGCCGGATCTCCCCGTTCCATGCGGATCAGCGTCGGCACCGAGCAACCCAGCCGCTTGGCCCAGACCCGCTGCGATTCACGCCGCCTCGCCCTGGCAATCGCCAGATTCTCCCCCAGCGCCCGTAGCGCCTGGGCAGCCGCCGGAGGCAGGGTCGAAAGCGCTTTCGGACTCTTAGGCACACATAGACTTTATCAATCTAGGCAAATCTGTCAATCCTATGTTACCAAGAGCACGCATGCCAGCGTCCCGCGATAAAGCGACAGCGCACCGCCATGGCTCGCAAGCAGTACCTCACTGCTTCACCAAATCTTCATCAGCGCGACTTAGCATCCAGAAATCCCAAGGCCTATGCGGGTTTGAGTCCGGATTGGTCACGGGACCACAGTGTCTATCAGAACGGGAGTGGTCATGTTGCAGAACAAATCGTGGAAGCGTACCCGGCGATCGCTGCGCGCAGCCGTCGCCACAGCCGGCATTGCCGCGCTCGTTACCGTGCCCGTCACACCCAGCCTGGCGCAGTCCGCCGACGCATCACAGCCCGTCGACGCATCCCAGGTGCGGACTGCGACGCCGATCAAGCACATCATTCTGATCATCGGCGAGAACCGGACCTTCGACCACGTCTTCGCGACCTACGTGCCAGAACACCGCGAGCGCGTCGACAATCTGCTGTCCAAGGGTATCGTCAACGAGGACGGGTCGCCGGGAGAGAACTTCAGCTCCGCCGCGCAGTTCTCGGCGTTTGACAGCACCACCTATGGTGCAGCGGGGGGCAAGGTCCCGTATGCCATCCTGCCGCCGGCCATGACCGACGGCGCGCCGAGCGCCGCCAGCGACAGCAACCCGCCACCTTTTGCGACGCTGGCCACGGTCACTGCGGTGGAGAACCAACTCCAGGATGGGCTGCCGCCCGCTGACTACCCACTGTTGACCACGGGCGCGACCGGATTGGCGAACAGCTCCGTTGACACCCGCGTCGCGAATGCGACCGCTCTCCCGAATGGGCCTTGGCCGCTCACCGGTCCAACCCTGCCGTACGATTCGTACACGGCCAGCCCGGTCCATCGCTTCTACCAGATGTGGCAGCAGACCGATTGCGCGGTGAGTCACGCCACTCAAGAGAACCCATCCGGCTGCCTGAACGACTTGTTCCCGTGGGTCGAGGTCACGGTCGGTGCCGGGAGTAACGGAGCACCCCAGCCGGCTGGCTTCAACAATCAGTCAACCGGCGAAGGCTCGACCTCGATGGCCTTTCTCAACATGGCGCGTGGTGATGCGCCAGCCTTCAAGTCCTGGGCCGACAAGTACACGATGAGCGACAACTTTCATCAGGCAGTCGAGGGTGGTACCGGCGCCAACCACGTCGCGATTGGTACCGGCCTGGCGATTTATTACAGCGATGGCGCTGGTCACGTCGCGACGCCACCGGCGAACGAAATCGAGAACCCCAACCCGCAGCCCGGCACGAACAACTTTTACACCCAGGACGGGTACTCGGGCGGGTCCTACAGCGACTGCTCGAATCCGTCGCAGCCTGGGGTCGGACCGATCCTGAGCTACCTGAACTCGCTTCCTAGCCACCCGTCCAGCAGGTGTGCGCCCGGCGCGTATTACCTGCTGAACAACTACAACCCCGGGTACTTCGGCGACGGCACGGTGAATACCAGCATCTTTACGATTCCGCCGTCGAGCGTGCCGACGATCGGCACCACCCTGAATGATCACGGGATCTCGTGGGCCTATTACGGCGCCGGTTGGAACGCATACGTGGCGAACCCCAACAGCGCCGCGGGAAGTCTTTACTGCAATATCTGCAATCCGTTCCTCTACAACACTGCCATCATGACAAGTGCCGCGCAACGTGCGGCGCACCTGAAGGATGTTACGGACCTGACGAGCGCGATTCAGAATGGCACACTGCCGGCCGTGTCGATCGTCAAACCTGATGCGCTGCTCGATGGCCACCCGGCGTCCTCCAAGCTCGACCTGTTCGAGGCATTCGCCGGCAACATCATCAATGAGGTAAAGGCCAATCCGAAGCTGTGGCGTGACACCGCGATCCTGATCACGGTCGATGAAGGTGGTGGCTACTGGGACCACGGCTACATCCAGCCGCTCGATTTCTTCGGTGACGGCACGCGCATCCCCGCGGTCATGGTCTCGCGCTTCTCAAAGGGAGGCCATGTCTCGCACGTCTATGCCGATCACGTGTCGTTCCTGAAGTTTGTGGAAAAGAACTGGAGCCTTCCGCCGGTCTCCAGCGTCGGGCGCGACAATCTGCCGAACCCGATTGCCGACGCGCACAACCCCTACGTTCCGGTCAACGGCCCGGCAATCAGCGATCTGATGGACATGTTCAAATTCGGCCGTCGCGACCGTGACGACTGAGAACCTGCCTTGTCTCAGGCCGGGGCCGCATGGCGGCCCCGGCCATTTCCATTCGTGAAGACCGATCGTGATCTGAGTCCCGATCTTGATGTCGGCACGCAGTGCCGCGCCCGCCGCCTGCCTCAGCCGCTCACCGCATCTGGCACGGCCTGCTCGCTCACCATGGTGAGCACGTCGTAGCTGGCCACGACCTCGCCGTTCTGGTTGGTGATCGCGGTGTCCCAGCGCACCTCGCCGTAGCCGGCGCCGCTGCGCAGGGATTTCTCCTTGCACGTGAGACGGACCCTGATGCGGTCACCGGGCTTGACGGGCTTCAGGAACCGCAGGCCGTCGATTCCGTAGTTCGCGAGCACGGGACCATAGGCGGGATCGACGAACAGGCCGGCCGCGGCCGAGATCAGAAAGTAGCCGTGTGCCACGCGGCCACCGAACAGCGGATTGCGCCCCGCCTGGACCTCGTCCATGTGCGCATAGAACCGGTCGCCGGAGATCTGCGCGAAGCGCTCGATGTCCTCGACCGTCACTTCGCGCTCCGGGGAGTTGAATGTGTCGCCGATGTTGAGTGCCGCGAACGGCTTGCGGAAAGGGTGTGTGCCCGGGTCGAGCTCGCGCGCGCCCTTCACCCACCGGCCACTCGCCGCGGTGATGACATCCGGTGTGCCCTGCACGGCGGTGCGCTGCATGTAGTGCAGCACGCCGCGAATGCCGCCCAGCTCCTCCCCGCCTCCGGCGCGGCCCGGGCCGCCGTGCACCAGGTGCGGCAGCGGCGAGCCATGCCCGGTGGATTCCTTGGCGCAGTGGCGGTTCACCACCACGATGCGGCCGTGGTACGGGACGAGGCCGAGCACCAGTTGTGCCGCCACGGCGTCATCGGCGCTGAAGACCGAACCGGCAAGACTGCCGCCGCCGCGCCGCGCGAGCGCGAGCGCATCGTCCACGCTGTCGTACGTCACGAGCGTGCACACCGGCCCGAACGCTTCCACCGAGTGAATCGCCTGAGCGCGCCCGCCATCGCGGCAGTACAACAGCGTCGGCGCGATGAACGCGCCCCGGTCGGCATCGGCCCCCAGTGGCTGCGCCTGGCCGGGGCCACCGCAGATGACCTCGGCCTCGCGGACGAGGCGCGCGAGCTGCTCCAGCACTTCGCGGCGCTGGCTGAGCGAGGCCACCGGCCCCATGCGCACACCTTCGAGACGCGGATCGCCCACCACCACTTGGCCGATCGCTGCGCGCAGTGCCTCGAGCACGTCAGCCGCACGCGCCGCGGGCACGATGGCCTTGCGGATGGCGGTGCATTTCTGCCCGGCCTTGACCGTCATCTCGCGCACGACCTCGCGTACGAACAGATCCAGCTCGGGGCTGCCGGCCACGACGTCGGGACCCAGGATCGAGGAGTTGAGTGAGTCGGTCTCGGAGGTGAGGCGCACCGCGTTGGCGCTTACCACCGGATGCTGCCGCAGCTTCAACGCAGTGGAGGCTGAGCCGGTGAACGACACGACGTCCTGGCAGGTCAGGTGCTCGAAAAGTTCGCCCACTCCCCCGCAGATCAGCTGCACCGCACCTTCGGGCAGGATCCCCGCTTCGACCATCCGCCGAAACACCCGCTCGGTGAGATAGCAGGTCTGGGTTGCCGGCTTGACGATCGCCGGCACGCCCGCCAGCAGCGTCGGCGCCAGCTTCTCCAGCATGCCCCACACGGGAAAGTTGAAGGCGTTGATGTGCACCGCCGCACCCTCGAGGGGCACGCACAGGTGCTGCCCGACGAAGCTGCCGCCCTTCGACAGCCCCTCCACGGCGCCCTCGACGTAGACGCGGCTGTTGGGAAGCTCACGCGTGCCTTTACTCGCGTATACGAACAACGTGCTGATGCCGCCGTCGATGTCGATCCACGAGTCGCCCTGGGTGGCGCCCGTGGCGTATGACAGCGCGTAGAACTCGTCCTTGTGCTCGAGCAGCAGCCGCGCCAGTGCCTTGAGCAGCGCCGCGCGTTCGTGGAACGTGAGCCGCCGGAGGTTGGGGCCGCCCACTTGGCGCGCGTGCGCGAGCATCGCCCGCGAATCGAGGCCGGCAGCACTCGCGCTGGCGATCACCGCGCCGGTGGTGGCATCCCGCAGTTCCACTCCCGCGCCGGCGCCGGTGAGCCAGCGGCCAGCGACGAAGCTCTGAAGTTGCATGGAGTTTACCCCTCGCTGACGACCTGTCCGTCGACCCGGTAGGAGCGTCCGCGGAACAGTGCGATGCACTCACCGCGCTGGTTGACGACGCTGATCTCGTAGATGCCGTTGCGTCGCGTACGCCACAGCTCACTCGCCTCGGCGGTCAGCTCATCGCCCGCGCGCGCGCCGGCGAGAAAGTCGATCGAGGCGGCGGCCGCGACCGTGGAATCGTTGTGCGAGTTGCACGCAAAGGCGAAGGCGCTGTCGGCAAGCGCGAACACCAGGCCGCCGTGACACCGACCGTGCCCGTTGACCATGTCGGCGCGCACGCGCATGACCACCCGCGCCCAGCCGGGCCTGACCCCCGTCAGGCGCATCCCGAGCGCCTGACTGGCACGGTCGCGCTCGAACAGCGCCGCCGCCGCACGCTCGGCGCGCCCCTGGGTGGTCGAGGCCGTATCGCCAGGCTGCTTCATTCGCCCCCTTCAGCGCCCGGTAAAGTGGGGGGTGCGCTTGGCGGCAAAGGCGGCGACGCCTTCGGCGTAATCGGCACTGCGCCCCAACTCACCCTGGTAGTCGCGCTCGACGTCGAGTTGCTCGAGGAGCGTGCGACCCCAGCCCTCGTAGATCGCCTGCTTGGTGCGCGAGAGCCCGCGTGTGGGTGCCGCGGCGAGCTGTCGCGCCAGCGCATCCACCACCGGCGCCAACTCTCCGTCCTCGACGCAGCGCCAGATCAGCCCCCAGGCTGCCGCCTGTTCGGCCGGCAACTTCTCACCGAGGAGCGTCAGGCCGAGCGCGCGGGCGGTGCCCACCAGGCGCGGCAGGAACCAGGTGCCGCCCGAGTCCGGAATGAGCCCGATCCTGGAGAAGGCCTGCACGAAGCTCGCCGAGCGCGCCGCGATCACCAGGTCGCAGGCGAGCGCGATGTTGGCGCCCGCGCCGGCGGCCACACCGTTGACGGCCGCCACGACGGGCATGGGCAGCGCGCGCAGCGCCAGCACCAGCGGCTTGTAATGCCTCTCGATCGAGTCTGTCAGGTCCGGCGGTGCGCCGCCGGGCGCCACCGCACGGTCGTTGAGGTCCTGCCCGGCGCAGAAACCACGGCCGGCGCCCGTCACCACCAGCACGCGCGCTCCCGAGTCCTTCACGACCTCGAGCGCGGCACGCACCTCGGCGTGCAATTCCGTGTTGAAGCTGTTGAGGCGCTCAGGGCGGTTGAAGGTGAGGCGCGCGACACCCTCGCCGATGTCGAGGAGAACGTTCTGGTAACTCACTTGCGCAACTCCGTGCTGCTTGGACGCACCCCCGCCAGGGCTGGCGCGGCCGCCTCTACTTCTCGTCGTAGTCGAGCTCGAGCACCGCACTCTTGACGCGCGACTGACACGCGAGCACGTAGCCCTGCTCGAGCTCCCAGTCCTCGAGAGCGTAGTTCTGCGCCATGGTGACTTCCCCGCGAACCACTTTGGTGCGGCAGGTCGAGCACACCCCGGCGCGACAGGAGAACGGCAGCTCCACCCCGGCGCGCTCCGCGGCGTCGAGCAGCGTGTCGTCATCCATTTTCATGCTGAAGGAACGGCGGCGGCCGTCCATGAGGACGGTGACCTCGGCCGTGCCGGCCTCCGGTGCGAGCGGTGCCACCGGCGCGGTGAGCACGGCGGACGCTCCGGGGAGCGCCGGCGCAGCGCCCGTCGCCGCCATCGCCGATTCCACGCCTGTGGTTGCGAGCGTGAAGTGCTCGGCGTGTAGCGGCGCGCCGTCGACGCCCAGCTCGCGCAGCGTCGCGGCGACCTGCTCGATCATGTCCCCCGGACCGCACAGGAAGTACTCGCTCACCTCGCGCGGGCGAAAGAGCGCACCCGCAAACTGGCGCACCCGCGCCGCATCGATGCGGCCGTTGTAGAGGGCGACCTCCTGCGGCTCGCGGCTCATCACGAAATGCAGCGACAGCCGCGCCAGATAGCGGTCCTTGAGCGCCAGCAGCTCCTCGAGGCACATGGCGCGGGCGCCGCCACTGTTGCCATAGAACAGAATGACCCGTGCGCCGCGTGCCAGCAGGGCGCGGGTCACCGACAGCACCGGCGTGATGCCGCAGCCGGCGGCGAAGGCGACGTAGGTCCTGTCCGCCGCATAGTCGCGCGGTGTGAAGCTGCCGTTGGGCGGCAGAACCGCGAGCTCATCGCCCGCACGCAGCTGCTCGGCGAGATAACGCGACATGCGGCCATGCGCGTGCACGCGCGGCACGATGCGCAGCGGCCATTCCCCCGGCGCGTTCACCAGTGAATAGGTGCGCCGTGTGTCCTCGCCGTCGATCGTGGCGCGCACCACCACGTGCTGACCGGCGCTGCCTGCGTATTCCGCGCGCAGCGGCTCGGCCACCTCGAGGGCAATCGTCACGGCGTCCTCGGCGTCCGGGGTGACCTGCGCGACGGTCAGTGAGTGAAACTTGAGCACGTCAAAGGCACTTGAAGTAGTCGAACGGCTCGTCGCAGCTGCGGCAACGGTAGTGGGCCTTGCACGGCGTCGAACCAAACTCGCTCACGCGCTCGGTCGTGTGGCTGCCGCAGCGCGGGCAGGTGACGGCCGCCGCGTGCCACAGCTGGCGGACATTGGCCACCGGCCCTTCCGGAGGCGCGATTCCAAAGCGCCTCAGCTTGTCGCGCCCCGCCGGTGTCAGCCAGTCGCTCGTCCAGGGCGGCGACAGCACTTCCTCGAGGATCGCATCGGGGTGGCCTGCGGCATCGAGCGCGGCGCGCACCATGGTGCGGATCACCTCCGTTGCGGGGCAGCCCGAATAGGTGGGCGTGATCGCGACGCGCATGCGGCCATCGGCCTCGACCCGCACGCCGCGCACGATCCCGAGATCGACGATGCTCAGCACGGGAATCTCGGGGTCCGGCACCCTTCCCAGGAGCTGCCAGACCTGCTGTTCGCGCTGGGCGCGGGCGGCCGCTGTGCCCGGCGCAGCGCCTACGCGCCCGGCAGGCTGACCTGCGGAGGCGTCGGTCACCAGCGCACCCCCGGATAGGTGCGCGGCACGTGCTGCATGTGCGCGAGCAGGTGCCCGAGGTGCTCGCTGTGCACTCCGCGCTTGCCGTGCCACGGGTACGGGACCGGCGCGGGCCGCTTGAGTGTGGCCGCGCGCAGATCCGCGTCGACCCGCCCTGACCAGCGCACCGCCAGCTCGGGCAGCGCCGGCGCAATCCTGGCGACGCGCATGCGCTCGTCAATGTCATCGGGCGCGAACAGCTCACCCGTGAAGCGCCAGAGGTCATCGAGCGCACGCTGCACCCGCTCGCGACTCTCCGCCGTGCCGTCCCCGAGCCGCATCAGCCAGCCGCTGCTGAAGCGGTAGTGGTAGCGCGTCTCGCGGAGCGCCTTGGCCGCTATAGCGGCGAGACGAATGTCGGCGGAGCCGCTCAGAGCCTGGTAGACCTCGAGCTGCCAGCCGTCGAGCAGCCACTGGCGCACGATCGTCTGAGCGAAGTCCCCGTTCGGCTGCTCGGCGAGCGTCAGGTTGGCGAAGTCCGGTGCATCGCGCAGGAACGCCAGCGCATCCTCGTCGCGTCCGCGGCCTTCGAGCTCTCCGGCATAGGTAAGCAGCAGCCGTGCCTGGCCGATCAGATCGAGTGCGAGGTTAGCGAGCCCGAGATCCTCCTCGAGCGCGGGGCCGTGTCCGATCCATTCCGCGAGTCGCTGCCCGAGCACCAGCGAGGTGTCCGCGAGCCGCAGAACGTAGCGACAGTGGGCCTCTCGCTGTGACGCGTCGGGCTCATCGCCGGCTGCGCGTGTGGCGGGCGTAGCGCTCAAAGGTTCTTCACCTCTTCCGGAATGGCGTAGAACGTCGGGTGGCGGTACGCCTTGTCGCGCGCCGGCTCGAACAGCGCATCCGCTTCCTCCGGGTCCGATGCCACGATATCCGCCGAGGGCACCACCCAGATACTCACGCCCTCCTGGCGGCGCGTGTACACATCGCGCGCGTGCTCGATCGCCATGCGCACATCGGTCGCGTGCAGGCTGCCAACGTGCTTGTGCTCGAGTCCCGAGCGCGAGCGGATGAACACTTCGTACAGCGGCCAGTCCTCGCTCATGAGCGTCTCCTCCGTGTCAGGCTGCGGACGCCGCGCGGCCGGCCGCTGCGGCGGCGGCACGGCTGTGCTCCTTGG
>Ga0123356_10003298_pt1 | contig 16957 bp, 14 predicted proteins | sample TergutEmb28metaG_2_FD_92546 | JGI IMG/M metagenome (GOLD analysis project Ga0123356, IMG submission 92546) | Embiratermes neotenicus P3 segment gut microbial communities from Petit-Saut dam, French Guiana - Emb289 P3 | ecosystem: Host-associated > Arthropoda: Insects > Digestive system > Gut ...
CAGAAAAACAATAATAATTACACTCTTTTTCATATATCTCCTGCTATATATAATTATTAACAATGTTTTTTCTAAAAACAAGCAAAATATTATGGAAAAAACCAATTAAAAACTGCAATATTTTTGGAAAAATATGGGAAGGAAACAGGGTAATTTTCTTACTATATAATCTACAGTTTCTTCAGCTTTCTTTGGATCTTTTATACAAAAGTATTTTATGACCGAAAGCACGTTATAAAGAAAATGCGGCTGTATCTGTGTTTTTATAATGGCTATAAGTTCCTGCGAATGTTTGTGTTCCGCTTTGATTTTTTCGTCAATTAAGGTTTTTATATCCGCAGCCATAGAGTTTACAGCGTCTTTGATTCTGTCAAATTCATTGTTATAACTGCCTTCTATTTTTGCATCTAAATCACCTTCGGCTATTTTCCCGATTCCGCTGACCAGGTTTTTAACAGGGCTTAGAAGTCTGTTCAGAACAAAATACACAACTATAGCCATAATAATAAGCGCAAGGAACAATGTTCTAAGCGATTCAAGAAGCAGCTGCCAGTCCGTTCATCCCAGGCATTTGAATGTCAAGAAATGCGATGTCGCAGGGTGTTTCTTTTGCAAAGTCAAGGAGCTTGTACGGATCATCAAAAGGAAAAACTTCTGCGTTCGGGCAAGCTTCACGAATTGCTTCTGTAAGTACATCCAATGCGGGCGGGCTGTCGTCTATTGCAAGTATTTTCATGTGTTATCCAATCCTTTCTTTGGTATACTTATTGTTACTTCTGTTCCAACGCCTTGTTTGCTTTCGATATCAAGCGTTCCGTTGCATATCGCAGCAAGACGGTTACGGACATTTGTTATTCCAACCCGCGTCTCAGCGTCGGTCGTGTCGAACCCAATGCCGTCATCAGCTACAGTGATGAGATACGCTGCTTCTGTTTCCTTAACTGATACAGTTACTGTGCCGCCGCCCAAACGCCGGCATATGCCGTGCTTGACAGCGTTTTCCACAATAGGCTGCACTGTAAGCGGAGGAATTTCAAAGTAAGATGATACTTCGATGTTATAAATTACATTGAGCTTTTTTTCGTAGACTGCTTTTTCAAGGTTTAAGTACGCTTCGATATGCACCCGTTCCTGTTCAAAAGGTATCATGCTCTTTTCAGCCAGTGAATCCATATTGCACCTAAGATAGTGCGAAAATTCCACTACTGCTTTTTCCGCTGCTTTTGGATTTGTTAAACAAAGTTTCTTTATTGCTGTAAGTGAATTATACAAAAAATGCGGTTGTATCTGACTCAGCATGGTTGCGATCCGGCTTTGCGTTAATTCCTGTTCAAGCTGTTCAACAGCGATGTCTGTAAGCCGTCTGCTGTACAAATTTGTAAAGATAATGAAAGTTGCTATGATCATACCCAAACTGATAAGAAGCGATCCGAAAAAAAGTATCTGAATTATTGAAAAAATTACAGGAATAAACTGGAATGTATAATAATAAGTGTTCATGCCTTTGAACGGGAGAGCTGGTTTATTTTTAGTTTTTATAATAAGCAGACAATATGTAATAATTACAAATGACCAGGTTACGATCCATGTAAACGAGACAAGCGCGCCTCTTTGATAAATATTTCCGGCATCAAGATAAAAAGTCAATTTATGAAGCGGTGTAAAAAGCACAAAAACCGTGTGGGCAATTAATGGGATAATATATATTCGCAGCCGTTTTTTCAGCCCATCTGTATTGTTCCAAACTTTATAATCACAGATAAGAAGCCAGAAAAAACCCGGAAGCGGTACCGCTATATAGTAAAGTATGTTAACAGCATAAGCCGATTCTCTTGATATAAAAAATTGATCTTCGATTAACAAATATCCTACTGTATCAAAAATCAAATGCAGCATTACAGCTATCTGTAAATATCTGAATAATTTCAGGTCCAAGAATTGTTTCGCGCCCTGCTTGCCTGTGTTGTAGTAAATGAAACACAGGATTATAAAGCCTGTTACGTTAACACCTGCCCAAAAGATACTTGTCATGCTGCATTTCCTTATTGATTGACCTTTTGCATCCGGAAAAACAATGATTGAATTTATTTAACTTGCAAGAACTTTATGCGTTTCAGCTAACTGTTTTATTACCGGAAGCTTCTGCGGGCACTTTTCTTCGCATGCGCCGCAGGCAGTGCATTTTGACGCATCTGCGCTTTTTATCCAGCTCCAGCCATTGGCAACATCGTTATATGCTTTTTTTGCATGTTCTGTAAGTTCATAAATCCGGTGCCTGTTCATAATTTCAAACAGATGCGGAATATCAATACCTGCAGGGCACGGCTTGCAGTAATTACAGCCGGTGCAATACAGTTTCGCAAGTTCCTTGTTTTCTTCCAGCATTATTTTGATTTGGCGCAGTTCTTCTTCAGTCAGGTGATCCGTGCGTGATGCGATATCAGCATTTTCCTTTACCATCATGATATTTTCCATGCCGGAAAGAACGATATCAACATTTTCATTGGCATGTACAAAACGCAAAGCAATTTCCGCTGTGCTGATTCTTTTGGTTTTTAAAAACCCCTGGATTTTTTCGCTGGGTGCGCCCAAACGCCCGCCGCCGACAGGACCCATTACCACAACGCCAAGTCCTTTTGATTTTGCATATGTTATGTTTTCTTCGTTGGAACGATCGAGCATATTATATTGAACAAGTGTTGATTCAAAAAGCCCGGAATCTGCAATTTTCCTGAAATTTTCCGGCGCATCATGATACGAAAAAGATAAATGTTTTATTAAACCCTGTTCTTTTGCTTTTTGAGCCGCTTCAATCGGACCGTATTTTAATCTGGTACCATCGGTACCAAGCCATCCTTCAAAACTTTTTAAGTTAATTCCCCAAAAGTGGTAAAAGTCGATGTAATCCGTATCCAGTCTTTTTAATGAATTTTCCAGCCGTTCCATCCAGTGATCGCCGTCATTGTCTTGTATTGGATTCTTTGTAGAAAGATATATCTTATCACGGCGGCCTTTTAATGCTTTACCGACTGAATATTCACTCAGCGATTCGCAGTACAGCGGCGCAGTGTCAATATAATTTATGCCGAGATCAAACGCCTGCTGCATGAGCGGAACGGCAAGATCATCGTCAATAACTTTTTTGCCGTTTATTTCTTTCATTGGAAACCGCATTGCGCCGAAACCCAATGCAGAAACTTTCGCACCCGTATTCCCAAATTGCTTGTATACCATGATATCCTCCAAATTTTTTCTCGCAGGGGCGCAGGGAAGCAGAGCTCGCAGGGTTTAATTATGGTTTTTTCTTCCCCTGCGTCCTCTTAATATCCCTGCGGTCTCTGCGTGAACTCTTCTCGAATTATAAATCTAAAATTACTTCGTTCACAGGTTTCAGTACTGAAGCTGGAATGTAGTTGCCTTCAACTGCTGTTCCGTTTACTGTTAGCTTCTTGCAGCCGCTTTCTTTCCCGTCAGGGTTATTAACTTTTATGTTAAGTTTGCAGCCGCGGAAAACTTTTTCCATTGTAAATGATTTCCAGCTTGCGGGAATTGCCGGAGCAAGACAAAGTCCGTTCAGATCGGGTCTTAAGCCAAGAATGCCTTCGACGCTGCCGACCATGACTGTGCTTGCCGTACCTGTAAGCCAATGCACATGGCTTCGTCCTTCGAACGGGCTGTCTGTGCTTTCTGTAAACTGCGAATATACATATGGTTCCATAAGACGGATGTCCGCAATGTTGTTCTGTGCGGCAGGGCAGCTTTCCAGATAATATTCCACTGCGCGTTCTCCGCGTCCAAGCAATGCTTCGGCAAGAATTATCCAGCCTTGTGACTGCAGGAAGATGCCGCCGTTTTCTTTTGTTGACGGATTAAAGAGCAGAGCAAGCGCTCCGTCAAAAGCATGTTTAACATACGAAGGCGCCATAAGGCGTACGCCGTATTTTGTATTCAATTCCTTATGCACCAAATCCAGTATTACCTTGCTGCGCGCTTCGTCTGCAAAACCGGAAATTACTGCCCAGCTTTGCGGGTTCAGCCACATTGAAGCTTCCGGATCACCGGGTTTGCCGACTACTTCATCTTTTTCTGTAATGCCGCGTACAAAACGATCTGTATTCCAGCAGCGTTCTTCTATAGTTTTACCAAATGTTGTTTTCAGATCTGCCATCTTTGCTTCTGTCTGCGTATCTTTTCTGTATTTTGAAAACCGGATCATGATTTCGAAAGCATAGTAAAGCTGCAATGCGACAAATACCGACACGCCTTTTTCACCTAACCTGAGGCAGTCATTCCAGTCTGCATGAAGTCCTGCGGGCAGACCGTGTATTCCCAGATTGTTCAGCGAAAAGTCAATTGCTTTTTTAAGATGATCAAACACAGTGTCTTTGCCTTCGTCTGCGTACGGGATTACTTCGTCAAGAAGCGCAGTGTTGCCGGTTTCGGCGATATATTTCCAGATAGTCGGGAACAGCCATAGCGCATCATCGGCGCGGTAGGAAGGATGCCCTGTTCCGCTGCGGTAGGATGCATCTTCCGGTTTGTCTTCATGACCCGGGTTATGATTGTATTTTACCAGCGGGAGCGCACCGCCGTGATTTACCTGACCGGAAACCATGAATTTGATTTTTTCCAAAGCCATATCCGGATCAAGATGGATTATGCCCTGAATGTCCTGTACCGTGTCACGGTAACCATAACCGTTCCTAAGACCGGAATACATAAACGATGCGGCGCGTGACCAGATAAATGTAATAAAGCACTGGTATGCATTCCAGGTATTTATCATATTATTAAAATTATCATCCGGGGTTGCTACTTTTAAATTTGCCAGTTTTCCGTGCCAGTATTTTTTTAGTTCATCAATTTCCTTGTCAACTAACGAAGGATTTTCATAACGGGCGATTATTTCCTTTGCCTGTTTTTCGCGCTTCTGGCCAAGAAGAAAAGAAAATTCAACGCTTTTACCCGGAGCAAGTTCGAACACGGTATGAAGAGCGCCGCAGGGATTCATATTGTAATTGAGTGTTCCGTCGAATTTGCCGTTTTCAACAGAAATGGGATTATGATAATCGCGGTACTTGCCAAGAAACTTTGCGCGGTCTCCGCAGTAACTTTCGACCTTTGCGCCTGCAAGTCCGAAAAAGCGTGTTTCTGAACGGCTTTCGTTAACTGCGTTAAGACAGTTTTCGTTCATGGTCTGTAATATGACATTTTCCTTAAAATATGTGCGTGTGATAAATTGGGTGTATTGAAGATTTACCTGATCCTGTTCGTAGAAACCTTCGCATGTAAACTCTGCAAATCCAAAACACGAGATTTTTTTTGTTTTTGATCCTTTGTTTGTAACTTTAAGCCGCCATACTTCGTATTCTGCGTCTTGCGGTACATAGTAACTGGCTTCCGAGCGTATATCCCTGTATTCGGCTTCCAGTTGTGTATAACCGGTACCGTGCCTGCATATCGATTTATATTGATCCAGCGGTTTACCGACCGGCTGCCATGATGCAGACCAGTAATCGCCGTCCGAAGGTTTCCCGTCAACTTCATCCTCGCGGAGGTAAATGTAACGGCCCGGGCGATCTTGTTCGTTAAACCGGTAACGGATTATCCTTCCCGCCGCTCCGCTTTTTACAAAGCTGTATCCGCCTGCATTGTTCGATATAATCGCGCCGTATGCGGGAGATCCCAGATAATTAGCCCAGGGCGCCGGCGTATCCGGTTTGTCTATAACATATTCTCTCTGGGCGGAATCAAAATAACCATATTTCATATTAACCTCCAAATTTAGCGGCTGAATAGCCGCATGTAAAACCGAACATGAAACAACGTTTCATGAAACCTCCAAATTTAGCGGCTGAATAGCCGCGTGTAAAATCGAACATGAAACAACGTTTCATGAAACCTCTATATTCTCCATATTGATTTACTTGTGAATATCATTTTATCATAAAACATATGGATTTGGAACAGGAAGAAGCGCTGTATGAATTTCTTGATAATGCAACCGAGCCGTTTACACTGGACGACATCACTATTTATGTACAGGCTTCCGGGCATAAACCGAATAAGAAACTATCTATGGAAATTCATGCTTATCTTGATGTTAGAAAGATTGCATTCAGGCAGGATAGTTCTGTCTGGGTTTCGCGCAGAACCTGTTTTGAACCTGCTGTATTTACAATTACTCCTTCCAGACTTGAACTGTTAAACGGCATTTTTATTCCGGGCCATAGATGTATTCCGTTTGCAAACCCGCTGGTTCTGCCGCACCGGTACAAATTTTTCTGGAAAAACAAACCTGTTCCTGTGACTACAACTGAAGCTCCGCCCGAAGATTTATATCCGTATTACTGCATTTACGGCGAGGAGTTTGCTCCTCAATATATTGCAAGGGATAATCAGAAGAACGAAGAAGCATTCAATGCTGACCCATACGAAGATCCTCCCGAGGTTTCGATTCATACCCTCGACATGCGTGTCATATACCGTGAAAGTTCATTTGTTCCCGGAGATTGTTTTGTAGTACGCACGATTGACTGGAAGAACTGTCATTTTGAAATTCAAAAAGCCGGCAGGGACAAATGGAAACGCGAAGATTTGGATAAATGGATTGAAATTGCCGAAAACGGTTTTGAGGACAGTTTTGCGCTTCTTGGTCCGGGCTCAAGCACCGAAGAACAGATTGCTTTTGCATTCTGGTTCGGCGGAAAACGCATGAGGGAAGTTCCCGCATATTCACTGGAAGAATTTCTTTTTGAAAAAACCAACCGTGTAGACATTGTTTCCTACGGTCTTGAAACGCGCTTTTGGTTTGCCGGAAAAGATATTCCCGATATAAAAAATATCCAGAATTATTCCGTTCCGCCGGACAGGACTTTTATAGAAGAACTGTTATACAAAAAAAATATACCAGTTTCGGAATTTGTTATTCTTTCGTATATCAGGGATGCATTTTACCGTAACGAAAAGGATATTGATCTTGTAATCAACAGGCTGATTCCGCCGGTTGTGCATCTTGAAGAAGCTGAATGGGATTTGTTAGCTGACTATATTTCCGACAGCATGGATGATTTTTACAAAGGTTATTCGCTGTTCCTGGATCAGGGAGCAGGTCCTGTCCGCCAGCGTGTCGCAGAACTGCACACAGCTGTCATTGAACTTTCCGCCAGACTGCAGAAGGGCGAGATTGATACTGTATGGCTCCCGCGGCATACATTCATCGTATTATCCCAGATACAGGGGCATGCCGCCGCACTGCTCGAAGACCTAGCCTTTGACGAATCTCCGGCTCAGTCCGATATCACCGCAATGGATAATTCGCTGGACAGCATGATAGACACATATTCCGATATCAAGGAATTGATTAATACTGCAATGGACAATTTCAGAAGGAGTAATCTTACCCTGATTCACGGAGGAAAATCATCAGGGCAGTTCTGGCGGATGATTCAAATCAGCATTACAGGTCTTGATGTCTGGCGGCGCGCGATAATTTCCCATGAATGCACCATGGAGGAACTTCATCAGCTGATACGGATTGGAATGAACTGGAAAGGCGATCTGCGTTTTCGTTTTTATGTTGATACTCCGGAAGGCGGCAAGGAATATCTTCATGACAAACTGAAGTTAGGTGACATTGACTTCCGCGGAAAAAAGGAACTTGTTTACGAGTACGGTCCCAAATGGAATGTAAAAGTAATAATAATGTCTTCGTATCAGCCTGCAAAAAATGAAGTAACCCGTTTTATAGCCGGTGACGGCGCAGCTCCTCCCGAACAGATCGATGGTCCCCGTCATTTCAGAAGACTGCTTGCCGCTCAGCAGTATAATTCCCCCGAAATAGGCGGCAGTTCTGAAAAACAATCAGCCGGCAATGAACTGGGAAAAGGTTTTGTACCCAATACCTTTGATTTGGATAAAACAAATAAAAGCCTTAGGGAATTTTTTGGTGAAAAGCATACATAGCGGAAAATTCAGTTCTGATGCAGGCTGCAATACCCGTCGATGTTAATATTATTGCCCATCATCTATTTTGCCGATAATATAAAAAAATGAGTGTATTTGATGTTTTTAAGCAAGTTATCACATCCTGGCAGGTAATTGTTGTTACAATTGTGATACTGCTGTATATACATATTGTTTCCCATTTTGCAAAAAGTTATCACCGTCCGCGTACAAAAAAATTAAAAATAAATATGTTTAAAAAGAAGCCCAAACAGGCAGTTTCAAAAGGAATCCCAGAAGAAGTCCTTTCCGGATCAGATTCCAACGAAGACTTGGGAATCGAAGAAGCTTAAAAAACTGCAAAAAAGTGACAGTCACTTTTTGGAATTTGACCATATTTGCCCTGAGTGACTGTCACTTTTTTTTCGGTCATGCTAAATGATACTTTCGTCCCATATATAGACGGAGGTAAATATGATTGATACAACTCTTGATGATGCAGTTAAAAATCTTTTTGGGCTTTCGTACCTGTTTCCGTATCAAAGACTTGTTATTACAAATATCCTGGAAGCTGCACAGTCTTTGGAAAACACAGGCGAAAGCAGTTCCGACAGGGAAACATTGGGAAAACAAATTGTTATTCTTCCAACCGGAGCGGGTAAGTCCCTTTGCTTTCAGCTGCCTGCGATGATAATAAACGGAATAACTCTTGTTATTTATCCAATTCTATCGCTGATGACGGATCAGCAAAGGCGTTTAAATGAACGCGGCTTCTCGCCGGTTATACTCAGGGGAGGTCAGAGCAAAGAAGAACGTGATGAAATCTGGCAAAAACTGGAAAGCGGGCAGAGCAGGTTTATAATTGCAAATCCGGAAATACTGCTTACTCCGCCTGTTAATAAAAGGATAAAAAAAGTTAAAATTTTACACATTGTAATAGATGAAGCACATTGTGTTAGTGAGTGGGGAGAATCGTTCAGGCCAGGCTATCTGAGCATTGGTTCCATTATAAAATCACTTAATCCGCCGCTCATTACTGCTTTTACTGCTACAGCCAGTTCTCCGGTATTGGAAAAAATTAAAAGATATATTTTCGGTGATACAGAAGTTCATCAGATTGTTGGAAGTCCGGACAGACCGAATATCAGCTACCGCACAAAAGGCTGCATAAACCGTGATTTGGCAGTTAGGGATTTATTGATTGAAAACGAAAGACCAGCAATCGTTTTTTGTTCATCACGTCCCGGTACGGAAAAACTAACACGTTATCTGCGCAGTGAACTTGATGAAATGGGTTTTGACTGGCACAAAGAAGTACGTTTTTATCATGCCGGGCTGACAAGAAAAGAAAAAGCAGTTACACAGGAATGGCTTTTGCATAACACCGAAGCAGTGCTTTGTTCAACATGTGCATTCGGCATGGGTGTTGACAAGGCTGATGTACGGACGGTGATACACAGAGACTGCGCTCCGTCGGTAGAAGCATATTTACAGGAATCCGGCAGAGCAGGCCGTGACGGGAAACAATCAAAAGCGATTCTTTTGTGGGGACCTGAAGATGAAAAATTTTTGACAAGGGCAAAAACCGAAGCAGATCGAAACAGGCTTTCTGTTTTACTTAATTACGCAAGGGACAATAAAAGCTGCCGAAGGCATTCTTTGCTTGCATTGCTGAACTACGACAGCGGAGGCGAAGTACCCGAAGAAAACTGCTGCGATGTCTGCAGTCAGCAGGGCAGTAACAGTCTGCGGGAAGAATTGTCAATAATTGAATTTTTTCGCATGAATAAAAGACGCTTTACCCAAAACGAAGCTGTGCCGGTATTGGCAGCCAATAAAATAATCAGATGGTCAGAAGAAGATGCCTCCCGCGTAATCGGCTATTTGTTAAATGCCGGAAAATTAAGGAGGCATGTCTTTTTTCCCTGGAAGAACAAAATTACTTTTTAGTTCTTCCCTTTATTACTGATGATCATTTAATTTCAATCTTTGCTGATACAGGCTTTGGCGCGCCTTTTTCAACAGCAACCGGTACAGGCGCAGCATCTGCGGCAGTTATCGTGTAAGAACCTGGTACAAGCCTGTATTCTCCTTTTTCGTTTACTGTTTCAAAAACTGATGATGAAAGATCAAATTCGATTTTTTCACTTTTACCTGCAGGAATAAAAACACGGCGGAATCCTTTTAACGAAGTGATTGGATCATTCCCGCTGCGTCCGTCATTTGAAATGTAAATCTGCACTACTTCGTCTGCATCGAATTTACCGTTATTGCTTACATTGACAGTTACTTTTACAGAGCTGCCTGCAGAAACGGAAGGATTTGATAAAGTGATGGAATCAAAATTGAAACTGGTATAAGAAAGGCCAAATCCAAAAGGATACAGGGGTTTTTCTGTCATGTAACGGTAGGTTCTTCCATTCATGGAATAATCATCATAAGCGGGAAGCTGTTCTGTAGAAGCAGGGAAAGTAACCGGAAGTTTTCCCGAAGGAACTACATCGCCGAAAATAATGTCAGCTACTGCCTGTCCGCCCGATTCACCCGGATACCATGCAAAAATCACCGCATCGGCTGCATCTTCCGGAAATGCAATTGCGCTGCCGCCTGTCAGAACAAGAATAACCTTTTTGCCCATATACCGGAGTTTTCTCAGGAAATTAAGCTGCCAGGGCGGAAGTTCGATTGCATTGCGATCTCCGTTGGAATCCGAAGCAATTGCGTCGCCTTCTTCGCCTTCGATAGCGCCGTCATTTCCAAGGACGGCAATAACAACTTCAGGAGCACTTGCGTCAAGGTTTGGAACTGCTTGCGGAACTGCTGTGCCGAACTGAATGTTTTTGCTGTTATCGCAGTACATAAGGCATCCTTGCCGGTATTCAAGATTGATGCCGAATTTATCTTTTACTTTTTCGCCAAGACCTTCCAGTATTGTAGTAAACCTTGAACTGACACCGTAATAATTTCCAAACAGCGTATGTGCGTTAGCTGCACCAGGTCCGGTTACGAGGATTTTTTTTGGACTTGAATCAAGCGGTAAAAGGTTATTGTCATTTTTTAGGAGAACAATGGATTTATGCGCCGCTTTTAATGCCATGCTTCTGTGTTTTTCGCAGTTGATTACTTCGCGTCCCAGCTTGCCGTACTTGTCTTTTTCCGGCGGATCGAACATTCCCAGTTTAAACCGCGTGCGTAAAAGGCGTTCAAGAGATATATTGATTGTTTCTTCTGTAACAAGTCCCTGTTTATAGGACACTGTCAGCATCGGATAGGTGCAGCCGCAGTTTAAATCGCATCCTGCATTCAGGGCAAGAGCTGCGGATTCTTCCGGCGAACCGGTTACTTTGTGGTGCTGATGGAAATCGCGGATAGCCCAGCAGTCGGAAACAACATGGCCTTTAAACCCCCAGCGTCCGCGCAGAATGTCACCTAACAAATAATTGCTGGCGCAGCAAGGTTCATCCAGGGTACGGTTGTATGCGCCCATGACTGTTTCAACTCCGGCTTCGACAAGCGCCTTGAACGCAGGCAGATATGTTTCAAAGAGGTCTTTTTGGCTGACAATTGCATTAAATGTATGGCGGTCTTTTTCAGGGCCTGAATGAACTGCATAATGCTTGGCGCAGGCGGCAGTTTTTAGATTTTCAGGATCATCGCCCTGAAGACCGGTTACAAGAGCGATTCCGATACGGCTTGTAAGATAGGGATCTTCGCCGTAAGTTTCCTGTCCTCTTCCCCAGCGCGGGTCACGGAAAATGTTGATATTAGGAGTCCAGAATGTAAGCCCCCAATATTGACCGCGGTTTCCCTGTTTTATTGCTTCATTGTATTTTGCGCGCGCTTCATCAGAGATTGCATTTGCAATTTCCTGGACAAGGTTTTCGTCAAAAGTTGCCGCCATTGCAATTGCCTGAGGGAAAACAGTCGCTATACCTGCTCTTGCAACACCATGCAGACATTCATTCCACCAGTTATATTCGGGAATACCCAAACGTTCTATTGCCGGGCTTGTGTAAACCAACTGGGAAACTTTTTCTTCCAGTGTCATTTGTGAAATTAATTCTTTGATTATTGCTTCTCTGTCCATAACGCGCTCCTGAAATCAATTTTTGGTATTTTTAATAGAGATATTATAATGGAAGAATCATTATGTATCAATAAAATAAATTCTTCTGATACACCAAGGTTAATACCGTAATATATGATATATTATTATATAAGGAGTTTTAAATGATTAAATCAATAAAAATATTATATATTTTTGTTTTTGCTGCATTTGCAGTATTATCTTCATGTTCCAGCAGTGCGCAGACTCCAGCCGGATATGCACAGGTATCTTTTAACGATTCAGGTCCGTTTACAGGCGGCAGGGCATCAGAAGTTTCAGTAATTGATGACCGGATGATAACATATACCGCATCTTTGGATTTATCTGTAAGGAATCCCAATGATACAAAAAATTTGCTTATTGAACAGATTAATGTAAATAACGGCTTTATTGTAAGAGAAACTGAATTTTCCATAACAGCGCGAATTCCGTCCGGAAATATGGATTATTACTTTAATTTTGCAAAAACGCTTGGAAATATAAATAATGAATCGAAAACAGGAACTGATATTACAGATCAATACCGTGACAATGTAATCAGACTGGAAAATCTGAAAAATGTACGCAATAGATATTTGGCATTACTTGATCAGGCGGATACAGTCGGTGATATTTTAAACATAGAAAGAGAGCTTGAACGTGTTAATCTGGAAATTGAAAGGCTTGAAGGCAGAATACAGCATGCGGAATTGAGCGTTGCTTATTCAAATATAACTGTAACTTTCAGGGAAAGAACAAGACCGGGTCCTCTTGGATGGATATTTTACGGATTATATCAGGGAATTAAGTGGCTTTTTGTATGGAACTAGTAACATGTTACCAGTGTTCTGTTATAAATTTCAGTTAAATTTCGCCTAACAAGTATAAATGTATAATACTATTATAATCAGCATATAAACACAGACAGGATATTTGCCGGTTTATATAATTTTTTGTTACAATATTTACTAATATCCTGCTTTTATTAATTATATACTATTGCCATAATTATATTTTTTTTGTATATTAATATTAATTATATTTTTAAGGAGGCAAATATGCCAAAAACAGCAAAAACACCCGGAGATGAACTTCAATCGTTTATTGACGAATATCAGATTAATCCATTTTTCCTTTCAAAAGAAATTAATTTAAGTTACCAGACTATAATTAATATCTTAAAAGGAAATGCCAAAATAACAGTTCCTACTGCTTTAAGATTGGGTAAATATTTTAATAATTCACCCAGATATTGGCTTGATATCCAGTTAACATCTGAAATTAACGATCTTTCCGCTGATAAAAAGTTTTTATCAATAATTAAGAGCATACCAAAAGCAAAAAAACCGACAGGTAATGCAAAAACAACAGCAAAACCAAAACCGGTAAACAAGAAAACGAATACGCTGGCAGAAAAACGCAAAAAAGCTGCAAAAGCTCCGGGCGCAAAATCTGTCAGAGGAAAACGAGGGAAAAAGAAATAAGCTGAAATATATAAAGCTTATGCCCAGCCGCGCAGTTTAACAGCATTCGCAACACGGTTGATTGCAATGATATAAGCTGCGTCGCGCATATAAACATTTTTTTCCAGAGATAGTTCATACACAGCCCGGAATGCTTTTGTCATGGTGTATTCGAGTTTTTCCAGCACTTCGGCTTTATCCCAAAAATAGTTCATGTTGCATTGAACTTGTTCAAAATAACTGCATGTTACTCCGCCTGCATTGCAAAGGAAATCCGGCAGCATTACGATACCTCTCTCTTTGATTAGATTATCGCAATCGGGAGTTGTTGGTCCGTTTGCCGCTTCGCATATGATTCTTACTTTTTTGGAAATAACCGGGAAAACTGCCGGTGTAATTTGATTTTCAAGAGCTGCAGGAATCAGAATATCTACATCCTGTTTTATCCAGTCGTCTCCGGGCAGGATTTCATATCCTAAAGCCTGCGCTTTGTTTTTATCGATGCTTCCGAAGGAATCTTTTATTTCTACAAGCTGTTTTATATCGCATCCGCCGGCTTTTTTAAATGTATAGGCAGTTTTATCTGCCTGATTCCAGCATGATACTGCGATTACCTTACCGCCGAGTTCTGTATACATCTGCGCTGCGTACTCTGCAACATTTCCGAATCCCTGAATACTTGCTGATGTTGATTCAGCAGGAATATTCAGATAACGCAGTAAATCCTTGAGTACATAGATAACGCCGAAACCTGTTGCTTCTGTTCTGCCCAGAGAACCGCCCATTCCGACAGGTTTACCGGTGATCATACCGGGATAATGTCCGCCGGTAATTGTTTCATATTCATCCATCATCCATAACATACATTGTGCATTTGATCCCATGTCCGGGGCTGGAATGTCAATTTCATGCCCGATTTGGTTCCATATTTTGCGGACATAACCGCGGCAAAGTTTTTCCAGTTCAGTTTTGGAAAGAGTTTGAGGATCGCATATAATTCCGCCTTTGCCTCCGCCAAGCGGTATATCTACAACAGCGCATTTCCAGGTCATCCACATGGACAGCGCGCGAACCGTATCGGCAGTTTCATGAGGATGAAAACGAATCCCTCCCTTTCCAGGTCCTCTTGCATTGTTATGCCTTATACGGAATGCATTAAAAACTTTGGTGCTTCCGTCGTCCATTTTAACAGGAATGGTAAAATGTATTTCTTTCATTGGCTGACGCAGGAGTTCCCGCATACCGCTTTCCAGCTTGAGGCTTTCGGCTACATTATCGAATTGAATCTGGGCATTTTCATACGGATTATAGACTGTTGCTGACATAAAGTTATTCTCCTGTTATCTCTGAATTAAAATTAATTATTCATTATAAAAATATGAAATATTGTTGTCAATACATTTATATACTGCTTCAAAATATATTAAGCAGCAGATTCAAAGTTTTGTTATTATTATAGTTTTTTAGTAATATGTTTATATAATTTATTTTTCTTGATTGCTTTTTATATTTATAAAATATTATAATTTTAACATTATGAAAAAATATGGAAATTTTAAATCAATTTGGATTTTGAATATCGGATTTATAATTTTTTCCTGTGCAAGCTCTGTTCCTGTACAGCAGGAAACAGTTTACCGCATTACAGATTTTTCTCATGTTATAACGTTGCTGCAGAACAATAGGGAAACAAGTCCCAGGATGATTTTTTCATTTTCCCTGCTTGATGCTGCAGGAACTGCAGGAGATATTAAATTTATCGAAAGACAATTATATCATGGTCAAACCTTTCAGCAGTACAGGAATGATGTAATACAGGAATGGCAGGACATTTATTTTGAGTGCCGGGAATATGTCGAATCACAGCATACAATTCCCGCAGTTTTTAACTGGGAATACATTGAATCAATGAACTTTTTTCTCCTGAAAAACCGCGGAATGGTGGTCAGACGGGTTATATATGAATATTCGGGAGGCGCTCACGGACTTGAAACTGTGCAGTATTATGTATTTGATCTTGCAGATCACAGATCTCTGAAATTGAACGAGTTTTTCCGTGATGGCGTTGAACAGCGGCTTTACAGCATAATTTTAAATGAACTCCGGCGGTATAACAATTTGCATAGCAGTATATTTTTGGCAGAGAATCAACCTTTATCGCAAGGCATCTTTTTTGATGATGATCCTGCTCTGACAGATAACTTTTTTATTAACAATGAAGGACTGGGATTAAATTGGGCGCCTGTCAGTATTGCTCCGTATTCCGAAGGCAGTATAGAAATTTTACTTCCATGGAGATCATTGCGGCCGCTGTTACAGCACAATATGATGGAACTGCTTGAGAAATTCGGCATATATATGTTTATGATGTGAAATTGAAAAAGGTATGACTTGTGTTGAGGAAATGGCAAAATTATGTAACACTTCATTGACAGCAACCGCATTTCGTTATGCTGAACTGACGGATGATAAAAAAAGATTTGATAAATACCGTAAAGTTTAAACCGTGATAAGTTAACATCATTTTTTATTCACTTGTAATAATGAATAATTAGCCAATAAAAACATACATAAGGAGTCGCCAATGACCTTAAATAACCATCAAAAATCCTTTATCATTTCTATCAAGGAAAAAATCCGTTTTGCTCAATATGAGGCGTATAAAGACGTAAATACACATCTTATCAGGTTATATTGGGATATTGGCAAAGATATATCCGAAAAGCAAGGAGAAAGCTGGGGAAAATCCATTGTTCCAATTCTTTCTAAAGAACTACAGAGCGAATTTCCCGGAGTTAGCGGTTTTTCTGAACGAAATATATGGCTTATGACCCAGTTTTACAACGAGTATAACGAGGTTGAATTTCTGCAACCACTGGTTGCAGAAATTAGCTGGACAAAGCACATTGCCATAATGAGTAAATGTAAGGATAATCAGGAACGGCGTTTTTATATAATGGCAACAAAGCGATTTGGTTGGTCAAAAAATGTCTTAATTCATCAAATTGAGACAAAATCTTATGAAAAATACCTGTTAAATCAGACTAATTTTGACCAAAATTTACCTCTTGAAATAAAAAATCAAGCAATATTGGCAGTAAAAGACGAATATACCTTTGATTTTATGGATCTTTCTAATGAACATTCCGAACGTCAGCTGGAATTGTCTCTGGTTAATAATGTCCGTGCCTTCCTGCTTGAAATGGGGTCACAGTTTACTTTTATTGGAAACCAATACAAATTACAAGTTACGGATAAAGAGTACTTCATTGACCTTTTACTATATCATCGTGAATTACAGTGCCTTGTTGCCGTTGAACTAAAAATCGGTGAATTCCAACCGGAATACAAAGGATATGGAAAGTGGGACATTATGAGAAGTATATCAAAAAAAGCGTTATATAACAAGGAAATAACGTTGATTTTCTTTACATAACATCCCGTTTTGCACTATTATCTACCG
>Ga0123356_10003299_pt1 | contig 16955 bp, 16 predicted proteins | sample TergutEmb28metaG_2_FD_92546 | JGI IMG/M metagenome (GOLD analysis project Ga0123356, IMG submission 92546) | Embiratermes neotenicus P3 segment gut microbial communities from Petit-Saut dam, French Guiana - Emb289 P3 | ecosystem: Host-associated > Arthropoda: Insects > Digestive system > Gut ...
CCAGCACGCCGCAGCCCAGCCGGCCGGCGATCTCACCGGCACACTGGTCGGCCGCCCACGCCTTCGCGGTGGCGCCGAGATCGAGCTGGGCACCGTTGTCCAGCCAGACGTTGCGGCTCTGCTCATCGAGATGCACGCTGCGCCAGCCCGGCACCGGGCGGGTGGCCTCGGGCAGTCCGGCCGGCCCAGCGGCGGGCATCGCACGGACCTCGCTGAAGTCCCGGTCGTATCCGAACGCGACGAGGGCAGCCCCGCAGGTGGGGTCGACAGTTCCGTCGGTGAGCTGCGCTGCCCGCAGCGCTGCGCTGAGCAGGTCGGCAAGGGTCTGGCTGACGACGACGGGCTGACCTCCGGCCGCGTTGAGCCGGGATAGCTCCGAGTCCGGACGGAACCGGCTGCAGGCCAGATCCACCTCGGCGAGCGTCTCGTCAGCAATCGCGCGTGCGTCGTCGGCGTCGCGAGGGCCGGCCACGAACAGCACTGCTGTCGTGCCGAACACCCCGAACGTGTCCCTGGCGATCGTGCTCATCCTGAATCCCATGATGCCCGATGGCCTGGGTGGAAGGGTCGGCTTCGGGCCGGTGTTACGGCTCGGCAAACCTGGGCTGGCCGGCCCCCCCGCCAGCTCCGCCCGCGGTGAGCCGTCCGAACGCCTGGAGATTCGCCAGGCTCTCGCCGCGCTTGACCCGCCAGGCGTATTCCTTCCTGATGGCCGACGCGAAGCCGATCATGAGCGCCTGATCGAAGGTGTCGTCGGCGTAGCTGAGCACGCAGCCGAGCAGCCGGTCCACCTCGCTCGCGGTGATGGCATCGAGAGGCAGCCGGCCCACGAGGTAGACATCGCCGACCGGGTCGAGGGCGAAGTGCACGCCGAACATGCGGGCGCCTCGCTCGAGCAGGAAACGGTAGAAGGCCGCGTGATTCTCATCGGGCTGGCGGCAGAAGAACGACTCGACAAGCAGGCTGTGAGTACCAGCGACCAGCCAGGTCATCACCTGCAGCTTGTGCTCGCCGCGCAGCTTCACGAGGTAGCTACCGGGCGCCGGGGATTCGTACTCCACGCCGAGTTCCCCGATCGCGGCGGCCAGGGCCGCTGCGGCTGTGCTCGATGCCCCCGCGGTGCTGGTCACGCGTCGACTGCGGCGGCCGTCTCGGCGGCCACGGCGGTGTAGAGCTGCAGCAGCGAGTCGACCGTGGCCGACCACCCGAACCGGGAGGCGTGCTCACGTGCCCCTCGGGCGAGCCGGGCGAGCCTGGCGGGTGCCTCGATCAGCTCGCGTACTGCCAGCGCGTAGTGGCCAGGGTCTCGCGAGTCCACCAGGATGCCCGAGTGCCCGTGCTGGACGGCGGTGCGCAGCCCGCCGACTGCGGCCGCGACCACGGGTGTGCCGCACGCCTGCGCTTCCATCGCGACCAGGCCAAATGACTCGGTGTAGGAGGGCACCATGACCAGGGTCGCAGCGCGATACCACTGGGCCAGCTCGGGCTGCGGGCACGGCGGCTCGAGCCGGACCTGGCGGTCCAGGCTGAGCCCCCTGGCGAGCTGCAGCAGACCGTCCGGATCGTTGCGCCCGGCGCCGCTCGGGCCGCCGACGAACGCGACGGTCAGCCGGTCTGCCAGCCCGGGGTCGTCGGCGATCAGCCGAGCGGCAGCGTGCAGCACGACGTCGGGCGCCTTCAACGGCTGAACCCGGCCAGCGAAGACGAGGACCACGCCGTCCTCGGGGAGGCCAAGCGCGAGCCGGGCTGCCCGCTGAGAGCCTGGCCGGAACACGGACAGGTCAACGCCGGGGTTGATCACGGCTACCCGGGCAGGGTCAGCGCCGTAGTGCCCGATGAGCTGGCGCGCCTCGTCGTCGGTATTCGCGACGAGCCGGTCCGCGCAGGCGACGACCTCGGCCTCGCCGCGGAGCCTGATGTCGGGCTCGGCGGCGTCACCGCTCGCCAGCGCCGCGTTCTTGACCTTGCCGAGAGTGTGCATGGACTGGACGAGCGGAACGCCCCACCGCTCCTTCGCCACGGCGCCGACCTGCCCGGACAGCCAGTAGTGGCCATGGACGAGGTCGTACCGGCCGGGGGCGTGCGCTGCCTCCGTGCGTAGCAGCTCGAAGGTGAACTGGCACAGCTGGCCCGGAAGGTCCGACTTGTCAAGATCCTCGAACGGGCCGGCGGTCAGATGCCGTACGAGCACTCCGGGCGCGAGCTGCGCGACCTGGGGCTGGTCGCGTGAGACGGCCCTGGAGAAGATGTCGACCTCAACCCCGCGCTCGGCGAGGCGCTTGGCAACTTCGACCACATACACATTGAGGCCGCCTGCGTCGCCGGTTCCCGGCTGCTCAAGCGGCGACGTGTGGACGCTGACGGTCGCGATCCGGCGTAGCTGGGGTCGCGGCACAGGCATGCACCTCCGGAAGGGTCGAACCGCGGACGGAGCCGTCCTGTTCCCTGCCCCGCGGCCGCGGCCGGAGGTGACGCTGCGATGGGAAGTAACCACGTTACCCATCTCTTTAGTGTGGTTTTGCCCTTGATAGAATTGCTGTCATGAGCACGCTCATCATGATCAGGCACGGTGAGAGCGAGTGGAACGACAAAGGCCTGTTCACCGGGTGGGTGGACGCGCGGCTGTCGGAGCGCGGCAAGCTGGAGGCCGCGAGTGCCGGACGGCAGCTTGCTGACGCCGGGCTGCGGCCCGGCGTCCTGCATACCTCGGTGCTCACCCGCGCGATCGAGACCGCGAACATCGCGCTGGACGTGGCTGAGCTGGCCTGGCTGCCCGTGCGCCGGTCGTGGCGGCTGAACGAGCGCCACTACGGCGCCCTGCAGGGCAAGGACAAGGCGCAGACCCGCGCGGAGTTCGGCAACGAGCAGTTCATGCTGTGGCGAAGGTCATACGACGTGCCCCCGCCGCCGCTGGCCGACGATGACCCGCTCTCGCAGGCCCGCGATCCCCGGTACGCACTGCTGCCGGACGAGCTGCTGCCGCGCACGGAGTGCCTGAAGGACGTCGTCGCCCGGATGCTGCCCTACTGGCATGACGCGATCATCCCTGACCTGGCCGCGGGCCAGGTGGTGCTCATCGTGGCGCACGGCAACTCACTGCGGGCGCTGGTCAAGCACCTGGACGGCATCAGCGACGCCGACATCAGCGAGCTCAACATCCCGACCGGCATGCCGCTGCTGTACGAGCTTGATGAGAAGTTCCGGCCGGCCGGGCCAGGGCGGTATCTCGACCCAGAGGCTGCGGCGGCCGGTGCCGCGGCGGTGGCGGCCCAGGGCGGCGGCACTACTGCCTAGCGGCGGTTATTCACATCAGTGGTGCCAAGCGGGCACAATCGACATTGACACTAGCCATCGCGGCCGTGAACATCCTGCGAATAACCCCAGGTGAGCGATCTACTCTGTGGGCTAGGAGCGAGCTGCGCTAATAGCATCATGACCGTGGAGTTGGGGGTGCAAGCAGTCATGTCTCCGGACATGTCCGTCACCGAGCAAACTTCGGACCCGCGGCTCCCCCCTGGCATCAGCTCTGTGCTGGCCGTTCTCCTGTCGTCCGCGGTCGTTCTCGACAGCGAAGACCGCGTCCTCAGCTCCAGCGCCGCTGCGCGGGATTTCGGATTCGTCGAGGATGACAGGCTCGTCGTCGGCGAGCTGCTGGCCCTGGCGCGTCAGGTCCGCCGCGAGGGGCTGCCCCGCGAGGGCGAGATCGACATCATGACGAACAAGTTCAACGGCCGCGCGACCAGCTTTGCGGTCCGGGTCGCGCCGCTCGGCCCGGCCGTCGGCGATGGCGGGCTGATCTTGCTGCTGGCCGAGGACCAGACCGAGAGCCGGCGGGTGGACGAGATCAGGCGGGATTTCGTCGCCAACATCAGCCACGAGCTGAAGACGCCCGTCGGCGCGCTGGCGCTGCTGGCCGAGACCGTGGAAGAGGCGGCCGACGACCCGGAGGCGGTGCTTCGGTTCGCCGGCCGGATGCGCCAGGAGGCCGCCCGGCTCACCGACCTGGTGCAGGACCTGATCATGCTGTCGCGGATCCAGGCAGCCGAACCGGTGCCGGACCCGCGGCCGGTCGTGCTCGATGAGGTGGTCGCCGAGGCGGTCGACCGCATCCGGATGCGGGCCTCGGCCCGCGGCATCTCCCTTGAGGTCAGCGGCGCCCGCGATCTCGCCATCATGGGCGATGAGGACCTGCTCGTCACCGCGCTGCGCAACCTGCTGGAGAACGCTGTCTCCTACAGTCCTGACAAGACCAGGGTGGTGATCACCACCAGGGCCGCGTCCAGCTGGACGGCCGAGATCAGCGTGAGCGATCAGGGCATCGGCATCCCGGAGCGTGACCGGGAGCGGATCTTCGAGCGGTTCTACCGGGTGGACCCGGCGCGATCCCGGGCGACCGGGGGGACGGGCCTCGGCCTGGCCATCGTCAAGCACGTCACCGCCGCCCACGGCGGCAACGTGACCGTGTGGAGCCAGGAAGGCGTCGGCTCTACTTTCACGCTGCGGCTTCCGCTCCGCCCGCGGCGGGCTCTGCCGGCCAACGCCAAGAACCTCGGTGCTCAGGACAAGGCAGCGCGGACAGACCCCGCTGTTTCGCCATCTGTCAGGGAGGCAGTCAAGTGACTCGGGTGCTCGTTGTCGAGGATGAGGAATCCTTCAGCGACGCGCTGTCCTACATGCTGCGCAAGGAGGGATTCGAGGTCGCAGTCTGCCCGACTGGCCCGGACGCCATCGAGACCTTCGACCGTACTGGCGCCGACCTGGTGCTGCTTGACCTCATGCTGCCCGGCCTGCCGGGCAGCGAGGTGTGCCGGAGCCTGCGCGAGCGGTCCAACGTCCCCGTGATCATGCTGACTGCCAAGGACAGCGAGATCGACAAGGTCGTCGGGCTGGAACTGGGCGCCGACGACTACGTGACGAAGCCGTTCTCGTCCCGGGAGCTGGTCGCCCGGATGCGGGCGGTGCTGCGTCGCCGCGGCGACGTGAGCGAGCCGGTGAGCGCGATCATGGAGTCGGGCCCCGTCCGGATGGACGTTGACCGGCACGTCGTGACCGTGCGCAGCCAGCAGGTGCAGCTGCCGCTCAAGGAGTTCGAGCTGCTTGAGGTGCTGCTCCGCAACGCGGGGCGGGTGCTGACCCGGATGCAGCTCATCGACAGGGTCTGGGGTGCCGACTACGTCGGCGACACCAAGACGCTGGACGTGCACGTCAAGCGGCTACGGGCAAAGATCGAGACCGAGCCGACGAATCCCCGCCACATCGTGACGGTGCGCGGCCTCGGCTACAAGTTCGAGCCCGTCGGCTAGGGAGCAGCCGGGCGCTAGGCACCCGCCGGGCGACCGGGCGGGCTAGCTCGCGGCCGGGGACGGCGTGGCTGCCGCGTGGCCTGCCCCCGGGGTCGCGGCCGGGCTGGCCGGTATCGGCGGCGGGGCGAGCGTGGCGTACTGCAAGGCACGCGGCATCACCGGCACGTCCAGGACGACCGGGCCGGCCTTCTGGAACGTCAGCACCAGCCTGATGGTCGATCCGCTGGTCAGCGGCCGGGTCAGGTCGCGGAGAACGACCTGCGGCAGCGGCCCGGAGTAGTACACGGGATGACCGTTGACGACCGGGATCCCGGTACCGGGCAGCGTCACCGAGCTCGCGGTGCCAGGGGCGGTGATGCTCACCAGCTTGTCCGGCGTCCCGGTGTTGATCAGGGAGAGGAACACGCTGGCCGACTGGCCTGCGGCGATTTTCCGGCCGATCGGCGCCCCGAGGACGAACACGTTCCTGATGGACAGCGGCCCGATGGCCGTGCCGGCCGCATCGGTCGGATAGTGAAACAAGAGGGTGGGCGCGTTGGTGCCGGCCTCGCAGCCGGCCACAACCGGGATCAGCGCCGCCGCCGCGACAGCAGCCAGCACCAGCCGGCGCGGTGCCAGCTGGCCCGGCCCACCCGCAGAGCGGCTCCGGATCACGGCATGCTCCTATCGTGAGGACTCCGGCAGACGTCGGACAGCGTAGCTACCGAGCCGAAGCCATCCGCCGCCGGGATGGCAAATCGGCGGATACGCTCACGTGCCCGCGAGGAGCCGGACCAGCGGGGCCTTGCTGTCCCTGGGATCTATGCGGCTCACCCAGGTCGTCTGCTGATTGGGCGCCGCCAGAATCGCGGTGAGCTGACCAGGCTGAATACCACCTGGGACGTCGGCCGCGGACGGGCTCAGGAGAGCCGCGGCATCAGACTCATGCGCGAGCCGGATCAATCCGCCAGGCGCGCGGAGTCGGCTGTTGAGGCCATCGACGAGTTGCCCGACCTCTTTCATGGTGGCGGCCGTGTAGATCACGTAGGCGGGGACGTGCGCGGCCGACGCAACCCCGGCCAGCCACCTGAACTCTGGGGCGCAGGCACACTCCGGTGGCACGAGAACGACCATTGCCTGGCTGAGCGTGGCCACCTGCACTGTGCCGCCGCCGTCGTCGTCGGCGTCCACCGCGATCGTCGCGTCGGGCAGTTGCTGCTGGCTGACCATCTCCAGGGGCGGCGGACCCGGCTTCGTCGCCGGGGAGGCGGGCGTGCCCGGCGAGCCGTACAGGTTCCGGTCGGAGGTCGCCGTGAAGACCGTTAGCAGGGTGCCCGTTATGAGGGCCAGGATCAGGCAGCAGGCGAGCAGCGGGAGCACGACGCCGTCTTTGCCCAGTGACCGGTGCCAGCGACCGCTCCGCTCGCTCCGCCGCTGGGCACGGAGTTCCCGGCGGTAGGCCTGCACGTCTCGCTCGAGTTCCCGCGCGTCATCGGGGATCTCGATGTCGACCGGTGGCAGGCCCGTATCGTCCCGTTCCGGTTCGCCGCCTGGACTCACGATGACCCTCTCGGACAGGAGCGAACGTCTCTTCTCAGTATGGACCGGCCAGGCCCGCGCGGGGCCGGTCAGCCGGCAAGGACCCCCTAGTAGTCACAGAACCACGGACAGCGACGCACCGTGTTATCGGCCGCGGACGAAAATTGACCGTACCTAACTGAGCCATTGACCTGCACCTTTGCCGCTAACGACAGCGAATCGACCCGACCCCTCGTGGTAAGCTGGTTCTCAGCGGAAGGGGTACGTGCCACATGTCATTTAAGGTCGGCGACACTGTCGTCTACCCCCACCATGGGGCTGCGCGGATCGAGGAAATCGAAACTCGCGTGATCAAGGGCGAGGACAGGACGTACCTCGTGCTGAAGGTCGACAAGGGTGACCTGACTGTCCGTGTCCCGGCGGATAACGCTGAGCTAGTCGGCGTCCGCGACGTGGTCGGGCAAGAAGGACTCGAGCGCGTCTTCGACGTGCTGCGCGCCCCGTACACGGAGGAGCCCACGAACTGGTCTCGCCGGTACAAGGCCAACCTGGAGAAGCTCGCCTCTGGCGACGTCAACAAGGTGGCTGAGGTGGTGCGCGATCTGTGGCGTCGCGATCGCGAGCGCGGCCTGTCGGCTGGCGAGAAGCGGATGCTGGCTAAGGCGCGGCAGATCCTGGTCAGCGAGCTTGCGCTCGCCGAGAAGACCAACGAGGACAAGGCCGAGGCCCTGCTCGACGAGATCCTCGCTTCCTGACCTGTGCTGGCCGCTCACCTGTGCTAGCCGCTGACGCTGTGGCCGGCGGCTGACACCGTGGCCACTGTGCTGCCGCGAGTGGGCATCGGCGTTGATGTTCATCCCGTCAAGGCGGGTCGGCCCTTGTATCTGGCTGGCCTGCTCTGGCCTGGCGAGGACGGCCTGGCCGGCCACTCGGACGGTGACGTAGCGGCTCACGCTGCCTGTAGTGCCCTGCTGTCCGCGGCTGGTCTCGGTGACCTCGGTACCCAGTTCGGCACCGACCGGCCGGAGTGGGCCGGCGCACCGGGATCGGCGCTGCTGGCCGAGAGCGCGCGGCTGATCGTTGCAGCCGGCTATCTGATCGGGAACGTGGCCGTCCAGGTCATCGGTAACCGGCCGCGTATCTCGTCCCGGCGGGCTGAGGGCGAACAGGCACTTGCCGCTGCGCTTGGCGGCGTGCCGGTCAGCCTGGCCGCGACGACCAGTGACGGGCTTGGTCTCACCGGGCGCGGCGAGGGGATCGCCGCGATCGCGACCGCTCTGGTGGTTCCCGCCCAGCCCGACTGAGCAGGCGGCGCGTTCAGGCCTCGGCCGGCGTCGGCTGGCCGGAACCTTCCGGGGGATCGTCTTGTGTATCAGCGTCATCCTTCTCGGCTGCGGCCGCGCCGGCGGCGGCACCGGCCGCCGCAGCGGACACCAGCCGGGCACTGAGGCCAGGCACGATCGGGGCTGAATTCCACGGCTGCGGAGTTCGCACCGGCAGCGGCGCGGCTGCAGCCGGCGGCGGTGGATTCCGGTCCCGCGCATGCACTGCCGGGTGAGCCTGCGCGGCGCCTGTCGTGCCCGCCGGCTGGCGCAGCCTGGCGTGCCGCAGCATGGCCAGCAGCAGCACGAATATGAGAAGCATCAGTAACCACGGCAGCACGGTCACGGTGATGGCGGCAGCATCGCGCGGCAGTCTGCGTCCGGTGGCGTGCAGGGCTTCCGCGCCAGCGGCCGCGACGAGCAGGACCAGCAGCGTGGCCCACGAGAGGACCCGGCTGGGCATGCCCGCGCCGCGCAGCGTGAGCACAGCCGCGAGCGCGATCACCAGCATCGCGTCGATCAGCAGCGGGTAGCCCCTGGCGTAGTGCGCCTGGATCCCGCCCTGCTGGGCGATCGCGTGAAGGCCGGCGTACGACAGGGCGCAGGTCGCAACCCCGACCGCGGCGAGTCCGGCGCAGAACGTCGACAGGCCCGCCACCTGGAGCGCCCGCGGTACACCCCCGTACCAGGCCGGGCCGTCCGGGACAAACGACTCTGCAGTCATAGACGTAGCGCTTCCCCCTTAGCCGATGACGCGGCCCCGTTCTACCGGATCGGCTGCCCCCGCTGCCGTCGGCCGGAAAGACGCTGCGGTCACCGGCTGGCCGTGTCAAGGGGAACGATAACGCCGCGCTGCCGGGCCGCAAGCGCGGTTGCGGCAAAGAGCCACGCGCGCTTGCGCGGACCGCGGACGGCGAGTCGGCTATGCCGGAAAGTAACGGACGACGGGGGCTTCGCCAGCTCGTCACCCTTGTGGTGGCGTCGGCGAGCTCCGTATGCGGTGAAACACCGGCATGTCGTCGTCCCCGTCGTCCTGCGTGACAGCCTGCTGGCCGGCGTCTGCGAGTGGCTCCTCGGTCTGCGGCTCCGCCTGGCCGGCGTCCGCGAGTGGGTCCTCGGTCTGCGGCTCCGGCTGGTCGGCTTGCGCTTCCGGTCGCTGCGGGTCAGTCGGGTCCGCGGCAGCGGACAGGACCGTCTCATCCGGCATCCCCGTCTCATCCGGCATCCCCGTCGCGCCGCCGGCGTCCTGACGCGCCGGCTGATCGGCCGGCTCCGGCGCCGGGGTTGCGGTTGCGTCCTGGTCGGTGCCGGCTTGCTGACCATGAGCATCGTCGGGTGCTGTGTCGTCGTGAACCAGCGGCTCGAGCTCGGCAGCTGCGGCGCCAGCGGCAGCCCCGGCCGCTGCGGACGAGACGAGCTGCGAAGTGAAGCCTGGCACGATTGACACCGAGTGGAATGGCTGCGGAGTCCGCACGGGCAGGGGCTGTGCAGGCGCCGCCACTGCTGGCTGGCCGGGGCTCGGCAGGCCCCGGTCCGGTGCGACGGTGACGGCGTACGGCAGCGGGACACGCGACCTGGCGATCTGACGTTGCAGCCTCGCGTGGCGCAGCATGGCCAGCAACAGCACGAAAGCGACCAGGACCAGCGCCCAGGGCAGGACCGCAGCGGTCGTGGCGGCCGCGTCATGCGGGAGCCTGCGGCCCGTCGCGTGCATATCGTCCGCGCCCGCCGCAGCGCCGAGCACGGCGAGCAACGTCAGCCACGACAGGATCCGGCTGGGCACGCCCGCGCCGCGTAGCGCCAGCACGGCAGCAAGGGCGATCACCAGCATCGCGTCGATCAGCAGCGGGTAGGCCCTTGCATAACTCGGCTGTATGCCGGCCTGCAGGGCCACGGTGCGGACGTCGGTGTACGACACGATGAAGGTGCCGGCCGCGAGGGCGGCAATGCCCACGCTGACCGCGGTCAGGGCGAGCACCCGGAGGGCGCCGGGCCCACCACCATGCTGAGCCAGGTGGGTCTCGCTCGACGGCTGCCAGGTCGCGGACGTGGCGGTTCCTTCCTCAGCCACGGCAAGGCGCTCGCTTTCTCGCCGAGTGCACTGCCTGACTTCTGACGTGCGGCGGGAGAATGGATCACCGGCCAGCCAGCGTCAAGGGAGACGATATGCCGTATTACCGGGTTGCAGGGGAGGTTCCGGCAAAGCGTCACGTCCGCTTCCGCGGCCCGGACGGGAGCCTCTACGCCGAGGAACTCATGGGCGAGGAGGGCTTCGTCTCCGATTCATCCCTGCTCTATCACCGGCACCCGCCGACCGCCATCGTCAAGAGCGAGGCACTGGCCGACGCCGACGCCAGCGTTCCGCTCGTGCCGAACCATCCGCTGCTGCCCCGGCATCTCCGCACGCGCGAGCTGCCCGCTGGCGGCGACATGGTTCTCGGCAGGCAGTTGCTGCTCGCTAACGACGATGTCCGCATTCTGTTTGCCGCCGCAGACGCTGGCTCTGAGCTCTACCGGAACTCAGCCGGCGACGAGGCCGTCTACCTGCGGTCAGGCTCCGCCGAGTTCGAATCGGTCTACGGCAGCATCACGGCGCACGCTGGCGACTACGTGATCGTGCCGCGCGGCACCATTCACCGGTGGCTGCCCGGCAGTGACGGCGTCCAGGCCCTGATCGTCGAGGCGAGCGGCCACATCCGGCCGCCGCGCCGCTACCTGTCTCAGTACGGCCAGTTCCTTGAGCACGCCCCCTACTGCGAGCGCGACCTGCGCGGTCCCGCCGGGCCCCTGCACGCCGACGGCGAGGACGTCCCGGTGACCGTGCGCACCCGCGCAGGGCTGACCAGGCTGACGTATGCGTTCCACCCATTCGACGTGGTGGGCTGGGACGGCTACCTCTACCCGTACGCGTTCAACATCGCCGACTTCGAGCCGATCGTGAAGCGCACGCACGCGCCGCCGCCGGTTCATCAGACATTCGAGGGCCCGAATTTTGTGATCTGCTCGTTCTGCCCGCGGCCGCTGGACTTCGACCCCGCCGCGGTGCCGATCCCGTACAACCATCACAACGTTGACTCCGACGAGATGATGTACTACGTCGGCGGCGACTACTCCGCCCGCAAGGGCTCGGGCGTGGGACTTGGCTCCATCACGCTGCATCCTTCCGGCTTCACTCACGGCCCGCAGCCGGGCGCGGTCGAGGCGGTCATCCAGGGCCTGGCCGAGGGCAAGACCGTCACGGACGAGACCGCAGTCATGATCGACACGTTCCGGCCGCTGCTGCTGGCCGGGCCCGCCCGCGCGGCCGAGGACCCCGAATACGCGTGGAGCTGGGCGAGCGCGGCGCGAGGGAAGGTCAGCCCGCCTGCGGCGGATCACGGTCCCGGCTTCTGACCGGGTCGCACGCCTGAGAACGACACGCGGGACAGCTCGTTCCGGCAATAAGAGTTGTCCTGATCAAGCGTGACTAAAAGTTTATTTACTCTTAGCAACAAAGAGTCTGGAACAAGCCGTTGAAGCCTGATCCACGTAGTAATTTCCTGCTCAGAGCGCCTATGCGGCACAAGGATCGCCAGATCCTGGCCGGCCGCAGCAGGTTCACCTGTTCCTCCGCAGGCAGCCGGGCTTCAGCGGACGCCACAACTTACAGGAGTGTGCCCCGAGCATGGTTCTCTCTCTTCGCTCGCGCCTATGGGCGGGAGTCGCCGCGGGGGTGCTGGTCGCCGCGCCAGTCGCCGCAACCGCCGGCTCCGCTCATGCTTCGTCAACCCCAGCCCCGAGTACCCCCGAGCAGGTACCGACCGGGACTCTCGCGCCGGCGCTGCCCGGCGCGTCGGCATTCGGTGACACTGCGCCGAACACCCCTGAGCAGATCTCCGTCATCCTGAAGGAGCGCAATCTCCCGCAGCTCGAGTCGGCTGTGACCGCAGGCCTGAGCAGGTTCAACTCCGTGAGCGGCTTCGCCGCCAGCTACGGCCAGACGCCGGCGGCGGTCTCCGCCGTGACGAGCTACCTGGCATCGTTCGGCATCACGACGACGGTGTACCCGGGCAACGTGGACGTGTCGGCCTCCGGCACGGCCAAGCAGTTCGACAAGGCGCTGTCGGTCACGCAGAAGAACTACCACGTCCCGGCGCAGCACAACGCCGACGGCACGACCGTTCGGGCGCAGACGGTTCGCAGCGCCACCGGAGCCCCCGAGCTGCCGTACAGCATCGGCCAGTACGTGCTCACCATCCTCGGGCTGACGAACTATTCCCCGTTCGTCAGTCACGCGCAGCACACCAGCGCTTCGGTGACTCCGTCGTCCTCATCAGCGGATCAGCCCGGCAACTTCCTGCCGTCCGACTTCGCGGCCACCTACGGGCTGGACCCGCTGTACAAGAAGGCCAACGGGTCCGGAGAAACGATCGGCATCGTGACCCTGGCCGCGCTCGATCCGGGCGCGCCGCAGTACTTCTGGCAGAACGTTGCTGACGTTCCGGCGACCGGCCGCACCGTCACCGTCGACAACGTGGACGGCGGCCCCGGCGCGCCGAGCGACGCTTCCGGAACCGGCGAGACCGACCTCGACGTAGAGCAGTCCGGCGCGCTGGCACCGGGCGCCAACGTGATCGTCTACCAGGCACCGAACACCGACCCCGGGTTCATCGACGCGTTCTTCAGTGCCGCGAGCCAGAACGTCGCGGACACGCTGTCGACGAGCTGGGGCGAGGCAGAGACGGTCGTCACCGCGGCGGTCGCCTCCGGCACGGAGACGGCCGCGTACGAGGCTGCGTTCGACGAGGCATTCCTGCAGCTGGCCGACCAGGGACAGTCGGTCTTCGACGCCGCCGGCGACGCGGGCGCCTACGACGACTCGGACGAGCTCGGAACCACGAACCTGGACGTCGACACCCCGGCAGATAGCCCGTACGCCACCGCGTCCGGCGGCACGACGGTGCCCTGGAGCGGCGCGGTCACCATTCCCGGCTTCACCGGGTCCGTGAATGTCACCGTTCCCCAGCAGCGCGCCTGGGCCTGGGACTACCTGTGGCCGGCGTTCGCGACCATCCAGGGCGAGACGTTCGCGCAGGCGGCGGTGTCGGAGGCGGCCGGCGGCGGCGGCGGATTCAGCGCCGTCGAGGCCGAGCCGTCCTATCAGAAGCTGGTATCCGGGACCGCGAACTATCACGGTGTCCCGTACCTGACCCCGACCGACGACCAGACGATCGCGCCTGGCGTTACCGAGCCGACGCAGTGGGCCGTCACCCCGACTCCGCCGGTCGTCTCCGGTTCCGGCTCCGGCCGGGCGGTGCCTGACGTGTCCGCGGACGCCGATCCGTTCAGCGGCTACCTGCTGTACGAGCCGTCGTTCGCCGGCGTCAACCAGGCAGTACTCCAGGGTGGCTGGGGCGGCACCAGTTTCGTCGCGCCGCAGTTCAACGGCTCGACCGCGGTGATCGACTCGTTCCTGGGGCACCGCATCGGGCTCTGGAACCCGGACCTGTACGCCCTGGCCGCAGGGCCCAACAGCCCTGTCACGCCGCTCAATCAGGTGGGCACGGGCAACGACAACCTCTTCTACACCGGCAACCGGGGTGAGCTCTACAACCCGGCGACCGGTCTGGGCGTCCCGAACCTGGCTAAGTTCGCGGCCGACCTCGCCGCCCTTCGGTAACGCGCAAGGCCGTAGCAGGCGGATAACAGGAGCCGGATCACCCGTGGCCAGCCACGGGTGATCCGGCTCCTGACGGTGTCGGCGCGGTGCCCGGCCAAGCATTCTGGTCCGCGGACGTACTGTGGAGTGATGGCAGCTCCGACGCGCACGCCGTTCTGATGCGGGTGATCAGCCGGCAGACGCGCGGCCGCTGGGCGCTCGTCGCGGCCGGAACTGCACTGTTGTGCGGCCTGCCGGCGCTGATCGGCGCGTGGCCCGTAGCTGCCTCTGGCGTGTCCGTTACGCAGCTGCGGGCGCGGATCCTCGCATCGGCGAGCGTTCCCTATCAGGGATACGCCGAAAGCACCGCGGCCCTCGGCCTCCCGAGCCTGCCCGACGTCGGGAACGTGACCACAATGCTGGACGGCACGACGGACCAGTACGCGTGGTACCGGTCGGCCAGTCAGTGGCGGGCCGACATGCTGACGACGGCGGGCGAGCAGGACACCTACCAGGCGGGCGCCCTCGGCACGTTCGAGTGGACCTACACCACCGACACGCTGACACAGGTCTTCGGCAGCCAGCCCGTCCGGCTGCCGCGTGCTGCCGACCTGCTGCCCCCGGCGCTCGCGCAGCGGCTCGTGAGCTACGCCGGCCCCGGCACGCGCTTGTCGGCGCTGCCGGCCCAGCGCGTTGGGGGCGTTGACGCCGCCGGCATCCGGCTGACCCCCGCCGGAGGCACCTCGATCATCAGCTCGGTTGAGGTGTGGGCTGACCCGCACACCGGCCTGCCCGTGGAGGTGGAGGTCTATAGCCGTGAGGCCACTGCGCCGGTGCTGGTCAGCCGGTTCCTCGACGTTAGCTTCAGCCGGCCGTCGGTGGCGAGTCTCCAGCCCGCCCTCGCGGCCGGCTACGCCAGCGTGGCCGAGCCCGACGTGACGCGGATACTGCGCGGATTCGGGCCGCCGCTGCCCGACACACTCGGCGGCGTGAGCCGCGTGCCAGATCAGCTGGGCCTGCCCGGCATCGCCGCCTACGGCAGCGGCTTCGCCAGGTTCGCCGTCGTGCCGGTGCCGGGGCGCGATGGGTCGTCGGTGCTGCAGGCCGCGACGTCCGCGGGCATCAGCGTCCAGCTGGGCAGCGTCCCTGCCGTGGTCATTCAGACGCCGCTGCTGACGGTCATGGTGGCGCAGCCGCCTAACGCGCCGGTCTACCTGCTCACCGGAACCGTCACCGCCGCCGTTCTTGAGCGTGCGGCTCAACAGCTGCCGGGGTACCCGTGATCGTCACGACGCAGCTCACCAAGCGGTACGGCACGCTGCTCGTCGTCGACGGCGTCAACCTCGACGTGCGCGAGGGCGACCGGTATGGATTTCTCGGCCCAAACGGCTGCGGCAAGACAACCGTCATCCGGATGCTGCTCGGTCTCGTCTACGCCACGAGCGGCTCGATCGAAGTGCTCGGCCAGCCGGTGCCGCGGCGCGTCGATACTGTGCTACCGCAGATCGGCGCGCTGGTAGAGGCGCCCGCGGGTTACGGTCATCTGTCCGGGCGGGCCAACCTGACGCTGATCGACGCGGCAGGCAGCCCGGCACCCGGTCGCCGGCGCGACCGGCGGCGCCGCGTCGGCGAGGCCCTCGACCGGGTCGGGCTCGGCGGCATCGACAACAGGCCGGTGCGAAAGTACTCGCTTGGCATGCGGCAGCGACTCGGGCTCGCCGCCGCGCTGCTGCGGTCACCGCGGCTGCTGATCCTTGACGAGCCGACGAACGGGCTCGACCCGCGCGGCATCCACGAGATCCGGTCGCTGCTGGGCGAGCTCAACGCGGCCGGGACGACCGTGTTCATGTCGAGCCACCAGCTGTCGGAGGTCGAGCAGCTGTGCACGCGGATCGGCGTTGTCGACCGCGGCCGCCTGGTGCTCCAGGATGATCTGGAGGCGCTGCGCGGGCCCACCGGACGGGTCATCATCAACAGCCCGGACGCTGACCGGGCTGCAGCCCTGCTCGGCAGCCGGGTCGTGAGCCGGGCCGACGACCGGATGGTCGTCGCGGACGCCGGGCCGGAGGTGGTCAATGCCGAACTGGCGGCGGCCGGCCTGCGGGTCACCGAGATCGGACCCGAGCGGCGGTCCCTGGAGGAACTCGTGCTGTCGGTGACAAGCGCTGGCTCGGACCGCTTCGACGGCGCCGGGAATCGCGCCAGTGGGGTCCGGGGTGACCGCGGGCCGCACGGGGGCCCGCCGGGGCAGCACCACTCTGTCAGCCGCCCGCCCGATCGCACCGGTGACGCGCGGACCGAGACCGACGAGACGGCTGAGGCGGGCCGGTGATCGCGGTCGAGCTCATCAAGCTGGCCCGGCGCCCCCGCAGCTGGGTCGCGATCGTGCTGCTCTGCCTGCTGCCGGCCGTGGTCGCGGTGTTCGTAGCTGTGACGCACGTGGTTCCGCCGCCCGGGCAGGGCCCGACGCTGCTCTCGACGGTGCTGTCCAATGGATCGCTGTTCCCGGCGGCCGCACTGGCCATCGTGCTGCCGATTTTCCTACCGGTCGCGGTCGCGGTTGTCGCTGGGGACGCTGTCGCGGGCGAGGCCAGCGCCGGGATGCTGCGCTACCTGCTCGCCAGGCCGGTTGGCCGGACCCGGCTGCTCGTGGCGAAGCTGATCGCGCTCGTCGTGTTCGTGCTGGCCGCCGTCGTCGCGGTGGCGCTGACGGCGTATGTGACCGGACGGATCCTGTTCGGGGACAAGCCCATCACCGCCGGGACCGGCGGGCTCACCTCTGGCGTCATCGCGAGCACGCTGTCGGGCACGCCCATGACCCCGGCTGACATACTCATCAGGACTCTCGGGGCGATCGCGTTCATCGCCGTGTCGATGCTCGGCGTCGGCGCGATCGCGCTGTTCCTGTCGACTCTCACCGACTCGGCGCTCACTGCCACCCTCGGCGCGCTCGCAGCGCTGATCACCAGCGGCGTGCTGGTCGCGCTCAATTCCTCGGCAGCAATCAGCCCGTACCTGCCGACGCGGTACTGGCTCGCGTGGGTCGACTTCTTCCGGCAGCCGATTCTCTGGCGCGACATCGACCGCGGATTCGCGATCCAGGGCGTCTACGTGCTGGTGTTCCTGGGTGCGGCCTGGGCAAACTTCGCAACGAAGGACATCACGAGCTGATCC
>Ga0123356_10003300_pt1 | contig 16950 bp, 14 predicted proteins | sample TergutEmb28metaG_2_FD_92546 | JGI IMG/M metagenome (GOLD analysis project Ga0123356, IMG submission 92546) | Embiratermes neotenicus P3 segment gut microbial communities from Petit-Saut dam, French Guiana - Emb289 P3 | ecosystem: Host-associated > Arthropoda: Insects > Digestive system > Gut ...
GGCTACGGCGATCCGGCGGGGGCGCCGTTCGACCGGGTCATCGTCACCGCGGGTGCCTGGGACATCGCTCCGGCCTGGCTTGACCAGCTGGCCCCCGACGGCAGGCTGGTGCTGCCGCTGTCGGTCCGCGGGATGCAGCTTTCCGTCGGCCTCCAGCGCGCTGATGATCTGTGGCTCAGCACGTCCGCCTGGCGGTGCGGGTTCGTGCGGATGTTGGGAGCATTCGCAGGCCGGGACGACGTGATCAGGCTTGGCGAGCCGTCCGAGGTCGCCGTCCAGATCTCCGACGGCTGCCCGGTCGACGCGCTGGCGTTGCTTGCTGCGCTGGCGGGAGACGACGCGGTAGATGAGCCCCTGCCCGCTGCACTCGAGACCGTGGCCGAGGTCGCCGACCTGGACCTGTGGCTGACCATGAAAGCGGGCAAGCTCGGCCGGCTGACTGTACTGTCCGCGCCCGCCGGCTCACTGAGGCTTGCGCCGGTCCCGCCGTTCGGCGCTCTGATCGCTGCCGCGACCGAAACCGGCGGGCTGGGCGTCGCGATGCTGATGCCGGCTGATCCGGGTCCGGAGTCAGTCGGGAGCTCGCCGGCCGTGGTCGTTCGCGGCCTGGGTCCGGGCGGCCCGGCCCTCGCCGGCCATCTCGCCGCGCTCAGTGCTGACTGGGCCGAGCTCGGGCGCCCCGGCTCGCACGATCTGGCGATCCTGGTGTGGCCGGGCCGTGGTCCGGATGAGGTGCCGGCCGGGTTGCTGGTGCTCGAGCGTCCGAGCGTGACGATCGCGGCCGGCTGGCCGGTCAGCTCGCCTTAGCCACCGCAGTGAGCCGGCGCGTGCGCTCGCTGCCATCCCGCAGTAGGGCTGCTCGCCCGATCACGAGCGGATCGGGCCCGGCGACCAGGTGATCGTCGCGGCCCTCGTAGCGGAACTGGGAGAGCACGTACCGCATCGCTTCGAGCCGAGCGCGTCGCTTGTCATTGCTGCGCACGACGGTCCACGGCGCGTCGGCCACGTCGGTGAACGAGAACATGGCTTCTCTGGCCTCGGTGTACTCATCCCACTTGTCCAGCGAGGCCAGGTCGACGGGGCTGAGCTTCCACTGCTTGACCGGATCCTGCTGACGGCCGACGAACCGGCGGAGCTGCTCGGCCCTAGTGACCGAGAACCAGAACTTGATCAGCACGATGCCGTCCCTAGCCAGCATCCGCTCGAACTCCGGTGTCTCCCGGAGAAACTCCCGGCACTCATCCGGATTGCAGAATCCCATGACCCGTTCGACGCCCGCCCGGTTGTACCAGGACCTGTCGAACAGGACGATCTCGCCTGCAGCGGGCAGGTGCGCGATGTAGCGCTGCAGATACCACTCTGTCTGCTCGCGCTCGCTCGGACGCTCCAGCGCGACGATCCTGGCGCCGCGCGGATTCAGGTTCTCCGTAAAGCGCTTGATCGTGCCACCCTTGCCTGCCGCGTCGCGGCCCTCGCAGACGATCACCAGCCGCCCGCCGGTGTTCTTGATGTGGCGCTGCAGCTTCAGCAGCTCGATCTGCAGCCCGCGCTTGGCACGCTCGTACCTCTTCTGGCTGAGCCGCTCGCCGTACGGGTAGTCCTCGCGCCAGGTCTCGGCCAGCCTGCCGTCACGCTGGACCAGCACGGGGCCCTTCTTGTCCTGCCTGATGCGATACCCGAGCTGCGCAGCCAGGTCGTCGAGCAGTTCTGCGGTCCGCTTGTCGGCACGTCTGGGGCCGACGTGCTTGCCAGCCATGATGGCTGCTCGCTTCCCCCGCTCCCGTGTCTACGCCGCCCTGAGGCACCATCCGTCAGTTTCGATCTTGTAGATACCCGTGCCTGATTGCGGCACACCCGGCCGCCTGTTGCGACCACTTCGTGATTGCCGGCCGGGCGGCCGGCAGGTCACGGGTCGCAGCAGTATTGCCACAGTTGGGGCAAAATGGAAGCAGTGCCGAGCTGCCAGCCGCCGCGGAGGACCGGTGACCGATCACGACGCTGATAAGCCCGATGGACCCTATATCCGAGTGGGTGCATTTATTGCTGGATATCGGCTGGAAGAGCGGATCGGCTCGGGCGGGATGGCGGTCGTCTACCGCGCTCACGATCGCCGGCTCGACCGTCCCGTCGCCCTGAAGATCCTGGCGCCGCAGCTCGCGCTTGACAACGCGTTCCGGGAGCGGTTCATCCGCGAGTCACGCGCTGCGGCCGCCGTCGACGATCCGCACATCATCCCGGTGTTCCAGGCGGGTGAGGCGGCGGGCGTGCTGTTCATCGCCATGCGGTACGTCCGCGGGGGCGACGTGCGGTCGCTGATCGACCGGACCGGTCCGCTGCCGCCAGTGCGGGTGGCGGACATGGTCACGCAGGTGGCGGCGGCGCTTGATGCCGCGCACGCGCGGGGTCTCGTCCATCGTGACGTCAAGCCGGCCAACATGCTGCTGGAGACCCGTCCGGGTGGCGATCTCCCCGATCATCTGTACCTGTCCGACTTCGGGCTGACTAAGGCCTCAATCGGGACCTCGCTGGCGCTGACGGCCAGCGGAGAATTCATGGGCACGCTCGAGTACGTCTCGCCGGAGCAGATCGAGGGCGGCCAGCTCGACGGGCGCACCGACGAGTACAGCCTCGCCTGCTCGGCCTACGAGATGCTGTGCGGCCAGCCGCCGTTCCGGCGTGAGCAGGGTCTGTCCGTCATGTTCGCGCACGTGCACGAGCCTCCGCCGTCGATTCTCGAGCGTCGGCCAGACCTTCCGGCGGGCGTGGAGACGGTGCTGGTCCGGGCGCTGGCGAAGGCGGCCGCTGACCGCTACGCCAGCTGCGGGGAGTTCGCCACGGCGCTGCGTCAGGCACTGGCCGCCGCGACCGCCGGCCCGCCCTGGGCCGATGCCCCCCGCCCGGCAGCGCAGCCGACGCTGTCACCAGTCCGCGGCAGCGTGGCCACGGAGTCGCCAGGGGCGACCCGCCAGTACAACGACCCAGGGCACCCTGCCGAGATGAGCCGAACGGAGCCGTCCGACCTTCGCGCGCCGACCCCGCCGGGGCTCACCGAGCCAGCTGAGGCGCCGCCGGGCCCGCCGGGCAACCCGATGCAGATCGGCTCGCCGGCGGGCCGTCAGTGGTGGCGCTCGCCGGCCCGAGTCGCCGGCGTCGGCGTGCTCGCCCTCGCGCTCGCCGGCGGCGGTATCGCGCTCGCGACCCGGGGGAGTCCGGCCGGGCGCGGCCACCACGCGGCGACGACACTGAGCCCGCCAGCCTGTACGCGGGCGGTCGCGAAGGCTCCGCGGCTGACAAGCGTCGGGACGACCAGCCTGACCGTCCCCGGTCCGTTCGGCGTGGCAGTGAGCGGCAACTACGCATTCGTATCAGGCGGCGACGCGGTGACGGTGCTGCGTACGGACGGTACCGCGGTGACGCAGGTGGCGAGGTTCAGCGTTCCGGGCGCCATCAAAGGCGATGCGATCACCCACGATGGCCGCTACCTGCTGGCAGCGACGGGTGGCGGCGCCGCGGTGATCAGCATCAAGGCAGCGCTGAGCGGTGCGCCGGACCCGGTCGTGGGCACGCTGAACAATCTGGGCGGAGCCGGCGCGGCGGAGGTGGTGCTGTCCCCGGATGACAGGTATGCGTTCGTGACGGTGCAGAGCAGCGCTGAACTCGCCGTCTTCAATCTGCAGGTTGCGCTGACCCAGGGGTTCGGGACGTCCGATTTCGTCGGCGACCTGCGGGTCGGGTCCAATCCCGTCGGCCTGGCCGCAGCTGGCGACGCGCTGTACGTCGCGAACGAGGGCGGCACAGCGCTGAGCATCCTGAGCATGAGCGCCGCAGAGAAGGACTTGCCGAGCGCGGTGGTTGCCGCGGTACCGGCGGGGTGCGGCCCAGCCCGGCTGCTCGTATCGGGAAACGTGCTCTGGGTCACCGCGGAGGGTAGCAACGCCCTGCTCGGCTTCAGCACCGAGAGACTGCGCAACGATCGGGCGCACGCGCTCATCGCCACGGTGCCGGTGGGGGCGCAGCCGCTCGGCCTTGCGATGACGGCCAGCGGCTCACGGATGCTCGTGGCCGACTCCGACCAGAGCGTCAACGGGGCATCGTCGAACCTGGCGGTGATCGACACCGCGCGTGCGCTGAGCGGCAAGGCCGGCGCCGTCCTCGGGTACATAGCTACGGGCACGCTGTCCCGTCAGATCGCGGTCGCGCCGGGCGGCCGGATCGCGCTGGTGACTGTTACCAGCTCCGGTCAGGTCCAGGTTGTCAACCTCGGAGAGCTGCCATGACCGGGAGCGATCCGCTGGGAGGCCGGGCCGGTCACGCGGATGGCCTACGATCGAGCGGATGAGGCGGTCACGATGACACAGATGGCGACGCGCCGAATGCGGACAGGCAGTTACGGTCCCCGCCGGGGCGCCCGCTGGATCGTGATCATCGTCGTCCTCGTCGCGGTCCTGCTGGGCCTCGACTTCGGCGCCAGGGCAGTGGCCGAGAGCGTCATGGCCAGCAAGATCCAGCAGCAGGGCCTGCAGAGCAAACCGTCGGTCAGCATCGCCGGCTTCCCGTTCCTCACCCAGGCGGCAGGCCGGGACTTCAGGCACGTGACGATCTCGGCGACCGATGTGCCGGAGGGCCCGGTCACGATCACCACGCTCAACGCTGCAGCGACCGGGATCCGGCTCAGTTCCTACGCCTTCTCCAGCGGCACGATCGGGAACCTCTCCGGCACGGCTGTCATCAGCTTTGGCTCCCTCGCCAGCACGCTCACCACGCAGTTCGGCCCGCTCGGCTCGCTCCTGAACGGTGCGGGGCTGAACCTGACCGATGCCGGGCCAGACGAGATACGCGCGACCCTCAACCTGCTGGTGACATCGGGCTCGGCCGTGTGGCGGGTAACCAGGGTCAGCGGCAATACCCTGAATATCCACCTGGTGAGCAGCAGCGGCGTTCCCGCGTCTGTCCTGGGCTCGATCCAGGATCTCAACCTTCAGATCCCCAAGCTGCCGATGGGGCTGACGATCGACAGCCTCAGCGTGACGCCGAACGGCGTCGTCGGTCTGGTCAGCGGCCACGACGTGCCGTTCGGCAGCTGACGGCGGCGAGATATCCAGGGGCTTCCCATGGCGCACGAGCGGGCGGGCCCAGGCATTGACATCGCAAGACCATCCAGCGCACCGGCGACACTGCGGGTGACGGCCGAGTGGCCGGTGCGAAGCGGCTTCATGCCGCCACTGGCCGCCAAGTACACGGTGAGGCCCGAGACCGGCCCTGACCTCGCCTTGGCGCTCGCTCGCAGCCCGGTTGTCGCGCTGACACCGCGAGCTCGCCGCGCAGACACCGTGCCGGGAAACGACCTGCTGAGATGCACCGGCAAGACGCAGGTTGCGGTGCAGTACGCGGAGTCGCAGTGGCAGGCACGGGCCGTCGACCTGCTGGTCTGGATCGACGCGAGCACAAGGGAGTCGATTCTCTCCGGATATGCGGATGTGGCTGCGGAACTGGCCGGCGTGCGCGCTGCTGGCATCGCTGAGTCCGCGGCGGCGAGCTTCCTGCAGTGGCTGAGCCAGACAGATCGGCGCTGGCTCATCGTGCTCGACGACCTGCAGGACGCCCTCGCCATGGAAGGGTTGTGGCCGCGCGGCGCCACGGGACGGCTGGTCGTGACCACCACGAGCTCGCAGGCCATGACGTCGCTGCCGGACGTGCTCGTCCTCGAGATCGGGGCGTTCAGCCTGCGTGAGGCCATGAGCTACCTCGTCAGCCGGCTCTCGGCTGACCCTGATCAGCGTCGCGGTGCCCTCGCGCTCATCGAGGATCTCGGCTGCCAGCCACTGGCCCTGGCTCAGGCCACCGCGGCGATCAGCAGCTCATGGCTGACCAGTGCGGAGTACCGCGAACATTTCTACCGCCGGAGGACTGCCCTGGCCGGGCAGACCGGCACGCCAGCAGCCGCCGGCGTTACGTGGACGCTTTCCGTCGATCTGGCCAGTGAACTGGTCGCAGCCGACGCGGTCGAGTCGTGCCTCGCAGTTGCCGCGCTGCTTGACGGACACGGAATCCCGGCGGCCGTGTTCGAGACGGCGGCGGCGCGGAGCTACATCGCCGGCTCCTCTGTCGCCAGCCCGCAGGCTGGCGAACTCGTCCGCGCCGCGCTGATCGCGCTCGAGCAGTCAGGCCTGCTCCTGACTGACCGCCAGGCCGATCCGCCCATCATCCGGATGAATACCGCCCTGCAGCGTGCCGTCCGGCAGGCGATGACACCCGACCTGGCCGAGCAGGCGGGCCTGGCAGCTGCCGCCGCGCTGCTGGAAGCGTGGCCACCGCAGGACCGGGGCTCACCGGGGGTGCGCGGCATCCGGGCAAGCGCGGCGTGTCTCCGGCAGCGGAGCGGGCCGCTGCTCTGGACGAGCGGCTGTCACCCGGTTCTCATGCGCGCCGGCCGAAGCCTCGACGACGCGCAGCTGCCCGGCCCGGCAGTGGACTACTGGGCCGAACTTGCGGTCGTGGCTGATGAGATGCTCGGACCTGAGCATCCGGACTCTATGGCAATCGTGGAGCTCCTGGCCAGCGCGTACGTGGCGGCAGGACGCGTACCGGATGCCGTCGCCCGATACGAGCAGATCACGGCGGACTGGAGCCGGGCGATCGGGCCCGAGCATCCCCGCACTCTGACAGCGAGGGTCATGCTCGGCCGGGTGCTCGTCCACGCGGCCCGCTACGAAGAGGCGATACGGCTGCTGACGGCTGCGCTCGCTGATGCCGAGCGCGGCTACGGGGCGGGTCATCCGGAGTGCTCCGCCATCCGGGCGGAGATCGTGGCCGCCCACCGCGCGGCCGGGGAGCTGAGCGACGCGATCCGGCTCTATCAGGACGCGCTGGAAGAGCGTGAGCACAGTCTGGGCACAGCGCACTCGGACACCATCAGCACGCGGAGGCTGCTGGCCGAGACCTACCTCGCCGCCGGCCGGACCAGGGAATCCTTCTCGCACTACAAGACGGTTGTTGCCGACCTGCAAGACACTCATGGCCGCGACCACCCGGACGTTCTGCGCGCCGAGGCCGCGCTGGCAGGCGCTTACTACCAGGCAGAACGGATGGCGCTCGCCGCTGAACTCTACGAGCAGGTCTACCAGGCCATGGGCCGGGTCCTCGGCGCTGACGAACCGGACACCCTCGCGGTGGCAGTGAGTCTCGGCCAGGTCTACTACGCCGTCGGGCGGCCTGCCGACGCCAGCGAGCTGCTCCGTGACGCGGTCATGCGAGCCGAGCGCGTACTCGACCCTGGCAGCCCGCTGACCCGGCAGGCACGGGAGAGCCTCGCGGTCGTCGTGGCCGGATGAGCGTGGCTACTCGGCGATGATCCGGACGCCCGACGCGTGGCGGCGTGCCAGCGCCCGGTAGACCTCGGGGTTGGTGTCGACCCACTCCTTCGCGGTGCCGGCAACCTCCCTGACGACCTTGGCCGGAGTTCCGACGGCCAGCATGCCGGGGGGAACGGACATTCCAGGCGCTACCGTCGCGCCCGCTGCGACGAGCGCATGGTCACCGATCACGGCGCCGTCGAGCACGGTGGCTCCGTTGCCGATCAGTGCCTCAGCTCCGATCACCGCGCCGTGTACGACGCACAGGTGCCCGATCGTCGCGCCCTCGCCGACCTCGGTGACCGGAGCCGCGCCGCCGTGGAGGACCGAGCCATCCTGAACGTTTGCTCCGCTCCTGACTACTACGGGCCCGAAGTCGGCTCGCAGCACGACTCCATACCAGACAGACGCGTCATCCTCGACCGTCACGTCGCCGACCAGGGTGGCGGTCGGCGCGATCCAGGCGGTGGGACTGATCCTGGGCGCGCGGCCTTCAAAGGAGAAAAGTGGCATCTCGCCATCATGGCAGCCTGATGATCGCGGCCGCGCTGGCATGGCCGGCACCACGACGGCACGCGCGCCGTGGCGGCGTCGGCTACCATCAGCACGTCCCGCCGGTGTAGCTCAGTAGGCAGAGCGGCCGTCTTGTAAACGGCAGGTCAGCGGTTCGATCCCGCTCACCGGCTCCTGGTAAATGGCCGAATTTCGGTATTGGTCACTAGCGTCATCGGACCCGCGGACAGCGCAGAGTGGCGTATGTGGCCTAGGTCGTCCCGGTGGCCTGCCTGCCGACGGCGTTCAGGTAGCCGAGGGCCTGCGCATAGGAGCCGACGAGGCTGGCCTGGCAGTACGGCAGCCCCTCGTCCCGGCAGAAGTCGCTGATGAGCGCTTGCGACCGGCGCAGATTCGGCCGGGGCATGGACGGAAACAGATGGTGCTCGATCTGGTAGTTCAGGCCGCCGAGCGCAAGGTCGGTAAACCAGCCTCCGCGGACATTGCGGGAGGTCAGCACCTGCCGGCGTAGGAAGTCGTGCTCGTCCTCTGGCTGCAGGATCGGCATGCCCTTGTGATTAGGGGCGAAGGAGGCTCCGAGGTAAAAGCCGAACAGACCCTGCTGGACCAGGATGAAGGTGATGGCCTTTGCCGGGCTCAGCACCGCGAAGACGACAGCGAGGTAGGCGGCAACGTGCAAGACCAGCAGGACCAGCTCGGCCGGGCGACGCCGGCCGCCGCGGCTGGCCAGGGCCTTGATGCTCGAAACGTGCAGGCTCGCGGCCTCTCCGAGCAGCATGGGAATGATGAGATACGCCTGAAAGCGGAAGATAATCCGGGACAGACCCCTGCTTGCGGCCGCCTGCCGGGGCGTCATCGCCAGGGCTTTCATCATGATGTCGGGATCGGCGCCCTCGGTGTTCGGATTGGCGTGATGGCGGTTGTGCTTGCTCACCCACCAGCCGTAGCTCAGTCCGATGCCAAGATTGCCAAGGAGAATGCCGAGAACATAGCTGACCCGGCGGGATCTGGTGATCTGGCGATGACCCGCGTCATGGCCGAGGAAGCCGAGCTGGGTGAACATGACTGCGAGATAGACGGCTACCAAGAGCTGCCACCAGGAGTCACCCACCAGCAGGAATGCAGCCCAGCCTGCTAGGAGCAGCCCCACAGTGATCGTGATCCGCCAGGCGTAGTGCCCGGGGCGCCTGTCCAGCAGGCCAGCCTGCCGCACTTGACGTGACAGCCGGGCATAGCCGGTCCCGCGCGGGGCCTGGTGAGCGCTCGCCGAGACGGGTGCGCTGAGATCGCCCGCCATCACACTGGTGCTGCGCCGCTAATCGCCGCCTCCACTGCTTCGTAGGTATGTACCTGCAGATCGACTCTGGTCGTACCCCGTCACCATAGGACTCAGCCAGGAACGTGAGGCGCTGATGGGTCACGAGCACGGCGAGGATCGCTGACCAGGCCATGCACGTGAGCTCCCCCGCTGACCCCCCGTTCGCTGGCCGCCGCCGACGGCTAAGGCCGTACCTTACGGTTCACGGTACGGGAGTGGAAGAAGACAACTAGCAAATGAACTCCGGAAGCTGAGATGAACGTTGGCTAAAGGCGGGTCTCCCTGGCGCGCGGCCGCGTGGCCGGCGCAACTGCCGCGGGGTGGCTGGCCAGGTGCTAGCCCGATGATGGCTGGCTGAAGCCAAGCAGGAGCAGGTCGATCGCGTAGCACAGCATCGCGAGCGCGGTGGACAGCGCCATGGCCAGCGACGCATTGGCCGGCCCGCCGTCGGCGACGAACCTGGCGCCGTTGAGTGCCGCGGAGACGATGGCCGCCAGGCCGATCACGGACAGCACGATGCTGGCGGTGTGCCTGCTGACGACGGACCTGACCACGAGGGCGGCCGCGGCAAGCACGATCAGGAGGCCGAGTCCGGCATGCGCGGCAAGCGATGCCGGCCCGCTCGTAAGCGCTCGGCCGATTGCGCCGAATATCCCGCTGTTCTTGTCCTGGGCTGGGACCGTCGCATAGAGGTTAACCACGATGCCGATCGCGAACTGCACGATGAGCATCGCCAGGACGCCGAACGTGGTGCCGCGCAGGGCCGCCAGCTGCCTCGCCGGCATCCCAGCGGCGCGACGCCTCCCGGCGGTGCCGCTCAGCGCCATTGCCGCCGCCTCCCTCCGCGGATCCAGGTCCTGACCACCAGGATCGGAACGATCAGCCACAGGAAGCCGAGCGGTTCCAACGGCACGGCGTGCTGCCAGCCACCACCGAGCAGGCCCCCGAGCACCGCAGCGACCACGACGAGCGGCAGCAGCGCCGCAGCCGCAGGCCACCCCCGTGGCACCCCGGGCTCCGCCGGGTGCCACGGCCCGGCACCGGGAGCCCAGCCCTGCTCGGGCTCGCTGATCTGTCCGCCGGGCCGGCCGGCCGAAGCCGGCGGCAGGTCAGCCAGGAGCGAATCCAGGTCGCGGTGGGTCTTGGCAGTGATTGCGGCGCCCACCCGCTCGTCAAACTCTGCTCGGTTGAGCCGGCCATCCTCGAAGTGCTGGCCGAGTTCAGTGGCTACGGCGTCTCGCTCTGCGTCGGATGCGCGCAGATCGGGGTCCCTCTCGTCCGGTCGTGCCATGGAAGTCACCCACCTTTCGATCGGTGCCGGCTTGTTGGGTGATTGCTCTTGCCAGCGATATGATCTCAGATAGAAAACTATCTTCTTCGGCGATAGTATTCCTGCATGAGTGACGACGCAACCGCCGACCCGGCGGTACCCGACCGCACCGGGTTCGCGCTGCTACTCGTGCAACTCGGCATGGAAGCGGCCAGGCAGTTCGCCGAGCGCCTCGCCCCGATCGGCGTGGAGCCGCGGCACGTTGGCATGCTTTCCAGGCTGGCCGCCAACGAGGGCAAGGCCCAGCAGGTCATCGGCGAGCTGATCGGGCTCAACCCGACGCAAATGGTGTTCCTGGTCGACGAGCTGGAAGGCCGCGGCTTCGTCGAGCGCCGCCGCAATCCGGCTGACCGGCGATCCTATGCGCTCTACCTCACCCCAGCGGGGCGGGACATGCTGGCCAAGGTGCAGGAGGTAGGCCGGATCCACCAGGCAGACCTCGGCGCGTCGCTGACCGCGAGCGAGCAGGAGCAGCTCACCGAGCTGCTTCGCCGCATAGCCAGCGACCAGGGCATCGTCGGAGCCAGCCTGCCAGGGATCCCGCCGCGACGCCGCTAGGCTCGTCCGGTCAGTGGGCCGCGCAGAGCGGCTGGTAGCGAGCCATGTCGGTGGAGTAGGACCGGCCGGTGTAAGGGTCGCGCTGCTCGTTCGCGTCGAGTCCGTCGTAGCTCCGGTGGGTGGCCGGCTCGCCGCACACGGCGCATGCCGTGATCAGAGCGGTATTGCCCGCGGTCCCCTCGACCTCGTTCCGCCGGACTCGAATCACGATCATGAGCACGAATGCCGCGACGTGTATCACGGTGACGAGGACGATCAGGGTGGTCAGGCTGCTACTCACGTTGCTCCCCTCCGCCTGTACAAGCAGTGCCCGCCACGATTTCGTCCAGCTTCACGCTGCGACGTACATCACAAGCCGCTGCTCCGCGCCAGGGGGCCGCGTGGTAGTAACGCTGCACGAGGGCATCGCAGCGCGTGATCGGCAGCCAGGCCGGGCATCACAGCTGGGATACCGGAGCAGGGCAACCCCGGAGCGTGCCGATGGTCGCAGAATACGCAGTGAGCTCCGAGGTGGGCAGGCTGCGCAAGGTGATCGTGCACCGCCCGGAGCTCAGCCTCATGCGCCTGACGCCGGGGAACATGGACGAGCTGCTGTACGACGACGTGCTGTGGGTCAGTCAGGCACAGCGAGAGCACGACGCGTTCGTCGCGCTGATGCGTGAGCGCGGGATCGAGGTGTTCTACCACCAGGACCTTCTCGCGGAGGCGCTCGCCGGCAGCCCCAAGGCCCGTGAGCACGCAGTCGAGCGGACCGTGAACCACCTCTCGGTAGGGCCGGCCCTCGTCGATGCCGTCCGGGCTGAGCTGGCGTCCTGGGACGGGGCAAGACTGGCGACGTACCTGATCGGCGGCCTGAAGCGCAGCGAGTTCCTGGAGGGCTACGAGCCAGGCCGATTCGAGTCCCGTTCCCTTGTCGCGGCCGAGGCCGACCCGGAGGCCTACATCCTCCCGCCCTTGCCGAACACCCTCTACCAGCGTGATCCGTCTGCATGGCTCTATGGCGGCGTCTGCCTGAACCCGCTCTTCTTCCATGCTCGGCGGCTGGAAACTCTCAACCAGAGCCTCGTCTACCACTTCCACCCGATGTTCGCCGACGCGAGCTTTGAGTACTGGTACCCGCCGCTGGGCGACGACGGCAGCTTCAATGAGGAGGACTTCGGCCGGGCGTCGCTCGAGGGCGGTGACATGATGCCGATCGGGCGGCGGGCCGTCGTGATCGGCATCAGCGAGCGGACTACCGGCAGGATGATCGAGCACGTCGCGCTGGCGCTGTTCGCGGCTGCCGCGGCGGACCGGGTCATCGCCGTGACTATCCCGCCCAGCCGGACGTACATGCACCTCGACACCGTGTTTACCTTTGTCGACGCCGACAAGGCCACCGGCTACCTGCCGGTCGTGCAGACCGCGCAGGCCATGTCGCTGCGGCCCGGCGACAAGCGCGGAACCCTGGATGTCGCCAGGGAACCGAGCTTCATCAGAGCGGTCGAGGACGCCCTCGGGATCAGCAAGCTGGATCTCATCCCAACCGGCGGAGATGACTACCAGCAGGCTCGGGAGCAGTGGGACAGCGGGAGCAACTTCCTGGCCCTGGAACCCGGCGTGGTCGTCGGCTACCACAAGAACGAGTTCACCAACCGGAAGCTCCGGGATCACGGTGTCGAGGTCATCGAGATCGAGGGGTTCGAGCTCGGCAAGGGCCGCGGCGGCGCGCACTGCATGACCTGCCCCATCCTGCGCGACGGGACGTAGCCCGCCGTTCTGGATCATGGTTGCGCTGGCAGCGCACGACTTCTCCGGCCTCAGGTCAGGGAGTCCTACCCGTCCACCGGTACCGTCGCACGGGACGTTCGCGGCTAACCTGTGACATGCCCAGCCGGACGGTCGGCATCGGGCGCACGCTCAAGCAGGAGGTCGTGTGCAGTACCGGATGTCCAGGCTGGTAGCGGGCCCGTTTCTGCGGCTGCTGGCGCGGGCAACGGTGATCGGGGCCGAGCACGTCCCCGACATCGGGCCGGCGATCATGGCCTCTAACCACCTGTCCGTCATCGACTCGATCTACCTGCCGCTGATGCTGCCGCGGCCCGTTACCTTCGCGGCCAAGTCGGAGTACTTCACTGGCACGAGGCTGCGCGACCGGGTGGTCAGCGCTTACCTGCGCTCCACCAACCAGCTGTCGACGGACCGCAACGGCGGGCGGGCCGCCCAGGAGATGCTGGAGGCTGCGGTGACGCACCTTCGCTCTGGTGAGCTGTTCGGCATCTATCCGGAAGGAACGAGGTCGCCCGACGGGCGGTTGTATCGCGGCCGCACGGGTGTGGGGTACCTGGCCTTGAACTCGGGGGCTCCCGTTATCCCGGTAGCGATGATCGGGACAGACAAGATCCTCCCGCCCGGGCACAAGGTGCCCCGGCCAGGGCGGATCGAGATCCGGATCGGGAAACCCATCGAGTTTGCCGAGTTCGCGGGTCAGACCGCCGGCGCCCGGCAGCGGCGGACCGTTACCGACACCGTGGTCCGCGCCATCCAGGAGCTGTCCGGTCAGGAGTACGTGCCGATCTACGCCAGCGTCCGCAAGGAAGAGCTGGCTGCGACCGCAGCTGCGAATGGCCACGCCCCGGCCCAGACGAGCTGACTGGCGGTAGCCTCCTGCGCTACCGGGAGGGCTCAGACCGGGCCTGGTCCCAGCTGAAACCTGGCCGCGCGGCGCCGTCGGTGCCGTCAGCCGGGCCATCGTCAGTCGGGGGCTCCGCCCTCTCCCACAGCGAGCCGCTCGGCGACAGCGGAGTGCGCGCCGCGGTTCGCGGCTGCCGGATCGGCAGGCCGGACCGGTGCTGGCCCGACGCAGACGTGTCGGCGAGTCCCCCGGCCCTGTCGACCTGATACGCAGGATCCGCCCAGCGCGGCGGTGCGTCCGCAGGCAGACTCCCGGACTGCTCCGGAGCCACATGCCTCGGCAAGCTGGACCGGTTGGGCTGCTCGCTCCACGTTGACCGGCCATTGCGCGCCACCGGGCCGCTGTCGGCCGGGGGCCGGCTTGCAGGCGGGTATCCGGACGTCACGACTTCGCCCGCGACTGTCTGCGGGGTGATCTCGTCAGTCCAGGGCGGCGGCTGGCCTTCCGGCTGCGGTGCGGGCTCCCAAGGCGGAGCCCCGGACACCTCGCTGCGAGTGGTGACCGGCCGCGAGGCCGGTCCGGATCCGGTCGGCCGCGCCGCCTCGCTCGCAGGCGCTGGCGGAGCTGCGAACATGTCGCCCTCACCCCGCCAGAGGTCGCCCGTCGATACCGCCCTCGCGGACTGTCCGGTCGCCTCGGCCCGGCCGCCGAGCCGATCCTGCGTCACGATGGGGATGTCGAAAAGCTCACGCATCTGGTCGGCGTCCGTGAGCGGAGCGTGCGGGTAGCGGGACTGGCTGTGTCCGCCGGTCCACTGGGCGGCCATCGTGGCAGGCAGTCTGGCGGGACGGCGGCGTCGGCCGGTGAGCGCATAGCCGATCACGACGAGCATCAGGAGCACGAGCACAGCGGCAGAGATCTCGCCGGCCCGGAGTATCTGCGAGGTCAGGCTCTGAGCGCCGGTGCCCGCCGCGGCGGGGCTAGGCGTCAACCGCGGCTGGGCGCCCGCTCCGGCCTGCGCAGTGGCCGGCGTGCCGAGGGCGGCGGCTGCCGAGAACGCCCTTGCCGCATTCAGCGCGCCGTAGCCAGAGCCGTCGGTCAGGCCGACGGGACGTCGGAAACTCGTTGTCGTGATCAGTGCCTTGCGTATGTCCGCGACTGACAGCGCCGGATATCGCGACCTGATCAGGGCGACGACGCCGGCCACCACGGCACTGGCAGCGGCCGTGCTGTTCATCGGCAGGTAACCGCCGGAGTTGGTCGCGGCCATCACGCCGGCGCCAGCGGCGGTGAGCGTCACGTAGCTGCGGCGGCTCGTCCACGGCGCCTTGTCGAATGCCGAGTTGAAGGCACCGACCGCGATGACCCCTGGATAGGCGGCAGGGTAGTTGACCGCGTCCGTCGTCTCAGCGTCGTCCCCGGCTGGCGCTACCAGGACGACATTGCGGGCGAGGGCGAAATTGACGGCCGCCAGTTCAGCAGCGCTGCCGCCGGCCGCTGCCGGAGCTCCGCCGCCAGCGCTGTCCGGCTGCCCCGGATCGACCGGCAGATCGATGACGCCTGCGCCGTGGCTGACCGCGTACTTGATGCCCGCGGCAATGGCAGCCGGAATAGCGGCCGCAACCGCCGGCTGACTGAGCTCAGAGTCATCAGCCGGAAGTGTCACGGGTACGGAGAGGATCCGAGCCTCCGGGGCAACGCCGATGACGCCGGAGGCGCCCCCCGGGCCATGGCCACGGCCGGCGATAAGGCTCGCGACGGCTGTGCCTTGCTCGCCGAAGAACTGTCCGGCGACAGGTGCCGCTGGGATGGCTGTCGCAGGCGCGGCAGTGACTGCGCCGGCTAGGTCCGGCTGACTGCCAACGACGCCGTCGCTGAGTACGGCAACCGTCACGCCGGCGCCCTGGGAAGCCGGCCACACGCTAGTCACTCCCAGGGAACCTAGCCACCACTCGGCGTTGCGTACCTGATCCGCTGATGCAGGAACGACCGATAGGCCGATCGTGATGGCCGCCGTGCCAGCGGCCACGAGGATGATGAGGGGGCGGGGGAACCTCAACAGCGCCGTCCTTTGCCTCCCAGGGTAAGTACCGCACATTCTGCCATGTTCAAGCTATTTGCGTGCCAGACCTGGCGAAACGGCATGCCCGAGGCTCCATGACCTGGTCGTTCTCAGGTGGGGGCCCGCTGACAGGATGAAGGCCATGCCGCAGTCGAGCATCGCAGGGCCGCTCACGACTATCCCCGCCAACGAGGCATCCTGGGACGACATCACCGCGATCTTCGGGACCGGTGACTACCCAGGCCGGTGTCAGTGCCAGCGCTACAAGGCAGCTGGTCGGATCGGCCGGGCCACCACGCCGGAGCAGCGCTCGGCGATGCTGCGGGAGCAGACGGCCTGCGGCCTGCCTGGCGCACGGGCCACGAGCGGCCTGGTCGGCTATCTCGGGGACGACCCGGCGGGCTGGGTGGCAGTCGAGCCGCGCACGGCCTACCCGAAACTCGCGACCTCCCGTGTCGTATGGCGAGGTCGCCACGAGGACAAGGACGACGACGGCGTCTGGGCGGTTACCTGCTTCGTGGTGCGGAAGGGTTACCGGCGCCGCGGCCTCACCTACCCGCTCGCCAGGGGAGCCGTTGACTTCGCTCGCGATCGTGGCGCCTGCGCGCTCGAGGGTTACCCCATTGTCGCTCCGCCGGGAACGGAGATCCCCTGGGGCGACGCGCACGTGGGGACCCGGCAGATCTTCGAGGAGGCCGGATTCACGCAAGTCAGTCACCCGACCCCGCGGTGCGTCGTCATGAGACTCGACTTCGACCGCTCAGCCCGGAGCTAGCTGCCGCGGGCAGCGGGTGCTGCCAGACATCCGTCAGGGCCCGTGCGCCTGAGAGATCCGGACGTGCGCGCCCGGCGGGAGGCCCAGTTGCTCGGCGGCGTCGCCGGCGTTGATGGCGAGCGAGATGAGGCCTGCGCTGTCGGTGAACGCCACGATCTCGCCCGGCGCCCCGGCGGCGAACGTGTCCAGATAGGGCACGGTGAACTGACGCCGCCCGCAGCGGACGACCAGGGGCGAGCCGATGCCGATGCCGAGACGGCCGGCGTCGGCCGCCGGAATCGAGAGCTGGACGTTTCCGAACCGGTCGACTGACATGACCTCGCCTTCGGCGGCACCGTCCTGCAGCCTGCTCGTCGGTGCCGGCAGGGCCACGAGGTCGGCGACGCGAATCTCCTCGCCCGCGCGCTCGAGCTCCAGGCCGGTGGCGA
>Ga0123356_10003301_pt1 | contig 16947 bp, 9 predicted proteins | sample TergutEmb28metaG_2_FD_92546 | JGI IMG/M metagenome (GOLD analysis project Ga0123356, IMG submission 92546) | Embiratermes neotenicus P3 segment gut microbial communities from Petit-Saut dam, French Guiana - Emb289 P3 | ecosystem: Host-associated > Arthropoda: Insects > Digestive system > Gut ...
GCCGGCAAACCTCGCCGACTCAGGCGATGATCTCGTACTTCTCGCGAGGCTCAGGGTGGATGAGGCGATTGACGCCAACACTCACAAAGGCGAGCTGCGAGGCCGAGCGAAAGCTCGCCATCGCTGCCGTTGACAGCAAGGGCCAAGAATGCCGCTGTCAGGCGAGGAAGCTCGCCGTGCAGTTCCGGCTGTTGCTTCTGACAGTTTTCCTCACGTTTTCCCGCGTTCAGCCTGTAGGCAGCCTCTCCGACCGATTCATCATCATTCTGAGGAGGAGATTGCCTATGCGCCGTAACGCCATCGCCCTCTCAGCAATTCTTTTCTGGCTTCTTGGAATCTGTTCCGCACAGTTGAACCCGCCAATCGCACTGCGTTCCTTGGCCACGTCCCGAAGGAACGCAGGCGTACGCGCGCTGACTCGCGCGGTCTGTCTGGCACTCGATTCGAGGCTCTGAAAACGATGGGACTCTCAATTGCTGAGTTCACAAAGGCACTATTCGGCTTGATTCTCGCCGGAACTTTAATGAGCCCGTCAAGCTTCGGGCAGGCAGCCAAGAAATCCTACAAGATCCAGGTTCCCGCGAACAAACAGTGGGTGGACACCAATATTGACCTGCGCGGCGGAGCGAAGTTGAAGTTCACTGCGACAGGAGAGGTAACGTATCCGGCAGGCGATAAATCGTCGTACGAATCGAAAACACACACCGTCGGAACCTTCGGGCCGGATGGATTGCCGCGGGGATTTGCCGATCTGCTGCACGCATACGCGGTGGGCAACGCTGGCCACGGCGCTTTGATCGGCAGGATTGGCTCGACCGACTATGCGCAAGCGTTTGCCGTCGGCGCCGGCAAAGAATTCGATGTCCCGGTCGCGGGGAGGCTTTTTCTGGGGCTGAACGAGAGTGAAAAAGACGCAGCGACTGCCACGGGAAGCTTCGAAGTGACCGTAGAGGTGCTCGAAGAAGGGACGGCGGATGCCAGCGCGACGGGAGGGCCGGCCGAGACGCGGATTGCAGGAATTACGCCGGATCTCCTCGCCAAAATTCCCCGCCGCGTCTCCGATCCTCAGCAGAATCCGGGTGACATGGTGAATGTTCTCATTGTTGGCACACAGGATCAGGTGTTGCAGGCATTCACTGCCGCAGGTTGGGTACAGGTGGATAAAGACGTCCGCGGGGCGGCCATCAACGCGATCATGGATTCGCTCGCGAAGAAAGACTACCTGACGATGCCCATGAGCGTCTTGTACCTGTTCGACCGCCCGCAGGATTACGGCTTTGCCCATGCCGAACCCATTCGTGTTGCCATGTCGCGAAATCATCTGCGAGTCTGGAAATCTCCCTATGAGGTGGCGGGACGTCCCCTGTGGTGTGTCGCCGCGACGCATGATGTTGGATTCGAACGAGACCAACGCAACAAGGGCGTAACCCACAAGATCGATCCGGCAATCGATGAAGAACGGGAGTACGTGAACGGCACACTTTCAGGGACTGGACTGGTTGTGCGAAGAGACCACGTTAGTCCGGCAAACCCTCTCACTGTGGCAAAAACAGCGACAGGCGGCGAGTTTCATTCAGATGGAAGGATTCTGGTGCTGGTCCTGAAGAATGCGGCTGGCAAGTAGCTCAACTCAAGTGGAAGACCTCACGAATCAGTGGAGAAGCTCTAACTGACTAGTCAGCAATCCTATCGTTCGGTCATGCTGTCTGTGGACCCTTTGCAGAAACGTCCCAGGTATTGGCTCGCCGTCACAGTGCAAGCCGCTGACGTCAACATACCTGAATGCATTTCAAGCCGAGCAGAGCAGCCAGCTTCTTCAATTTGACGGAAATGTGCCCCAAGCCAATGGCACAGTGATGGGCGGGGCCATGCGCATTCCATTCGTTTTGGAAGTTCCTTGCGCTGATGGGAAAACGGTAACGACTGTTCGTGTTGCCGATCTCGAGAGTGGGTCCCGGCACGGATTCCCCTTGGGCCACCAGGAAGCTGAGGTCGCCTCCGACACTTTGGACAACAGAGAGCAAAGTGACGGGACCGTGCTTAATTGACATCTCCACGGAGAGTCCGCTTCCAGCCTTACCGTGATACACGTTCAGCGGACGAACCTTGGTTCTTCCCTGTGCGATCGCGATGTGGCCCGGACCATCGTGTCCCATCAGCACAACGTCGTCGTTGTAGTCCACGGCATAGTACTCAGTGAAAGAACCTCCGACCCCGAAGGAGTCCAATATCTTCATAGCCTGAACGTTCTTGACCTCATACTCACCGGCGACCGGCACACCACGCGCAGTCAGCAGGCTTGTACCCAGGATGATCGAAGTGATCGCATCCTCGTTCTCGGCGCTGCCAACTCCTCTGTGGTAATAGGCCATGGAACCCAGCCGGTGACGATCGACCAGACGATCCAGCGCAACAGAAGTACGAGCGGCGCGCAAGAGCTCGTCCTGGGGGCAATCTGGTTGCACGTCGAAAGAAGTCTTGAACTCTGCCACTCTTCGGCTGGCTTCACGAGGGTTTACTTCCCGCCGCAAAGTGGCTAGTTCTTCAACTTCAATGATCTCGAGATGTCCGCCGAAGTAGGCGCACTGCTGCGTGAGATCGGAATAAATGTCGAGCATGCCGCCATAGTAGTGCCCCATGAGTCCGAGGCGGTTGTGTTCCATCACCCGGGCCACGCGGGCGGCGTCGATCCATTCGTTCACTTCGCCCCACGCAACCGGGTCATCTTCCAGCATGCCGGTGACCTGAAAAAAAGGAATCCGGCAGCGGTTGAAGACATTGGCGATTTCGGGGACCGGACAGGCCTGACAATATGCCAGCCACTCTGCCGTCATCCTGGTACGGTCCCCAAGACGATTGAACGAGTCGTAATCAATGGCCGGGGAGGGCGCGAGATTCAAAATGACAACCGGCACCTTTGCCCGGCGAACGGCTGGCAGCACGGTCGAGGACAAAGCGTAGGTTGCGACATGCAAGAAGATGAGATCAACATCGGCCTTTCGGAGTTCATGTCCTGCAGCAACCGACTTTTCTGGAGTGTCAATGAGACCGACGTTAGTGACTTGTACTTGGGAGGCCTCCAGCTTTCGAGCGACCCGCTCCGTGGACTCAGCCAGCCTTTCTCGCAGCCCGGCAAATTGCTGCCAGTAGGTGTTGAGACCGATGCTGAACAGCCCGACGTTTAATTGCACTTCTGACGATTTCATCGGCAGATCTTCGAAACCTCAACTCCGGAATTTTCAGGCAAGCATAATCGCTGCTGATTCCGGTCACAAGCCTTCGAAAAGCGCCTGCCCACTTTTTGCAGTGCGAAACCAAGAGACTCTGAGCGTTTCGTTACGGTGAAGGTCGGTTACACGGAACCATCAGTGCGCGGCGCAGAATCGTCGGCCGGGCGGTCATTCCTCATCCTGCAATGGGCGCCTCCCGAACTCTCTGGAGTTGACGGTTCGATCCGTCTCCCCTAGCATTCGGTCCCACCGAAGGAATCAGGTCAACAGGAACGCGACCAACCTGCAGGGAGGATGCGATGACTTTCAACTTGCGGAGAAAAACGTCAGCTGCTCTGGCACTCACCGCGGTCTGCGCCGGGATTGCGCGCGGCCAGGACCAGGCGGTGACCGTCTCGGTCCATTGGGACAAAATCATACGTATATCCAAGACGACACCGACCTTGCAAGTCGTGGTCAATCCGCCCCTTCAGCGCGGTACGAGTGTGCACAACAACGCCTTCAAGGCACTACACGATCTGGGGGCAGACTATGTGCGTTATGTGCCGTGGCTGCCCTATCCAAAGCTGGGGGTTGCGGAAATGGAACCTCCGAAAGATGGAAAGACCTCCTGGGACTTCACGCTGATCGATCCGATGACCATCGACTTTCTGGAAGCCACCAGGGGACACTCCACAATCCTGAACTTCAGCACCATCCCGCAATGGATGTACAAAACTGACAAACCAGTCGAGTACCCTGCTGATCCGGCCCAGGTAACATGGACGTATGAGCAGGGCACGGAGCTGCGCGATCCCGCCATGAACGAAGTGGCCGACTACTACGCTCGCCTGCTTGCCTGGTACACCAAGGGCGGCTTCACCGACGAGTTCGGCAAGCGGCATGAATCGGGCTACCACTATTCCATCCCTTACTGGGAGGTACTGAACGAAATCGATTTTGAGCATCACTTCGATGCCGCGACTTATACTCGTCTCTATGACGAAGTCGTCCTCGCGATGAGGGAAGTGCAGCCTGACCTGAAGTTCGTCGGCTTGGCCCTGGCCATTCCTACCGAACCACACTACTTCGAATATTTCCTCGACCACAGGAATCACAAGCCGGGCGTTCCGCTGGACTTCATCTCGTATCACTTTTATGCCACGCCGACTCCGGATCAGACTCCGAAAGTCGAGCAGTTCACGTACTTCGATCAGGCCGACGGATTTCTGAAGACCGTGCGTTATGTAGAGTCGATTCGCAAGCGCCTTTCCCCGGGAACCAAGACGACGATTGACGAACTTGGTGTCATTTCCGCCGACGATGAGGTTCAGGGCGAACCAGGGCACCTAGCCAAGCCGATTGAGAATTCTTATTGGAATCTCGCCGGTGCGTTATATGCATACCTCTTCGGCGAACTGGCTAAAATTGGCATTGACGTAGCGGGCGAGTCGCAGCTCGTTGGGTTTCCCACTCAGTTCCCCAGCGTTTCCATGGTCGATTGGAACGATGGGAAACCGAATGCTCGCTTTTGGGTGCTGAAGCTATTGCATGACAACTTCGCTGCAGGCGACAAGCTAGTCGAGATCGAGTCTAACCAGCCTTACGTATATTCGCTAGCCTTCGTGACTCAGGATGGCAAGAAGCGAGTTCTCCTGGTAAACAAGCGAGATCGCACGTTCGACGTTACGGTCACCGGCACAACTGGCGGACGGATTGATTATGTAGATCAAACCACCAGCTTCCGGCCCCCAGCCATGATGAAATTGAGCGGCGATACATTGAAGTTGAGCGGATACTCGGTGTCGGTCTTGACCCTTCCGTAGAGTCGACGGCGGCCCACTACTGCTGTGGGTTAGCCTCGACTTCCCGCCTTGCCACCTCGCGCGGCGAGAAGACCGGTCGGGCTTGTTCAGAGTGATTCCGGCTGCAGAGCGACCCGGCCTGGCTGCATCCTGGCAAAGTCTGAACAGACTAGCAGACGCTTCCCAAATCCGCACGTACCTTCGCGAGGATGCCAAGGCAGTCGGCCTTCGGATGCGGCAGGCAGGATTTGGCACCTCCGATCGACGTAGTCGTCAGGGCTTTAGCTTTCCCTTGCACACGTCATCGGGCTGGCCCTTTGGCGGAAGCCACGACGACAGCCTCCTGTATCGAAGGAGAGCTGACTTTCATTTGAATCTGGCCTTCTTTGCCGTTCGACTGCACGATCGCCAGGCACATTCCGTTGAAAGCCTTCCGGCAGTTCGATCGGAAGTCCTCGTGACTTCGAGGATCTCCATTGTCCATTCCGATCAACTTTCCTACCCCGTCCAGTGAAAGGGTCACCGGATTGGTGGCCGTTGGCACGACACGGCCCTGATCATCGAGCACCTGAATGGTCAGGTGGACCAGGTCGCGGCCATCCGCCAGGATCGCTTCCCGATCCAGCGATGCCTCCAGCCTGGCCGGCTCTCCCGTTGTGGCAATCTCAGCGGAGGCTGCAGTCCGGCCGTTTATTGTCCCAACCATCTTTATTGTTCCCGGGTGGTAAGGAACATCCCAGGACAAGTGCAGATCCCCGGTTGTGCGCAGTGTGCGCGCGCGCTCGGGAAGGTTACCCCAGCGGAGTTCCATTCCGACGCGAGGAAACTCGTACCCTTTTACGCCCCACGACGTCCCGTTCACGAAGAGTTCGACCGTGTCGCAGTTCGTGAAGCAGGTGACCGGGATAATCTGGCCTTCCCTGCCCTTCCAATTCCAATGAGGAAACATGTGCAGCACAGGCGTGTTCGTCCACTGGCTCTGGTAGAAGTAAAAGCCGTCTTTCTTGAAACCGCAGGTATCGACTACACCGGATGAGGAACCCTTATTGGGCCAGAAGGCCTCGCCGAGATGATCGATGCCCGTCCACATGAAGTCGCCGGCGACGTAGTCGTAATCGCGGACAAACTTCCACAACTGCTCCACGTCCACATTTCTGCCGCGCAGGAACTGGAAAAACGGCGGCGCGCCGGGCGGCGGGCTGATCTCCGGATATTCGCCGCGCACGCCGCCCATGCTGGTACTTTCGGTGCCGATCATGCGGCGCTGGGGAAACGTCTCACGGTCAACGCTATAGTACTTTTCTCTTCGGTCGCGCCACCGATCCGCGTAGTTGTAGCCGACGACATCGAGAAGGGCCAGAAACTCGGGGCGCGCGCGATGATCCGGAGGGTCGGCGGCAATGTGGTCGCATCCGGCGGTAACCAATCGAGTCGGGTCCTCATCGTGGAAGACCTTGAGTATTTTTGCGAGCGTTTCCGCGCCCTCCGGGACATCTTGATCGCCAATCTCGTTGCCGGCGCTCCAGAGCACAACCGAAGGATGGTTGCGGTCGCGCCGCACAAGATTCTCGACGTCACGCTCGTACCATTCATCAAAGTACCTGGCGTAGCCGTTAGGGCCAATTTGACCCTTTCCAATCCTCCATTCATCAAAGGCCTCGTCCATGACCAGGAAGCCCATCCGGTCGCACAGCGATAAAAACTCCTCGGCGGGGGGATTGTGGCTGGTGCGGATGGCGTTGCAGCCCATTTCCTTCAAAATTTCCATGCGCCGCTCCCAAACTCTCTCCGGAACAGCGGCGCCCATGCATCCGCCATCATGGTGCAAGCAAACCCCATTGATCTTGATGCGCTCGCCGTTCAGCAAAAATCCCCGGTCGGCATCGAAGACGCCACTGCGAATGCCGAAGGGCGTGTCGTACTCGTCGAGCACCTCATTCTGCACTTTCACCGTGCTATGGACGTTGTACATGTAGGGACCCGCGACCGACCACAGATTCGGATTGGCCACACTCATGGGCTGAACGAATTCGTGCTCTGCCCCCGGGGACATGTCCTGGTTGGCTTCCGCTTTCGCGACGACCCTGCCGTTCTGGTCAAAAACGCTGGTAATGAGCGTGCAATGCACCAGAGCTCGATCTTCGTTGCGAACTTTGGTGCGGGCGCGAACCGCCGCCGCTTCCTTTTGTACTTCGGGCGTGCTGATGAACGTGCCCCAGTGAGAAATGTGGACCTTGCTGGTCACAAGGAGCCAGGTGTGCCGGTAGATTCCGGATCCGGAATACCAGCGGCAATTGGTTTGATGGGAGTTATCCACTCTTACTGCCAGCACATGCTCACTGCCGAATTTCACATAAGCCGTGAGATCGTAAAAGAAGGGCACGTAGCCGTAGGGACGTTTACCCAAATACTGGCCGTTGATCCACACTTCGCTCAACTGATAAACGCCGTCAAACCCGATCGTGACCTTTTTGCCCTCGTAAGAATCCGGCAGGCGAAAGTGTTTGCGATACCAGCCGATCCCTGTGGGCAAATATCCGCCAGTAGCGCCGGCAGGAGCCTTTTCATCAAAGGGTCCTTCGACGCTCCAATCGTGAGGCAGGTCCAGACTCCGCCAGTCCGAATCCACGAACGACACTGCTTCCGCACCGGGGGCGTCTCCGCGGAGGAATTTCCAGCCTGAGTCGAAGCTTGTCCGGACTCTGCATGCAATCCCATAGCCCGGCATGCGCGTGACTCGAGCACCGATGGGCGGAGGTACCGCCGCGATCGCCGCCGTCTTGGCGACGCCCTTTAGTAGTTCCCGCCGACTCAGCCAATCGTGCGTCATTGCCCATTGCCCTCGCTCGTCATCCAAGCAATCAGTGACCACCAAGCGCGTCCAGTGCGGGAAGTGGCGTCGAGTAGTTTGGATCGCTTATATTCGTTGTTCCCGACGAATCGGCGTTGTCGAAGATGGTCAAACCGTTCCACGCGTAGACCGCATCCGGAAGGTTGATCCCTCCGTTGAACCACCCCCCGCCGAGTCGAGGGATGTTGACACCCGCGGCGTCCCAGTACGCAATGCCCAAACCCAAGTTGTCAGGAAGGTTCTGTTCGGCAGTCTGAAGGTCGGTCAGGAATTGCGATTGCAGCGATTCGCTCGGCGGACTGTACCAAGGATCGTTCGCCTCAAATCCATTTTCGTAGTGCTCGCCGGTCTCGATGATGAAAATAGGCTTCCCAAGGCTGTTCGCAGCAGAGACAAGTACATCTTGCTCCACCGGTTGATTGTTCAGGTTGGATGCGGCCGCTTGTGCATCGGTCAGAGGTCCGTGGACAAACGGGTAGTAACTCTGACAAATGGCGTCATAGGGGATGTTGTTCTGATTGGCCAGGGTGAAAAACTGGGTCAGATTCCACGCCGGAGTGATATGGATGCAAGTCAGCGGCGGAGGAATGGCGGGGCCGATCGAGCTGTCGGCAGCGGCATCATGGACGGCTTGCATCGCCTGCATCTCGAGCGAGGCGAACCCATCGAATTCTGATCCGGTCGGGCTGCCGAGAGAACCAAGAAAACCGGTGTCGACTTCATTCCCGATCGCGACCAGATCGGGCATGGCGCCGGCCTGACGGTATGACATGATTTCAGCTTTGACGTAGTTGTAAACGTCGGTTTCGAGCGCAGTCAGGGTGTCGCTGGACCACGCCGGCGGTACACTGGCCGAACTGCCTCCATCAAACAGAAGAGTAAGCTCCACGCTCATCCCGAGATTCTTGGTTCGCATCGCGAGGTCGAGATCCTGGGCGTCGGTCTCGGCGAAGCAGGCATTGCCGGCGCATCCCGTCTGTGAGGGATCGGAGTAGGGCGGCGACGAACTCGGCCGAATCCGGATCAGGTTGACGCCGTGATTCTTTAGAATCTCGAGGACATCGGTCTGAACTCCGCTCGTGTCTTTCCACCAGGTCAGACCGGTCGCGATGCGGGCAGCCTCCTGCTTTTCCAGGAGCGCATTGTCCACGCCGCGGAAAAACGACGGGCGCAGGAGCCACTGCTGGTTCTGCGTGGCGCTGCCTGATTGTGCGGTTTGTACGAGGAACGCACCCGCAGAAGCCGAGGCACCACCAATCAGCAAGCCGGTGTTATGGTTGGAGATCGTAGAGTAGCCATTGGAGGTAGGGGTGAGATCCCACTGTTCGGAGGCAGCGCTGCCGCAGGCATTCTCGACCACATACGTCGTCCCCGAGATCATTGCGCCGTCAAAACACAGGCCGTCGTTGACGTTGCTGATCTGCCAGGTGCCCGCTGGCGTTTCGGTGAAAATCCACCGCTGCCCGGTGTTGGTGAAACTTTTCGGATCCTGGACAAGTTGCGCGCCGGACGCCGTCGAATGGTTGCCGAGATCGACCTCGAACCCACTCAACTGATTCAGCACGTAGTACGGCTGACCGCTGATGGGCGCAGTGTCGGTCGGCTGCGGCGGCTGCTGGCTGGGTCCGGCTACAATCAGGCTGGCGGAAGCGGTTCCGCCATTCCCGGCTTCGTTCGATGTAACCGCACTGGTTGTATTCTTTTGTGTGCCGGAGGCGGTTCCCGTGATGTTCACTCTGAACGAACACGAACTGTTTGCACCCAAAGTCGCGCCCGACAACGCTACGCTGGAGGACGCCGCCGCCGCGGTGATCGTTCCATTGCCGCAACTCCCGGTCAGTCCGTTTGGGGTGGCGACGACTTGTCCACCCGGCAGGGGGTCGGTAAAGCCGATTCCACTGAGAGACGCACTGACATTCGGATTGGAGAGCTTGAAGTTCAGAGTTGTCGTTCCATTCAGAACGACGCTCGTGCCCCCGAATGTCTTGCTGATCGTGGGCGGAAGAATCTGGGGCGGAGGAGTGGCGCCGGCGGAAGAGCCGCCGCACGCCAAGCTTCCAGTCAGACCAGCAAGGCAGAGGAATATGGCGCACGATCCGTCGCAGCACACGCGACTCCCCATAAGGCCCAGTCTGCCGGTCGGATCCGTCACGGTTTGACTGGCACTCCCCCCTGGTCTGCGGCCGGGTCTTCCGACTTCACCTGCCGGTTCATCTGGTTGTAAAGCGCTGCCAACCGATCCTTCGCCTGCTTGATCTCCTGAAACAGATGCATTTCCTTCTGTGCCAGCTCGGTCATTTCGAGCCGCTTGTAGAGCTGTCCCAACCGGTAATGGGCCGACCCGTTGAGAGGATCCTCTTTCACCGCCATGCGCAGATACTTCATGGCTTCCTCCGGCTTATCCTCGGTCAGCAGTTTCGCCAGGCCCATTTGCGCCCGAACTTCGTTGGGATCCAACTCGAAAGCGTGCCGGTAATGCGCCAGAGCTCTCCCGGGATCCGACTCGAGCAACGCGATATCGCCTAACTCGCATTCTGTCTTTGCCGATTCGCCATCGATCGCAACCGCAGCCTCGAGTTCTTTTTGCGCCAGCGCCTCCGCAGCGGCATCGGCTGGAGACGATTGGAGAAGGGCTTCTCCCAACTCAAAATGGACGCCGGGAACCCTGGGGTCGATCTCGAGAGCCTTTCTGTAGTGATCGATCGCTCCCTTGAGATCGCCCTCGTTGACCAGGCGCTCGGCGATCACTTGCTGCATGCGTGCGGAACCGGGTGCAAGCAAGGCCAGCTTGTTGAGAGTGTCATCCGCCAGCTCTGTATAAACACGCTCGGCCATAAACAAAACGTCTACGTTGTCGGGGTCGAGATTCACCAGTGTGCGCATGACCGCAGCGGTGCCACCCGCGTCTCCTTGTTCGTCATAGAGTCTGGCCAACTCCATCCCGGCCTCGAGACGTAACTGTTTGTCCTTTAGCTTCGCGAAACTCTTCTCCAGCAATGGGCGGGCGGCCGGATCCCCCAATCTTTTCGCGCAGATCCCAAGAAGCGCCTCCGGTTTTGTAAGAGCGGGCTGAATCTCGAGCGCCTTCCGAAACTGCCGGGACGCGGCCTGGCAATCCTGCTCGGAAAACGCAATCACCCCCAGGTTGGCGTGGGCCTCGGCATTACTGGGGTCAATCGCCAGCACCGCTTCCAACTCTCGTTTTGCGGTGTCCTGATCATTTGCCTTGAGATAGGACTCCGCCTTTTCAAGGTGATCTTCGACCGCAGCAGCACCGGTTTTGGCGGTTTGTGCTGTCACGGTGGCGAAGATGGCAAGCATCGCGGAGACCACGCCCAGAAACTTACCGGTCAGGGGTCTGATCGAGTTCCAACGAACCGCTGGAGCCCTCTCGAACTCAGGTTCGCGCAGGGTACAGCCTCGGGACATGTTCATAGAGCAACAATAGCGCGAAGTCGATGTTTCGGCGAAGCGCCAATAAATCGCTCGGGATGCGAGACTCCTCCTCTTGCCCATCCCGCAGCGAGGGGCCAGCGAACTTCCGAGTGGGATCAGAATTTAAAGTGAGCCCCCAGTTGAATGATGCGCATGTTCCCATTGCCTCCCGCAGGGCCGGTAATTTCGCCTGATGTCGTGTCGGCCAGAGAGCCTCCATTGGTCGCTCCGCAAGGCGCCGCAAAGCTGGCGCAGCCCAGGTAGCCGACATCTGCGTCGGGGTTGGCATAATTCACGTGATTGAACGCGTTATACATGTCGGCACGGATTTCGAACAACATGGCTTCGCGTATGCGAAATTCTTTCGCAATACTCACATCGACATCGGAGAAATGCGGGCCGATGAGAGTAGCCCGGCCGGTATCGCCAAACGTTCCGTAGGCAGGGTCTGCGAAAGCCGCCGGGCTGAACCATCCTCCAATTCCGAAGTGCTGCGACGAAGATCCAGCTGGGACTCTGAAATGCTGCGAAGCGTTGGGATCGCCAACCGTGTTCGGGAAAAGCGTGGACCCGGCTGCAATGGATGGAGCGAGCCCGGGCACCAATGGGGTGTTCCCCGTCGCGACCGAACTCTGAATGACAGGCGTGTACGGTACACCGGTATGCCACTGGAATATCGAGGAAACACGCCAACCACCCGCGATCTGATCGAGGGGTCCGTGGAGTGAAAATTGACGTCCGTGGCCGAACGGCAGTTCGTAGACAACCTGGCCGACGAGAGTTTGCGCCGCGTTGTAGTCCGACAATCCGTAATTCAGGGCTGGGTTGTATGCGTTCTGATAGATGTCGATTCCCGATCCGTGCCCGTTGCCAGTGCCGGTATCGAGCGACTTCGACCATGTGTAGTTAAACAGGAAGCTCACACCCCGGGACATCCTCTTCTGAAAACGCAGTTGCAGCGCGTTGTAATTGGAGTAGCCGTCGTAGATTTGAGCGGCGATACTGTTGAAAACCGGATTCGGGTTCCCGCAGTTATAGCCTGTGCAACCCAGCATGCTGGGCGGAGCCTGATTGATGTCAGTCGCGAAGTTGAGATTCCTGCCCCGTGTATAGACGTAGCTTGTATCCAACAGGAATCCACCCGTGAACTCATGCTGCACGCTGAAAAGAAGTTGCTGGACATAATCCGTGGGCATGCTGCGCGGGTAATACTCGACCGAGCTAAAGTTTGAAATGGTGGGAGACAGAGTCTGAAGCGTCGGAAACACCACGGTGCCGGCAGGGGGGCCTGCGGAAAGCAGCCATGGCGACTTTCCGCTCACGTATCCGCCGTTGCCGTTGTTGTGGGGATTGAATCCGAGACCCAGCGCGCCGTCGGTGTAGTTCTCGGCGTCGCGCGGCGCGTCGAAGATTCCGTAGCTTGCCCGGAAAACCCACCTGTCCCGGGGTGACCAGGCGACGCCGACGCGAGGCGCAAATTCTTTGTAGTTGGCGTTCTGGATGGTCGCCATGTTCGTGATCGACCCGCCAAACGCGGTGTCGCTCTGCCCGCCAAAAAGGATCGCTCCCTTGTAAGCCCCACCCTCGGCTGAGTTCGGCAAAACCGGGTCATAGTTGCCGAACAGGTTGTTCGTCACCCCCCAGCCCGACTGAATCTGCCACCGCAGTCCCAGATTAAGGGTCAGGTGAGACGAGACCTTGTAGTCGTCACTGCCGAACAGCGCCGAACTCCACATGTGAGCGCTGGTAGGATCGGCCTCATACACAAACCATCCATAGACATTGCCCGAAAGAAAGTCAGCGTAGGGAATTCCGGTCACGCTTCCGTTGAACTCGAAATTGCCCGACGTGATGTCGCCCCAGTTCGTGTAGTTCTGGTAATAGCGGTCATATTCGCCGCCAACTTTGATGGTGTGCTTGCCGTGAATGAGGGTCAGAATGTCGCCGACGTTGTAGATTCCCTCTCCCAGAGTGGCATCGATGTTGCCGTTTGCGCCGCAGCCGGCGCCCTCAGCGATACATCCGGTTCCCGCTCCCTGATCGATCGTAATCTTCGGAAATACGTTGGCGGGGGCGTTGGTGCCATAAGCAGGCTCCAGCCCTATCGTTGCCGGATCATTGTGATTCAAGGACGGAGGTTTGTACTTATCGAGTTCGCGGCTCGCACCGATGCGAAACTCGTTAATCATCTGCGAGCTTATTGTGTAGACATGGGTCAACTGGCCGGTAAGGTCATCGGTTTTTCCCTGTTCGAAGGCAGTGGCGTCGTTCGGGTAAAGAGGATCGGCCGGCACGTAGGAAGTAGTCGTCGGGAAATAGTTGAAACTGAACGAGAGCGTGTGTTTCTGCGAAATGTTGTAGTCGACCTTGCCCGTATACCATGTGTCTGTGTTCGGGCTGGTGCCATTAAAGACGTAGTTGTTGGTGGTAGGACAGGTCTGCGGGGTGGATGCGGAGACATTCGCGGGGCCGGGACAACCAGTCACCCATCCCGGCGCGTTGGCGCCCGGGAAATACCCTTGCAGCTTCAGCGCAACCGGATCACTGGGCGCTAACAACACGCCAGCCGAGTTGAACGCCGGTCCCGTAGATCCCGTCATCCCATAAAAATCGCCTGCCTGCATGGCCGCGGTGGGATAGGTGTAGAGCCCTGAAGTTGGAGTCGATGCCGGGTTGCGCTGATAGGCGAAGAAGAAGAACAGCTTGTTTCTGAGGATGGGCCCGCCAACGGTGCCACCGTACGTGTTCCAATGCTCCACCGATTTGGTTCCGGTCTGGTTATAGAAGCCTCGGGCATTGAACGCCGTGTTCTGGATGTACTCAAACAGGCTGCCGTGCCATTGGTTGGTTCCGCTTTTTGTGATCAGGTTGATCGAGGTAAGGCCGTTGCCAAACTGCGCCGGTGCGTTTCCAGAATTGACGCTGACTTCCGCGATGCTGTCGATGGGCGGATAGTAGTTGCTCCCGTTGAAATCCCTGGGAGCGGTCGCGGCCGATCCATCCATCAGGAAGTACACATTGTAAGATTGGGTTCCGTTGACTTCGATGCTCTGACCGGCGGCTTGTCCGGTTCCTCCTCCGTTGTTGACGCCGGGAATGAGCTGCGTCATCTCCGCACGCCAGTCCGTTCCAACGATCGGGGCAGCAATGATCGCCTCCGTATTCAAATTGAGGCGCTGATCCGAAGTCTCGGTTTCTATCTGCGCCGCGTCAGCCTTCACCACCACTTCTTCCGAGACCGAGCCCACCCGAAGAACGCCGTCGACCGCGATGGTGGCCACGTCAAGAGAGAGGCCCTCCCGTATGCTGCTTCCGAAACCGCTCTTGGAGAAGGTAATTTTGTACTGCCCGATGGGAACGGAGGGCACATCGTAAATACCGTTGCTATTGGTCGTGGTGACCGACGAGACTCCGGTCAGCTCGTTGGTGATGGTGACCGTCACGCCGGAGACGACGGCACCCGAAGTATCCGTGACCGTGCCCTTGATTTCTCCGGTGTTCGAATTCTGCGCCAGAGCAACACTCGCAGTCGAGGCGACGGCCAGCAGGACGCAAGTACGGCTAAATTCACGAAAGTGTCCGAATCTCATCGTGGAGCCTCCCCAGATTCATCTCGTAGAATCGGCGCCCAGATCTCGAAGGATCGATGGCGCAAACAGTCTCCAGCCAAAGAATTCTCCAAGCACACGACAGGCCAAGCCGAAGAAATCCTAAGCGCAAGCATGGTGACGCGAATCCGCCAAAAGTTGGAGTGAAACCGAAGTATTTATCTTGACAACGGAGTACGGTTTGTGGACTTCGACCTATAAATGCACCAAACCACGCTGCAGCGCGGTTACGACAGCCTCGGTGCGGTCACTCACGCCCAGGCGTACCAGGATGGCACTGACGTGGGATTTCACCGTGGCTTCGGTAATACCCAATCGAGAGGCGATGTCTTTGTTGGATTTCCCGCTGGCGAGATGAGTGAGCACTTCCTGTTCCCGGGCGCTGAGATCGGAGTCCGGCATGCGCGACGCCAAGGCCCGAGCCACCGGCGGCGGCAGGAAGCGTCCTCCCTTATATACCCGCTGCAGCGCCGCCACCAGAGTCTGGTATGGCATTCCTTTGATGACGTAGCCCTGTGCTCCAGCTTCGAGTGCGCGATGGATGTCCGCATCGCCCTCGTAGGTTGTAAGCACGACGAACCGCGCCCCGGGGTGATTCGCCCGGATCGCGCGAATCGCATCCACGCCGCTCATGCCCGGAAGCCGCAAGTCCATGAGAGTGACATCCGGTTTGTGTTTCGCAAATAAGCCAACCGCCTCCTCGCCCGCTCCCGTCTGGGCCACAACGGTCATGTCCGGACGTGCATTCACGATGGACGAAACGCCCACCAGCATCAGCGGATGATCATCCACAATCATTACCTTCATCTTGCTGGAGTTGTTGTTCGTCACGGTCCTACTCGATTCGCCAAGGCGGCCATCTTGCGAGGAATGTACAACGTCAGTTCCGTTCCCCGGCCGGATTCACTCTGCAACCCGAGCGTGCCGCCCATACGATTGGCGCGCTCGCGCATTCCGACTATACCGTAGTGTCCGTTCGAGGAAGCGGATACTGCCGCAGGATCGAAGCCGCAACCATCATCCTCCACCCGGACGCTGAAAGCGTGCTTTCCGAAGTCAATGCCCACTCGTACTCTGGTCGGCTGCCCGTGGCGAATCGCGTTGTGCAGTGCTTCTCGAACCACCATCAGCAGTTCATGCGCCGTGGATTGATCCAGGTCAAAGGGCTTCCCCGCAGTCCGATACTCCACTGGAACGCCGAATTCATGGCTGACCTGCTGCGTCATGCTCTCCAGGATCGGGCTAATGGTTGTAGCAGAACCGTCGGCGTGTCGCAAGTCCCAGACCGCTTCTCTGGCTTCATTGATCGTGGTGCGCAACTGAGTACGAGCGTATTCAAGAAGATCTTCTTTCGCACGAGTCTGGCTCTGGTCCAGGCTGGAATTTGCCTCGAGCAGGGCCGAAACGCCGGCACATCCCTGGATGAGAGTGTCATGCATTTCTCGGGCGAGGCGTCCCCGTTCGTCGAGCACGGCCTGAAAGCGTGCCTGCAGCTGACGCATGCGAAACTGATACCCTCCCCACACCAGAGTCCCGAGGATCAGCAGGCAGATTCCAAGAAACCAGGCCGTCCGGTAAAAATGGGGCCTCTGCACGATCTCTACCGAGGCTTCTGAAATCTGCTGCGGATTGTTCATCTCGAATGCAGCTACGCGGAAGTGATAATCCCCCGGCGGGAGGTTTGTGTAATAGGCGATCCGGCGCGACAAAGCATCCGTCCAACCTCGGTCAAAGCCTTCGAGCATGTAGCGGAACCGCAGTTGTTCCTGCGAACGAAGTTGTATGACGCTGTAGTGAATTTCAACCTTCGTATTGTCCGGCTCCAGGGAAACTTTCCGCAGTTCCGGCACTTCGATGCCGTCTGCCACAACCTCCTCGATTATTGTCGGCGCTCGAGGGAAACGATGATTCTGATTCGGAGAAATGCGCACCGGTCCCTTGTTGCTGGCAAACCAGATTTCGCCTTGCGAAGTGACCACTCCGCCCGGCTTCTCGGCACCGTACAGCTGCGTCGTTTCCAGCCCGTCGGAAATGCCGTA
>Ga0123356_10003302_pt1 | contig 16941 bp, 19 predicted proteins | sample TergutEmb28metaG_2_FD_92546 | JGI IMG/M metagenome (GOLD analysis project Ga0123356, IMG submission 92546) | Embiratermes neotenicus P3 segment gut microbial communities from Petit-Saut dam, French Guiana - Emb289 P3 | ecosystem: Host-associated > Arthropoda: Insects > Digestive system > Gut ...
CAAAGGGTAATGAAGAATGTTTTGTTGAACTTTGTACCGTTTTGAAAAAGAAACTTTATCGAACTGCTAAAGGTATTCTGGGAAATGAAACTCTGGCCCTTGATGCTGTCAGCGAGGCTGTTTATCGGGCATTTAAAGGGATTAAAAAACTTCGAGAGCCTAAGTATGCGGAAACCTGGTTTATCCGCATAGTATTAAATGTTTCACATGATTTTTACAGGAGGCAAAAAAATGAAATAATTATGGAAAAAATACCTGAAGGTGCATATTATGATGAAAATTACGAACTGGAATTTTCTCAGATGATTGAAAGTTTACAGCCAGAGTTACGGGAAATTTTAAGCCTTAAGTATTACTCTGATTTTACGCTTAATGAGATAGCAGGGATATTGGATGTGCCTGAAGGCACTGTTAAAAGCCGGTTGAACAGAGCTTTAAAATTACTACGATTGGAGATTTTAAATGAATAGCGAAATTTTTTTCCGTTATATTGAAAAAACCAGAGACTGCGATATCGAAAAACTTGATCTTGCATTATTAAAAGGGATACGCATGGCAAAAAATGACAGAATACATCCGAGAAAGTTTTTGATGCTTGCTGCTGCATCTGTTTTTACTTTTGCAATGTGTATCATTATTAACTTAGCGCCGGTTAAATCGGCTGTGGATGTTTACTATATTAATTGGCATTTTAAAATGTCTGATAGTTCGGAAATATTAAATGGTTATATTATAGATATAATCAATGACTTTAAAAAATATTTAGGAGGAGAATAATGCTTTTAATTTTTGGATTTTTATTTATGGTTTTTATTTATGCAGCTATAGGTGTGGCTGCAGGATTTCTTTGGGTTCTTCTTGATCTTTTTGCTTTGATACTTGTGATATTACCTTTGACTTTTTTCCTGTTTGTATCAAAAAGCGGAAAAATTATTGGAAAGTATATAACAGCAAGTTTTAAACAGGATTTTTCATACAGTAAAACAGAATTGGAAGGGCTGATATCAGCAATAGAGAATACAATTAAATTCGTTCTTGCATCCGGTATATTTGGTTTTATTACATTTGCAGTTGTTAGTTTTGGTTATATAGGAATGCCTGAACGTTTAGGTCCCAGTATTGCCATTAGTTTAACATCTTTGACATATTCCATTGCAATTAGTTTTTTTGTTTTTTTCCCGGTTCAAGCTTGGGCTAAAAATAAATTAATATAAAAATAACGGATATTTGTGGGTTTTTTAACGCTTCAGCTGTTATCAGGATGCGGATTATTGTTTTCCGGCTTCCACAGTGTGCAGAGGTTACGCCCTTGTTTTTTGGAAGTATAGAGCGCTTCGTCTGCGCGGCTGATAATTGCGGCTGTATCGACCGAGGAATGTTTATCAAAGGTATAAATGCCAATGCTGATTGTTATCTGCGGCAGGGGAACTTCCCATGGCACGTTCATTTCGGCGACAGTTGTTCTAAGACGTTCGGCAATATTCCATGCAGTAGTTTGATCGGTGTTGGGTAAAAGCACGGTAAACTCCTCACCGCCGAAACGGGAAGGAATATCTTCTTCACGTACACCCTGTTTAACAATAAGGGCAATTTTTTCCAGCACTTTGTCTCCTGCAAGATGTCCAAAAGTATCATTAATTCTTTTAAAATTGTCCACATCTATTACAATTAAAGAAGATCTATGGACGCTGCGCTTGGTGCGGTAAAGCTCTTCGTTAAGGCGTGTCATAAATAAACCGTGGTTATAAAGACCTGTTTTTACATCGCGCAGCGAATGTTCGTAGTGTAGAATGTTTTTGATTGCCTGCGATACAAAACACATAAGCTGCTGAAGAAAAAACAATTCATCGTGGTTGTATCCATCTTCAAAAATTTTTGCTCCCACAAGAATAATTCCGTACAACCCAAAAGGGCCAAGGATGGGAATAGCGATTTCTGTATTTATTTTTTGGTATGGCTTTACTGCTTCGTCGTTATTTAATTGAAAGGCTAAAAGTTCAAAATTGATGGGGTTGGGATATTTTTTAAAAAACTCTTCAAAAGGCGTGATGCTGTCTACACGAAGCTCAATATCAACCGGTTTATAATTCTTGTATGCTTTAATGGCAATATCTTCCCTGGTTTGAATCGGTTTCCATAAAAAAGCAATAAACGAAGGTAAAAAATCATCTGAAATTTGATAGATTGTAGCGTCCATTATTTCTTCAATAGTGGTTCGGTTAAAAATATCCAGTCCTCTTGCAAGAAGGCTTTTGAAATTTCGTATTTCATAATTAAGTGATATAATATGATCTATTACTCCAAAATCATGAAGAAGATCAAAGTTATCTTTAATTATTGACTGAGAAAGAAAACTATCTTCATCTTTTTGAGCTTCCGCCAGTATTTCTTCCATTAGACCTCTTTTTCTCTGTTTCTAAGTGATCGAGAAATATTCGCTTATGGGTTTGCGCCATTCATTATTACTGTCTTTTGCTTCCCATTCATAGATTTTCTTTATTGTAAAATTTCTTGTATCTGGCGGATTATTGTAGTGGACAACCCCAAAACGTCCGCCGCCAATGTAACAAACAGTGTCATTGGTTTCAAGATTTTCCATCTCTGTGATCCGTGCTAAGACACAGTCAAAATGGACAGGATGTCCTGAATCTTTGTCTGTAATAGCAGTAGTAATATCATTAATTTGCTTTCCGCACCAGGGACAGTCAGGAGTAGTGATGGGATTGGCAGGCTGCTGGGGCGCTGACCATTGCGACCGTTCAGGCTGAATTACCCGGTTTTTTTCATGTTTTTCTTCGAGAATGTTTTTCTTTGAATGTTTTTGAGATTCGTCTCTCCGCCCGGAGAAACGGCGATTCTTCCGGTTATTTCCGCTTTTCCCGCTCATGATATCCACCTTCGGTTGTAATTTCAATCAATTCATTACTCAATACAAAAGCCAGTCTTTGAATTGCAGCACGGAGGTAGTTCTCATCATTTATTCGCCGCTGTAACAGTTCCATCCGGCTGCTCGTTAGCGGCCGGGATCTGGAACTCAAAGCCTGTCCCCTTATCATACACGCTCCGTGAAGGCAGAGGCAAGATGGGAAATTGACTTATTTTTGACGAATATTACATCAAACCGAATGGACATATTACTATATTTTCGATTTATGGACAGGAAATACTTAGCGGTTTTAATGATTTTTACCTGTTTTTTTGTGTCAAGACCATACCTTAGGTCTTCCATTCCGAATGCAGACCAGGTTTTAACTTCTACAAAGACTATTGTTTCCCTGTCCAGGGCAATAATATCCACTTCGCCGTATTTTGATCGAAAATTTCTCGCTATTATTTCCATTCCTGCAGCTTCAAGGGTACTGGCAGCCAGTTCCTCCCCTTCTTTGCCGAGTGTTGAACTGGACATTTTATTTGGAAAATTCCGACGGATCTATGGCTTCTTTAATAAATAGACCTTTTTTAGTTAAAAGATCGATGGATTCTATATTTCTGGAATCGGGGATATTGCCATTTTCGTCCATTAATAGCTGGATTACCGGGCGTATTGGCGCATCAGGATGAATCTTAACGACTCTGGCAATTGAATCGTTATTTAGACGGACAATTGAGCCAATGGGATAAATACCCATAATTTTGGTAAATGCGATGATTACTGCAGGATCAAAGCGGCGCGCATTATCAGCAAGCAGGTTTTTTACAGCCTGATAACCAAGCATGGAATTCCGGTAGGATTTTTTGCTTACCATTGCTTCAAATGCATCAGCTACTGAAAGAATCCTTGCGCCTATATCGATGGCATTTCCTGTTAGTTTGTCAGGATAGCCTTTGCCATCCCATCGTTCATGATGCTGAAGAGCAATGAGATTAACCTCATGCGGACCAAACAGTTCTTTGGTGACTATTTTGGATGTGTGCATAGGATGGCTTTTTATCTGATCAAGTTCTGCTTCAGAAAGCCCGCCTTTTTTTTCGGTAATGCCCTTGGACAACCTAAGCATACCTACATCATGGAGCAAAGCCCCTGCAACAATTTTGAGAATTTTATGATTGGGCAGTTTGAGTTCTTGCGCAGTCAATGCGGAAAGAATTGCAGCATTGACGGAACTTTTTGCCAATTCGTTGGTTGTAATTTCTCCGCCAAGAATATAATCAATAAAGCTGTCCGGGTGATCCCTTAAATCCTGAAGTAATAGTGCGCATATACTATCAACCTGGCGCATCTCTACATCTGCTCCGGATTTTAAATTTGTAAATACGCTGTTTAATTTTTCTATGAGATTTTTATATGCGCGGTATGGACCTGAATTTTGCCGGACATCACTGATGGAAAATCTGATTGTTCCTTTTTTTGAAGGCGAAACAACAGGAATTTCTTCTGGTTTTGGCATTTCTTCGGCTTCAATTATGTCTCCTTCAATATTGATAAAATCAATACCCCAAGCCAATAAAAAATCAATGTCTTTCTGACGCAAGGGAACCATCGCAGGTATTAGCAAATTTTCGCCTTCTGTATACACGGGGGTGGAAAAAATCAAACCGGGTCTTAATTCAACAGTATTTATAAATTTCATCTCTGTAACCTCAAACAAAACCTTCCTTATAAATATCGGCTTATATCGAGGAGAATGTTACTGTATCTGCCGGATTATTCAGCGTCGGCAGCAACCGTAACGGGAACAGATGCGCCTTTGCCTTTCTTTTTGATGATAAGTTCCTTGATCTTGGCGCCCTTGCCGATTTTTTCCCGGATGTAGTAGAGTTTTGCGCGCCTGACCTTGCCTGGACGGACTACTTCAACCTTTACAATACGCGGTGAATGCAGCGGAAATACCCTTTCTACGCCTACACCGTAAGAAATTTTCCGTACGCTGAAGGTTTTTCCGACCTTGGAATTTTTCATAGCAATAACAAGACCTTCGTAGATCTGTATACGTTCGGTTTTTCCTTCTACTATTTTGAAATGTACTTTAACCGTATCCCCAACCTTAAACTGGTCAAGTTCTGATTTCATTTGAGCGGCTTCAATGGCCTGAATTTCGTTCATCTTCTTCTCCTTAATATTTACCTGACCACTTAACTTGACTACTCACTTTCGGTCAGGCGGTCAATAATGCCGTTAATTTCCTTGTTAAAAATCCCAAGATCTCTGCCACGCTGTATCAAATCCGGTCTTTGCTGCAGGGTTTTTTCTACCCTTTTTTCCAGCCGCCAAAGACGTATTTGTTCATGATGCCCCGATAACAGTACTTCAGGGACTTTTATTGTATCAAAAACTTCAGGTCGTGTAAACTGGGGATACTCCAAAAGGCCACCGGAAAAACTTTCTTCGTCAAGCGACTGTGCGTTGATTACACTGTCCACCAAGCGATAGGTAGTGTCAATTATTGCCAGTGCGGCTACTTCTCCGGAAGAAAGGACATAATCCCCAACCGAGATTTCATCGTCTACATAGCGGTCTATAATCCGTTGATCAATTCCTTCATACCGCCCGCAGATCAGGATCAGTTCCTTTTCGGCAGCCAATTCCTTCGCCATTTCCTGGTTAAAAGGCTTCCCCGAAGGTGAAAGATATACGACTCTAGGGGATAGGGGGTAGGGATTAGGGGATAAGGAATCGCTTTCTGAACTGATTTCTGACCCCTGACCCCTAACCCCTTTTTTTGCAAAATCAATCGCCAAAGCCAGCGGCTCCGCTAGCATTAGCATCCCGGGACCGCCGCCGTATGGCGCATCATCACAGGTTTTATGCTTATCTGCGGCAAAATCCCGGATATTTACCGGCTGATAGCTGATAATTCCGCGTTTTATCGCTTTTGCCATGATGGAATTGGCAAAAAAAGCATCAACTATTTCTGGAAATAGTGTTAAAACTGTGTATTTCATTCTAATATCCATAGATTATCTAACACTATTCTGCCGTTTTCGGGGGAAATTTCGTGGAAAAACTCTTTGCGAAAGGGAACCAGCCGCTTTTCGCCATTTGCGAGCTTTATTTCGACCAGATTTCCGCCGCCGCCTTCGATTATGTCTAAAATTTGACCTATGATCTCGCCGGTGACAGCATAAACCGGCAATCCTTTCAAATCTTCGATATAAAACTCACCTTCTTCCAAAGGGGTTGCCTGTTCGCGGTTTACGATCAATTGTGCCCCATTTAAGGTTTTTGCCGCTTCGGGGCTGTCGATTCCTTCAAACTTTAAATGTATACCTGGCGGAGCGGGATTGTTTTCTTCAATATTTAGAAGTTTTTCTTTTCCGTCCTTGTTTATGACTACCGATTGCAATTTTAACAAATGGTCTATTTCACCTGATAAGGGACGGACTTTTACAAAGCCTTTAACACCAAAGGGTGCCCCCACGAGACCAATGATAAACCTTTCAGTCATTTTTCTAGCCACTAGCCTCTAGTTACTAATCCAGGATTTCCAGTACTGTATGTTTTCCGGATCTGGCGCTGGCAGCCTGAAGTACTGTCCTTATAGCCTTGGCGATCCTGCCATGTTTGCCGATCACTTTGCCGATGTCACCGCTCGCTACGCGTAGTTCCAAAATGGTTGATTTTTCGCCTTCTACAATATTAACCTGAACCTGGGAAGGATCATCCACCAGGGATTTCGCCAGGTATTCAATCAAATCTTTTTCCATTGTATTACCTGCCGGTATGTTATTTTACTGTAATATTTTTCTTATTGAAAATTCTGCGAACCGTATCAGAAACGATTGCGCCTTTTGCCAGCCAAGCTTTTGCTTTTGTTTCGTCAAAAGAGACCTGTTTGTCTTCCGCTTCGATGGGGTGATAGTAGCCAAGTTCTTCGATGGTTTTCCCGTCTCTTGCTGCCATTTTGTCCATAACTACGATGCGGTAATAAGGCCGCTTTTTGGTTCCAAATCTCTTGAGCCGTATAGTAGCGCTCATAAAAAGTCCTCCTGTTCCTTTCCTGCTCCGGCAAAGGCACAGCCGTGACCGATGGCAGAAGCCTAATATGTTTGAATTTTTTAGCGGCTTAGGCTGACCGCCAGTGTAAATTGAGTGTAGCTATTTTGAGAAGTTTTGTCCATAGGATTTATTCTTATCAGAAACGGATTTCTTTATATCTTATTCAATCTTATAAAATAATTACAAAAAATGGAGTATTTTCATAAAAAAACATGAAAATAGAACAAGTTTTTTCTTGCCGCCTCACCTCCATTTTTTTATTTTAAATATTGTAATTTATTTTTTAAAATAGGGGGCTATTATGAAGTTAAGTATCAGAATTCCATTATTAATCGGGGCGGTTGTATTAATAACATCCGCAGGTATCGGTCTTGTCGCATTAAAAATAAGTTCTTCCGCTATGGAAGAAGCCATTCTTGACGCATTAAGGGTCGAAGATGAATCAAATGCCGGGCTTTTAAGCGCTACATTAAACGGACAGCTTGATGTACTCCGGGAAATTGCGAACCGCAGCGAGGTTAGAACCCTGGACTGGGAATCTATCCGCGAAATCTTGAAGCCTGATGTGGAACGTACCGGCAGTTTAGAGCTGGGTTTGGTGTATCCCGATGGTACAACCCATTATGTTCTTGACCAATCAACCACTAACCTTGGAGATCGTGAATACGTAAAACAAGCTTTTTCCGGAAAAAGCGCGGTTTCTGACGTGCTTATCAGCCGGGCTACAGGTAAGCCGGTGGTAATGTTTGCGGCGCCTGTATTTGAAAATAGCGAACAAGGTGCGCCTGTAATTGGCGTTTTAATAGCCCGAAAAGACGGCGGTTATGCGCTTTCCAATTTTGTAACAAATCTAAAAACCAGTATGGAAAGCGGTTATTATTTTTTGACAGCCAAAGATGGAACAATTATCGCTCATCCGGATGCAGAATTGGCAAGAAATCAGTTTAACCCGATAAAAGCAGCGGAAACTGATCCTTCCTGGATACCTCTGGGTCATCTGGTTGCAGCTGCTTTAACGGAAAGAAATGGAATATCAAGGTATACTCATGAAGGAATAAGTTTCTTAAGCCAGTATACGGAAGTTCCCGGTTTCTCCTGGCTTTTATTCGGCACAATTGAAAAGAGTGATATTGATAACCAATTAGTAAATATGCGCTACATTATTTTGGCAATAGGAATAATTTTTATATTTGCCGGTCTTGCTACCGCGTTTTTCATTGGAAGATCTATTGCAAAACCAGTCGTCAGTATGGCTGCAACTCTAGAAGATATTGGAAAAGGAGATCTTACCAAGCGTATCAATTTTACTTCTGATGATGAGATTGGCAATTTATCCAAAAACTTCAATAAAACGCTTGAGAATATCAAAAGACTTATTCTGAATATCAAAAATGAAGCGGCAGCCCTGTCTGATGTAGGCAGCACTCTTGCGAGTAACATGAATCAGACTGAAGTTGCAGTAAATGAAATTACTTCCAGTATTCATAGTATCAAGAGCCGAATTATTAGTCAGAGCGCCAGCGTTACTCAAACTCACACGAGCATGGAGAGTGTTGTTGAAAATATCAATAAACTCAACGGACATGTGGAAAATCAAAGCAGCAATATTACCCAGGCATCATCTGCAATAGAACAAATGGTAGCCAACACACAGTCAGTCACTGATACATTGATTAGAAACAGCGGAAATGTGATAACACTAAAAGAAGCTTCAGAAGAGGGACATGCCGGCTTGAATGATGTTGTATTGGATATTCAGGAAATATTGCGTGAGTCTGAAGGTTTAACAGCGATAAACTTTATAATGAAAAATATCGCAAGCCAGACCAATCTGCTTTCTATGAATGCTGCGATAGAGGCTGCCCATGCCGGAGATGCAGGCAAAGGTTTTGCTGTTGTTGCCGATGAAATCCGCAAACTGGCGGAAAATTCAAGCGAACAATCCAAAATCATTGGTACGGTCTTAAAGAAGATAAAAGGATCGATAGATAAGATTACTGTTTCTGTCGAAAACGTGCAAAAAAAATTCGAGGCAATTGACTCAAGCATAAAGATTGTGACACAACAGGAAGAAAGTATTCGCAATGCAATGGAAGAACAGGGAATTGGATCAAGGCAGGTTCTTGAAGGAGTAAGCTGCGTAAATGAGATAACCAGGCAGGTAAAGAACGGTTCCAATGAAATGTTCAATGGTGCAAGAGAAGTTATACAGGAAACCACAAATCTTGAAGAAGAGACCAGGGATATCTCAGTGGATATGAACAAAATGGTTGCCGGAGCAGAACAGATAAATCTGGCAGTGCACCATGTCAATAAGATTAGCGGCAGAAACCGCGAAGTGATTAGAGTTTTAATGGATGAAGTTGCGCAGTTTAAGGTAGCTTAAGCAAATGCTTTAGCATACGTTTTCGCTTAAGACATTTGGCAAAAAACATGCAATAATTTGTGCATGTATGAAATTACCATGTTATTGGATGGTATATGGTATCAGATCCGGCAAATTGCTCCCTATTGGGCTTCGGGGCTTTTTGCCGGATCTCTTGTTTCTGTTTTCCTTTCAAATAAAATTACAGAAAAAATGACACATCTAACTTCCGGCAAATTTTGGCTGATGCCGCTTTGCCTTGCTTCTCTTCTTGGAATTGTTTCGCCGTTGTGTATGTACGGTACAGTCCCCATCATTGCGGCGCTTGGAAAAAAAGGCGTCCCTCAGCATTTGCTTGCCGGTTTTATGGTCAGTTCAATCTTGCTTAATCCAAATATTTTTTTGCTTACCTTTGCGCTTGGCACAGGTTTAGCGTTAACCCGGTTTGGATTAAGTCTTTTCAGCGGAGTTTTGGCGGGAGCTCTTGTTTATTTATTGTTTCGTTATAAGCAGTTATTTTCCTTTGAGCGCTTTGAGTCACAGCAAAATGATGATTCTTCGTTAGACTGTCAAACTCCACAGAAAAAAAAGTTTTTCCCCGATCTTTTTAAAGCATTCAGAATTACAGCGCCGTATCTTCTTTTTGGAATTACACTTACTGCATTGTTTGACAGATATGTTCCGCCGGATTGGATAACTTCAATGTTTGGCGCAAAAAGGGGACTGGGTGTTTTGTTTGCCACAACTCTGTCTATTCCGCTTTATGCCTGCGGCGGAGGAACAATCCCATTGATTAATGCATGGATGCGAGCTGGTATGGGCACAGGGGACGCTATGGCTTTTATGCTTGCCGGCCCTGCTGTTAAAATCAATAATTTAAGCGCGGTAAAAATGATTTTTGGTGTTAAACACTTTTTTATTTACATTACTTATTGCCTTGTATTTGCAATGTTGTCCGGTTTAATAATTAATGTTATAATAGGTTGACGCCCAGCTATGCACGGCATAGCCGTGAGGATGGGTAAATTAATTAAGGCGTGGCGCACAATAAAGGCTAATGAGGCAATTAACGCGCGAAGGCTTTAGCCTGAGTAGTGCGCCCAGGAAGTTTTATGAAAAAGATTGGTATATTAAGCGTTCTATTACTGATATTTATCTTATTATTAAACACTGGATGTTTGGGCAGAGCGCCTGCTGCTGCACAGACAATTCCAGACATCAATATAATAACACCGGTAGTTATTTCACAGCAGTTAAGTTCTACGATCTTTGTTGAAAATACAGACGGCACAGACGACGGTGTAAGAAGATTGATACATTCAATGTTGGAACAAGGGCTTGATTTCTACAATCTTATAAATTCCGATGATGTTGTGATCCTTAAAATTAACTGCCAATGGGCTGAGCGCGGCGGTACCAATACAGACCTGATTCTTTCGGTTATTAAGGCGATAGTTGAACACCCGCAGGGTTTCAGCGGCGAAGTCATAGTAGCGGATAACGGGCAGGCGCAGTTCGGCAGTGAACGAAGAGGAGGCAGTCTCAGCTGGACGAATGCCAATTCTGCATGCCGTACTCAATCTGTTATGGATGTTGTCCGTATTTTTCAAAGGAGCGGATATCGCGTAACAGGAGTTTTGTGGGATGAATTTACCGCTGTCCGGGTACAGGAATTCAGCGCCGGAGACACAACAAATGGATTTGTGGTTGAAGAATTCAGGCATAGTACAGGTCTTGAAATTTCGTACCCAAAATTTACCACTGAATACGGAACACAGGTAAGTTTCAAGCAAGGAATATGGAATGTAGCCGCACAATCTTATGAAAGCGAAAAACTAAAAGTAATAAATATGCCTGTTCTTAAATCTCATGGGGGCTTTCAGGTGACTGCCGCCGTAAAAAATTACATGGGTACGCCATCTGACAGATTGACAAACAGGCGCGCTCACAACAGTGTCGGAACCGGCGGCATGGGAACTCAGATGGCGCATACACGTGTGCCTGTTCTCAATATTCTGGACATGATTTGGGTTGGCGTAGAGCGCGGACCAAGTTCAAGTTATGCTGCTGCCAGAGAAATAAATAAAATTGCCGCTTCAATTGATCCCGTAGCGCTGGATTATTGGGCGAGTAAATATATTCTTATGCCCGAAGCATCGCGCCTTCCAGGCGGCGGTCGTGCTTCATCAATGAATCCGGACGGCACAGAGCCCGGAACTTTCGGGTATTGGCTGCGATTATCAATGTATGAACTTCACAAAGCTGGAATATGGGCAACTATGGATGAATCTGAAATAACGGTTATTAACTAATTTTTTACTAAATATCGATAATTTGTATTTTTTATCTTAATATGAGATGATATTTATATTCTTGAGTTGACATTGAGATATATGTAAATTAAAATTTTTGTTGTATATGTCGAAAATAATAAGGAGTAAAAAAATAATAAGGAAAAAAAATTATGCGGAAAAGTTTACTTCTTAAAATTATTGTATTAACTTCCGGGTTATTACTTTTAGCTATCGGATTTATGGCGATTATGAGCCTGCGCGCTATTGAAAGTTCAAGCATGGAAGCTGCTATGCTTTTGGGCAGAAGCAAGCTCGCGGGCGATATAGCATCCTTCGAGGATAAGCTTAATCTGTATTACGGTCAATTAAGGTATGAAAACGGCGATATTGTTAATGAACAGGGTTATTCAATTAAATATGATTATTCGCTTGTGGATCAAATATCTTCAAATCTTGGAGTGCAGGCGACGGTTTTTGTGCGGGATAATCAAGACTTCCGCAGGATAACTACAAGTCTTATTGATAGTTCCGGGAATAGAATGGTGGATACTCTTCTTGGTACAGGCAGCGCAGCCTACAATCCCATACGAGCAGGCGAGGATTTTTTTGGAACTTTGAATATACTTGGAGCTCCCTTTTTCGCCGCTTACCGTCCTTTGTTTTCTCCTGATTCCCGGGAGGTTATCGGTATTTTATTTATTGGCATCGAAATGTCATACATACAAACCTATATTGACCAGGTCAGAAATGAAAATATTGTTTCGACACTCATCGAAGCTTTAGTAATTTTATTAATAGCCGGAATTATTATCTTTTTTATGGCTCGAAGTATTGTCAAACCTATTATAAGAGTGACCAATACGCTCAAAGACATTTCAGAAGGTGAAGGGGATCTGACCAAGCAGATACAAGTTACTTCAAAAGATGAAGTTGGCGATCTTGCAAAATACTTCAATCTTACTCTGGAAAAGATAAAAAACCTCATAATCAGTATAAAATCAGAGACAATGAAGTTATCCGATGTTGGCTCCGATCTTGCAAGTAACATGAACGAGACAGCTGCTGCCATTAATCAAATTACTGCCAACATCCAAAGCATTAAAAGCCGCATAATAAACCAGAGTGCAAGCATAACAGAAACAAACGCAACTATGGAACAGGTTACAGGAAATATTAATAAGCTCAACGATCACGTTGAGGAGCAGAATATACACATGGCTCAAGCTTCGTCGGCAATTGAAGAAATGGTAGCCAACATTCAATCTGTTACCGATACGCTGATTAAAAACTCCAACAATGTAAATCACCTGAAAGAAGCTTCAGAGGTTGGCCGAAACGGATTGCAGGAAGTAGCTTCGGACATTCAGGAAATTGCCCGTGAATCAGAAGGTCTTTTAGAAATAAACTCGGTTATGGAAAATATTGCCAGTCAGACAAACCTGCTTTCTATGAACGCCGCGATAGAAGCGGCTCACGCAGGGGAAGCCGGCAAAGGTTTTGCCGTAGTTGCTGATGAAATACGCAAGCTGGCAACAAGTTCCAGTGAACAGTCAAAAACGATCGGAGTTGTACTTAAAAAAATAAAAGAATCAATCGATAAAATTACCCGCTCCACGCAAAGTGTTCTGAACAAATTCGAAGCTATCGACTTGAATATTAAAACAGTAGCTGAACAGGAACATATTGTACGTAATGCGATGGAAGAACAGGGAGAAGGATCCAAGCAAACACTGCAGGGTGTCAGTAAGGTGAACGAAGTCACGATTCAGGTAAAGAGCGGATCCCAGGAGATGCTTAACGGAGCAAAAGAAGTAATTCTGGAAAGCGCGAATCTGGAAAAAGCAACGCAGGAAATTACTTCCGGCATGAATGAGATGGCAAGCGGAGCTGATCAGATCAATGTTGCTGTACACCATGTCAATGAAATAACGATTAAAAACCGCGAAGGTATTGAAAATCTTATAAGAGAAGTATCACGTTTTAAAGTAGAATAAAGGAATTATGTAATGGAAAAAAACCAATGTTTTCAGGTTGATCATCTCCGGTTAAAGCCGGGTGTCTATGTTGCGCGCAAGGATAAATGCGGAGATGAAATAATCACCACATTTGATCTTAGGGTTAAGGAGCCGAACAAGGAACCGGTACTGGATCAACCGGCATTGCACACAATCGAACATTTATCTGCTTCGTTTCTGCGGTCTCACAAAGAATGGAGCGAAAAAATTATTTACTTTGGTCCGATGGGCTGCCGTACAGGATTTTATGTAATTTTAAAGGGAGATTATAATTCTTCCGACATTATTCATCTGCTCATGGAAATGTTTGAATGGATAGATCAATTTGACGGAGATATTCCCGGCGCTTCCTCCGCAGAATGCGGCAACTGGCGCGAACAGAACATCGACATGGCAAAACTGGAAAGCCGCAAGTACGCCGATCTTCTGCGAAAAGCGTCCAAGGAGAATTTTCAGTATCCAGGGTGATATCAGAAATGTATGCCTGAAATAGTTTTTTTCACACGCCGCCAGGAGATATGCGCCCCTGCCACATGGTATTTTTTTCTTAGATAGATTCTAATTTATTCAGACCACAAACGCAATTCTGCCCTGAACGCCGGTTGCCCGCTTTCTTTCGGCTTCAAAATTTTATTCTAACCGCTGTTTTATTTCTTCTACAGACAATCCTTGAGCTAGCAAGTTTAGAACTTCTTCTCGGCCTTCTTCTTTGCCTTTATTAAGGGCAAAATTAATCTCACTGGTACGATCACATTCAGCCATAACATATCTCATGTAGGCAAGAAATTCATCTTCATCCTGAATTAAATCAACCATCCGTTTATCCGCTGTTTGTATCGCTGTATCCATACTTACTACCTCCTGGAGAAGTTCCGGCGGGCTGTCTTTGTCAAACCATGTTAGCCACCGGCATAAGGGATCATCCAGTTTGCCTTTCCCCTGTTTCCTGTATTTTACCATGTTTATAAAGTGAATTTCCAGTGAATTTGTTAGAATAATATCTCTTTCCGTATCTTCTCTAAGATGAAAACAACTATGGAAATTTCTGGTAGCAGGAAAATCAAAATTGACTATATTGATTCCTATGACATCAGGCAGATCGATATAATCTTCCCCTGCTTTTAGCTGTCTGGTATATTCCTTGCTCAAGTAGAAAAGGCTTCGTTTTTCCATATTATGTTTGTCCTGGAGCTGGACTTCGATATTAACCATTGTTCCGTTCTGCATTTTTGCTCTTACATCCAGGGTACATGACTTTTTACCTATAATTTCTGCCATGAAGGATTTATTTTCCAGGATTTCTACAGAGATAAAATTCTTATCTCCGGATGATCCCAGAACCGCGTTGATGAAGCCCAGAAGTTGAACTTCATTACCTTTTTCGCCAAAAGTTTTGTAAAAAAGGAAATTGTTGAGTGGATCGTACATAGACGATCTTGTAGATATGTTTTTCATGTCTATATATGGCACGAGCGTGCATGGTGCTTGCTCGAAAAAGAAAATATTTTTTAAATATATACTGCAGAATCATTAGTGGATGTTCGTGTGGTTCGTGGTAAAATTCTTGATTTTCTTTGTCTGATTAATCTATTCCCACAAACGCAATTCTGCTCTGAACGCCGGTTGCCCGCTTTCTTTTTTTCGGCCTTCGAACGCAAAAACAGTTTGGCAGTTTTCATCTGTAATCGGGGCGGACAGGATTTCGACAACTTCACCTTCCAGGATTTCGTTTAAATAATTAATGTCCAATCGCATTTTTGCAGCTTTTTCCAGAAGCTGCAGCCCCGGTTCAAAAGTATCTTCTATCCATTTTATGTAAGTGACATTATTGACATGACCGTTGTAATCGAGATCGGTATACAGCGCTTTTCTTTCTGCGGTTTTTTGCAAATCGTTTCGTTCATTAACGGCGTTTAGACTGCAAACTTCCGGGGAAATTTCTACATCCTTATTAAGAGGCATAGATTCCATTATTGACTGCGGTCTTATAGGACGGCGTTTTTCAATATCTACGATTATCCATCCGCTGCTGGCTGAAACAACAGCAATGTTATCTTTGTCCCTGATTTCATAATTGCGGAGGGCAAAAAGTTTTTCGGCTCCACGCGGCCAGCTGCGAACCGTTACGGTTTCATAGTAATTTGGCCGCCTGTCTACCAATACAGACATTCGCGAAAGAATCCAAACCTGGCCTGTTCTGGCCATATCTTCACGCCCAACTCCAATGTTTTCAGCATGGCTAATCGCCGCTTCCTGAAAAAATTGAAATACTGCGTCAAGAGTCAGCCTGTCCGATTTGTCTATCGCGGCAAATCGTATAGGGAAAGTTTCTTGCCAGACATTAACAATTCCTGAACCTTTTGGATTTGCCGGATCACAATTCATATTTTCCGCCTTTTTCTGGATATTACCAGAAAAAATCCGGCTTTGCAATATAAGAATATTAAAAGAAAATGCTTGCGTTCCAAAAAAAACAATATTATCATTAAAATTAATTTAGTTTATTAGGAGGCCTACATGACTGGAATTGGACTTATTATTGTTTTTGCCATTTTGATTATCGTTATGATAATCATGATGTCCAAATTCAATGTCCACGCGTTTTTAGCGATGTTATTAATATCGCTCGTACTGGGCTTGATAGCCGGGATTCCCCTTTTCGATGTTAGAGGAGATGATGGAGCTGTAAGAATCGGAATGACGAACGTTATACAAACGGGGTTTGCCAATACTCTGCGAAGCATTGGTCTGGTAATCATTCTTGGCGCCATGATTGGAATGATTCTGGAAGCTACCGGAGCTGCGTTTAAAATTGCCGATACAGTAATTAAAGTAGTTGGAGCAAAAAAGCCGGCACTGGGTATCATGCTAATGGGGTGGATAGTATCTCTGCCTGTATTCTGCGATTCCGGGTTTGTTATCCTTAACCCTATCCGAAGGGCGTTGGTTAAAAAAACCAGAGTCAGCAGTGTTACAACATCAGTCGCACTTGGTTTAGGTCTTTATGCTTCGCACGTATTTATTCCGCCTACACCCGGTCCCATTGCAGCAGCCGGAACATTGTTTCAGCAAGGTCTTGGACAAGAACCAAATCTTTTATTGGTAATGGGAATGGGTGTTTTAGCATCTATCCCTTGTTTGATTGGAGCATATATCTGGGCAAATTATATCGGCAAAAAAGTAAAATCAAACGAAGATACTGATCTTGAAGGAATCAAGCAGACTTACGAAGAGATAGTTGCCAGCTACGGCAAATTACCGAATGCATGGCTATCGTATGCGCCTATCGTTATTCCAATCTTATTGATTGCTTTGGGTTCAATTGCAAAC
>Ga0123356_10003303_pt1 | contig 16940 bp, 12 predicted proteins | sample TergutEmb28metaG_2_FD_92546 | JGI IMG/M metagenome (GOLD analysis project Ga0123356, IMG submission 92546) | Embiratermes neotenicus P3 segment gut microbial communities from Petit-Saut dam, French Guiana - Emb289 P3 | ecosystem: Host-associated > Arthropoda: Insects > Digestive system > Gut ...
GCAGGTAGCGGGGGCGCTGACCGATGACGCATCCCTGCAGGTCACGATCCGGGATGTGTACTCGATCGCGACCGCGATCCTGCGCGACGTCGCGGGCGCCGTGATCGCCCTCGGGGTGGTGCTGATCGCCGCGGCCTGGTTCGCGGGCCCGGCCCGCCCCGCAACGCTCGGACGCGAAGCGCTCGCCCCGTTCCTGCGCGAGCACCGCGGCCGCGCGTACGCGATCACCGCCGGGGTGCTGCTCTTGATCTTCATCTGGAACCCGATCTCCTCGACCGGCAAACCCGCCGGAATCATCGTCTTCACCGCCCTGGCACTACTCGGCACCGAAATCCTGATCCGCCAAACCGCCCACGAATTCCCCAACGCCCAACCCGGCGCCGCGACCCAAGCAATCAAAGCCCGCCTACACACCCTCACCACCCGACGCCACCAACGAACCGACCGCACCACCCCCACCCCACCACCAACAACCACCCAACAACTCGCCCAACTCGCCGACCTCCACGCCAACGGCGCACTCAGCCCCGACGAATACCAGACCGCCAAGACACACGTACTACACAGCTGACCGCAGCTGCATGTTGCGCGCCAGCACGAAGCGACGCAGGGTGCTGGCATCCAAATCGGCCGCGAGTCATCGGCGGCGACCTACAGTGCGCCGGGTCCGTCATGGTTTCCCAGCTTGAGCAGCCGTTCGATGTAGCCGGCGGGTCTGGCGCGACCCTGGGGGGAAGTGCATTTCCGGCGATCGCCGACTACGGGTTCATCTCCGACTGCGAGGTATGCGCGCTGATCGCACCGAGCGGCAGCGTCGAGTGGATGTGCTTGCCGCGGATGGACGGCCCGAGCGTCTTCGCGGCGATCCTGGACCGGCACGCTGGATCGTTCCGCCTCGGTCCCGAGGACGCGACCGTTCCGGCGGATCGCCGCTATCTCGCGGGCACGATGGTGCTCGAGACGACCTGGGACACGCCGACGGGTTGGGCGGTCGTACGTGACGTGCTGCTGATCGGGCCGTGGCGCGACGATTCCCGGAACTCGAGCGTGCACCGCCGCGCGCCCTCGGATCACCAGGGCGAGCGGGTTCTGCTTCGAACGGTCCGGTGTCTGAGTGGGTCGATCGATTTCGAACTGCTGTGCGAGCCGGGATTCGACTACGGCCGTAGCCATGGACGGTGGCGCTACACCGGCGACGGGTATGGAGAGGCCGAGGCCGGGCCGGTGGACGGGGAGGCCGCGATCCGTCTGACGACGGATATGAAGCTTGGGATAGAGGGCCCGCGCGCGATGGCCCGGCGGCGCCTCCGAGCCGGGGAGCAGGTGTTCTGCGCGCTTTCCTGGGGCGGCGGCTCGCCGCCGCATACGTTCGCCGAAGCGCACGAGCGCCTGTCCCGGACCGGGGATTTCTGGCACGAGTGGATTGGCCGCGGAAGCTTCCCGGACCATACCTGGCGCCCGTATCTACAGCGCTCCGTTCTGACCTTGAAGGGGTTGATCTACGCACCGACCGGCGCGATGCTGGCTGCAGCCACCGCTTCGCTGCCAGAGACGCCCCGTGGCGAGCGCAACTACGACTATCGCTACAGCTGGCTGCGCGACTCGACGTTCCTGTTATGGGGTCTGTACACGCTCGGCTTTGACCGCGAGGCCACCGACTACTTCTACTTCCTCAGCGACCTGGTGGAGGAGCAGTCGGATCTGCAGATCATGTATGGCATCGGAGGGGAGCGCGAGCTGACCGAACAGACACTCGATCACCTGTCCGGGTACGACGGCGCCAAACCGGTTCGCATCGGCAACGGCGCGTGGGACCAGCGCCAGCATGACGTCTGGGGTGTTCTGCTCGACTCGGTTGCCCTGCACGTCCACTCGGGTGACGAGCTGGACGACCGGCGGTGGCCGCTGCTGGCAGCGCAGGTGGACGCTGCTCTGGAGCACTGGCGCGAGCCGGACCAGGGCATCTGGGAGGTCCGGGGGCCACCGCAGCACTTCACCGCGTCAAAGGTGCTGTGCTGGGTCGCCGCGGACCGTGGCGCCAAGCTCGCCGGTATGCGTGGCGATGAAGAGAGGGCGGCGCGGTGGCGCGCGGCGGCTGACGAGATCCAGGCCGACGTGCTCGCGAACGGGTTGGATGATCGCGGCGTCTTCTGCCAGCACTACGACACCACCGCGCTGGACGCCTCGGCGCTGCTGATCGGGCTGCTGGGGTTCCTGCCGCCGGAAGATCCTCGCGTGCGGGCCACCGTGCTGGCCGTCGCCGACGAGCTCACGGAGGATGGGCTGGTCCTGCGCTACCGCGTCGACGCGATCGACGACGGCTTCAGCGGCGAGGAGGGCACGTTCACGATCTGCTCGTTCTGGCTGGTCTCGGCGCTCGCTGAGATCGGGGAGATGGAGCGGGCTCGAGCGTTGTGCACGAAGCTGCTCTCCTACGCCAGCCCGTTGCTGCTGTATGCCGAGGAGATCGATCATCGCAGCGGTCTGCATCTCGGGAACTTTCCCCAGGCGTTCACGCACCTGGCCCTGATCAACGCCGTCGCGCATGTGATCGAGGAGGATCAGCGGCTGAGCGCGCGCGGTGCGTTCGCGTCGGGCTCGGAGAACGGAGGCTCGGCGGCGCGATGAGAGCGATCGGGATCATCCCCGGCCGGCCCGAGACCGCAGGAGTGATAGAGGTGCCGGAGCCGCCCCTATCGGACGGGTCGCTGCTGGTCAAGACCCGCCTGATCGGAATGTGCGGCACCGACGTCGAGATCGCGGTCGACGGCTACGGCGCGCCGCCGCCCGGCGAGGATCGCCTCGTCCTGGGGCACGAGTCGCTGGGCGAGATCCTCGAAGCACCGTATGGCTCCGGTTTTGAGGCTGGCGACCTGGTCGTCGGCGTCGTCAGGCGGCCCGGCCCGTCGCCGTGTGCGGCGTGCGCGGCCGACGAGTGGGACATGTGCCGAACGGGCGAGTTCACCGAACGCGGAATCAAGGAGCGCCACGGCTACGGTGCCGAGCGGTTTCGACTGGACCCTCGTTTCGCCGTGCGGCTGGACCCCGCCGTCGGCGACCTCGGGGTACTCCTGGAACCGACCTCGGTGCTCGCCAAGGCGTTCGAGCATGGCGAGCGGATCGGCGCGCGCGCGTGGTTTCAGCCGAAGGTTGCGCTGATCACCGGGGCCGGGCCGATCGGACTGCTCGGCGCGCTCTTGGCGAGGCAGCGAGGCCTGGAGACGCACGTCGCCGACCTGGTGACCGAGGGAGCCAAGCCGAGGCTGGTGGCCGAGCTTGGCGCCCACTACCACAGCACCCCCGTGGCCGAGCTTCCGATCCAACCGGACGTCGTCGTCGAATGCACCGGTATCGGCGAGCTTGCACGCGACGCGACCCGTATCGCCGCGCCGGGCGCAGTTGTCGCCCTCACCGGCATCTCCCACGGCTCGGGCACGAAGGAGGCACAGTGGGATCTCATAAACAAGACACTGGTGCTTGAGAACAAGGTCCTGTTCGGCTCGGTGAACGCAGCGCGGCGTCACTACGACCAGGCCGCCGACGCGCTGGCACAGGCCAACCCGGACTGGCTTGCCCAGCTGATCACCCGTCGACTGGCCCTCGACGACTGGCCCGAAGCGCTGCACAAACAACCCGCAGACATCAAGACCGTGATCGACATGGCCGGCCCAGCCTGACCAGCGCGTGGTGATGCAGGCGTTGGCGTAGCCCAGTGATGCCATGACGGATACCACGACCTCTCCGAAAGCGGTTCCCTGTACGCGCACGGTGGGCCTGCTCAGCGAGGGCCCCAGGTGGGACGGGGAACGCGACGAACTGCTGTGGGTCGACATCCTCGGATCGCAGCTGCACCGGGCGCGGGTCGACGGCGACGCGCCGCTTCAGGAGATCGATTCGATCCGCTTCGACAGGTTCGTCGGAGCTGTCGCACCGGTCGCCGGTGGCGGGTACGTACTCGCCGCCCACGGCGGCTTTCTGTTCCTGGATGTCTCGGGCGCGGTCGTGGAGCTCGCCCAGCCAGAGGCAGAGCGCCCGCAGGTGCGCATGAACGACGGTGCGTGCGATCCTCAGGGACGTTTCTGGGCCGGCACCATGGCTTTCGACGAGTCCCCCGGAGCCGGCGTCCTCTATCGGCTCGAACTCGACGGGACGTGCACGACCGTCCTGACCGGGCTGACAATCTCTAACGGGATCGGGTGGAGTCCCGACGGCAGCCGGATGTACCTGTCTGACAGCGGCACCCACACGATCGACGCGTTCGACTTCGATCCGGCAACGGGCGACATCAGCGGACGACGCGTGATCGTCCGGATCAGCGAAGCGGGTGTGGCCCCGGATGGGCTGACCGTCGACGCGCACGGCGACATCTGGGTCGCTCTCTGGGGCGGAGGTGCGCTGGGGCGCTACGCGCCGGACGGGTCGCTGCTCGAAACGATCGCAATGCCGGTGGACCGCCCCACCTCCTGCGCGTTCGGCGGACCCGACGGCGCGACGCTGTTTGTCACGACCGCACGAGACGGTCTCGACCAGACAGCCCTGGCGCGACAGCCCGATGCCGGCCGGGTCTTCCGGATCGACGGTCTGGGCGTCAGCGGCCCGCCCTGCCTCCCTTACCGGGGTCACCCGCAGCCGTGATGTCGTCCCGTTCTGAAGACCCGGACGTGCTGGTGATCGGCGCCGGGCCGGCGGGCGTGCTCGCGGCGATGCGCGCCGCCAGGCTCGGGGCACGAACCTCTCTGATTACGCGTGACGCGTTCGGAGGCATGGCGGGCGAAGACGGGCCCGTCCCGGTCCGGACTCTGGCGCACGCCGCGCGGCTGATGCGCGAAGCGAGGCAACTACCGCTCTACGGCATCGGCCCAGGTGAGCCGCTGCTGGACTATCCGCGCCTGCTCGACCGGGTCCATGAGGTGACGGGTGAGGTGCGCGCACAGTCGCTCGGGAAGGATTTTGAACAGTCGGGGGTCGCGCTCCACGAGCACGCCGGCAGCGTGCGATTCATCGATTCGCACACCGTCGCCACCGGGGACGGCGCGCGACTGCGGTCGGAGAAGATCATCGTCTGCACCGGGGGGATGTCCCGCCGGCTGGCCGTGCCCGGAAGCGACCTGACGTGCACGCACAGCGATGCCTGGGGGCTCGCGTCGACGCCCCCCTCGATGCTGGTGGTGGGCGCCGGCGCCACCGGGGTGCAGGTCGCGTCGATCTTCAACGCGTTCGGGTCACATGTGACGCTGTTCGAGGCCGCGCCGCGGATCCTGATGACCGAAGACGGGGATGTGGCCGAGGCGGTCGGCACCGCGCTGCAGGCGTCCGGGATCGACGTACTTCAGAACGCGGGAACGATCGAACGCTTCGAGCAATGTCCCACCGGCGTTCGGATGATCTATTCGTCCGGCGGCGCGGAGCACCCGATCGAGGCGGCCGTCGTGGTGGTCGCGGTCGGATGGGTGGCCGACACGGCCGAACTCAACCCGGCAGCAGCGGGGGTCGACCTCGATCAGCGCGGCTACGTTCAGGTCGATGCTCAGCTTCGCACGACCCGGCCACACATCTTTGCCGCCGGCGATGTCACCGGGCGCCTGATGGTGGTCCACGAGGCGGTGCGCCAGGCTTACCTGGCGGCGACGAACGCGGTGCTTGGCGAGGCGGCCGCGCTCCCGGCCGACGTCAGCCCCATCGGCAGTTTCACCGACCCGGAGTACGCCTCGGTCGGGCTCACCGAAGCGACCGCGCGCCAGAGCCACGACGTGGTGGTCGCGACGCAGTCGTTCGAGTCGATGCCCCGGCCGATCATCGACGGGCGCCCAACCGGATTCTGCAAGCTGATCGTCGACCGCAAGCTGCACGAGATTCTCGGTTGTCACATCGTCGGGGAACGCGCGGTCGAGCTCGCACAACTCGCGGCGATCGCGATCGCCGCCGGCATGACGGTCGAGCAACTCGCGCTCGTCCCGTTCTCGTTCCCCACCTACGCCAACGCGCTCTCTCGCGCTGCGGTCAGAGGCACCAACCAGCTCGGCCTGCTCGTCGACTCGCCCGACGAGCAGGCGCACGGCCCGTCATACCTTGACTGACCGTCGGGCTCAGGCTGCCGGGGCGGGCGCGCCCTGGCCGTCCAGCACCTCACGCAGCCGAGCCTCTGACTCATCGTCGAGCGATGTCTGGATCACGTCGCCGCCGTACTGGGTGATCTGAGGCAGCACCTTGTCGGGCGTGGCGTTACGGATCAGCACGATCAGCGCGGCGCCACCACGAGGAAGCTTCTCGCCGAGGTCTTTCATGAATTGGTTATTGACACCGACATCGAGGAACGCGCCCGAGGTCGCCCCCGCGGCGGCGCCGACGGCCATCCCGAGCAGCGGCGCCAGAAACAGCAGACCGATCAGGCCACCCCAGAGCGCACCGCCGGCCGCGCCGGTGGCGGCGGGCCGGTGGATCTGGTGGAGCTTCACCTTACCGTCCTCTTCGCGGTCGACGATGACCGCGTCCTCGAGTTCGAGAGCGCGTTCGACGGTCAGCTGCAACAACCGCTGCCGGACCGTTTCCGCCGTCTCCTTATCGGGATACGCAACCGCGATCAGATCGCTCACCACAAGCCTCCTAATGACGAATTTGTGCGATGCCGAAGCTAGGGCAGCCGAGCCCGCGTTTCGCTCATACGGGTGCGTACACCCGGCAATCGCTCGTACGGCCCACCGTGGGACCGGGATCGTCTGGCGGTTAGACTGCCGCTCCCTGAATTGATCGAAGGAGCCGCATCCGCATCAGTCCGTGCGCGGCTGCCCAGCGCCGCGCAACGCCGCGCGATCGGTCGCGCCGCGCGCGAACGCCTCAAGCGGCGCGACCTCGGTCGCTGGGCGCGAACCGACGAGGCGGACCCGATCGCGCTGATCTCGGCGCAGAACGCAATCCGGCTGCCCGAGCTCCTGCCGATCCGCCACTCCCGGATGGCGACGTCCCCGTGGACGTTCTATCGCGGCGCCGCGGCGGTGATGGCCGCCGACCTCGGATCGCGTCCGGACACGGGCCTGACCGTGCAGTTGTGCGGCGATGCCCATGTCCTGAACTTCGGGTTGTGGGCCACCCCTGAACGCCAGCTGTCGTTCGATCTGCGCGACTTCGACGAAACGCTGCCCGGCCCGTTCGAGTGGGACGTTTTGCGTCTGGCCGCGAGCCTGATCGTGCTGGCTCGCGAGTACGGAGTGAGGACGAACGTCGCGGAGCGAGCCGTGGCCCGCTGCCTGAAGACCTACCGGGATCGAATCGCCAATTACGCGAGCGCCGGGCAACTGGAGATCTGGTATGACCTGATCACCGCTCAGCAGTTCATCGGGCAGTTCGCGCCTGCCGAGCAGGAGCAGGTCTCCTCGCACATCGAGCGCAAGGCCCGGCGGCGGACCAGCGCCGGCGCCGCCCGGAAGCTCACCGAGCGTGTCGACGGCCACCTCCGGATCGTCGACGACCCACCGGTGAGGGTTCGGCTGCAGCCCGACGAGCTCGCCCTCACCGACGAGGTGTTCGCGGGCTACCGAGCGTCGCTGCCGGAATACCGCCGGCACCTGCTCGACCGGTTCTCGTTCGTCGACGCCGTGCGCCAGGTGGTCGGCGTCGGGAGCGTCGGCATGAGGGTCATCCTCGTGTTGCTCGAGGGGCGCACCGGTGCGGACCCGCTGCTGCTGCAGATCAAACAGGCCGGCAGTTCGGTCTATGAGGCCTATTGCGGCCCCAGCCGCTATCGGAACCACGGCAAGCGAGTGGTGATCGGCAAACGTCTGATCCAGAGCGCGACCGACATCTTCGCCGGCTTCACGTCGGTCGCCGGCCACGACTTCTACGTGCGCCAGTTCCGCGATATGAAGGTAATTCCTCGCGGCGACCTGATCGCGCCGCGGCTGGCGCAGTTCGCCACCGCGTGCGGCAAGGCGCTGGCGCGCGCCCACGCCCGCACCGGCGACCCGATCGCGATCGCGGGCTACATCGGCAAGGGCCGGGCGTTCGACGCGGCCGTGTCAGAGTTCGCGGTCAGCTATGCGGATCAGACCGCTCGCGACCATCGTCGGCTGCGCGACGCGATCGCAGCCGGTGAGATCGAGGGCTCGGCCGAGCACTGACCGCGGTTCTCAGTCGCGGCTGACGGCGAGCAGATGGGCGCCCCATGGGTCGAGGTCGACGTACAGACCCTCGCCGGCGAGTTCGTCGCCATCACGCGCAAATGACTGCCCGCTGAGCGAGTCGCGGAGCGTCCAGGCTGCACCTTGGAGGTCGTCGTGCCATGGGATCTGGACGCGCGCCTGGGCCGCCGCGTCTGACAGGTTGACGACGACCACGTGGCGGGAGCCCGGGGACGACCAGCACCAGGCGACCAGCCGGCGGTAGGAGTCGTTGTCGGGCCATCCGGTGCAGTCGCACAGCCGCCAGTCACCCTCACGGAGGTCTGCCTCCGCGATCACGCGCAGCAGGCGCTGGTAGAAGGACCTGAGCTCCTCGTCGGCCGGCTCGTCCGGTCCGCGGGCGAGGAACACCGGGATGTGCGTGCGCCGTCCCTCGAGCTGACCGTCGTGGTAGAGCCTTGCCCCCTGGAGCGTCGAGATCACGACGGCCGCGGCACGGGCTTTGGCGCGATCGAAGGTCGCAGCCGCGCGGGGCTCGTCGTGATTCTCGATGAACCGGATCAGGCGCTCCTGGTAGGAGGCATCGGCCTGCAGGTGACCGCGTACGGACTCCGCGCCTTCGTCCACGAGCCGGTCGTAGAGGCGCTTGTCGTAGCAGAGGTCGAAGCCCTGCTGCTGCAGCGCCCACTCCATGTCCCAGTACGCCTCGGCCATGAACAGGAAGTCCGGGTGGGCGGCCTTGACCTCGCCGATCAGGGTCGGCCAGAAGTCGGGCGGCGGGACCGGCCCCGCGCGCTGCCCCCAGGTGCGCCCGAACACCTCATTGGTCATCAGCATCGCCATGTCGCACCGCAGCCCGTCGCACTGCTCCGCGACTCCGATCAGCAGCTCGGCGACCGCCCCCCGAAGGGCCGGCGAGTAGGCGTTCAGCTGAACGACATCGGGCCACGGAGGGAAGTAGGGGTCTCGGCCCTTGGCGACGATCCCGCCAGTGGTCCGGATGAACGCCTCCGGATGCTCGCTGAGCTCCTCCTCGCTGCCGGGGAGGAAGCACTCGGGCCGTTCGGTCAGCCAGGGGTGATCCGGGGCCACGTGATTGGGCACGTAGTCAAGGATCAACGCCAGTCCCCGATCCGCCAGCTGCTGACGGGCGGACATCAACCCCTGCGGTCCGCCGAACCGCTCGTCGACGACGTAGTCGCGGACGCAGTAGGGCGAGCCGATCACGTCTTCCGGACGCAGGTCCGGTAGCGCGGCTCGATTGCCGGCGTCGAGCTTCGGGTCCGACAGGGCGATCCGCAGGCCGGCGGGACTGCGCTGCCAGACGCCCATCAGCCAGACCGCGTCGACCGGCAGCGCCGCGATCGAGTCCCAGGCGGCGTCGGGCGCCTCTTCGAGTCGAAGTGGACGTCCAAGCTCGCGCCCAAGCCGCTCCAGCCAGACCGCCGTGTTGATCTCATAGACCGTCGGGCGCGGAGGGAGGCGCATCTCGGTTGGTTCAGTCGCCGACGACTGCCTCTTCACGCAGCGCGCCGCTGAACAGCAGCGGCAGGAGCGCGACGAGTCCGGTCCAGCCCGTCTGATGGCTGGCGCCGATACCGGCGCCGTTGTCGCCGTGGAAGTACTCGTAGAACAGCAGCAGGTCGTGCCAGTGCGGGTCGCTCTGGAACTTCTCGACGCCGCCGAATACCGGCCGTCGTCCGTCGCCGTCCTCGCTGAAGATCGTCATCAGGCGGGTGCTCAGCTCGGCTGCGACCTCACGCAGGTTCATCTCGGTTCCCGAGCCGGTCGGGCACTCGACCTTCAGCTCGTCTCCGTAGTAGCGGTGGAGTTGCAGCAATGCGCGCAGGATCACCACGTTCATCGGGAACCAGACCGGGCCGCGCCAGTTGGAGTTGCCGCCGAACATGCCGGTGTCGGACTCGGCCGGGAGGTAGCGGACTTCGTAGTGCTGCCCGCCCCAGTCGAACTCGACCGGCTGGTCGAGGTGGTGGCGCGAGAGCGCGCGGATCCCGTGCGGCCCGAGGAACTCGTCCTCGTCGAGCATGATCGACAGGATCCGCCGCAGTCGGGGCTCGTCGACGAGGGACAGGATTCGCCGTCCTTCGGTGTTGGGCCCGGGTGCGCTGGCGAGCGCCGGGATCACCCTTGCGAAGCGATCGAGGACCGGGCCGGCCGCTTCGAGCAGCTCCGGATAGCGGTCGGTGAGGTCGCCGTGGAACACGGTCGCCGCGCACATCGGCATCAGTCCAACAAGCGAGCGGACCTTGAGCTGAATGCTGTCGCCGTCGGGCATTCGCATGACGTCGTAGTAGAAGCCGTCCTGTTCGTCCCACAGCAGCGTGTCCCCGTCCGGAGGGTTCATCGCGACCCCGATCCATGCGAAATGGGCGATGAACTTCAGGGTCATGTCGAGGTACACCGGGTCGGCCATCGCGAGCTCGGCCGAGATCTGCAGCATCCACTGGCAGTAGAGCGCCATCCACGCGGTCCCGTCCGCCTGCTCGAGCGTGCCGCCACCCGGAAGCGCCGCCGACCGGTCGAAGATCCCGATGTTGTCGAGACCGAGGAATCCGCCCTGGAACAGGCTCCGGTCGTCTGGGTCCTTGCGGTTCACCCACCACGTGAAATTCGCCATCAGCCGGTTGAACACTCGCGCGAGAAACTCCCGGTCGCCCGCACCGCGAATCTCCGCCTCGCGCTCGTAGACGAACAGCGCCGCCCAGGCGGTCACCGGCGGGTTGACGTCGCTGAAGTTCCACTCGTACGCCGGTACCTGCCCGTTCGGGTGCATGTACCTCCCTCGCACGAGCAGTTCGATCTGCGCTTTCGCGAAGTCGACGTCGACCAGCGCGAGCGGCGCCGTATGGAAGGCCAGGTCCCAGGCCGCAAACCACGGGTACTCCCACTTGTCCGGCATCGAGATGATGTCCTCGGCGACCATGTGGAACCACGGCACGTTGCGCATTGAGCTCGCCGGGGAATGCGGATCCCACGGGTTGATCCCATGCTCTCCCAGCCACCGGTGAACGTCGTACTCGTAGTACTGCTTTCCCCACAGGAGCCCCGCGAGCGCCTGCCGCATCACCAGCGCGTTGTCGTCATCGAGCCCGGGCGGGATCACGGTCTCATAGAAACGATCGGCCTCGGTCCGGCGGGTCGCGATCACGCGCTCGAACTCGGTACCGAGCCGGTCGTCCGGAGGAGGTGCAGCCGGCCCGGGCGTCGCCGCGGTCAGCCGCAGCCGGATCGAAGCGCTGTCGCCTGGCGCAATCTCGAGGACGTGGTGGGCGGCCATCTTGGTCCCGGCGCGCGCTGGGTTGACCGCGGCCTCCACTCCGCCGACGACGAACTCGTTGATGCCGTCCTTCACGTACGCCGAGGGGTTCGCCGTTCCGAACAGCCGCTGGTTGTTGGTCTCGTTCTCGCAGAACAGCAATTGCGCGGACTCGTCGGCAGACAGCAGCCAGTCGCCAAGCTCGGCGTGTGATGCCCGCGCGCTCGCGATCCCGCCGCGGTCATCAGCGGCCGCCAGGGTCGGTTTCGGCACCTCGTCACCCCAGGACCACGTGTTCCGGAACCACAGTGTTGGCAGCAGGTGCAGCGTCGCGGGGTCGGGGCCGCGGTTGTGCGCGGTGACGAGCATCAGGATGTCGTCAGGGGCAGCCTTCGCGTACTCGACGACCACATCGAAGTAGCGGTCGTCATCGAACACCCCGGTGTCCAGAAGCTCGTACTCCAGGTCGTGCCTGCCGCGGCGCCCATTCGTCGACACCAGGTCGTAATAGGGGAAAGCACGCTGCGGGTACTTGTACTGACACTTCAGGTAGGAGTGGGTGGGAGTGCTGTCGAGGTAGAACCAGTACTCCTTCACATCTTCGCCGTGGTTACCCTCGCCATTGTTCAGGCCGAACATCCGCTCCTTCAGGATCGGATCGTTACCGTTCCACAGTGCCAGCGCCAGACATAGCCGCTGGCGCTCGTCGCAGATCCCCGCGATCCCGTCCTCGCCCCACCGGTACGCGCGAGACCGCGCCTGGTCGTGCGTGAAGTAGTTCCACGCGTCACCGTTCTGGCTGTAGTCCTCACGCACGGTGCCCCACTGGCGCTCCGACAGATACGGCCCCCACGCCTTCCACGGCACGCTCCCGGTCCTCGCCTGCTCGAGCCGTCCGTGCTCCTCAGTCTTCCCGGTCATTCCCCGTATTGTCGCGATGGCCGGGGCATCGGCGTCGCATCGGATGCCTGCACCACTCGATTGCGGGTGTTCGCCTCCGACTCTCGAGACGATCCGCTGCCGGCCGAGCCTGTTGCTGGGACGCCGGCGGGATTGCCGCGGCGGGCGCCCCAGGCGATAAGCGCGACCGCGATGGCAGCGGTGACAAGTCCGAAGGCCAGCGTGCCCCACTGCTCGATTATCGGCACGGAGAAGGCGGTGATGAGCCCACCGCCCAACAGCGGCTCGTAGGTGAGTTGCTTGTAGCCGTAGGCGTTGGCCGTATTGGTCAGCCGGTCGGGGTCGGCCATGTCGGCCAACACGAATCCCGTGGCGACGTTGCCCTGTGACTGGCCGTAGTCGGCCAGGGCATGCTCGAACCAATCGCGCCGGTGGATGCGCGGGCCGAGGTAGAGGGTGCCCAGCACGCTCCAGGCCACCGCCACGACCGTCAGGATGATGAGCACGGGGATGTTGTCGCCCAGCGTGGCCAGCGACATCGTGCCGATCGCGCAGGCGATCAGCATGTCCAGACACAGCGCCGAGATGCCGCTGACCGAGCGCTTCTCGATGTAGTGGTCCAGCCCGAGTCGGGTGGCCAGGGCCTGGATGAGGAAACCGCCGATGACGGTGAACGGGAACAGGGGGAAGTCGTCGAAGACGCTCGAGCCGAACGCACCGAAGATCGCTCGCAGCGCATGGAGGATGGCGATCGCCAGGCCGATCGCCAGGCCGATGGCCATGAACGCGACGGTGACCGGGGCCATGCCGCGGTTGGTCTCGTCCTCGACCGGCTGCTCGTCGGTGGGGGGGATGCGAGCTTCGGCCAGGTCGAGCGCCTCGTCCCGACTCGGGGGCGTCTGGCGAGCCACCGGGATGCGCGGGTTGGCGATCGCGTAGCGCACGATCAGCGAACCGCCGACGATGCCGGTCACCATGCTGATGGTGGCCAGGCCCAGGCCCAGGGCCACCAGCTCGGGCGCGCCGCCATCGCGCAGCAGCGGGCCCATGCCGGCGATGGTCCCGTGTCCGCCGGCGAACGACATCTCGATGATCGAGCCGGCCAGCTTGCTGAGCCCGAACAGTGGGTTCAAGACCAGGACCACGAGCAGCGAGCCGAGCGCGAACTGTCCGAAGGAGAAGGTGGCGCCCATAATCACGTGGGGCGCCGACGCGTTCCAGATCTCCCGCACACGGGGCAGCCGCTTGCCCAGCATGACGGCGCCGAAGACCACGTTGATCAGGAGGCCGGGCAGCACCGACCAGACCGACAGGACCCGCTCGGGAATCAGACCCTGGCTGTCGGTCCAGGAGCCCAGAGCCTGCGGGCCGACCAGCAGGATCACGAAGCCGGCGATGACCGCGGTGGGGATGAACAGCGCGGCCAGAACCGGCACGCGTCGCCGGATTATCGAAGACGCCAGCAACACGACCGAGATGACGACGATCGACAGCCCGACCCATTCAGCGTTGCTGTACGAGTGGTTCACGACGACGCCAGCCCCGGACCTGTGATCACACTGTGGGCCACGGCTCAGTCGCGACCGGACCTGCGGCGAACTCCGCGCTCAGCGCCGACCTCTCATACCGGACAGCCGCGCTTTCCTGCGTGGAGGCGATCCCGCGAGCGAGAACCATCCTGTCGAACCATAGGTCTCGGTCCTGGCGCGGGCGACGTTGTAGTAGTCACACCACGTCCTTACTTCGTATGGGTGTAGACAGGAGGGCGGCGGACAACCTGACGCTAATCGAACCCTGTCCGTCCGCTAAGCGAAACGGCTCCGACCGGTCCTAAAGCGCTGCTAATTTACGCTAAAGCTGCGTGTGGGACGCAGGGAGGATGGAGGGGGTTTTGGTGGAACTTCGCGCTGGCGTCTGGGTCATCGCCTTCTGGGTGATACTGGCGATGGCCGTGCTCGCTTCGATCGTGCACGCGGTCGTCGGCTATTAGTCCGCCTGAGGCGGACGTGCCTGCGCGGCGGCGACGACCGTGGTGAGCTGCGGGCCGTAGGCATCGATCCCCGGGACGGCCAGTCCCGGCACCTTTGCGCGGTCGTCGATCAGTCGCAGCTCGACGGCCTGACGCCAGTCCGGCCGTGAGCGGAACTCCTCGATCTCGGCGGTGCTCATCGCGCCGCCCTGCGCCTCGAGCGTGCGCCTGGAGACGTCGCTGAGGAGCTCTCGGTAGCCCGCGTCGGTCGCCACCAGAAACCGCTTGGCGGAGACGTGTTGCGCTGCCAGCCGGGCGACCCTGGCGCCGGCGCGGGGCTCGAGCCAGCGACCCCCGGCCTCGCCGTGGTGCTCGCGGGGCCCGTCGTAGGGGATCCCGGCGACGGCCGGCGCCCGGGCGATGTCGTGCAGCAGGCAGGCGACGACGAACTCGATGTCGCCGCCGCGCTCGCTCTGCGCGAGCTCGGCGCACTGCATCGCATGCTCGAGCTGGTCGACCGGCTCGCCGTCGTACGGCAGCCCGGCCATCGACTCGCACGCCCGCACGATCTCCTCGACCGTCTCGGTCACTCCCACGGGAGCGTGTACAGCTTCTTGAACGACATCGCGGCGATCGCCTCGCGGACTCCCTCCTTGACCCCGAGGCCGCTGTCGCCGACGCCGCCGAACGGGGTCAGCTCCGTCCGCCAGCCGGGAACCTCGCGGATATTGACCGTGCCGGCTCGGAGCTCCCGGATGCAGCGCGAGATCGCTCGCCAGTCGAACGTGCAGACGCCGCTCGACAGCGCATACGGCGTCGAGTTGGCGACCGCGATCGCCTGGTCAAGATCACGCACCCTGATGATCGGCGCGACCGGCCCGAAGGTCTCCTGTGCGACGAGCCGCGCGTCCGGCGGGACGTGGTCGAGCACGGCGGGGGTCAGCAGCGCGCCGTCGCGGTCGCCGCCGTGCAGCAGGCTGGCGCCGGCGTCGACCGCCTCGTGGACGCGCGCCTGGATCTCGATCGCGGCGCGTTCGTCGATCACGGTGCCCATGTCCGTGTCTTCGTCCAGGGGGTCACCGGAGCGGATCGCCGCCGCTCCGGCGGCGATCCGCTCCGCAAGTTCGTCGGCCACCGACCCCACGGCGATGATCCGCTTGACCGCCGTGCAGCGCTGACCCGAGTTTCGGAAGGCGCCCTCGACGGCCAGCCTCGACGCCTCTTCCAGATCGGCGTCGCCGAGCACGATCAGCGGGTCATTGCCCCCCAGCTCCAGGACCGCGCGGCGGTAGCCGAGCCGCTGCGCGATCGACTTGCCGACGGCGACGCCGCCGGTGAACGAGATCAGCTCGACCGCGGGGTGCGCCAGGAACCAGTCGAGGATTGCGGCGGGCTCGCCGCAGACGACCTGAGCGGCCGCCTCCGGCAGCCCCGCGCGATGCGCCAGCCCAACCAGCGCGAACGCGCTCAGCGGCGTCTTCTCCGAGGGCTTCAGCACGATCGGGGCGCCGGCGGCGATCGCCGGCGCGAGCTTGTGGGCGACCTGGTTGACGGGGTGGTTGAAGGGGGTGATCGCGGCGACGAGATCCACCGGGACCCTGAGCGTGTGCGCCCGCCGGTCGCGCCCGTTCGGGGTGATGTCTCCCGCGAACGACTCGCCGTCGTCGCGCAACGCCTCGATCGCCGCGAACCGGAACACGTCGACCGACCGCGTCACCTCGTGGCGGGTGTCCTTCAGGCACAGCCCCGACTCAGAGGAGATCAGCCGCGCGAGGTCGTCGACGCGGCTCGCGAGCGCCTCGGCGACCGCGAACAGGATCTGCGAGCGCTCGTGGCGCGACAGCGAGTTCGAGTACTGCGCGCCGGCGTCGAGCAGCGCCTCGACCTGCTGCGGCGACGCGACGGGCGCCTCGCCGACGAACTCGCCGCTGTAGGGGGAGCGCACCTCGATCGTGGCGAGGGCGGTCATCGGGACAGGGCGGGGTCGGTCATCCGGGGAGCTTGGGCGCGGTCGCGAGCGAGATGGTTGAGCAACAGGTCATGCAGGTCCCGGTTGCGCAGATCACGGCCGGCAACTGCGGTGTCATCCAGCCGGTGGCTGACGATCAGCGGCACCGTCCGCTCGTGCAGCCCGCCGTGAGAGCGCAGCGTACCGTGCAGGGCGCCGAGGTCATGCTCAGCCGCCGATTTGCCGAGCGCGGTGGCGCCGTCGGCGAGCACGATCAGGTCGCCGATCCGGTCGGGCGGGAGCTCGAACGCATCGGCGGCCGCGAACCGGTCGAGCACGGCTTCGACACCCGGCAGAGCCGCCACCGTCCCTCGCGCCAGGTCGAGCTCGTCGAGGTCGTCGAGGTGGATCCAGGCCAGCGACCCCAAGGCGGCGTGGTGGACGACGTACGGGTCGGTGATCGGACACAGGGTGTGGCCGCTGCGCACACCGGCGGTCCGCAGGGCGTCGTCGAGGAAGCGGACGTTGGGGCTGCCGTCGGCCCGGGACTTCGCGCGCATCCCGTGGTCGGCCACCAGCCCGACGACGAAGCCCGCGTCGAGCGCACGTCCGACCGAGTCATCAACCGCTCGATAGAAGTCGTCGGCGAGCGGCTCTCCGGGTGCCGCGGCGTGCTGAACGAAATCGGTCAGCGAGGCGTAGACCAGGGTGGCGCCAAGCCGCGGCGCCAGC
>Ga0123356_10003304_pt1 | contig 16938 bp, 14 predicted proteins | sample TergutEmb28metaG_2_FD_92546 | JGI IMG/M metagenome (GOLD analysis project Ga0123356, IMG submission 92546) | Embiratermes neotenicus P3 segment gut microbial communities from Petit-Saut dam, French Guiana - Emb289 P3 | ecosystem: Host-associated > Arthropoda: Insects > Digestive system > Gut ...
AGGTACGTTTATTTGTAGCAAAAAGGATTTTAATTATGAAAAAGAAAATTTTATTAGTACTGGTTTTGGTTGCGCTTGTTTCTACAGGAGCTTTTGCGCAGCTTGCACTAGAAGGTAATCTAAATTTTAACGGCAGGGAAATATCACAATCAATTGGAATCTCGTACGCTCTTCCAAGTTTTGATATTCTTGCCGGCTTTAATTTTGGTTTTTACAGAGTAAGTGGAAAAATTGAAGGTTATTCATTCAGCGATAGTGATGTTTTTTTTGGTTTGTACGGAGGAATTGCGCCAAGGGTGGTAGAATCAAACAATTGGACTCTGTCATTACCTTTACTTGCAAATTTTTATTCATATCTAGATGTTTTAGCTTTTGGTTTAACGGCTGGCGCAAGAGCGGAATATTCACTTTCACAAAATTGGAGTATTTTCGGTGGTTTATCTCTAAATATTTTTACATGGGTTAGACGTGATGATTACGAAATAATTATGGGTTACCCTTTTTACTATAAAGTTAATGGCATTGCTATTTTTGACGGCGGTTTTATGCAGTTTGGAGTAAAATACTCTTTCTAAATTATCTAAAATAGTTGGCAGTTACCCTTAAAAGGTAATTGTCAACTAAGGATGAATTTGCCATAAATAACCCTTTTTTTTTACCTGTTTTATGTTATATTAACCTAGTATGAAGTCTCGTATTGTTTTTCCGATAATTTTAATGTTTGTTTCCTTTTTTCTTTCATTTTGTTCCATTAATAAGATGGCAATGAATATGATAGCAGATGCTCTGACAGGGGAGGGAAACGCCGATGTCTTTACAGGTGATTCCGATCCTCAATTGGTTGCAGATGCTATACCCTTTGCAATTAAAATGTATGAAGCTCTGCTTTCCCAGAACCCCAACCACCAGGGGCTGATTAACACGACAGGTTCGATGTTTGTCATGTATGCCAATGCTTTTGTTCAGGGACCTGCCGAAATGCTACCCCAGCTTAGGTTCCAGGAGCGGGATGCCGCTTTAAACCGTGCCAGAAACCTCTACCTAAGAGGGTTTGATATGCTCTACAGGGGTTTGGATTTAAAGTATCCGGGTTTTTCAACATCATTTCAAAATGACCGTTTGCCTCATTATTTATCAAGGATGAAAAAAGCCGATGTACCGGCTTTGTATTGGGCGGCAGCGGCTGGGTTATCGGCGTTTTCACTCAATCCTTTTGATTTGGATTTGGGAATGAGGATTATGGAATTTTATGCAATGGTAGAACGCGCTTATGAACTCGATCCTAATTTTAATCAGGGAGCGCTTGATGAATTTTTATTGATTTTTCACGCTTCCATTCCGCATGGTATGGGCAGTGACAGTTCAAAAATCGATATTCATTTTCAAAGAGCAATTGAAAAATCAAGAGGAACTTCCGTCAGCGCTTATGTAGCTTATGCGCAGGCAGTTTGCATTCCTGCCCAGGATTATGATAAATTTAAACAAATGCTGGATATGGCTTTAGCTATTGATATTGACCTTAACCCTTCAAACCGTCTTGTAAATATTATTTCTCAGCAAAAAGCGCAGTTTCTTTTAGACTCGGCTTCCCGGTTTTTTATCTTTTTTGGTTCAGATGACGAATGGGATGACTGGGATGATGATTGGTAAAATTAAATTTTAGGAGTATAGTATGAAAACTTTTAACAGGCACAAACTTCAATTTTTTATTTTTGCGTTGATGATATTTTTTATCATCAATCCGGTTTTCGCTCAAAGAAATATGAACATAAGACTTGCATCGCTTGTTCCGGAAAATACCGCATGGGGACAGGCAATTAACCGCATGGCTTCAGAATGGAATCGTGTAACAGATGGTTTTATAACTGTTACAGTATTTCACGGCGGAACCGCAGGTGATGAATCGCAGGTGATGTCTTTACTCAGAAGCAATCAAATACAGGCAGCAGTTTTTTCCAGTATGGGATTGTATTCGATAACTCCTGAATTAATGGTGATTAGTTATCCTTTTTTAATAAGGAATGATGCCGAGCTTGATGAAGTTCTTCGCAGGGTAAGACCTGAACTTGATGCCAGAATGCAGCAAAACGGTTTTGTTACAATGACATGGGCAAAAGCGGGATGGGTAAAATTATTTACAAGAACTCCTATAGCTACTCCCGATGATTTGCGTAGATTAAGAATGGCGACAGGAACAGATGATCAAACAATGATTCAGGCTTTCAGGCTTTTAAATTACCAGATGGTTCCGGCAAATTTAACCGAAATATTATTTTCACTTCAAAGCGGCAGAGTTGACGCTGTATATACAAGCCCGATTTTTGCGGCAGGAAATCAATTATTTGGAATTGCGGGTAATATGTCCAGCATCAATGTTGCTCCATTTATGGGCGGCATTTTGATGAATGATGTAACATGGCGCAGGATTCCGGAAAGACACAGAACTGCCATATTGGAAGTAAGCAGGCGAATGGAAGCGGATATTGAACGTTCAATTTCAAGTTTGGAAAACGAAGCAGTTACTACAATGTTAAGGCACGGTTTAAGAATAAATGAATTAACACCTGCGCAAATGCAGGTTTGGTATGATGATACTGCAAGGTTTGAAAGCAGGCTTACTACAGGTACAAATCCTACATTTAACAGGGATTTTTATAACCGGATAAATAATATTCTTACAGATTATAGAAGAAGGAGTCAGTAAAAAGTGGATTCCGTTGTTACACGACAGGTTGATAATAATCAATTGAGCGGCAGCTTTGGTAAAATAAAATCCCGCTTTTATTTTATCGAAGATATTTTCTGCATAGCTGCTCTGGTTTTATTGGCTGTTTTTCCATTATTGGAAATACTTGTTCATTTTATATTTAAAACCGGCATTCCTGCATCTTCCGGTTTCATTGTTCACTTTTTGCTGTTTTCGGCTTTAATTGGCGGAATGATCTGCACAAGGAATGAATCACATCTTGCCATTTCGCTCATGCAGTATGTACCCGAAGGTGCTGTCAGAGAAAGAATAAAAACTTGTACAAATTTAATTTCCGCTTTTATTTCCATTATAATCGCCTGGAGTTCAATTTCATTTATCAAAATGGGACTGGATGATGGTATAATAGGTTTTATTCCAAGGCGGGTGCTGGCTTCTATCATTCCACTCGCTTTTACAATCATTTCAATACGTTTTGCACGCAGAGCAAATCTTACCGGCTGGAAAATTATTATTCCTGTGTGCGTTATTCTGTTGGGTACGGTTGCTTCATTCCCCGTTATCGCCAAAGTAATCTGGGGTTTTGAAAAACCGGAAATAATCGAAGAGATTTGTTTTGTTTTTGCCGACATTGCAGTTTACATGAAATTGCCGGTTGTTATCTTTCTTATAATATCAGCGCTTGCCGGAACTCCTCTTTTTATTGTTTTGGCAGGTCTTTCTCTTATGTTATTGCAAGCATCTGATCCATGGCTTGCTGTTGACGGAGTAATGGATACTGTCGCCAATAAAATTTATTTTGGATTGATAAATCAAAATATTATTGCCATTCCGCTTTTTGCTATTGTAGGTTTTTTCCTTTCAGAAAGTAAAGCGGGAGAAAGACTTGTAAATACATTCCGTTCGTTTTTCGGCTGGCTTCCCGGCGGTATTATTATTGTGTCTGTTATTATATGCGCATTTTTTACTTCGTTTACAGGAGCATCCGGTATTACCATTTTGGCTCTCGGCGGCATTCTTTATGTGATACTAAGTGAGCATTTAAAATATCCGCAGAAATTTTCGATAGGGCTTTTAACATCTGTAGGAAGTATTGGTTTGCTTTTTCCGCCCAGTCTTCCTTTGATACTTGTCGGAACTGTGCTTCTGGTTGATATCCGTCATTTATTTTTAGGCGGAATAATACCGGGTATCATTCTTGTTGCAGCGATGATAATTTTTGGAATTATTATTTCTGTTAAAGTAAAGATACCTGTTGAAAAATTTGAATTGAAAAAAGCGCTGGTTTCTTTAAAGGGATCAAGTCTTGAAATTTTACTTCCGGTATTTTTAATTACTGCGTATTTTGGCGGATTTTTAAATTTGACGCAGCTTGGTGCTGTTGCTGTTTTGTATATTTTTATTGTTGAAGTTTTAATTCACCGCGATATTAAAATTACTGATATTAAAAAAATATTTGATAAAGCAATTCCGATTATCGGGGGCGTATTATCAATTCTTGCAGTGGCAAGCGCATTTTCATATTATATTGTAGATACGCAGGCTCCTTCCAATGTCGCATCCTGGATGCAAAGTACGATATCTTCAAAAATAGTATTCCTTTTAATTTTAAACCTTGCTTTGCTTGTTATCGGGTTATTCTTGGATATGTTCTCCGCGATTTTAATTGTACTTCCGCTGATTATTCCATTGGGAGAAATTTACGGAATTGACCCTGTTCATTTGGGAATTATTTTTCTTGTTAATCTTGAAGTGGGATATATAACGCCTCCTGTAGGTCTAAATCTTTTCCTGGCTTCGTATCGTTTCCAAAAACCATTTATAGAAATTTGTAAACACGTTTTCCCGTTTATGCTTGTAAGGTTAGTTGTTGTGTTATTAGTAACATATTTACCGTGGTTAAGCACATGGCTCGTTGGTATATTTTTCCCGCCTGAAGCTGTAATGGAAGCAGGTATGGGTGTAATTGAAGTGTTTGAAGAAGTTAACTGGGACTGGGTATTTCCTGATTAATTTTTTTTGGCAGCCAGCAAAGTTTTCCGATTTTATATTTAAATCCGTCTTGTATTGGCTGCCATGACATATTGGCAATAGCAGCGGCACGGAAAGAAAAATTTTCTCTCGCAGAGACGCAAAGGCGCGGAGAAGGAAGATTAGGTATTAAGAAAAATCCAATTATGAATGGATTGATAATATTTTTAATCTTATTATTCCTTAATTCTTCTCCGTGTTCTTTGTGATCGCGAACCGAAGGTTCGATGTGCCTCTGTGTTAATATATTTGGTAAATTTAATTCGAGTTTTATACCGAAAAGTTTCATGTCTCCCTTGCCTGTTGGAATTGTTACAGTTGATGTCTCTTTGGCAAATATTTTACTTGTTCCAATATTGAATCTTATATTATAAGCAATTTGCTTTAGCTCATCGTGATTTAAAGGTTTTGAAAGAAGTGCAATCGGCGAAACAAGAGGAAATGGATATACTTCTGTTATTCCTGTATTTAGCAATAAATCACTGTATTTTTTTATTTCCTGCCTGGTATCCCGATGCGGAACCAGAACCAGAAAGTTATTTTTATCATTTTTTTTTGTTTCCATAAATCATTATCTCGTGATAAACTAATTGTAGAGGGAATTGCCATGAAATATAAGACCAAAATACTGGTAGAACGATTTACTGAAATCCTTTCAAATTGGGAAGGCGTAGAATGTATTACTTTAAACGAAGCGGCGCATTCGGATACACTAGATCCGTATTTTGCGCTAATTCTGGATGTTTTTTGCTGTGCGTCTATACCACAGCCGAATGATCGCTGCCGTCTTTATGGTGATGATGTTGCTGCATTTGAAAGTTCAGCTCAGGGTGAAAAAGACCGTTTTTTAATAGGTGATATTCCTATCCGGCTGGAGTTTAAAAAAACCGATAAAATCAACGAACTTGTAGATATTGCTTTTTCTAACCATGATTCGCTTTGGTTTATTAAAGATTCAGGGACTTATGGTTTTTACAGGCTTGCCAATTGCGATATTATCTTTTCCCGGACAAATTGGATTCATGATGTTAGAAAAAAACTTGGAAGTATCTGTGATCAGTTTTGGATGCAGATGCGAGGAAATGTGCAGTCAAAGATGGAGCACTTCCTTTCTGATTTGGGTGCAGCATGTTTTCAAAATGATAAGTTTCATTATTTAATTGCATCTGCCGGTTTTATTAAAACAGCCTGTCTTACTCTTTTTTGCATTAATAAACGATTTGAACCGTCTCATCGGGCTTATTTTAAACAGGTGTGCGAACTGCCGGTACTGCCAGAATCATTTGTCGCCGAGTTTAGAACTTTCCTTGAAGATAACACAAATAAAGATTTGGATTCGCGTTTTTATTTAGCTAAATTAATTGCGCAAAAAATCGTGATGCTTTAAATTCTTCTGACAGCTTTGTAAAGCGCTTCTTTACTGATCTCTGTCCAGATTGGCCTTCCGTGAGGACAGCGCGGATCACTTAATGTCAGAGCTTGTCTGCCAAGTTCAAAAGCAGTTTCGTCATCAGGATAATCGCCGTCTTTAATTGCAGCGCTGCAGCACAAAGACGCAGCCCATCGATTCGCCATGTTTTCTCCTGCATTACGCAGTTCAAGAATTTCTTTTACAGTCGCGCTGTCGCTTTTACGCCAATCTGCAGGCAGCGCTTCAATGTGCCAAACACCTGATGAATCGCTTTCATCCTTTTTTATCACTATTCCCAATTGCGATAATTCCTTGCTTTTTAATTTAAGGAATTTATCTTCTTCTTCACTGTCTGTATTAAATGGAATGGGAGCAAGCAGTTCCTGTTTAGGGATTGGGTTTTCTAAAAATTTATTATAAAGGATACGTTCATGCGCGGCATGTTGGTCGATTATATAAAGTTTGTCACCCCATTCGATCAATATAAAAAGCCCAAACACCCTGCCGGCGTAATGCATATCTTCAGAATTTTTCGAAGAAGAACTCTCGCAAAGGCGCAAAGGCGCAGAGTTGTTGTTCGATATACTCATAAAACTTTCTATATTTTTTTTAATACCGGGGTTATTATATGGAAAATAAAATTCACCTTCTTCTTCCTTTTGCGCCTTTGCGCCTTTGCGAGAGAATTCTCCCCATCTTTTCTCCGCGTCTCTGCGAGAAAAATTTCTCTGCGTTTCCTCTGTGCCTCCGTGTGAAATTTCTTCGGTTAAATCTTTTTGAATTTCTATGTTCTCGCGTGATGTTTCTGCGGAAATTCTTGCGACTTCCTTTTTGTGAAAAAATGATTTTACTCCACCCGAAACTACATGGTGAATTGCTCCGGGATCACGGAAGCGCACTTCACGTTTTGCAGGATGTACATTAAAATCGGCAAGAGCAGGATCAATTTCGACAAAAACAGCTCCTACAGGATGAGTGCCGTTTGGAAACCACCCCTGACAGCCGTACTCCATTGCCTGAAGCAAAGAATAATCATGCACTTTTCTGCCGTTTGCAAATACAAAAAGCTGTCTTCTGTCGTTTCTGTAAAGTTCTGGTCCTCCAATAATGATAACTGCAGTAAATCCTTCTCCTATAACATTTAATTCAAACAGAAAATTTTCTTCACCGGGTTTTAACAAAGCGGCGGCAAATCTTTCCTTTTTTGTTTCAACAGCCGGCAAAAAATCTTTTAGTTTATCATCTTGCAGATAACGGAAATTGATTGTATTAAAAGCCAAAGCCTTTTCAATAAAAATTTGCCGGCATAAAACCGCTTCGCTTCCTTCTCTTTTTAAAAAACTTTTGCGAGCCGGTGTGTTTTCAAAAAGATTTAAAGCTCTTACAGTAGTGCCTTTTGTTCTTCGTGTTTGTTCGGTTTTAGCAGGATTTTTTTCACCGGGACCTGCTTCAAGCCGATATGCCTGCCTGCCGTCTGTGCTTGTAATTATTTCAAGGCGCGCTACAGCGGAAGATGCGGCAAGTGCTTCTCCCCTAAAACCCAGGGTACGGCTTGTTTCAAGATCATTTAAACTTCTTATTTTGCTTGTTGCATGAGTAAGAGAGCAAAGCTGTAAATCATCATGACTCATGCCAGCGCCGTCATCAGATACTTCAACTTTTTTACATCCGCCTTGTGTAATGGAAACTTCGATGTTTGCAGCTCCCGCATCTATGGCATTATCAAGAAATTCCCTGACAAGAGCGGCAGGGCGTTCGATAACTTCGCCTGCTGCAATAAGTTTTGATTCTTGCGCAGGAAGTACCTGTATACTATTATTCTGCATTAAATAATTCCAAATCGGGAGATTCGTCTATTGGCGCATCGGCGTTATTCATTAAAATTTCAATACGATTTTCTATTTTTTCAAGATCGTTTTCCAAAGTTCTGGCAAGGCGGATGCCTTCTTCAAATGCTTTTAACGCTTCATCCAAAGGGATGTCAGTTTTTCTAATTTGATCCCCTAATGTTTCAAGGCGTGTAAGCCTTTCTTCAAAATTTTTCATACCGCCGCTTTTCGCCGCTGCAGGTGCTGTTGTTTTTTTTGCCATATTATCTCCTTAAAAGTATTTTAATTTCATGTTATATCATCTACTATTGCTGTAATTTCTCCGGTTAACGGTTTAATATTTAATACATCTCCTTTTTTTACATTTTGCGCATAACGGACAATATTGCCGTTTGAATCTGTTACTACAGAAAAACCTCTTTCCATAGCAGCTAACGGGCTTCCCGCTTCTATGAACGCAGAAGCAAGGTCAATCCTGTTTTTAAAATCAGCAGTTTTTTCCGATATTGCTTTAATCAAAGTTTCTTTAGCATCATCAAAACGTATCAGATGCGGCTGCAAGATGGCGCGAAAGCGGTACTCCATATCCTGAAGACTGAATGGTTTTAATAAAAGTTTTGCTCTTTCAAGGCGTGTGTACATACCGTTTAATAAATCTTCCGCTGTCTTTTGTACGAAGTCGGTGACGGAGGTATAATTTTCGCTGACAAGTTCTGCAGCAGCAGAAGGTGTCGGCGCTCTTAAGTCTGCGGAAAAATCACATAACGCCCAGTCAATTTCATGCCCCACAGCGCTTACTACAGGAATTTCAGATTCAAAAACGGCGCGTACAACTTCTTCTTCGGAAAACGGCAGAAGATCTTCAAGAGAGCCGCCGCCTCTTCCAACAATCAATACATCTGCGACGTTAAAACCTTGTTTGCGCCATTGATTAACCTGTTTTATTCTTGCAGCGATTTGAAAAGCAGCGTCATCTCCCTGTACGACAGCAGGAAAAATTATTATTTTGATGCCGGAAACACGCCTTGTAAGTATATTTAAAATATCACGTACAGCCGCTCCTGTGGGTGAACTTATAATGCCGACAACGGCAGGAAAACGCGGCAAAAGTTTTTTATATTCATTGTCAAAAAGTCCTTCAGCTGCAAGTTTTTGTTTTCTTTTTTCGAGCATGGCAAGAATTTCGCCGGCTCCGGCTATTTCCATTTCATCACAGATAATAGAGTAGGTTCCCCTGGGCGCATAAACAGAAAGGCTTCCGCGTACACGAAGCAGCATTCCGTCTTTTGGTTCAAAGTTTAAAGACTTTAATCTGTTTTTAAACATCACAGCATCGATTTTAGCGCCTGAATCTTTTAAACTGAAATAAAGATGCCCCGAACTTGCCGGTCTGCAATTTGAAACTTCTCCTTCTGCACATACAAATGAAAAAGAACCTTCAAGATTTAAGCGAATTTGTTCAGTGAGCTCCGATATTGTAAGATGTTTTTCATTCATGGCAATTCCGCATTATTTAAGGAGTATCTTTTTTCCAGTTATCTTCCGGAAATAATTTTCTTTCTATCACATGTAAAAGTACTAATGTTATAAGCGCTAAAACTACAACAGTTATCGCAGCAATGTACATCCCCGCTCCAATTGTAAGACCAATCGCCGCTGTAAGCCAAAGAGAAGCCGCAGTAGTCAAACCCCTTATATTATTTCCAAGTTTGATAATAGCTCCGGCTCCAAGAAAACCCATGCCAGCCACAACCTGCGCTGCGATTCTGCCGGGGTCTCCGTCGCCTAATTGCTGAGGCAGCCAGATTGAAAGCAGCATAAGGCAGGAAGCTCCCAGTGAAATTAAAATATGTGTGCGAAGCCCTGCAACTTGTTTGCGGCTAGATCTTTCAATCCCGATAATGGCTCCTGCAGCAAAAGCAAGACAAAGGCGGATAATTATATCCATTTCTGTTATTGTATTCGGCATTTTAGAATTATAACGTTAAAATGAAATTTTTTCAATAAGTATTAAACAGATATCTTTTTATCCATCTCTTCAAGTGTAGGCGGCTCTGCTCCGTATCTTGTGCAGACAAAAGCTGCAGCTTTGTTTGCATAAGAAAGTGCGTCATATAAATCAGCTTCGTTTAAGTTGACAATAGCGTTATGTGACAATTTCCCCATTTGCTCAAGGCGCACAAGAAACGCTCCGTGGAATGTATCTCCCGCTCCCACAGTGTCAGCTATTTTTGGAATCTGTACGCCTTGTGCACATGCTTTTATTACACTGCCGTTTTCACAACGCAGCATCGCCATTGAACCTTCGTGACCAAGCGTGATGATCGCAAGGTCTGTTCCAAGTGTTAGCATTTTTTCCAGAGCTTCTTCTGGTTTTAAACCGGGAAAAACATATTCAAAATCTTCATTGGAGATTTTAACGATGGTACAAATACTTGCCAACTTTTTAAAACGTTCTATATAGGTCTCTCGATCTTTAATAAAATAAGGTCGTATATTTGGATCAAATGAAATGACTGTTTTTTTTGCGGCTTCTTTTTGTATTAAAGTTTCTATGGCAGTTGCGATGGGTTCCATTGTCATGGAAACAGAACCAAAGATAATACATTTTGTTTCAATCGGAACTGAAGGAAGCTCTTCAATCGAAAGCAGGCGGTCTACTGTTCCTTCATCGTAAAATGCGTATTGAGGTTGTCCGTCTTTTTCTGTTTTTATAAACGCTAATATCGGGTTTTCATTACTTCTGATTAATAAATCGACATTTACATTATTTTCCTGTAAGCGTTTAACTTGAATGTCACCGAAAAAGTTTTTGGAAAGCCTCCCGAAAAACGAGGCTTTACTATTTAACCTTGCTATGGCAATGGATGTATTGTAAGAACATCCGCCAGGCAGGGGTTTAAAGACATCATCGTGTAAAAACATATCGATTACAGCTTCGCCAACGCATAAATACATAGATTTTCCCTTTTTTTTATTATAACATAAAAAAGAATATGCGTATAATCAAAATTTTTGATACAACTTTAAGAGACGGCGAACAGGCTCCGGGCTGCAGCATGAATTTACAGGAAAAAATCGAAGTTGCAAAGCGCCTTGAAAAACTCGGGGTCGATATTATCGAAGCCGGTTTTCCCGTCTCCAGTCCCGGAGATCTCGAAGCGGTAAAAGTTATTTCTTCTATTGTAAGAAATTGTACGGTTGCCGCTTTGTGCCGGTGTCTTGAAAAAGATATAAACACAGGCTGGGAAGCGCTTTCTAAAGCGGTTTCTCCGCGTATTCATGTATTTTTGGCAACTAGCCCGCTTCACATGGAATACAAATTAAAAATGACAGAAGAGCAAGTGCTGGAGCAAGCTGTTTCCTGTGTAAAGTACGCTAAAAAGTTTTGTAATGATATCGAATTTTCCGCGGAAGATGCTTTTAGAAGTGACCCAAAGTTTGTTTGTAAAGTATTTGAAGAAGTAATAAAAGCTGGCGCTCTTACTGTTAATTTTCCCGATACTGTAGGTTATGCTATGCCGCACGAGTTCGGCGAGTCTATACGTTATGTGAAAGAAAATACCAAAGGAATTGAAAAGGTTTGTCTTTCTGTTCATTGTCACAATGATTTGGGATTGGCTGTTGCAAATAGTATAAGCGCCGTTAGAAACGGAGCGGATCAGGTTGAATGTACGATTAACGGCATAGGAGAGCGGGCAGGCAACGCTTCTCTTGAAGAACTTGTTATGGGGTTAAAGGTGCGGGGCGATTACATAAATGCCGATACCAAGATCGATACCACCCAAATTTATTCTGTAAGCCGTCTTGTGTCGCAGGTGACAGGGATTAAAATACAGCCAAACAAAGCAATAGTCGGCGAAAATGCGTTCGCTCACGAAGCGGGAATACATCAACATGGTGTTCTTACAAATCGGCAAACCTACGAAATTATGACACCGCAGTCAATCGGAATTCCAAAAGGGATGTTGTCTTCGTCTAACAATCTTGTGCTTGGCAAACATTCAGGCCGTCATGCTCTTGAAGAACGTTTAAAAGAATTAAATATTACAATCGACAATGAAACTTTTGAAAAAGTATTTAAAGGTTTTAAAAACCTGACAGATAAAAAAAAGACAGTAAACGATCGCGACATTGAAGCGCTTGTGATGGACAATACAGCTTCCGTACCCGAAACATGGAAGCTCGATCGTTGGGCTGTCAATACAGGTTCTGCAGCATGTGCGACAGGTGATATTCGGTTACAGAATAAAGAAGGTGTTTTTTCTTCTGCAAACGCGATGGGGGATGGTCCTTTAGACGCGATTTTTAAAGCTATTAATCAAATTGTAGGAAAAGAACCTGAACTTGAACTATATGATCTTGGCGCGATTACAGGCGGTTCATCCTCACAGGGAGAAACAATTGTGAAAATTTCGCTGAACGGAAGGCGCTGGAACGGTCGCGGTGTTTCAACAGATGTGATAGAATCTTCTATAAAGGCATATCTGTCAGCAATAAATGCCATGGAATATGAATTAATAAAGAATAATGAAATTTATTAATTTCGTGATGGTTCGTGTGGTTCGTGGTAAAATATTTTGGAGATTATTTTATGAGTTCTAATAAATTTGATATTGAAATACTTGACACCACTTTGCGTGACGGCGCGCAGGGTGAAAGTATAACATTTTCGCTGCGTGACAAACTTGCTGTTACAGAAACACTCGACGAACTTGGAGTTACATTGATAGAAGCAGGAATACCGGGCAGTAATCCAAAAGATATTGAATATTTTCGCCTAACAGCTAACCTTAATTTAAAAAATTCTAAAATCTGCGCTTTTGGTTCAACCCGCAAAAAAGGTATAAAAGCCTGTGACGACAGCCAGCTTCGCTTTCTTTTAGACGCAGGTACGCAAACAGTTGTTATCTTCGGCAAAAGCTGGGATTTACATGTGAATAAAGTGCTTAGAGCGCAGCCGCAGGAAAATCTTGACATGATAGCTGAAACAATTGATTTTTTAAAAAAAGAAGGCCGTTATGTCATATATGATGCCGAGCATTTTTTTGACGGTTACATTGGAAATAAATCTTATGCTCTTTCTACAATACAGACAGCTTTTGGCGCAGGCGCAGATTCAATTGTGTTATGCGATACAAACGGAGGAACTTTACCCGATAAAATTTCAGAAGCAGCTTGTGAAGTAAAAAAAATAATGCCGGATGCTGTATTGGGAATACATGCTCATAATGACTGCGGTTTGGCTGTTGCCAATTCAATTGCCGCAATACAGAAAGGTTTTACTCATGTTCAGGGAACACTTGTAGGTTTCGGCGAAAGATGCGGTAATACATCTCTTGCGGCTTTGATTCCAACCTTGGAACTTAAAATGTCTTTACATTGCTTGCCTGCCGGAAACCTTAAGCGCATCGGTGAATTAACAAGACGAGTTGCAGAAATTGCAAATGTTATTATAAGCGATGATATGCCATATATCGGTACACATGCTTTTTCTCATAAAGCGGGAATGCACTCTGACGGTGTAATAAAAACAAATCTTTCTTTTGAACATATCAATCCGTCTGCTGTCGGCAATGAACGCCATCTTTTAATGAGCGAAGTAGGCGGACGCGCCGCAATCGCAGAACGTGTAAAATTAATAGAACCTTCTATAGATAAGGATCATCCTGTTGTTATTTCGTTAGCCGAAAAATTAAAAACTCTTGAAGCGTTAGGATGGGCTTATGAAGGCGCAGATGCAAGTTTTGATATTTTAATTTTAAGAGAAATGAAACGTTATACGCCGTTTTTTAATATCGAAGCGTATCGTGTAATGAGCGAACATCCCAAAGGCAGCAAAATCGAATGTTCAAACGCCTGGGTAAAAGTTCAGGTTGGAGACAAGTCTGAAGTTGCGGCAGCAGAAGGAGTAGGTCCTGTCGGTGCGTTAGATAGTGCACTACGCCGCGCTCTTACAAGTTTTTATCCTGGTCTTTCAAAAATGAGATTGGAAGATTATAAAGTGCGTGTTATTGACGGCAAGGACGCTACTGCAGCACAGGTTCGTGTTTTAATCGAATCCACAGACGGACAAAAAACATGGAATACAATCGGAGTAAGCACTGATATTATCGATGCAAGCCGCGCTGCTTTAGTAGACTCAATAGAATATATGCTGATTAGTGAAAACAAATGAAATACACAGGCGCGAAAATACTTATAGAATCTCTTATTAAAAACGGCGTGGATACAATTTTCGGATTACCGGGAAGCGCTGTTTTGCATATTTACGATGAGCTTTACAAATACAAAGATAAGATCCGTCACATTCTGGTAAGCCACGAACAGCACGCAGCGCATGCCGCTGACGGTTACGCTCGTTCAACAGGAAAGACAGGTGTATGTCTTGCAACATCGGGACCGGGAGCTACCAATCTTGTAACAGGAATAGCGACAGCGTTTGTAGACTCGGTTCCAATTGTTGTAATTACAGGTAACGTTGGAACATCACTGCTTGGCAAGGACAGTTTTCAGGAAGTGGATATAGCAGGCATTACAATGCCGATTGTTAAACACAACTGGATTGTTGAAGATGTAAATAATTTAGCGGAAATAATAAACGAAGCGTTTATTGTAGCGCAAGCAGGAAGACCGGGTCCTGTTTTAATTGATATTCCAAAAGATATTAGCAGCGCTGTTTGTGATGTAGAAACGCGGATTAACACGGAAGTTAATAACCGGGCAGAACGGTTACTGGAAAGAACTAAGCGTCAAACTTTTAATGATATTGATTTAGAAAAAGTGATAACTTTAATTAAAAATTCAAAGTACCCGATGATTTTTGCAGGCGGAGGTATAATCCGTTCAGGCGCAAGCGCGGAGTTAAAAAAGTTAGCTGAAATTTTAGGATCTCCTGTAGCTCTTTCGTTTATGGGTATGGGTGGTATACCTCACGATCATCCATTATGTACGGGTTTAATCGGAATGCATGGCACTATCGCTTCCAGCAAGGCTTTGCAAAACTCTGACCTGTTAATAACACTTGGAGCGCGTTTTTCTGATCGTGTAACAAACGGTGTTAAGCAATTCGCTTTAAACACTAAAATTATTCATATAGACATCGATCCAGCCGAGATTAATAAAAATGTAAGTTCGGATGCTTTTATTATAGGAGATTTAAAAGAAGTGTTAACGCAGCTTTTAAAAAAAATCCCCGCGGGATTTTCTTCTGAATGGAACGGTGAAATAGACACATGGAAAAGCGAAACCCTTAACAAAAAACCTGAGGCTTCAAAAAAAACAAAAACAAACAAAGCAGCCCTGCATCCAAGTTTTGTTATTCGTGAAACCGCAAAGGCATTAGGTGAAAACGCGATCATAGTTACAGATGTTGGTCAGCATCAGATTTGGACAGCTCAATATTACCCGTTTAAAAATCCGGGAAGTTTTTTAAGTTCCGGCGGAATGGGCACTATGGGTTTTGGAATGGGTGCTGCCGCAGGTGCTAAAATCGCAAATCAAAATTTTCCTGTAGTTCTTTTTACAGGAGATGGATGTTTTCGCATGAACAGTGCGGAAATGGCAACTTTGGTCAAATATAAATTGCCAGTATTAATCATTGTTTTTAATAACGGAACACTTGGAATGCTGCGTCAGTGGCAAAAGCTGTTATTTAAAGCAAATTATTACGAAACCAATCTTGATAATAATAACCCTGATTTTGTTAAACTTGCCGCCGCCTATGACGTACCTGCATTTCGTTCTGCAGATGAAGTATCTTTTTTACGGGCGCTTGAAAAAAGCTCCTCCATCCTAACTTCAGGAAAACCTGTGTTAATAGAAGTAATTGTTAATAAAGACGTTCAAGCAAGCATTGTATCAATTTAAAATCATATTTTGATTGAAAATAATTAAAATTGCTGTATAATATTTATATGAAACTTAAAAAAATTGTTGTAATACTAATAATTTTATCATTGGCTGCCTTTTTTATATCTTGTGAAGATATGTGTATTGTCTGCACTGGAAGCGGAAAATGCAATCTTTGCAGCGGAAAAATTCCCATAGACGGAAACCCATGCCCCAGATGCCAGGATTCTAAAATATGTTTTAATTGTAACGGAAAAGGTAAAATCCAAGTTAATTAATTACCTTATGTAAAATATGTTATTTTCCAGCTGTCCATTTTAAAGCATTGTCCAATAATTTTTGAAACTGCGGATTCAACCAAACTTCCAATGTATGCCCCGGTGTTAAAACGCAAACTCTTCCTTTGCCTTGTGTGCGAACATATCCTGCCGCGTAAATCGCTGCTTTGCAGTTAAAATACGGCTCTGTTTCATATTTGCTTTCTTCTCCCTGTGCGGGTGAATGGGAAGCAAGTAAAACAACAGCGTCGTTTTCGGTTATTTCTATTTTATAGTGTTCGTCTGTTTCGCAGAATTGTTCTACACCGTCAGTTACAGGATGAGGTTTTACACTTTGGACTATGACAGGGCAATTGTTTGGGTGACCTAAAAAATTGCAGCCGATTAATTTATCGAGTGCGTTTGTGTCTTTGCCGTTTACTAAAGCGCTGTGAACAGCCAAAAGTCCGCCTCCGCCTTCGACAAAATCTATAAATGCGCTTTGTATTTCTTTGGTTTTCCAGGGTTGTTTGTCGGTTTGTGATACTTCATCCATTTTGCAAATTAAAATAACAGGGTATTGCTGTAATTTTTCTACAGAAAAATCATTTGCATTTGAAATTATGTCAAATTGATAACCTTTTTGTTTTAAAGGTTCAATTCCGTCAATCGCTACCTGACCCGGGTGATAATAATCATCACAAATTAATAATACTTTCATTTTTATTCCTTTGTTTTTATGCTAGTATTTTTTTTATTTTTTTGCTATAGTGTTTTCATGTTAGATTATAAATTTATTATTGAAAATATGGCGGATATAAAAACTAATATCGCCAATCGGTTTATGAAAGC
>Ga0123356_10003305_pt1 | contig 16938 bp, 11 predicted proteins | sample TergutEmb28metaG_2_FD_92546 | JGI IMG/M metagenome (GOLD analysis project Ga0123356, IMG submission 92546) | Embiratermes neotenicus P3 segment gut microbial communities from Petit-Saut dam, French Guiana - Emb289 P3 | ecosystem: Host-associated > Arthropoda: Insects > Digestive system > Gut ...
AGAAAACATTTGTGCAAGTCCGAACATCCATATATCTTTTGTCCGCGGTTTTTGCGGATTAAAATCCTTTGACGGCAATTCATCTGTAAAAGCGCCTGTACAATGAATTAATGCCTGGCTGTGGCATAGAAGCCCCTGATCTTCAAGTTGATTCAACATTGAAATATATCCATCGGACAGTTTTTGCGCCATTTTATGCATCATTTCCGGATTATCAATTAAACCGTACAGAACATCTTCGACATTCATCCACATCGAAATCGGGTCCCATATTGAAAGATGCGGATCATAACCTTCTTCCCTGATCGGCATTATTCCGTCAAATACCCATTTTGCTTTTTCCAAACGCCGCTGTGTTTCGTTTTCGTTATGTGATATAACCGGAATTTTAATTCTTTCCGCATCATCTATGGAATGAATTTGATTCTCATATTTATGGCTCATTATTGCTTCTTTGCCGGGTGTAATAACAGTATTTTCTTTTATATTTATTCCGAATCCTGTGTTTTCTACTGCTTTGAATACTTTAATGAAAGGCTCTGCCACCATATCAACAGGAAAATATTCCCACTGATAAAGAATTTGACGCAGGTTTTCTTCGTATTTACAAAGTTCAGAATCAGCGCACAATAAAGTGAGTTTATTGTCAACATTCATTTCGTTCCAGCAAACCTGATCGATACAAACCATTGGCCGCTGCGGATTAAGTCCGTTAAGGTTACGCCATAATTGCTTTTTTTCGTCCTGGACAGGCAGACTTGCAATGTCCATTACTTTTTTTGCAAGATCACGCAGAATAATTCTGTCTTGCTCCATTGTCTGATGATTACCGGAATCCATATTTTAAATTATCATTTTATATTGGTAATTTCAATTGAACATAAAAAAGGACCACCCCATCGGGCAGCCCTGATTTACGATTATTAATTATAGAATTAAAAACCGAAAGACATTTTCATACCATTGGTTCTTAATGATACCCATCCGCCCTGAGTGATTGGCTGTTCAACAAAGAAATAGAGATATTCATCTCCACCTGTTGGATCATAAATCCTGACTTCGCCATTGGGGTATACTTTAAGTATTATATTAAGCGATCTTGTGAGGTCTTGTGTAACAAACAATAAAAGCGGCATCCATTCATTCATGTCAATGCTTGCTTCCAGTACCATCTGTGAATTGCTGATACTTCTGTAAACCTGTGCAGATAAACCTCTGGGTATACCGCTTCCTGCAATCGGGTTTTCGTCATAGTTCAACCAGAAAAGGTATGATCTGCCGACTCCCCATGATGCACCGTTAAATGCTGTATCTGCAAAAACGTGGATTCCGAATCCTCCATGGCCATCTTCTGCGCCGCCTTCATAACGGGCATTGAAAACATATTCCATAGCACCATTTTGAGGTATTTGCGCATTTACTTTCGCGAGCCTGGCATTTGCGTCATTTTGATAGAGCCTGCCGTCTAATCCAAAACTCCAACTTCCTGAAGCAAACTGGGGCACCGGTAGTGTTTGAGCGAAAAGCGTTACTGCAATACCCATAACCAATAATAATAATACAAGGCGTTTCATGAACTCCTCCTTAAAAATTGTTTTTCCCTTATCAGGAATTTTTTATGTAAGATATTCTAGCACAACTGTAATAAAAAGTATAGGGGTAAAACTGATTATTAATCAATTTTTGACAGATTCGCAAAGTCGCTGAATCTGTAAAATTTTAACCCTAAATCTGCCGCCGCAGCAAGTACAAATTCAAGTCTTACAGGCCTTATAGCCCATGCGGCATCTGAAATTTCATGTGATGTCAAGGGTAATACCCGCCCGTCATCAAGAAATTTAACCGCTCTGAGCATTGAATTTATAATGCTCTCAAAATCATCATCTCTGCGAATTACCGTATTGTCAATAGCCCTGGATATTATATGTGTAAAAGTTATTTCGTTTTTATTGTATATCCGGAATGTAGTTCCGTACCCGCGGACGACAGAAAATGATTCAAAAAGCATTTCATGCATCCAGGGTTCTGAAAAACCGAATGGATAGGCAAAAGACGATACCGGAACGCCCTGCTGCCTGAACGATTCCGCCGCTGTAATTGTTTCCCTTAAAAATACATCCCTTGAAAGAGGTCTTAAATCCAAATGATTAAGTGAATGATAACCTACATCATGTCCCCGGTTTAATGCGATAATACTGAAAGGGTCATATACACCCTGTATGAAAAAAGTGACTTTTGCATCATATTCATCGAATAAAAATAGGAATTCATCCCAATTTTCCATATAATCATCATCAAAAGAAAGAAGAATTCCTTCATCTCCCGGAACAGGCATCCAAACAAGAGAATTTGCCAGAATTTTTTCCGTTCCCTTTTCCTGAACGATAAAACTTACTTCATAAACGGAATTTCCAAGGGTTTTGGCTTCGTCCAGATAATAAATTACATCGAAATTACCGGCATTATCCTGTAAATCAGCTCTTACGATGACCCTGCCGTTCTCTCCATGAACATAATGCTTAATAACATCATCATTTGCTTTGATTCGCTGAATTAACTGTTCAATGGGAGTTAATACATCGAGTTTTACAAATGTATCTGTGACTATCCCTGGACTGCTGGCACAAGAGCCAAAAATGACAAATATGGACAAATACAGATATATCCAGTATAGCTTTTTCATTATATTACTTTATGTTTTCGATTATATAGAGTATCTTTAAATCTGACAAGTAAAATAAGCAAGATACTAACTATTCGTTTAATATGGAGGTATAATTTGAAAAAACATTTGTTATTTTTTGCGGTTTTTTTTATTACAATTGGAGTATTATTGATGGGATGTATTAACAAGTCAAATAATTCCAACAACCCGAATAATTCAAATAATGATATCATTTTCCCCGGAACTCCTGAAATTCCAATGCCGTTCAATGATTTAACTGCTGCAGCTTTGACTGCTCATATCAAAATTGGCTGGAATCTGGGCAATACGCTTGATGCAGTCGGCGACAGAAGGGGTTTTAGCTGGCTTGGAGGAGGCGTTTATGCAAATACTTCAGTCACCCAAATGGAAACTGCATGGGGTAATCCTGTAACTTCAAAGGCTACCATCACAGCGCTTAAGGATGCAGGGTTTAACACAATCAGGATACCTGTTTCATGGAGTAAAGCAGTCGATTCAGAATATAACATCCGCGAAGACTGGATGATCAGAGTTATCGAAATTGTTAATTATGCAGTCGAAAATGATATGTATGTAATTATCAATTCACATCATGACGAAGAAATATTCAAATTTACAAATGCAGATGCGGAAAAATCACTGGAAGCTTTTGGAAAAATTTGGGATCAAATTGCCAGAGCATTCAGAAATTATGATGAAAAGCTGATTTTTGAAGCATTGAACGAACCAAGAACCAAGGGTGCGACCTGGGAATGGACAGGCGGCATTATATTTGAACATATAAATTTGAATAAACATTATCAGCTCTTTATTGATACTGTAAGGGCAAGCGGCGGCAATAACGGTAAACGTATTCTGATGGTAAATACATATGCAGCTTCTGCAGAACAAATTGCAATGAACGGTTTGGCAATTCCGGTTGATACTGTGCCTGATAAAATCGTTGTTTCGATTCATTCATATTCACCATATGATTTTGCATTAAATACAAGAAGTCCAATCAATTCATGGAGTATGGAAGATCTGTCAGATACCATGCCGATAACCAGTTTTATCGATCGTGCATATGATACATTTATCAGCAGGGGAATTCCTGTAATTTTGGGTGAATTCGGCGCAATGAATAAAAATAACGAAGAGGCAAGAGCGCAGTGGGCGGAATTTTATGTAAAAACTGCAATGGGCAAGGGAATGCCGTGCATATGGTGGGATAACGGCGCATTTACGGGGAACGGCGAATTGTTCGGTATTATCAACAGAAGAAATAATACATTTCCGTATCCTATGGTTATTTCCGGTTTAATGCAGGGAGTATCCGGCTGGGCAGATCCTTCAAAATAAATGATATTAATTAAAGGAGATTTTATGAAAAATTTATTATCTTTATTAACAGTTATTCTGGTTGTATCGTTTGTTTCTGCATGTTCATCAAAATCATTAACGCCTAAAAATACAGCTGTTCCGTATAATGGCAATGCGGATATATTTGTCCGGGCAATACCTCATTTACCTGATGATTTTATGTACGGTGTTGATGTTTCCAGTATAATCGCACTCGAAAACAGCGGTGTAAAATTTTATGACTTTAACGGCAAAGAACAGGATATTTTTAAAACATTGGCTGATGCCGGCGTTAATTATGTCCGCATACGCGTATGGAATGATCCGTTTGATTCCAGGGGGAATGGCTTCGGCGGAGGCAACTGCGATGTTAAAACCGCTGCCGCCATTGCCGCGCGTGCAGACAAGTACGGGTTAAAACTGTTCATTAATTTTCATTACTCCGATTTCTGGGCAGATCCCGGCAAACAGATGGTTCCGAGAGCCTGGGCAAGATTGAACATCGGAGAAAAAGCTGCCGCGCTGGAGCAGTTTACCCTGGATGCGTTAAACGAAATCGGTAAAAAAGGCGTTATCGGAATGGTACAGATAGGTAATGAAACCAACGGCGCAATGAGCGGTGAAACAAACTGGAATAATATTTCCATTCTGATGAATGCCGGAGCAAGGGCTGTCCGCAAGTACAATAAAGATATCAGGATCGCAATTCATTTTACTGATCCTCATGCCGGCCGTTATGAAACACATGCCCGGACTCTTGCAAATCATAATGTAGATTACGATGTCTTTGCAAGTTCATATTATTCCTACTGGCACGGAACGCTGGAAAACCTTACAAGTCAGCTGACAATGATACGCGAACAATTCGGCAAGGAAGTTCTGCTTGCCGAAACGGCATATGCATACACAACAGAAGACGGAGACGGATTTGCAAACATTATTTCCGATCCCCGCGGGACAAATTATCCGTTTTCTGTTTACGGGCAGACAAATGCAATCCGTGATGCTGTTGCTGCAACCGCAGATGCCGGAGGAATCGGAGTGTTCTACTGGGAGCCTGCATGGATACCTGTCGGTCCCGATTTTGAAACCAACCAGCAGATATGGAGGGATTTCGGCAGCGGCTGGGCAACCATTTATGCGTCAATTTATGATTTTCAGGATGCAGGTACCTATTACGGCGGCAGCGGTGTAGATAATCAGGCATTGTTTGATTTTTACGGACATCCGCTTCCTTCCCTGAATATTTTTAAATATTTAAAAAACGGCGCATCAATGAGGGAAAATGTTATTGATACAATTCCCGACATTGAAGTAATGCAGTTACTGGCGCAGCCGCGTATATTGCCGGAAGCTGTTTATGCAGTTTATGCCGACGGAAGCAGGCAGCCAGTTTCTGTTACATGGAACCGGCAGCAGTTAAATGCAGCTAACACACTTGGTGATTATGAAATTGACGGCATTGCCGGCGGCGTAAATATTAAATGTTATCTTAGCATCGAAGAAGAAAACCATATTATTAACGGCGGCTTTGAAAACAGGGACATGAGCATGTGGGTTGTTTCAGGTTCTCCGAGAGGTACCGGTCATATGGAACGGCGTACACAGGATGCAAGAAGCGGAAGCGCCAGTTTTCATTTCTGGGATGATCAGCCTCTTGACTTTACTGTAACGCAGACTGTTACAGGATTAATTCCGGGGCAGTATATGCTGACTGCATATTTGAGCGGAGGAGACGGCGGCACAAATCAGGATTGTTTTGTTTTTGCACAGACTGATTCTTCCTATCAGCGTTCGAGTGTAAGGCTTGCAGGCTGGAGAAATTATAATCAGGCAGTAATTTATATTGATGTAGGCGAATCAGGCACTTTGGTTGCCGGTTTTACCGTAAGATGCGCTGCAGGCGGCTGGGGCGGCTGGGATGATTTTAAATTATTCAGATTGGAATAAGGTAATCTAAAAAACCAAAAAGTTACCGGTATATCCTGTTATGTATATACCCAATTTATAATATTTATATCTGCTTAACACTGTTTATTTATTCTGTTTATTTATTCAATGTTAAGCAGAGTTGATTTTAACTGTTATCTTTTCTTGGTCAGTTCCCAGTCTTTGCCGTCTTCGTCCGTGAATGTCATGGTGTTTCCTTTTATTGTGGCAACCTGAATATCACCGTCGCTGTCAGTCATTGTTACAGTATTGTTGGATACTGTATATGTACCTGTTATTGAATCTGTATCCATGCCTAAATTTACACTTGCCTTCCATGTACTGCTGGAAGTAAATTCATATTCCAGCATTGTGAAGCCGTTAAATTCAAACACCCAAGTAGTGCCGCTAAGGCTGGATCCTCCGCAGCCGGTGATAATAAAACTGCCTGCCAATAACAGAACAAGCGCCGCCATTAATACCGTTTTCTTTTTCATAATCAAACTCCTTTTTTGTGATATCACGGTTATAACCGGATAACCAGATTGAATACTAAGTTAATTTGACTGAATTGTCAAGAAAAAATTATTAATTTATATTATATTGATGTCCATTGTAAAAAAGATACTTTTGATTTCCGGCGGATTATTTGTTCTAATGATAATAATCTGCATTTTATATATTTTTATTCCCAGAAAAGATCTTAAAATTGTAATTGACAGTTCAGAAATTATTCCGTATCTGGCAGACGGCGATATTATTCTCCGTAAAAGCAATGCAGGATGGGCTGATATTTTCAGCAGATTTTCCTTAACAGACAGACGTTTTTCGCATCTTGGAATAGTCAGAATTCATAATGGAAATATTACTGTTATTAATTCTGTCGGACACATTTCTGATTCGGAAGAAGGCGTGCATGAAGTTTCGCTGGAGGGTTTTCTCCGTGTTGCAATAAGCATAGGAGTATTCAGATCAAAATATATTGACGGAACTCTTATTTCAGATAAAGCGGTTGAATATCTGGGACTGCCGTTTGACTGGGATTTTGATATTAATGACGGCAGCAAAATATACTGCACCGAACTTCTTTATGCAGTGTTAAATTCCGTTGCTCCTGAATACAATCTGGAAACAAGATACATGGATATAATTAACATGGAAATTATTCCATTGGATTCTGTATCGGCATCTGAAAATTTTGAAGAAATTCTTTATTTAGTTCTTCCCTTACAGTAATTCTCCGTGTCTCCAGACAAAAATCTTTTTCATTACTGTGACCAGCGCCATGTATGCAAGAATGATCCCTATAAGGTACGGGAAAAACAGCCAGGGCAGGGCTGTCATGTCAAGGCTTGCGCCAAGCCATGTGTAAGGAATGATTGTACCAACGGCAATTCCTATCGTTGTAAGCAATGACAGTTTTACCGATGCCCTGCTTTGTATAAATGGAATTTTTGGAGTACGGATCATATGGATTACAAGTGTCTGCGACCATAATGATTCTACAAACCAGCCTGTATGGAAAAGCATTACAAACAATGCCTGTCCCTGCGGATCCAGATTGAAATATGAACCTCCGGCGAACATGGGGCATATATAATAAAATAAAAGTCCGTATGTGACAATATCAAACACGGAGCTTGTTGGTCCTATCCAGAGCATGAAACGGCTGATTGATGAAGCATCCCATTTACGCGGCTTCCGCAGATAATCAAGATCGACATTATCCCACGGTATTGCAATACATGAAATATCATATATCAGGTTAAGCACCAGAATTTGAATCGGCAGCATCGGAAGGAAAGGCAGAAATGCTGATGCCGCCAATACAGAAAACATATTGCCGAAATTTGAGCTGGCTGTCATTTTTATGTACTTGATAATATTGGCGTAAATTTTTCTTCCCTCGATAACTCCTTCTTCCAGTACCATTAAATCTTTTTCCAGAAGAATGATATTTGCAGATTCTTTGGCAATGTCAACTGCAGTATCTACAGAAATGCCTACATCCGCTGCTTTTAGCGCAGTTGCGTCATTGATTCCATCCCCCATAAATCCGACCGTGTGCCCGGATTCACGCAGAGCCTTTACTATGCGCGCTTTTTGGTCTGGTGTAAGTTTTGCAAAAACATCGGTTTCTTCCGCCGCTTTTTTCAGGGCATCGTCAGTCATGTTTTCTACCTGGGAGCCAAGCAGTATCTGCCTTGTGTCAATGCCGACTTCCTTACATACAGTTTTTGTAACAGCATCATTATCGCCGGTTAAAACTTTTACCCTTACGCCGTATTCGCCAAGAGCAGTAATGGCAGCGGCGGCGCTTTCCTTGGGAGGATCCAAAAAGGCAAGATAACCGATTAATACCATATTACTTTCATCTGCAATTGATAATGAAGCAGGATGCGTAACAGCTTCGCAGTTAACAGCTACGCAGTTAACAGCTACGCAGTTAACAGATTCGCTGCTTACTGCTTTTTGCGCAAGACCAAGTACTCTCAGGCCTTTTTTATTTAACTTGCGCGCATCGGCAAGGATCTCTTCGCGTAACTGTTCTGTTAAAGGTTCCAGAGTTCCCTGATAATCCGCCTGCGATGAAATTGCCAGCATTTCTTCGATTGCACCCTTTGTTATCAGCGTAACAGAGCCGGATGAATCTTCAACTGCAACGCTCATGCGGCGGCGGTTAAAGTCGAATGGAATTTCATCAACTTTTTTATATTCATCGCCCGAACCAAATTCGGAATGGATCATATCCGCCTGCCGTGCATGTTCGATAATCGAAAGATCCATCAGATTTTTAAGCCCTGTCTGATAATAACTGTTTAAAAATGCCTTATGTAAAACATTGATGCTGTCATTGCCGTGAATGTCCAGATGAAGTTCAAGAATAACCTTATCCTGGGTAATTGTTCCGGTTTTATCTGTGCATAAAATATCCATTGCTCCGAAGTTCTGAATTGAGTTAAGGTTTTTAACAATGACCCTTTTTTTCGACATTGATATTGCGCCCTTGGCTAGGTTAGCTGAAACTATCATCGGGAGCATTTCCGGCGTAAGGCCTACCGCGACAGACAGGGCAAAAAGCATAGCCTGAATCCAGTCGCCTTTTGTAAAACCGTTTACAAGAAGAACTACCGGCACCATGACAAGCATGAAACGGATTAACACCCAGGAAACGGAATTAACGCCTTTTTCAAAACTGGTCGGAGGAGCTTTTGCCTGAAGCTGCTGTGCAATTGAACCAAGAATTGTGTCATCACCTACAGAGATAACAAGCGCAGTTGCAGAACCGGATATTACGTTTGTTCCCATAAAAGCAAGATTGTTCAGTTCAAGCGGATTATTGCTTGCTTTGGTAACAGAGCCTGAAAATTTTTCTACCGGTTCGCTTTCGCCTGTAAGAGCAGACTGGCTTATAAATAAATCCTTTGCTGCAATAATCCTGACATCCGCAGGAATCATGTCGCCTGCTGCAAGATGAACCACATCACCGACAACAATTTCCTGCATCGGGAGTTCTTTTTTCTGGGAGTAAGTTTCACCGCTTTCTTTGTCATGAAATTTCCGCGCAACAGATGCGGTATTTTCTACCATTTCGGTAAGCTGTTTTGCGGCATTATTGCTTCGCAGTTCCTGAACAAATCTTAACAAACCGGAAACTATTACCATTGTCATTATAATGATAACAGCCGTAAAATCGGCTTCTCCAGGTTCTGTATAAATAATATCTGTAAATACCGATACAGCAGCCAAAATAAGCAGTACAACAGAAAATGGATTTATAAAAGCGCTGACAAACCGTTTAAAAAGCGTGTCTTCGTTTCGCTGTGTAATTATGTTTGATCCGTGTTCTTCGCGCATCTCTTCGACATCGTCTTCGTCGTAACCTGCTATGCTGTTGTCATAACGGATAAGCAAAGTGTCGCCGTCCCTGCTTGCCGCCCGAAGAAGTTTTTTTCTTGCCCGTATGGAATTTACTTTTTCTGCTTTTATTGAGTTGTTTTTGGATTGTGTATTTGTTTTGGTCACTGGAAACCTCTGGTGTATTATTTAATAATTGCAGGATTAATCTGATATTGCTACTTTAAGTATGCTCTCAGTTTTTCTATGACTTTGTCAATATCAAGCGGTTTGCCGAGATGGTCATCCATACCTGCGGCAAGACAGTCTTCTATATCACTCTTGAATACATTTGCAGTTAACGCTACTATGGGTATTCGCTGGCGTGGATACCTTCCAGTTTCACTTGCAATGAAACTGGTGCTGCCATTTTTTTCATGTTGACTTGCCTCAAAAGCGCGAATACGGCGGGTTGCTTCATATCCGTTCATTACCGGCATTTGCACATCCATGAAAACAATGTCATATTTTTCAGGAGCAGCTTTTATCATCTTTATTGCTTCTTCCCCGTTTTCGGCGCATTCAATTAACAACCCGGTATCCCCCAGCAATGCGATTAGAATTTCACGGTTGATTTCTACATCTTCGGCAACCAGCAGATTCCTGTCTCTGAACTCGCCATTTTTGACAGTATTATCTTCTTTATGAAAATCCGGTATACCTAAACTTTCGTTTACACAATCAATTATCATTGATGACATAAGAGGTTTTAAAAGACATTTATTTACACCGGCCTGCAATGCTTCTTCTTTGATCTGCTGCCAGTCCATTGCCGTTATCATAATTACTACTGACGGTTTATCTGCCATGGATTCCTTAATTTTTCTTGTCAATTCAATTCCATCCATGCCGGGCATACGCCAGTCTATAAAATATATGTCATAAACTCCGCGTTCTTCTATAATCCGGCAGGCTTCATAACCGTCAGCTGCTACATCACAATTCATTTCAAGCTGTCCGAATAATTTTACAAATTGATCGCGTGTATCTGCCATATCATCTACAGCCAAAATCCGCACATTTTTCCAGTTGACGCCGGGAGCCAGCATCGAAATCGGACTCTTGTTGCTGCGCCGTGTTTTTACGGTAAAAATAAATTTCGCGCCTTTGCCGAGGTCAGATTCGACCCGAATATTTCCGTCCATAAATTCAACAATATGTTTGGATATGGCAAGCCCCAGTCCTGTTCCGCCGTACTGCCTGCTTGTTCCGCTGTCTGCCTGTTCAAATGCAGAGAAAAGCCTTTCGTGTTTATCAGGAGATATTCCAATTCCAGAATCTTTTACTTCTATACGCAGTTCGCAAATTCCGTCAGTTTCACAAACCAGAAATGCATCAAGGCTGATTTCGCCTCCTTCCGGCGTAAACTTTACTGCGTTGGACAGCAGATTTGTGATAACCTGCGACAAACGCTGTTCGTCTCCAATCAGGAAACGCGGTATATTGCTGTCAATATTCAATGTTAGCTGCTGATGTTTTTCATCTACCCTGAAATTTATTACTGCCAGAACTTTTTGCAGCATTTGTTCAAAATTATACTCAACAGGCGACAATTCAAGTCTGTTTGCCTCAATCTTCGCCATGTCCAATACGTCATTAATTACACCTAACAAGTGGGAAGATGCATCCCCGATTTTATTTAAAGCGTGGTTTTTCTGATTAATATCATCGGCTTTTTTTCCAATGACAGTCATGCCGATGATTGCATTCATCGGGGTGCGCATCTCGTGGCTCATATTGGCTAGGAAATTACTTTTGGATTTGCTGGCGATTTCCGCTTCCATCCGCTGTTTTTCCGCTTCTATTATCAGGTTCTTGGTTTCAGTCATGTCAAACGCCGCGTTTACAAAGCGTATGGGATTACCGTCTTTATCACGAATAGCTTTGCCGACAGTACGGAACCATGCATATTCGCCGTTTTTCTTTTTGAGCCGCTGTTCTATATCGAAGGGGGTATTACCGGTTTTGTCCAATAAATGCTCCGAAAAAACATTGAACGAACTTTCCAAATCGTCGGGATGAACAAGACCAATCCTGCTTTCGCCGAGAGTTTCCGGAGATTTATCATCATCGGCAGTATATCCAAGCAATTTTCTGTATTCATCGGAGTATTCGGTGTGGCTGTTAGGACCCAGAGGGTTGCCTGGATCAAATTCCATGTTAACCATACCTATTTTAGCGGCTTCTATTATCAGATTTAACTTGGTTAGCTGAAGTTCTTTATCAAGTAAAGTTGTTTTGGTTTCGGTTATGTCAAGTAATGCCCCGGCAATGCGGATTACATTTCCGTCTTTGTCCCGTATAGCTTCACCGCATGCGCGGAAATAGGCGTATTCGCCGTTTTTTTTCCGCAGCCTGTATTCAGCGTCATAAGGCATTTCGCCGGTTGTATCCGAAACGTGCCTGATGACATATGCTATAGCTTCATCCTTGTCATCGGGATGCAGATGATTTTTCCAGTTATCCAATGTATTCGGGAAATCAATTTCGTTTTTATATCCAAGCATGTTTCTGAATTCATCCGTAAATGTAACAGTATTATCGCTGTGGGTAAAATCATTATTTATTATTCCAACATCATAAAGACCGATTTTTGTGGCTTTTACCACTGCATTAAGCAAAGTAATCTGCCGTTCGTTGTTATGTAATATATTTACCCTTTCAGTTACATCTATTAACGCGCCTGCAACGTGTATGGGGTTGCCTTCTTTATCACGTATGGTTTCGCCGTAAGCATGAAAATATGAATATTCACCGTTTTTCTTTAACAGACGGTATTCTATGTCAAACGGTGTCTTGCCTGTTTTATCCAGCATATGAGCCGCAAATGCGTTAACCGATCTTTCTTTATCTTCGGGGTGCAGCTTGTCGCTCCAGCTGATTATAATGTTTGGAAAATCAATTTCATCTGAATATCCCAGCATATACCGGAATTCATCGGAAAAAATTACTTCATTCTTGGGATTAACCGGATCATCTTTCAAAACATACATATCCCATAAAGCTATCTGCGTAGCTTTAAGCATCAGGTTCACTTTGGAAAGATGCTGTTCATTTGTTTCCTGAGCTTTTATTAATTCTTTTTCACGGTTACGCATTTCTGTCATATCATAAGCGTATGCACTTAAAGCAAATGAGTTTCCGTAAGGAACCCTGACAAACTCAACCAATAAATTTTTGGTTATATCCCCGATTTTTACTTCTGTTTCAACTTTGTTATATCCTTCTTTCGCCGCAATTTTCAGCCTTTCTGATACCGGAATTGAAACACGTCCGTCTGGCTGAATTTTCGGCAAGCTATTCGTAAATCGGTCATAAAAACCGGTAAAAAATTCTTCTTTTGTTTCAAAACCCATAAAACGCAAAGCGGCGGGGTTGCAGTCAAAAACATTAAAGCTGCTGTCAAATAAAACGTTAATCTGCGGGTTCGTTTCGATTATGGATTGATTAAACTGTGCTGCTTTGGTTAATTTCTGCTCCATAATTTTTGCTTTATTAAGCTGTATTTGTTTTGCTTCCTGTTCTGCCCTCATAGCTGTTTTTTTTGTTTTATTATTTATTATTAAAAGCAAAACAACAGTTATCATCAACAGTACAAGAACAACAGCTGATACATACATGATTACGGGTTCATAACTTTCCGGTTTATTTTCGCAGCCTGTATACGCAAGCAGAACGACGCAAAAAAGCATTAATATAACAAACTTTTCTGCATACTTCCTGCGCCTGTTTATCAAAAATCCGATTTTCATTTACATTCTCAATTTGTGTCTGACACTGATTTTTATTTTAGTATAACCTGAAATTGCTCCGCTTTGAAACTGTTATTAAGTTCAATTATTATATTCCATGTTGCCATATCACTTGTGCCGATTTCGGGTATTAATTGTTCAATGACAATATTTCCGTATTCATCAACACTTTCTACATTGTGCCTGTTGGAACCGCTTATTTCTTCAAGAAAGACAATAACAAGAAAATTATCTGTAAAAAAATTATCGTTATATTTTGCTGTTTTATCTGAATATTCAGTTTCCCAAAAAGCTCCGTTATAAAGATTTCCTGAATATCGGTTAAGTTCGTCTACTGAAGATATTATCGTGCAAACCGGACTCCGCGGACCAAAACCGGATCCTATTCTGATGTATTGAACATCGTATGCTGTTTGATCGCTCCCCGAGATTAAGCCTGGTTCACTGTAAGATTGATTGTCTGCATCAATGGATATGTTGCTTTCATTGCTTGCACATGCAGAAAGTAATGCAAGGATTAATAACAAAGTTATAATAAAAACTGGATTTTTCATTTCTATTCCTTTTTCTTTTTAATTATAATATTATTATAATATATATCATAATTCTTCCGGATAATATACTATTCATACAGTAGTATTTTACATTTATTTTGATTATAATAACGCCATGCCAAAAGTATTAATTACCGGCGCTGACCGGGGACTTGGTTTTTCGTTTTGCAGGGAATTCCTTTCGCGCGGCTGGACTGTTTTTGGGGGAAAATTTCTTCAGGATTACAATCTGCTTGAACAGGAACATGAAAAAAACCGGAATTTGCATATTATTCCGCTGGATATCGGCGATTCAGATTCAATCGCAGCAGCCTGCGAACTTGTTTCCAAACAGATAGATTCGCTTGATATGCTCATTTCCAACGCTGCGCTGATGGGACATGTTAAATGCAGTATTGACGATCCGCCGATGGATTTACTTTCTCCCTGGAAGAGTTTTTGTGTCAATGCGCTTGGACCTGTACAATTGGTGGAATATTTTCTGCCGCTGATGGACAAGGGCAGTATGAAGCGGCTTTGTTTTGTTTCCTCTGAAGTTTCCAGCATTGTACTTATGAAACACCGCGCAGGAAGCAGTTACCCCTATCCCATGAGCAAAAGTTCCCTGAATATGGGCGTTCGCCTGATACACAATTTACTGTACCCGCAAGGTTATACATTCAGGCTTTATCATCCGGGCTGGATGAAACGGCAGATGCCCGACGGCACGCTTTCGGAAACAGCAGTAATAAATCCGGCTGATACGGCAGCTCATGCATCCAAATTTTTTGAAAAGCCGCTTAAAGATGAACACCGGTTTGTTATGTATGACTATCTGGATCAGGAATGGCCGTTTTAACACGGAACAGTGAATACAAATGAGGTTTATGATATGAAGATTGTGTTGATAACAGGGTTAAAAAAAGAATTTGACAAGAAACTGGCTTTTGCTTTTGTCCGCGAAGATTATAAAGTTTTTGCAATCGGCGCAGAAGAATTCAATGGAGTTACATTGCTTCCGTCCGATTTAAACACCGCCGCAGGGATAATTAAAAAAGACAGCAATAATATTGATATTTATATTGATGTCAGCGATGAACGAAGCGTTTCTGATAATTTTAATGTACGAAGCGGCATAAATACACAGGTTATACGGGAACTTTATGATGCCAATGTTATACATCCAATGGAAATACTGGAAGCTTTTTTTCCGCTGCTGGAAGCAGGAAAGGGTAAACGCATTTGTTATCTTACATCTTCACAGGCAAGCATTAATGAAACGCGTGATACAGAAGGTTATGGTTACAGAATGGCAAAAGCCGGGTTTCATAATTTTATACAGATTACACGTAACGTGCTTGCGCCGAAAAATTATACAATCCGTGTTTTTGATCCGATGTTTAATGAAATTTCCGCAGAAGCGTCCGCAGAAGCGGCATTTAATTATTTTACACGGGGCCGCGGCGTTGAACGCGGAGATGCATTGCGCGACGATGAAAATAATATTGTATTCCGTGATGCATACGGAAGACAGCATTCATGGTGACGGTTAATCAATGAAAACATTATGGCGTATAGCAAAGGAAGCTGTCAGATACAAATGGTGGCTGGTGCTGGCGATCATCGGTACATTTTTACTAACCGGGATTAATTTAATTGCTCCGAGAATAATGGCAAGTATGACAGGTCTTGTCGCAGAAGGCATTACGCAGGAAAGACTCGGCACTGTTCTTTGGATGGCAGGCACGCTGCTTGTTTTGTTTCTTATACGCATTTTGTTCAGGTTTTTAAGCAGTTACTGTTCACACAGGGCGGCATGGAAACTTGTACTGGAACTGCGCATGAAAGTTTACAATGCCATACAGTCATTTTCCATGGATTACTTCCACAACAAGCAAACCGGCGAACTTTTAAGCCGCGTAATGAATGATGTTGCTACATTTGAACTGATATATGCCCATATCACTCCCGATATTATAACAAATTTTGTTACTCTTACCGGTGTTACGATTATTATTTTCAGCATTAATCCGCAGCTTGCGCTGATTACCTGTATACCTGTTCCTTTTATACTGGTTTCCGGATGGATCTTCAGCAAAAAAGTCCGCCCTAACTTCCGTAAAATGCAGAAATCCCAGGGAGAACTGTCTGCCCAGCTGCAGGATAATTTTTCCGGCATTCAGGAGATTCAGGCTTTCAGCCGCCAGGATTCCGCATCGGAAAAAGTTTTAAGAAAGGGCGAAGATTTTACCCACAATATGCTCCGCGCCTTAAAGTTAAACGCCATTTTTCATCCAAGCGTTGAGTTCATGACTTCTCTGGGCAGTGTTATTGTTGTAGGAGCCGGCGGTTATATTGCATACAAAAGCGATCTTTCTGTTACTGATGTTGTTGCATTCCTTCTGTACCTTGCCTTGTTTTACGCTCCGATCACCGGTCTTGCACAGCTTCTGGAATCGGCTCAGCATTCGCTTGCAGGAGCTGAACGGGTTATCGAGATTCTGGATGCTCCCAACAGCATTACAAATAGTCCTGATGCAAAGTCAATCGGAACAGCGCAGGGACGTATTTCTTTTGAAAATGTTTCTTTTTCCTACATCAAGGATGTTCCAGTACTCGATGATGTTTCATTCGAAATCAAACCCGGGCAAATGGTTGCATTGGTCGGGGCGACAGGAGTCGGCAAAACCACACTAAGCCAGCTTATATCAAGATTTTACGATCCCACAAACGGGAAAGTCTGTCTTGACGGAAATGATCTCCGCGGTATTACCCTTGAAAGTTTAAGAAAAAATATTTC
>Ga0123356_10003306_pt1 | contig 16927 bp, 15 predicted proteins | sample TergutEmb28metaG_2_FD_92546 | JGI IMG/M metagenome (GOLD analysis project Ga0123356, IMG submission 92546) | Embiratermes neotenicus P3 segment gut microbial communities from Petit-Saut dam, French Guiana - Emb289 P3 | ecosystem: Host-associated > Arthropoda: Insects > Digestive system > Gut ...
CTGATATTGTCTGTGGTATAGTTAATTTTCGCATATCAGGAACTTTGTTTGTCTAAAAATTCAGATAGGTAACCACAATCCCAACTAAAAACACTAAAAGTAATAAGGCCTAAGGTCTAATAACAAACAACAGAGCTAAAACCAATCGATTTCCACACTCGAAAAAACCAGCGGCCTCACACCTCAAAAGGATAACCTGGTTATTTGCTTTTCTGAGTAGAGCAGATAAGTCATCGATTATGAGAACTTAACTTGCGGTATTCGTCAAAATGTCTAATCCTACAAGAGGGATTCATTTAGAAGTGTTTGAAGCAATCTAATTGCGGCCCAAGCGGCCAATGCGCTGGTGTGGGGGTTATCTGGGTGGGGGTCGTTTGCGAATTGCAGATCCATTTCGCCGTAGCGCCATTTAACGTGAATTTGGTGGGTGTTGCGTGTAACGGCTGGGTCAGCGATCACTTTTACTTTAACTTGTGCGGGTTGAACCGCTAACATCAAAGTGGCGGCGACGTTCATTTCCCGTGGAAACAGTTTGGCGGCTTCATCTGCAGTGCCTTCGAAGGTGACGGTTTTTTCAGTGATTTGCTTATCTAGGGCCTTGGGGTTTTTGTGTGTTGTTAGGGTGATTTCAGTGATACCTGCGTTGGCTACGGCGGATATGGCATCTAAACCGCCTATGGCACCAGCTGGGAAGTGCACATGGGGATTGCTGGTATCGTGATCTATGAGTGCACCGGTACTCATGAAGATGAGTTCCGTGTTAGATGTGACGAGTTTGTCGTAGTATTGGTGGACTGCGCCTTGACCCGCCGCTTCTACAATCACCATTGGCTTGATTGCTATCAACTCGTCCACAGCTGTAACTATTTTTACTGGGAACTTGAGTTTAGCTTTGAGTTTCTCTGCTTGGGTGGTGTTTGTGTCAAAAACTACGAGCTCGTCGCAAGCTAAGAGTTTGCGTTCAAACGCCTCAGCTAACACGGTGCCGATGGCACCGCAACCAATCAGACCAACCTTTTTCATGTCGACACCTCAGTAAATGATTTTTACAGTGACTTCTGTTTGGTTGACTGTGCGACCATCATTTTTTTCGGGGAGAACTTGGAGGTTTTCGATTTTGAGGGTGGCGGCTAAGTCGGCTTTGCCAGTGTTTATCATGTCAGCGTTTTTGCTGTTGGAGGCGTAGACTGTGACGTTTTTGACGGGCGTGTTTAGGGAGAGTTTTTTTTCGGCTTTGTCTTTGCGCATTTCAGCGATGACTAGGCTTATGAGGTCACCTGCGTCTTCTGCTTCAGAGTTAATCAGGGTTTGGTTGAATTGGGGCCATTTTGAGGTTTGGATGCTTCTAAACCTTTTTGTTTCTTTGTAGAGATGCTGGTAGATTTCCTCGGTGACATGGGGCATGAATGGTGCTAGCAATTGTAGTAATCGATACATCACTTCGTAGAGTGTGTATTGTGCTGCTGTTTTTTTGGTTGAGCCCTCTAAGAGATGGTTGTAGAGGCGATCTTTGACGGCTTCTAGATAGTAGTCGCAAAACACATGCCAAAAGAAGTTGCGTACAGCCTCGAGAGCGACGTTGAATTGGCATTTCTCTAGTTCTTCTGTCACTTTTTTGGTGAGGTTTTCAGTTTTGCTAATTATCCATTTATCGAGAATTTCGAGGTCAAGTGCTCCTGAGATGTTCTGCGAGTTGGTTGGGTTGTAGTTTTCGAGTAGTTTGCTAGCAAACCCTGAGGCGTTCCATAGTTTAACCAAGAAGCGTCGGCCGTATTCGACGTCTTGTACACGGTAGGGGATGTCTGATCCGGTTGCGCCTCCGCCTGCGGCCCATTGGCGAACGGCATCGGCACCGTTCTTGTTGAGGGCTTCAGGGGCTGCAACGTAGTTTTTAAGAGATTTGCTCATTTTTCGACCATCAGCCCCCAAGACCATGCCGTTGATGAGTACACTATTGAAGGGGCGCTCGTCAAAGAGGGCGAGGTGACGGACCATGAGGTAGTATGCCCAGGTGCGGATGATATCGGTGCCGCTTGGGTGCATGCTTGCAGGGAATATGCGTTTCCAATCGGAGCGGTCTGGCCAGCCGGCGTGGACAGCGCAGGTTAAGGAGCTATCCATCCAGGTGTCCATGACATCTTGTTCGGGTTGGAAGTCTTTGCCGCCACATTTGGGACAAGTCTCGGTTTTTGGACCTTCGAGTTTGGGGTCAATTGGCACCCACTCGGGTTTTGCCACAATCAGTTCGCCACAACTTTTGCAGTACCATACCGGAATTGGCGTTGCGAACAGTCTTTGCCGACTAATGACCCAGTCCCAATCGAGCGCCTTTGCCCAGTCGATGAGACGGTTTTTCATGTAGTCAGGGTACCATGGGATAGTGTTGGCGTTTGTCTCTACTTCTGCGGTTAACTCCATGGTTTTCATGAACCACTGTTTAACCTCTAGGATTTCAACGAGGGTTTTGCATCGATCGCAGACCCCGACTTCTTGTTGGACTTTTTCGCTCTTCTCAAGCATGCCTGCGTCGGTTAGGTCTTTAACGATGGCTGTTCGGGCTTGGTTAACATAGAGCCCTGCGTATTTGCAGCCTGCTTGGCTGATTTGTCCATTTGGAGTGATTAGGCGGATAACTGGGAGTTTGTGTTTGAGGACGGTTTTTACGTCTTCTTTGTCGCCGTAGGTACAAATTTGCATGGCACCTGTGCCGAATTTGGGGTCAACTGCTTCGTCGGCGATTATGGTGACTTCTCGGTTCATCAGTGGAACTGAGATTTTTCTGCCTACGTATTTGGCGTAGCGCTCGTCGTTGGGGTTGACTTCGATGGCGACGCAGGCGGGGATGAATTCGGGGCGTGAAGTGGCGATTAGAAGGTATTCCTCGCTACCGGCAAGGGGGAACTTGATGTAGTGGAGTGTGCCTTCTCTTTTGATGTGGTCGACTTCGGCGTCGGCGATGGCGGTTTCGTCGCGGGGGCACCAGTTGACTGGGTGTGTGCCTTGATACATGTGGCCTTTCTGGTAGAGCAGAATAAAGCTGAGTTGGGTGCGGCGCCAGTAGTCGGGGTTCATGGTTTTGTACTCGGTGGTCCAATCGATGGATGCGCCAAGTTTTAGAAGCCCGGCTTTCATCATGGCGATGTATTTTTCAACAAGTGCCATGCACATGCCTCGAAATTGATCAGGGGGTATGTCTCGTTTGCGTATGTTGTTGGCTTTCTCAACTTGGATTTCTATACCCAAGCCGTGGCAGTCCCAACCTTGCGGGAACAATACGTTGTAGCCTTGCATACGTTTGAAGCGAGCCACTATGTCAAAGTAAGTCCAGTTCAACACGTTGCCCATGTGGAGTTCGCCTGAGGGATAAGGCGGGGGGGTGTCGATGCTAAAGATTGGCCGGGTGTGGTCGTTCCAGTCGTAGTGATAGAGGCCCATTTCTTCCCATTTTGTTTGCCATTTAGCTTCGATTTCGCTGAAGTTGTAATCTTTAGGCAGGGGCTGCATATTAATCATCCGAGGTATGTTTGACCTTTAGCAACTGAGCTAAAACCTAAAAACATTACCCCAAAGGATAAAAAGAAAAAGAGCAGGTCAGCAAGTCTACCGAGCCTTTTTTATTTGTTAGCAAAGCAAAACTAATATGCACATAAATACATCTCGTTTTAGTTCTTGGGGAGCTGGGATGCACCCGGCTGAGAGGATGCTATTGGCATCGACCCTGTGAACCTGAACCAGGTAATACTGGCGGAGGGAAATCATAAGTGAATACCACACAAGTAAACACTCTAAAACCTGAAAACAGAAATCATACTTCCTTGAAAAATCCAAAAGTTTTAGCTGAAACTGCGATTTTTGTTGCCCTTGCAACCGCACTTAGCTTCGTCATTGTCTACACCTTGCCGCAGGGGGGCTCTATCACTTTAGCTTCGATGGTGCCAATTCTTTGGCTCGCATTCCGTCGGGGCCCCAAAATCGGCGTAATCGCAGGCGTACTCTATGGGTTAATACAATTTGCAGTACTACCCTACATCGCTCCAGTGCCATATGCCATAATCCAGGTGCTACTTGACTATCCGCTTGCCTTTGGTGTGTTGGGGTTAGCTGGCTTTTTTGCTAAAAGATCTGTCTTGGGTACCGTAGTCGGAATCAGTGGACGGTTTATCATGAGTTTTATCTCTGGTGTGGTTTACTGGGCACCGGTCTATGCGCCAACGCTAAATCCGTTCGCGTACTCGGCAGTCTACAACGGCAGCTACTTGTTGCCTGAACTGCTAATAAGCGGATTTGCACTCTACTTGTTACGAAAAAGCAAGATATTAAAGGTGTACATATAGATGGGCAAACTAGATGCAAACGAATTAGAAAAAATGCTCCAGTGCATCCAAAAAGACAACCGCGTTTTGGTGCCACCGACCATCGGTTATGATGCAGGTGTCCACCGTTTAGGCGACCAGTACGTGGCGGTTGCAACGGATCCCTGTACAGGCGTCCCCGAAGAGTGGTTCGGCTGGCTACTAATCAACTACGCTGCTAGTGACCTTGCTCTGTTTGGTGTTAAACCCGAGTTCTGCACCGTCAACCTCCTCGGGCCCCGCCCCACAAAACCCAGTCGATTCCAAAAAGCGATGACACAAATTTGCAGTGCAGCCCAAGAACTAAACGTCGCCATCGTCCGCGGACATACCGGTATGTATGACAGCCTCAACGATTTGCTGGGTGTCTGCACGATTTATGGTACCACAACCCAAGAGGATCTAATTACACCAGGCGGAACCAAACCAGGCGATCTGATCTTGGCTACCAAACCATTGGGTCTCGAGACGATAATAAACTACTCTCTAACCCAGATAGAGCAATCAAAAAAACTGTTCGGAGCCCAAAAACAGGCAGAATACGGCAAACTGGTTCCTATGCAAAGCTGTGTCAAAGAAGCTCTAGCACTCTGCGAAGCATGCGAGGTACATGCGATGCATGATGCAACGGAAGGCGGGTTTGTGGCCGCACTAAACGAGTTGGCGGAGGCATCCAAAGTTGGCATCCGTGTAGACTGGAACAAAATCGAGATCCCCTCGGAAGCTTTGACTTTGCAACAGCATTTTGGGTTGACAAACTGGCAACTGCTATCGATGTCTTCAACGGGCACAATCTTGGGAGCCGTTCCACCCTCAGCAAAAGAGCAGGTAACCGCAAGTCTAAAAAAACAAGGGTTAACCGCTCATTTTATAGGTGAATACACAGAAAACAAAAAGCGCATTCTGACAAAGGGCAATGTTACGGAGGCTTTTCCAAGCCACGCTGATGACCCCTACACAGCCATGATGTTTAACGCCTAATCTCGCTTAGCACAAACTGAACGATGGAATCACCGATGTCAACTTTGGTGACCATTTGTAGCCCCTTCCAGCCAGGCTGACTGTTCACATCCACAATCCGCGGACCATCCGGACCTTCCAAGATGTCTACGCCGGCAATTTTGCAACCGACCGCTTGTGCAGCCTTCACCGCCAACTCCTTGAACGTTGGGCTTATTGCCTCAGGCGCAGGACGGGCACCTTGGCTGTAATTGGTTTTCCAGCTCTGTGCTACACGCCTCATCGAAGCGATAACCTGATCACCTAAAACGAACGCACGAACATCGGAGGTACCATGAGGAACAAATTCCTGCATGTAGATGACACCGTGGTGGAAGGTGACAGCTTTAAAGATGGTGTCGGCGATGTCTATGTCATTGACACGTGTGGCACCTTGTCCGCGGCTACCAAAGAGGGGCTTGACGACTACGTCGCCTCCAAGTTCATGGAAGGACTTGAGTGCCTCGTTAACGCTCTCTGTGACTAGTGTTCGTGGGACGGGGACACCAACGTCTTCGAGTAACGCAAGTATGTCATATTTGTCCACACAGTGCTCAATTGCAGTAGGCGGATTAACCATGTAGAACCCTTGCCGCTCGAGTTTATAGAGCATATCCATGCGAAACACCAACTCCTCGAGACTACCTCGCCCAATAGGACGAATGATAAGCGCATCTAGATCGTCGAGGAGGCTTATACCGTTAACTTTGAAGTAGGGTTTGTATGCAAGTCTTGCAACAATGCGGGGAAAAGTGAAGCATTCATAGGGGATACCGCGTTTGGTGAGAGCTTCACGGACCTGGGTACTGCTCCATGCTTCAGAGTTGCGTGTCATGATACCGAATTTCATTAAGGTCGGTCCTTGGTTGTGTTAAGAAAACATGCTTAATGATTGGGTTCTTAAAGTTTCTGGGCAAAATCCCAAAACTGGTTAATCCATACCGCCAAAGAGGCGAATCTGCACCGCTTTTATTCTACCAATCAACTCGCCAATGAAAGCGCCGCCGAATAAACAGATAACCAAAGTGGACCCGATAAAGAGCAAATCACCCGCGGCGTCTATGAGATGGGGCATCAAACCAGCAGCGCTTAGCGCAAACGTCATCGCCGCCCAAATGCTAAACCCAATAACAGAGGCACCCACAAACAGAAATGTTGCCCGGCGACCCCGTGTCAACTTTGAGGACGACATTCGAATATACCCAGCAACACCGACTACGACGACAAAAACAGCAACTATAAACGCTATCCGTATCAAATCAATGTCCAGCAAGAGTGCAAACCCGAAACCAGCGACAACCACAATAAGCATCAGCACCAGCCAGTAGGATTTTTTGGTTGTGATACTTGGTGGTTTGGGTTCCACTTTCCGTTTTGGCTTTGTTTTTTGTTTGGGTTTGGTCTTGGAAGCCGGGGACATAGGGTTATGTTGCAATTTCACCGCTTATTAACATTTCAGAGGTTTCCCGCAAACCGAACAAAAAGGGACACATTTTACGTATGAACACCAGTTTTGGAATGGTGAGCTGGGCGCGTTAAACAAAACTAAAACTACGACTAAAAGGAAGCGGATACCACTAGAAAGGTATTCTTGAGCCGTCAAACCCGATTTTAGAGGAGCCCAACTTGTCTTTGACTTCTCGCAGTTGTGCGGCATTAAACACAGGACCATCACGACACACACGATACTTACCAATCATACAGCTGCCACACAAACCAATACCACAGCGCATCAACCGTTCCAAACTTGCCTCTATCGGTAACTTGTGCGCCTCTGTTAACTCGAAGATTTTTCTAACCATCAGCTCGGGACCGCAAGTGTATATCATATCAAAACGCTCTTTACCTAACAGATCACCAAGCGACTGGGTTACAAGGCATTGAAGTCCTGCGGTGCCATCTTCAGTTGTTGTTAGAAGGTTTTTTTCTTGACAAACTCCGCCTAATTCGTGTACAAAGAGAAGCTCATTAGCTGTTTTGGCACCTTGCACAAACGAGAGTCGCTCAGTTTTTACCGCCAATTGTTTAGCTAAAAATAGCAATGGTGCGGTGCCTGTACCGCCACCGACTAGAAGCACTCGTCCGCGACTCTCTGTGAAGCCGTTGCCAAATGGTCCACGAATACCAATAGTAGCGCCTACCGACAACGTGTGTAGGTGGCGTGTTGCGTCACCCACAGCTTTTACTGTAACCGAAATTATCCCGTTGGAAACATCCATGATACTTATGGGTATCTCGTCAATGCCAGGAAGCCATAGCATAATAAACTGTCCTGGACGAGCCTTGTTACACAAGCGGTCCGTAAACGCAAACGTTTTAACCATTTGGCTTTCATCATGCACATTCATGATTTGGGTGATGCGCAGGGCGTTATTTTGGGTGAGCAAGTCCGATAATCTCCTTTACGTTTTGATAACCTTTCTTTCTCAAGTACATATCTACACCCTTAGTAACTGATTGGAATACTTGTATGTCTTCTGCGACGGCTGTGCCGATTTGCACTGCCGATGCTCCAGCTAATAAAAACTCTACCGCATCACGCCAGTTAGAGACGCCACCACAACCAATAATTGGGATATCGAAGGTTTCGGCAATATCATAGACACACCGTAATGCGACAGGTTTTATGGCAGCACCCGATAATCCACCTTTGATGTTGCTTAGAATTGGCACCCTTGTTTCAGCATCAATCGCCAGCGCCTTTAGTGTGTTAACCGCCGTGAGAGCATCGGCACCCGCTTCGATAGCGACCTTAGCCAAAAGTGTAATATCGGCTACATTGGGCGACAATTTGACGATTAATGGCTTGTTTATGGCTGCTTTTACCTGATGCACAACATCAAAGAGCAACTGGGGACTCTGACCAATTTCTGCACCGGTTTGCTTCACATGAGGACAAGAAACGTTGAGTTCAATGGCATCGGCACCTGCATCCGTCGCTTTTTTCGCAACCGCAGCGTAATCTTGGGCAGAGTAACCAAATACACTCACGATTACAGGAACGTGCAGCATTGTCTTTGAACGCCTAATTTCTTCTGTGAAAACATCAATTCCAGGGTTCGGAAGACCCATAGCATTTAAAAGGCCCGCCTCTGCTTGCACCACCGTGGGGTTAGGATAACCCACACGAGGATCCACACCTACCGATTTAGTAACAACTGCACCTACACCGCTCTTGACCACTCTATCCATCGACGCAACGGAGTAGCCCAGGACGCCAGAAGCCAGCATAGTGGGATTACCAAGTTGCAAGCCAGCGAAGCATAGGCTTAACGGACTGCTTTCCAAATATTCACTTCAAAAGAGTGGTGGCATAGATAATAAATAAAGTTTCTTTCCAAATTTGCTAATGCAAAGGCACGTTTGCCGCCTAAGCCTTGACTTACCATTTTAGAGTAGGTTACTTTTTACCACCAAACTGTAATGAGTGGCCTATGGCAAATTTGGCGACATGGAAGAGGGTAAATCTTGATGGAACGAAAGAAAAAATGAGGGTATAGCCAAGTGCTATAGCGGCTTATTTCTTCTTTTTAGCTTTTTTAACAGTCTTTTTTGGAGCTTTCGCCACAGTACAAACCTCAAAACATTTGTTAGCCCCGATTCGGTATTTAAAAATTACCAAGACCAAAATCAACTGCCCTAACCAAATGAATGCCGTAAATTTGCCAGTTTTTGTTCAAAACGCCACAAATACCGGTGATTTTTTAGCCCGGTTTTTACGGGGTTTTGAACGTTACCATTTTAACATTTATATGTCAAATTTGCAGAAACCCAAAAACGGCTCTGCTCAGATAAGAATAAGACAGCAATGAATTAGAGCATCATAAACATGGATTTCACCTGTAGAAGCCCATGCATCCCTCGTAACCTGTTGACCAGATTTAGAATTCGACCGTTGTTACCTTGAGCGATAAAGATTTCGAGACAGTACTTTTCTCCGATGTGACGGTGGACATTTTCGATTACGACATCGTCGAATTCGTGGCGCAGTTCAGTCATTTTCAAGTCGACGTCTTTGCGTTCGTAGTCGCAGGTGACCATGATTGTTGCTGCTACGTTTTCGGTTTGCAGTCGGGCTATTTCTGATTCGGCGATTAAGCCGCGGAGTGCGTCTCGGAAGGCTTCGGAGCGGCTGTAGTAGCCTTTGGTTTGCATGAAGTCTTCGAATTGCCTTAGGAGGTCTTGAGGTAAGGTTATGCTGATTACAGTCATTGTTTTCACCAAAACACTAGTAATATTTGTTTTGAGTGTTACTAGCCTATTAATATTTTTGCACAACAATTTAGCATTAAATTAATATTAACAGCATTCTTTCTCAAGCTCGACAAGACATGGGAAACTGCGAAGAAAAACTCAAAGAAAACACAACAGACGAAGAAGGAGAAAACAAACAAGTACTCGTCGGATTCGCCATTTGGATAGGCATAACCATCCTCGTTGCAGAACTTCTCAATATATTCCTAAAAGGCATCCCCCTAAATATAGACGTCCCCTACCTAAACATACCGCTAACTGTATCAATGATCCTTTACTACACCGTAACCCTATCCGCAGCCATCTACATAGGCGTAGTCGGCTTAAAAGAACTCATAATTGAACGACGTTTTAGTGTAGAATTTCTGATGGCCGTTGCAGGCTTAGGCGCGCTGTTCTTGGATTATCGTTTCGAAGCCGCCACCGTACTGCTTCTCTACTGCATCGCGGAGTATTTTGAAGACTACATCCAAGAAAGAGCCAAACGTACCATCGAAAAAATCGCCAGGGTCATACCCGAGCGTGCACGGCTCTTAGCGAATGACAAAGAAGTAGTCATAGGTGTCGATGAAGTTGAAACTGGCTCGGTTATCCTTGTCAGACCGGGTGAACGAATACCCCTTGACGGCAATGTAGTTGAAGGGTTCAGTCATGTGGATCAAGCGTTGGTAACAGGTGAATCCATGCCTGTGCCAAAAAAAATCAACGACTGCGTCTTTGCCGGCACGCGCAACACTGGAGGAGTGCTAAAAATTGCGGTGACAAAGAAATCTACAGAAACACTAGTTTCACGCATCGTAGAGTTGGTTATTGCATCGCAAAAACATAAAGCCTCTATTGAGCGGCTCGTTGACCGCTTTGCTAAAATATATGTGCCCATCGTGATTGCACTTGCAATCTTCACCGCAGTAGGTTTACCCTTGATTTTTAACCAGCCGTTTAGTACATGGTTCTACCGATCACTTATACTACTTGTAGTGTCGTGCCCTAGTGCATTTATCATTTCAGTTCCCGCAACCATATTTGTTGCCATCACAGTTGCCGCAAAACGGGGGATAGTTATCAAAGGCGGCATTTTTGTAGAGAAACTCGCCAAGGTCAAACATGTGGTTTTCGATAAAACCGGTACATTGACACTTGGACAACAAACAGTGCATGAGGTTCATCGCGTTGACATTAGTCGTACAGAGGACGAGGTGATAGCTTACGCCGCCGCCTTAGACCAGTTTAGCAATCACCCCATTGCACAAGCGATTGTACGACGCGCAATAGAGCGCAACATCGAGCTCAGTAAGCTCAAAGTTACCGATGTTGTGGAGATTCCCGGTAAGGGTATCGTTGGATTTGTTAACGATAGACATGTGGCGATTGGGGACTTGGAATTTATGAGTGAAATAGGTTGTGATTGCACTGACGCGTTTGAAGTCACCGCAGGTGATATCCACACTACCGTGTGCATCTCAGTGGGTAACCAGGGTTTGGCCTCGATTTGTGTGGTCGATGAGTTGCGAGAGGGCGCGTTAGTTTCGATTAGGAACCTACATGAACAAAAAATCAAAACATCCATGTTGACTGGCGACAGAGAAGACATCGCCAAAGATATCGCTCAATCTCTGGGCATAGACGACGTACGCGCAGATTTGCTGCCCGAAGACAAACTAGTCTGTATTGAGGATATGAAGGCTAGAGGGGGGTTAGTTGCGATGGTAGGTGATGGTGTTAATGATGCGCCCGCTTTGACAACATCAGATGTGGGGATTGCGATGGGTACTAGGGGCGTTGATGTGTCTTTGGAATCCGCGGATGTTGTGCTGGTTCGAGATGAACTCAATGCGGTGCCGTACCTGATTGCGCTTAGCAGCAAAGCCATGGCGATAGCTAAACAGAATATCGTGGGTTCGTTGGCCATCAAATTTGTTTTAGGTGGGTTGGGTCTGTTAGGGTTGGTACCGCTGTGGTTTACAGTTATGGCAGGTGATGATGGCTTAACCATGTTACTGTTGCTAAACACGTTAAGGTTGGAGCGAATCAAACTTTAGCAGCGTGTTTTCATAGCGCAACAGTAGCAGTGGGAACGCCTAATCTACAGCCTAAACAAGATACCCTACTCAATTCATGAAGAATAACCTGCCTCAAAGCGGCAGAGGCAAACGAGCCAAAAACCGCTACTTCATAAACAACCCGCTGTCTTGAAGGTACTGTTTTCCAGTTTGTAAGGCAATTTCTGCTTTGGTCAATTCTTCCCCCAAATATGCAGCGTGATCCAACCGCGATACTAAACCCAACGACAAAATTTTGACATAAACACATTTGGCGTTTTTGCCCTTGATGATGCAATCGGGTTTATTTAGATCACTAGACGCATAATGGGCTACAATTAACACTTCCGCTGTACGATCCAGACCAATTCTGAACACACCCAATTCATCCAAAACCGCAGGCTCAGTCATATCAGGAGCAGTGATAACTGTGGCCTCTGCCTCGATTTCGGGGTCATAGAGTTCTTCGCAGCGCCGTTTATCCTTCAAAATCAGCAAATCAATACCTAGATCCTTGGGAACGGCCCCCCGCTTTTTGGCAAGAAACATCATTTTTGCTGCAACAACTTCCTCAGCGACCGTGCCCCTGGCTTTTGGGCTCTGTTCAGTCGCCAGCAGAATATTACCGCCCACTTCTGAGGATAATCTAGCGAGCAGGGCATTTATACCCACTGAATCTGCATCAAAGAGCTCCGATACATTTGAAACACCCACAAAAATAGGCACCTCAGGGTTTCGTTCTGCAAACATTTTGTAAGCGAGAAAGGATTCCAAAATGTCTATGGGTTCAAGGATCAAATCTGCGATACACTGGGTTATGCCCAACATTTTTGCTTTAGCGATGGTTTCTTCGAGGTATCGAACGCGATCAGTAGCTTTTTTGGGAAAATAGCCTTGACGTTGATCAGTGGGAATAATAACGACTGCAACATCACTAACGTAGGGCGCTATTTCTTCAAGGTTGCCTGCATCACCACTTAGCACCAACTCAACTCCGGCTTTGATGGCGGCACGGATTTCAGCAGGATCAAGCGTATCAATGCTAACAGGCACGGTCACAACTTCTTTAACCCATGCTACGATTTGCCCTGCCCGCTGTGGCTGAGACTCGCCTGCGACCATACCTACATCAATAAAGTCTGCACCAGCCGCGACGAATCGTGTTGCGATTTGCTGGATGGCTGTTTTATCCATTTGGGCAGCATCCACGATTTCGGCAAGAACCCGCATGGGGAAGTCTCTGCCAATTGCAACGTTACCGATTTGTGTGTTACCAGGATGTTTGAGAAGTTCATCGCGTTTTGACTCAGTTTTTTGGATTTCGGCTTGGGCCTTTATAGCAATTTTTTCTTTGAGCAAAACGTCCGCTGGCACTGTGACGGAAAGGGAGACTTCACAGAGCATATCAAGAACAAAGGGGAGGTCAGCGGCGTATCGTGGACCCTTAAACGTTGGGATACCTGTGGCTTGGGTGATTACAGAGGTGTCACCTCTAACTAATCCAGGCGTTAGAATCATACCAAAGTCTACCAATGTTTTTTCCCTCAGTCCTTCGAGGATGCTCTGAGGGGTCAGGAAAGCTGCAACTGCAGTTTTGAGTGCAATCACTTCGGTTTCGACGGCGCTTTCTTTGGCATATTCTGTGACGACGGCTTGGGCAAGTTGACCGGTGACTAAAAGTACGCGCATGTTAAGCCTCAAAGGTTTTGATGGTTGCGCCTTTGTTGTTTGCTTTGGCGATGAAAGCTTCTCCGCCGACACCACTCTTCAGGTGTGCCTTGACTTTTTTGAGCAGCAAGTTAGCTTCCTCTTGTCGAGTGATGGCGTAGAGAGCAGGGCCCCAAGAACTCTGTCCAACTCCATAAGCACCCCTTTGTTTCATAAACGATATACACTCTGCGAAGACAGCTCCGGCGTAGATGCCCCCTTGCACTTGGGCAAAGTGACTACCGGTTAAAAGTTGGATTTTTGTTAGAGCATCGCCGAAGCTTTCAATGTCATGTTCCGCTAGGGCGGGTAGTAGTTTGAGCATGGTTAGGCGGCAGATGTGGCCCACATCTTTGGCGGGTTGTATTGTGAGTTTATCGAATGCGTGGTTTTCTTCGGAATTGGATAGGCCTTTGGGCTGGTTAGGTATAACTACGATGAAGCGCCACTCCTGGGGGAAGGGTTGGCGATAGAGAAGGGGTGGAAAGGTTTGGGTCTTCTGGTTTTTGCCGCCGTCAACTACAAAACCGCCATATTGGAAGATATTGGTGCCCACGCTTGTTCGTCGAACCCGACCCATCGCAACAGCCAACTCTGGGACGGTCGCTTTGATGTTTAATACTCGTGCTAATGCGACCGCTATGGCTATGGAGAGCTGAGTGCCTGAACCTAAACCCGTGTGTGTAGGAATCACTTTGGCGATATTTAGGTGAACTTTGGGTGGCACCGGGTAGATGCTAAAAAAGCGGCTGGCGATTTGGGTGGAGAGTTCCGGTTGTTGTCCGGTGATCTGAAGGGCCGTAGCGTTTTGGGCTTCTACGACTGCATTGGGATAGTCTATACCGACACCTAAGCCGCCAAAAAGTCTACCCACGCCGCCGTTTAGGTCAATTAGGCCCATGTGTAGTCGCGCAGGGGTTTTTACGGTTACTTTTATGGTGTGTACCTCCAAGAATCGATTCGTTTTAGGAGGTCATTTAGTATGATTGAGTATTGACTGTTGGGGGCCACATGCTCGATAATATGGGCGTTATTGTGGATTGTTTTGATGAGTTCGGTTACTTGTTCGTTTTTCTCGGGGTTGCCCATGAACGCGTTGACCCGTGTGGCATGTATGATGGCTTCGATTGTTAGGGGCATGGCACGACAGTAGATTTGGGGGATGGTTTGTTTGGTATTTATGTGCTTGACTTTGCAGGTAAACACTGTTCTTTCAGCGTTCTCTGAAATGAAATTCACATAGATTTCTATAGTTGCGTTTGCTGACTGGAGTCTTGGGGTCTCAAAAACTTTTGAGGGGGTAAACCAGTTTTGTGGTAGTTGTCCGGTTGGGTTTGTTTCTTTGAAGGTGGTTTTGTAGTATATTTCGGCATTGTTGGTTAGGTTGATGACGGCTTGTTTTTTTGTTTTTAGGTTTTGGCAGGTGGATGATGTGTTGAATATACTTAGTTTGAGGTGTTGCTCGTCTTGCATTTCTATGCCCATGGGGGCAGCATTAGGGGTTCCGTTGGAATTTAGGGTTGTGACTATGGCTTCATTGTTGATGCCTTTGGCGAAGCCTAAGTCGGTGAGTTTGTTTGCCATGTTGTTCAGCCATTGTGGAGGTTGTAGTGGTCTGTTTTAACCGAGTGTAAATTCACAGTCAAATAATAAGTTTTACCAGTATTTCGTGATATTGTTTTTCTGTTGTTATGGGCATTTTTGTGGTTGTTTGAAGCGGGATCGGTTGTTTAGAGGTGCATTTGTAAAGCTTAGTGAGTCAAATCGTTTGTATGTTGATACCCGAGTAAAATCTTTTATAGGTTGATGCCATGTAAAAAAGTACACGCCAATGAAAATAAATACAAGTAAGCATCTAATGGAAAAGACATCAACCCACATAATGGCATACAATGGGGAATAAAAAAGTGAAATTAAAACCGCAGATAACCACTAAACAAATCGCCATGATGGCTGTATTCTCTGCAATATATGCGGTAATGCGAATGATTCCAACTTTTCCAGTAATTGGACTTGAAGGAGGATACTTCTCTATTGCAGACATTCTTGCACCAATTTACGGCGTGATACTTGGACCCTACATAGGGGGTGTAAGTGTAATTCTAGGAACATTCATAGGTATGAGTGCAAAAGCACCAATATTTCTCGGACTAGACTTTCTCCCAGCATTTGTAAATACATTAGCTTTAGGATTTCTAGTACGAAAAAAATGGCTACCCGTAGTAATATTAAACGCTACCTTATTAGCAGCTTTTGTTTTGAACCCACTGACACTAAATGTCATCAACATACCAATTGGCAACACAACACTATTACTGCCATTCGTTTGGGTACACATTATCGCCTTCACAGTCTTGATCTCTCCGTTAGGAATGAAAGCGGGAAAATGGGTTAGAAATGCAAAACCACCATATAATACCATACTGAAGGATACAGAAGCAGGCACTAACAAGGGTACAAAACCAATGCTCTCAAAAACAGTTGTGGGCTTTGTATCATTAGTCTTTATTGGAACAATGATACAACATTTAATGGGCAACATCATCTATGAAAACATTTTTGTTCACGTCACACAATTCATGACACCGGAAGCCCTTACAAGCAGATGGATGATAGTAGCTTTCCTTTACCCATGGGAACGTTTAGTACTCATAATACTTGCAACAATTATTGGTTTACCTCTGCTATATGTTCTTAAAAAAACGTTATTGATAAAAGAAACAAACAAGATTATGCTAGAGAATTAATAAAAAAAATAAAACTAACCTCCTTTTAGGTCCCTCTAAAAATTAGCGCGCCAGCTCCCCTGTCAATCAAATAACAAATCTAAGGATACAATCATCTCCATAGAGAGGCTAAACAAGACATTCGGCAATTGAACAAGGCGCAGAAATTAAGGGGCAATCAATCATACGTAAACTTCTTGAAACCATACAAGTCTTACGACGAAAACACCCACACCAATACCTCTACCTAAAATTATAACACTCCACCCCATGAATCTCAACCCTTGCCTGAACAAACAGCCTAACCGGAATCAACTCTGCACAAGCCTCCCAATTATCAGCAAAAAAACCTTAACCTCCAACTGCTCAAGCCAATCAAACATCTTCCTCAACGTTTGAGCACTTCGGTTTCCACATTCCCAATCCACAAACTCGCCGGTAATTCGACAGTACGCCTTCCACACCCAAACCTTGTTTTTTTTGAACGCAAAAAATACCACATCTCATCAAGCTCAATTATGACCTCGCCTTGGGGTGTGGGTTTTTGGTATGTTCTAAGGGCAAAATTCTTCACCCAATACAAGATGGTTGAAGGTTCTACGTTGAGTATGCGTCCAATAGCATTCATCGATAAGCCAACCACGTAGAGGTATAGGGCGAAGGCTCGTTTTGTAGCGTTTTTATCTGTTGTTTGGGTGAATTGGTATTTGCATTCTTTGCATTTATGGCGTTGTTTGTTGTGGTTAAATCCTGCTTTTACACACTGTTGGCTTCCACACTTTGGGCATTTCATAGTTATCGCATATACAAAGAACTAAACCATCTTTAAAATCCTTTTTACAATACTCTC
>Ga0123356_10003307_pt1 | contig 16923 bp, 14 predicted proteins | sample TergutEmb28metaG_2_FD_92546 | JGI IMG/M metagenome (GOLD analysis project Ga0123356, IMG submission 92546) | Embiratermes neotenicus P3 segment gut microbial communities from Petit-Saut dam, French Guiana - Emb289 P3 | ecosystem: Host-associated > Arthropoda: Insects > Digestive system > Gut ...
ATCTATATTATAGCACACTGTACTATATAATGCAAGGTACTATGTATACAAAGATATTAGGAAGTTTTAGGTAGTTGTTTGTGGAAAATTAACAAAGGCTTTACATTTCCCTCAAGATATGGTATAATGATTTAATATCACCACAAACCGTAAAGGGAGCTCAACATGAAACACTGGTGCCTGCCGCAACAAAACCCCGACATTTCTTATGATTCCTTAGCTTCTGCGGTTTTAGCCGCACGAGGCATTAATATAAACGAGGACGAAATCGCCTCCCCTTTTCTTATGCAGGATATGGAAAAAGCCGTTGAAGTGATTAGAGCTTCCCTGCTCGCCGGCGAGAAAATTATAATTTTCGGCGATTACGACTGTGACGGTGTAACCAGCACCGTAATACTCTACCAGTATCTGACAGCACAAGGCGGCGAAGTCAGTTGGTTTATTCCCTCTCGCGAGGAAGGCTACGGGCTGACTATAAGCGCAGTTGACGAATTAGCGCAGAAAGGCGCAAAGTTAATCATAACCGTAGACAACGGCATAAGCTGTCCCGCTGAAGCTGACTACATAAAGGAAAAAGGCATAAAGCTTATTATAACCGACCACCACACTGTCCCCGATATTATGCCCCAAGCCGATGCCGTCATAAATCCCAAACGCCCCGATGATACCTCGCCTTTTAAAGAACTTGCGGGGTGCGGGGTGGTACTGAAGTTAATTATGGCGCTTGAAGACGGCGATGTTGACGGTGTTTTGGAACAATTCGCGGATATAGTAGCCATCGGCACAATAGGCGATGTTGTACCGATGCTGGGTGAAAACCGCACTATAGTAAAACGCGGGCTTGAAATCATGCCCTTTACTGAAAACATCGGCTTATATAAGCTTTTGCGGCAGAGCGGCTTCTCCCTTGAAGAGGAAGACAGCGAAAGACTAACGGCTTCCGCGCTGTCGTTCACCGTCTGCCCGCGGATTAACGCGGCGGGGCGCTTTGCCCACGCGAGTAAAGCCGCCGAGCTTCTTCTTGCCGAAACCGAGGAATTAGCGGCGCTCAGAAGCGCGGAATTATCCGAGCTGAATAACTACCGCCGTGATGTTGAGCAGGAAATACTATCGGAAATAGATAAGTATTTGGCAGAAAACCCTACGCTTCTGTCAGAGCGGATTTTAGTCTTAAAAGGCATGAACTGGCATCACGGCGTTATCGGCATCGTCAGCTCCCGCCTCATAAATAAATATGGCAAGCCTAATATTATTATTTCCGATGACGGCGAAAATTTACGCGGGAGCGCGAGAAGCGTCGAGGGTTTTCCGCTTGTTCCGCTTTTGGAGCATTGCGGTGAATACCTTGAAAAATTCGGCGGACATGTTAAGGCGGCAGGATTATCGGCTAAAAGCGAGAATTTTAATATAATCGCCGAAAAAATAAAAAGCTACTGCGCCGAAAATTTCCCCGAAATGCCTTTTGACACATTTAATATAGACAAAGTAATCGCTCCCGAGGATTTGAACTTGGCGGTAGTAGAGGGTTTAAAGTCGCTTGCTCCCTTCGGCGAGGGGAATCCTGTTCCGCTGTTTTTAATACAAAACTGTGTAATCCTTTCAAAGAAACCCCTGAAAGAAGGCAAATACCTGTCGTTTAATGTCAGAATCGGCAATAACCCCGGCGTTGTCCAGAAAATTCTCTGCTTCAGCACGACTTATAACGATTTTGCTTACGAGAATGGTCAGACTGTTAATCTGTTGGTAACTCTTGAAATAAATGAATATAATGGTGTAAAGAGCGTTTCAGCGCAGTTAAAGGATATTCAGCCCGCCGGCTTCAATCAGGATAAGCACTTTGCGGCTCTGCGTGCGTATGAGAGTCTTGTGCGCGGCGAAAAAATAGACACAGCTTTATCCGCCCGCGCCATCCCCGAAAAGGATGATATTAAAATTATATACGACATTCTGCGCCTCTGCGCGGCTTTCGCGGGGGCTGAAAGTACAGACACCGGCAATATTTACGCGCAGGCGTCGGCAAAAGGCTTAAATTATTGCAAGTTTCGGATTATTTTAGATGTGCTTGCGGAGTTTGAATTAATAGAACATGATATTACCGGAAGCAAAGTCAAACTTGCGCCGGTCGCAAAAAAAGCAGATTTGGACAGCTCGCAGATTCTCAGGAAAATGCGCCAGCTTGCGGGAATGGAGGTAATAAATGAATAGCGTTGTTAGCATAGATTCCATAATTACGCGAATCAAAAACGATGAGCGCAGTCACTTTGATTTGGAAAAAATCGCTGACGCCTTTGAGCTTGCTGACGAGGCGCACAAGGGGCAGTTCCGCAACTCCGGCGAGGCGTATATTTCGCACCCGCTCGCAGTGGCTGATATACTTTTGGAATTTAATATAGACACTGATACCATTGTTTCCGCCATTCTGCACGATGTTGTGGAAGATACTACAACCAAGCTTGAATTTTTAGAGAAGCAATTCGGCAAGGATGTCGCAAATTTAGTTGACGGTGTTACAAAAATCGGCTTAGTCCCGCTCGACACCACCAAGGAGGAACAGCACGCCGAAAACATACAAAAAATACTTATGGCTATGGCGCAGGATTATCGCGTGATTCTTATAAAGCTTGCCGACAGGCTTCACAATATGAGAACCCTCGCCGCCCGCCCGCCCGACAAACAGCGTCACACCTCGCTTGAAACCATGAGCTTTTACGCGCCGATTGCTCACCGGCTCGGCATGAACAGCTTAAAAGAAGAGATGGAAGACCTGTCTATACGCTACTTAGACCCATACGGCTTTAAAAGCATAGAGGAGCAAATAAAGGCTCGTGAAGCCGTGCGGGATTCTTTCATCGCGGGTAAAAAAGAGCGGATTCTTGAACGCATAGGCGATATGGAGCCTGCACCCATTATTGAGGGGCGGGTTAAAGGCGCGTATAGTATCTACAAGAAAGTCATTGTCGGCGGACGTGATTTCGATGAGGTTTATGATATATACGCGGTGCGCATAATTGTGCAGTCGGTCATAGAATGTTACAACATTCTCGGTATTATTCACGATATGTTCAGACCCATACCATTTCGCTTTAAGGACTATATCGCTACCCCGAAACCCAACCGCTATCAATCATTACACACTACAGTCATGGGCAAAGAGGGTATACCTTTCGAGGTGCAAATCCGCACACAGGATATGCATTATACTGCAGAATACGGCATCGCCGCACACTGGAAATATAAGTCTGGCATAGAAAAACCCAAGGTCAAAGCGTCTGACACCAGCCGCCTTGAATGGATTCGGCATATCTTGGAGCAACAGCAGGAAGCCGACAATATAGTACAAATCACAGAAGCCATAAAAACCGACCTTGCCACCGAGGACGTTTACGTCTTCACCCCCAAAGGCGATATAGTGACCCTGCCGCTCGGCTCAACCGTTATTGACTTCGCCTATGCCATTCACAGTCAGGTCGGGAATAAAATGACCGGCGCTAAGGTTGGCGGGCGTATGGTTAGCTTTGACTGCAAGCTTGAAACAGGCAATATTGTCGATATAATGACGACGAATTCTTCCGCTTACGGCCCTAACCGAAACTGGCTTGACATAGTAAAAACAAATCAGGCTAAAATTAAAATCCGCGCATGGTTCAAAAAAGAACGCCGCACCGAAAATATCACAGAGGGCAAAAACATGCTTGAGCGCGAGCTGAGGCGAAACAGTATGCCTTTTGAAGATGAACTGCTTTTGGAAACTGCAAAAGAACTGCGTTTTGAAAACACCGACGAGTTCTTCGCGGCGATTGGCTATGGCGGTTTACAGCTTACCCGCGCCGTGCATAAGATGAGGGATATATACATTGCTAAAAACACCTCACCCGAGCAGCGCGTTTTTGACATGGGCGAAATCAATGATAATATAGCAAAGCGTCAGTCAAAGGGTGTATTAGTCGAGGGAATGGAGAACTGCTTAGTCAGATTCGCGAACTGCTGTACACCGCTCCCCGGGGATGAAATCACCGGCTTCGTCACCCGCGGATACGGCGTTTCGGTGCATAAAAAGAGCTGTGTCAACGTAAAGGAAATCGCTGAAAACAATATCGAGCGCCTGATAAACGTTACATGGGTGCATTTTAACGATATATATTACCGCGCCGCGATTGAGCTTGTTGCCGAGGACAGAACTGCGCTCATCGCCGATGTGACTAATGTGATTTCGCACAACCGGCTTTCTATAAACGAGTTTGCAGGACGTAAGCTCAAAAACGGCAACGCCTGTATTGAAATAACGCTAGAAATCGCCAACGTCGAACAGCTAAACAGCATACTCACGAAATTACAAAAAATCCCCGGAGTGATTATGGCAGTGAGAAGAGATTCATAAAAAAATCCCCCGAAAACGGGGGATTTTTTTACACTAATTAAAAATTAGCGACGTTTTTTACCACCCGCGAGAGCGGCAGTACCGAGCATTGTTGTACCGATTGCCGCAAGTTCAACTAAACCAAAGCCTATACCGGTTGCGGGGTTGCGGTCGAGGTTATTGGCGCGTGCATGCTCATTAATAGGAGCGGGGGTTACGCGGTTATTGTGGTTATTGTCCTTATCGTGGTTGTTAGCGTAATAGTTATTAGCGTGATTACCGCCTACTATATTTTCAGCACCGTTAACAACACCGCCGGCTATATTTTCAGCGCCTTGAACAGCGCCGCCTACTATATTTTCCGCAGCGCCGACAACGCCGGAACCTGCGTTGTTATTCGCTGCCGCAGAAGCACCTGTCGCGAGCGCAAAAGCCGCAACAGCCGCGAATAAGCATAAAACAAATTTCTTCATAATATTGTTTTCGTACCTTTCATTCGTTTTAGAGCAGAAAAAATCCTGCCGGTTTTATTATTCGCCGGCAGGATTTTATTATTATATGTAAATTTTTCATTTCGCAATAAAAATTACAAAAAAAGAAACCCTCATTTGAGGGCTTCCTTTTTATTGTAGTTTAGAAATTACTTTCTTTTGCGAGCTACTACTACAGCAGCTGCAGCTACGATTGCAGGAACGATAGCAAGAGCTACGCCGGCTTTCGGGTTGTAACCATCGAGGTTAAGAGCTTCAGCGATGAGGTCCATCAGCTTAGCGTCAGAAAGACCTGCAGACTTAAGTCCGAGCTGTTCAGCAAGAGCGTGAAGTTCTGCTGTGGTCATAGCTTCGAGAATTTCAACAGTGATGCTGTCGAGGTCGAAAATCTTCTGTGTTCCGTCTCCACCAGAAGGAGGAGTAACGATTACGTCGTTGCATGTGCATTCAGCTTCGAGTTCGCCACAAGCGGAGCAGTATACAGGAGTAATTATCGGAGGAGCTACTGTTCCTACTTTGCCGTCAAATTCAATGCTGTCAAAGTTGCCATCTTCTTCGCCGACTAAAGCCCATTCGCCATTGCCTTCAAAGTTGATTGTGAGAAGAGTGTCGCCAGCTTCGCCGCCGATACCCGCGATAACTACTTTGCCGTTTGCAGGGTTGTACTCTACGAGAGCGAATTCAGAGCGGATACGTCCGCTTACGGAAAGACCTTCGTCAAGTTCAAGGATAAATACGCCGCTATAATCGCCGTCTTCATCAATGATGATTTTTGCTGTGTTGCCGTCCTGCTCTACAGTGAAAGCGGAAGCGCATATGCCGAGCATGCTAATCGCAGCTATAACCGCGATAAGTGTAAAAAGTTTTCTCATTGTTGTTTTACCTCCAAATATTTGCGGGCGGTATGCCGTTAGTACGTCGTACCGCCCGGCTTATAGTTTTTTTATTTACTCTTACCATTAAGAGTTAGGTACATTTAGGGTTTGGCTTACGCGCCAATCAGTTCGATTTCAGCAACATGCTTAAGGATTGCGATTGCGTCGTCAGCGTCGATTTTGCCGTCTTTGTTAACGTCTGCAACTGCTAAAGCTTCTTCTTCAGTCATGTCATCGAGAACGCTTTCAAGACCTGCAACGAATTTAAGGATTTGAATCGCGTCGTCTGTGTCGATTCTGCCGGTTCCGGTTATATCGCCGAGACCTGCGCTTTCGACTACGTCACCTTCCATTGCTGCGAGGAGCTCGTTGTAAGCGCCGCGTACAGCTCTTTCAGTTGCTACGGGTGCCTGAGAGAAAGGCTGTGACCATGCAAGGAAGAATTGGTTGAGGGAAGCGGAAGCGCCGATGCTTGCTACGAATCTAAGGTCGTTTGTAGCGTCAAGGAGAGCGATTATAGCACCATTTGTGCCTGTGCCGAGGTGGAATCCGGGGCGCATGTTTTCGAGAATCGCGCCGCTGGTTTCAAAGAATCTGCGAACGCCTACGTTGTCAAGGTTCGGGATTGCTCTTGCGAGCTTAATTCTTGCAGCGTCTACTGCAGCGATACCGAAGTATTCTTCTTTTGCACTTTCATACATGAGGTCGAGAACTTCCTTCATGGTGATGCGGTATGCTTCATAGTAGTCGTCGAATACTTTGAGTGCGTGGTCAATCTTGTTCTTGGAGAGCATGTATGCGTGACCGTTCAGGTTGTTGTCAGCTTCTGCAGCAGTCCAACCGCCGGAAGAGTCTATCGGAAGCATGCCTCTGTTGATGAGTGTGGTTGCTTCGTTTCTTGCCTGTGAAATTGCTGCAAAGAGAGCGGGAGGAATAAAGTTGTATTCTTCGCCGTTTCTGAATGCTGCGTCACGAGCTGCAATCAGTTCAGAGAGGGAAATACCCTGGAGAGCTGTTGCTGCGAAAGCGCCTGTGTTCAGTGAGTATAAAAGTTCGCGGTAAACCCATCCCATAGCTGAGAAAGAGTCGATGAATTTAATGTTGTAAGAATGGATAGCGGTTGTGATTAATTCGGTGTTGAAAACGCCGTTTTCGGTGTTAGCAATTCCGTTGCCGCCAACTGTCCATACAGTGGAGCCTTGAGGACGAGAGAAGTTAATCTGATTGTAACCTACGCCGTCATCTCTGTGAGTGGTGGTGTTGAGGTTGTAGAGTCTTCTCGATGTTGCGGTGGTAGCTTCGTTTCCGGAGAGTGCGAAGCCTGCATTGATAGAACGGTATGCAGCACGGAGCTGAACGTTGTAAGCAGAGCTGAGTTGTCCGTAGTTGATAATGTGTGCGCCGTTGTTGCCGGTGTCTAACGGGTTAATTTCAACGTAAGGAGTTAAGTCCATAGCCATGTTAGCTGTGAAAGCTACAGTCATGTAGTTGCCTGCGTCAGCCTGTGTTACAGCTGCGCCGCCTACAGATGCCTGGTATGCATTTGCTACGCCCCATGCGGTTGTGAGAGCAGTGTTGGGGTTGTTCCAGTTGATAACGCCCATGTAAGCGTTGTCCCAACGTCTTACAACGATTTCAAGAGGTCTGTAAGCAGTAGTGAAGATTGCAACGCCGGGAGATGTCGGGTTTGCACCGTCAACCGCACCGTTAGCATGTCTCCATGTAGCGCCTGCGCCTGCGAAAGCTGCATTGTAGTCAACTAAAACTCTGTCATAGAGAGCCGAGAGAGCGCCTGTTCCCATGAAAGGAACGCTTGCAAGCGGTACACTCTGAAGAGAAGAATGAGTTGCTGCATATCTTGAGCCGGAAGCGCCGATTGTTAAGAGTCCCGGGAAAACATCTACTGCAGGAAGGTTGTTGCCTTCTACGCCGTTTTGTCTTTGAATAAGACCTACAGCATTTTTAGCGATGAGCGCCTGAAGGTCAAACACGTTTGCTGTGCCTGTGTTGTCAGCGCTGAAGTTCTTTAACTGGTCGTTTGCTTTCTTCATGTCAGCGAAAGCTTTGCCGATGTCTACGTCACTTGTTCTGTAAACGCCTGCGGTTTGAGAAGCATTTGCAAAACGAGCTGTTTGTGTGTTGTAAATAGTAATCTGATTGTAGAATCTTGCGTTTAATTCGCCCCAGTTACGGTAAACGGGGTCGCCAGTAGCTGTGTCTTTTGTGTCGTTAGTGTCTTTTCTGTTATCTGTGAAGAGGTCGCGGTCTCTTATACGAATGTCAACTTCCTGTTCGAGAGCGCGCATTTCGTGCAGAGTAACGATAGCACGACGGGTTTTTTCCATGTCTTCGTGAGCTTTCTTGATGCCTTCGCAGCAGAGCTGTTGAATTCTCATCATGGAAGCTGTTTCGATTTCGCGTTCAGCCATTACAAAGTAATTTCTGAAGTTTGCAAAAGGAGCGGGGTCCCAAATTAAGTCGCCAACAAGACCGCCTTCGAGCTGGTTGTTGGTGTTATAATCTGCTCTGAAAGCATTGATGTGACCTTGCAGACAATCTTTGTCGCATCTTGTTCTCTGAACATAGCCTGTTCAAAAATGTAGTACGCGTTAGTTGAGTTTCTTTCGGAAGCGTTTCCGTTAAGAACCCATCTGACGTAGGAAGCAGCTCTGAGAATTCTTGCCTGAGAGTCAGCGTTCCACATGTTGAGTCTGTCAGTAGCTTTACCGGAACCATCATCAGGACCGTCACCGGTGTTAGCTAAGAAAGCATTAAAAGTCGCGAAATACTCACGTAATTCAGCTTCATCCTTAACGCCGTCTTCGCCTTCAGCAAAAGCGACAAAATTGAATGCGCCGAGGCACATAACAGCCGCTAATACTAAAGAAAGAAATTTTTTCTTCATTGTTTTTCCTCCAATAAAATTTTGAAAATAGTAAGATGGTCGATTTTTCCATCGTCCTTAAAACATTGTAGCCTATTTTGGAAAAAATTTCAATAGTCATATTACACAGAATTTTAAAATATTTTCATAATATTTTCACATATCCGTGTGATATGCACTGAAAGTGGTTTTTTTCCGTTCATCTCTGCGATTAAAGGACGTGTTTTTGACCGTTTACAATTAGGTAGTCACGCAGAGCAAACAAAAAGTTTCAGCTTTTTTAAAATTTTTTTGTAGGGGCGATTAATAATCGCCCGCAGATTTTTGCTTATATATATAAATAGTGCAGCAGGAAAATTTTTACGTAAGATTTTGGAAAACAAGGTTGACAAAAAGATTTTTTGTGTTATAATGTAAATGTACTGAGAGAGAGTATGTTCAAAACTTCACCAAAGCGAATACACGGGAGTGCCAGCTCCCGTGTATTCTTTGTTTGGTTAGTCACCGGTTTTTTTGCGTCTGCCTAACCGATTGCCGAGCCAGTCGCTGATAAGGCTCGCCAACACAGACACAATGAGAGAAAATATGTACCTCAACCCTTCACCTCCTTCCTTACCGGAAGCCGGTGTTTCTTAATTATACAGGTTTTTACATTTTTCGTCAATACAAAATCAGCCTTTTATCTCCTTTGCATTTCGGCAAATTCTGCACTGCTTGTCCTTTATAATAGTAATAAAAACGTAGGGGCGGGCTTCCATGCCCGACCGAGACGAAAGGACGAGTAAAAAATGAAATCCGGCTTTGAATTTAATGCGAGAGAACATCTCGCGCGATGTCCGGCGATTGCGGCGGCAGGGCTGTTTTTAGCGCTGACTTCCCTTTTCGGACACGCTTCACCGTTTCCTGTAATTCTTTTGGGGGCGCTCACCGGCTTCGACTGCGTTTATGCGCTGGGGGGTGCGTTGCTCGGTTTCTTGTTCCGCGGCGGCTTCACGGGGTTCGCAGAATACCTGAATCTTATAATTGTTATGACGGCAGTTGCGGCGTTCAGGTTTTTCGCGAGCATGAAAAAATGGCGGGGTTCAGACTTAGCCTCCGCTGTTTTGGCTGGCACGGGGGTGTTTTTTACCACGATAATTCTCACAAATGGCTTTAATATTGTTTTCATCGCTCCTGTTTTCGGATTAATTACAGGGCTTGGCTCGCTCGCGGTTTCAAAAACCCGCGTAGTTTTTTTATCAGGGAGAATCCTGTCGGCACTGCGTCCGTCGGGCTTCGCGGCGCTCGGGTTTACATACGCGCTTCTCATCGCCGCGCTGACTAACTTTGAAGTAAGTATGCTCAACCTCGGAATTTTCGCGTCGTCGCTAACCGCGATTACTTTTTCGTATAAGTTCCGCTACTCAGGCGGGGCTGTTTGTGCTACAGCGGGCGCGTTCGGGATTATTACAGCGAATCCCGAATACTCAGCTGCGGCTCTTGCTGTCTGCGTCGCGGGAATGACTGCCGCGCTGTTCTCGCGCCTCGGCAAATACGCACACATGGCGGGTTATATCCTGACTGCGGGAATCTTCGCCGCTTTTTCGGGAATCGCCAATTACTCGTTCGCGGAAATAAATTCAATCATAGCGGGCGGGGTGCTGTTCCTGTTTGTGCCTGTGGACGCGCTGACGCGCCGATTCCGCAGAGAAGCTATTCCAAAGGGCGGCGCGGAGGTTTCGGAGATTTTTGCGCGGAGGCTGAAGCTTACAGGGGAGGCTATGGGGGACGTGCGCAAGGCGATTGAGAAAACCGCAGAAATCCTTGACCGCGCCGGAAGCAAAGAAATCTCGTGGGTTTACAACACCGCCTGCGGTGAAGTCTGCCGCCGTTGCCGCCACAATATGACCTGCTGGGGCAGTGAATACGACGAAACCGTGCGGGTTATGGGGGACATCGCGAGCTTACTTAAAAAAGGAAAAATAATAAAGCCCGAACATCTGTACGGGCCTTTGGCGTATCGTTGCGGCAAGAGGGAGCAGTTAGCCGGCGCGCTTAACGCCCAGTATCGCGAGTTTACCGCCATTAACACCGCGAACAGGAAAATCACCCAGATGCGGACGATTCTGCTTTCGCAGATTTCCGCGACGCAGACCATGATGCTGGGCATGTCGGGAGAGTTTGATTCAACCTCAGACTTTGACCGTGCGCTTGCCTTTACTGTGGAAAGTATACTTTTTGAGCAGGGGATTTCCGAGCCGAAGGCGGCAGTTTCAACCACGGGGAACAGCCGCAACGCCCTTGACAGACGCCTGACTGTCGAGGCCTACGGGCGGGGGAAGCTCCGCTGCACTCCCGATAAGCTCTGCGACCTGCTTTGCAACGCTCTGCGCCGCGAGTTCGACCTGCCGGAAGTGATTTATAATCCTCAAAGCGGCGAATTTCTGCTGACTATGTTTGAGCGGGCGGCTTATACTATAGAATACGGAGTTTATCAGATGAGCCGCGCAAAAGAAAAAAACTGCGGCGATTATTTTGACAGCTTCATCGACAAAAAAGGCTTCGCCTACGTAATCCTCTCGGACGGCATGGGGAGCGGCGGACGCGCACGGATTGACTCGGCTTTCGCCTGCGGTATGCTGATTAAGCTTCTGCGCGCGGGGGTTGACATAAACGCCGCTATTGAAATAATAAACAACTCACTGCTTGTCAAGTCTGCGGACGAGAGCTTCGCCACGCTTGACGTTTGCAGAATCGACCTCTACAGCGGCAACGTCGAGCTTTTTAAGGCGGGGAGCGCGCCTACATATATAAGCTGTAACCGCCGCGTTGTCAAGGCAAACGGCAAAGGGCTCCCCGTGGGAATCAATCATCGTCCCGTGTATGAGCGCCAGACCTTTACCATAGGCAACCGCGACCTGATTATAATGGCGAGTGACGGCGCGGAGCTGTCGGAACGGTGGCTTGAGCATGAGCTTGGTAAAAACGAATGGGGCAAACAGGATATGAACAGCTTTGCTGAAACGATTGCGACAGCGGCGAAGTATTCGTCGGATAAAGAGCGGGAGGATGATATAAGCGTGATTGCGGTGAAGTTGGTGAGGTGACGCCCGCTTGACAATTAACCGCTTTTGGGGTATAATATAATCGTGAGGTTATATTATGCAGACAGATGTTATTCATCTCTACAGAGTTGTCGGAGTACGCGAGGAAAAATTAATTCGGGATAAAAAAGTGTTTTTACCGGGTGGTAATAGTATGGAGGCAAGACAATTTGCGTTTACTGAAAAAGAAGTGTTGGATTACGCTGAAACGGACAGCAGTAAAACAGCAGTGGTAAGGGTTGTTATGCCTAAACATATAATGCAATCAGTAGAAATTTCGACAGATATTGATGTAAAGATATTTACGAATGGTGTTGTAAGCGTTCAGCCGGACAACCTTGATTTATTCAACAAATCAATTATAAGCATAGAGTTTATTGGAAAGGTTGGTAATTAGCTATGAAACACGAAGCGGTAGTTAGATTTTTAAGTAGGGAAGAGGGTGGCAGAATATCGCCGCCGCTATCGGGATATAAGCCTCATGTAAAAATTTTGAACGAACATACGTCTTGCCGTATCACCCCTAAAAACATAAATAATGAAGAAATGGGGTTCGGGATAGACCATGAGGTGTTTATCGAGTTTCAATACGAAACACAATTCTCAGATAAAATAAACGAGCGATTAAACATCGGACTTTACGAGGGAAAAAAGTTAGTAGGGCATGGTTATTTAGTTTCATAAGATTGCTATTAAAGCAAAAGCGGATTTGCCACTGTGCAAATCCGCTTTTTCTTATTTTACCAGCCCTGTTAGCGTTCTAAATTAAACACTTTAACAACTTCCGCGTTACTAATATCTGCGGATACGACTTTATCATTTGAAGCGGCGTAAATATAATCACCGATGAAAAGCCCGCGCAGGAAACCTGAAAAGTTTTCTTCATCATTTATCTCACCTATAAGCGTGAAACCGTTTTCTTTGTCATAAGAGAAGATTGCGTAAACAGAACCACGTGACCAAATGCGGCTGTCCGGATTATATATGCTATAGGTGTACGGAAAAGCGATGATATTTTTCTCCGGGGACACAAGAATCGCTCTGTGTTCGCGCTCGGCAATACTGCTAAACCAACCGCTTTGATTATTATCTGCGCTGATTATATAAACGTGACGCTCGGCTAAATTCTCGTTGTCGGCTATATCGAACATCGAAAGCTTCAAGCCCGTTCTTCTTCCTGTTTGCTCATCGGCGTCCACGCCTACGCCGAGAAGCAGGTCATCGTTCCATCTGTGCATATAACGGGAGAAGCCGGGTATTTTAAGCTCGTCTAAAACTCTCGGATTTGACGGGTCAGAAAGGTCAAACGAGAAAAGCGGGTCAGTGAGCATAAATGTGACAACATAGCCTATTTCTTCAGCAAAGCGCACGGACTGCACTTCTTCATCACCGCCGATACCGTGAATTTCAGCAAGGATTCTGAGGTTTCTGTCGAGCGTATATAACGAGCCGCCGAGAGAACTCCACCACCCGTTTTCACCGCGCCCCCAAACCTGCGTGACTACGCGCAGAGTGCCTTTGTACTCGTCCATGTAAAACTGATTTCTGATGTTGCCTCTGATTTTAGTCGCGGCAATATATTCGATTCGTCCTTTATCAATTGAAAACTTGTTGATTACTGTATATTCTTCTCTATACCAATTATCAACGGTTTCATAAGCCCGCGACGTGATATAGATGTTTTCGGGCGAGGAGTATATTACATCTGTGCTTTCCAAGCTTGCTTTAATTGATACAAGCATATTATTATTGTTTACATCCAAGCCTGAAATTATCGTATAGCGGATACTGTCAGGGTTTGCGGGTATGACTATGCAGTCCGGTGCGATTAAATACTCTTTGTGGTTTACAGTGTATGAAGGTACATAATCACTGTAATTTTCTAAGGTAAAATGCGAGTATACATTAGGTTCATAATTAGTGATTAAATAAATATTACTATCAATCATCCGCGACGAAACATAGCTCCCGTCCTGCACATAAGACGAAACAGGATGGTTGAAACGACCGTTTACATCATAGACTTCCACGATTGTTTCGTTGTGATAATACCCTCTGTTATAAGAGTAGGTGCCTGTGTTTACGTTTATATTTGTTACGATATGGCGGTTCCAAACCACGATAAGGTCGCCATTATAAAGCAATAACTCAACAGGGCGGGCGTTTTCTTTTTCAAGCAACGCAACCCTCTGCATTTCACCGTTATCAGCGTTAATCACGTTTACATTGTTCGTTCGGATTGAGGCAAGGTAAATCATTTTGCCGTCGGTTTTGATTATATCGCCCTCCTGTACGCCCGCAACCTGATTGTTTGTATCGGAGAAATCGTCAGAAGTATTCGCGTTATTTTCGCGTTCTGCCTCGGGAGCGGAAGCGGGAGCACCAGGGACGTCAACGCCGCCGCCCGAAATACCGCCACCACCGCCGGGGGGAGCAGTAGGAACAAAATCAGCCGCGTTGGCTTCGGTGATGACTGTTATTATTCTATCGCCAAGTATTCTTTCGCGATTACTGTTCACTAATTCAAAAATATCTTCATAATTTTCCGCAATACTATTCCCCGATGAATTCATAACAGGTATGAGAGAGCCGTCGGGGTTGCGTATTCCCGCCTCAATTTGTATGATTAAAACCGCGTCGTTTATATCAACCTTGCCGTCTTTGTTTACATCATACCTTACCAAGTCTGACGCGGACAGTTTTGTCAGCCCCGCCTCATACCTGAGAATCGCCACTGCGTCATCAATCGTATATCCCTGCGAAGCTCCCGCTATCACCGACAGTGATAATACCATTACAGCGGCTAAAAATGCTGATAATAGTCTTTTCATAGTTTTAACTCTCCTTTGCTTTTGCTTTATTTTTTCAAAATCTTCACAATTAATATTAAAAGACAAGCGCCGCCTACAGATATGAGTATATTAATCACATCAAAGCTGAACCCTCCGCTTAAACTTCCAAACCCTAAGAACGAGGCGACAAACCCTCCGATAAAAGAGCCTATAATACCAAAAACAATGTTCCAAAAGAGCGTTTTCTTGCTTTTCATAATAATTCCGGCTAACCACCCCACCAATGCCCCGAAAAGCAGCCACAGTAATATTGATATAATCATAAATTTATTTCCTTTCTAAAAAAATGCGTTTATACATTATATGCATATAATAGCATATTTTACCTTAAAAGTCAAATACTACCCATATGCCTGTAATTCTGATTCGCACTGTTTTGCTCTACGCTCTTGTAATATTCGCTGTTCGCCTGATGGGAAAAAAACAGCTCGGTGAGCTTCAGCCGTCCGAGCTTGTAACCGCGATTTTGATTTCAAACATCGCGACCTTAGCCTTAGAAGACCCCGACCTGCCTATGCTGTCGGGGATTATTCCGATTTTGGCAATCGTCTGCCTTGATGTGTTCATAACGCTGTTTTCGCTGAAATCCGACAGACTGCGCCGCATAGTCACGGGGAATCCGCGCATTATTATAAAAGACGGCGTAATCAACCAGCGCGAAATGGCGCGGCTTCGCTATACTATTCAGGATTTGGCTGAAGCGGCGCGTGACGCGGGCGTTTTCGATATTTCAAAGGTACAATACGCTGTCGTCGAAAACACAGGCAAAATCAACATTCTTGAAAAATCCGGCACCCCGCCTGAAAACCCGCCCGTCCTCGCTGTCAGCGACGGCGTCACAGACTTAAATGCGCTGGAGGAAGCCGGTTTGGACGAGCGTTGGCTCCGGAAAATATTAACGCAAAAAAATATCCCGTTGTCGCGGGTGTTTCTGCTCACCGCGGACGAAAACGGGAATTTTTACATTGTAGAAAAAACGTAGGGGACGATGGCAATCGTCCCTGTGTAGGGGCGACTGGCGCAGTGCGCTGTGTTCGCCCGATGAGGTCAAAACATGAAACGTGTAATCCTCTGCATAATAATCTTCATCGCGCTGTGCGGTTTGGCGGCGGTGAGTTATATCTACATCGTCGGCGCAACCACCCGCCTGCTTAACAAGGTCGAATTCGTGGCGCAAAGCTTCACAGACGGCGATTATGACGCCGCTTTTACAGCCGCGCGTGAAGCTGACGAGATGTGGACAGATTTCAGAAAGCGCAGTTTCCTTGTTATAAACCGCGACGATATAACCGAAATCACGGCGACTTTGGCGCGGATTACGTCTTTGTCTGATGAGCAGATTTTAATCGAGTGTAATGTAGCAATCGCGCTTCTGCGGCAATATGAGGACAAGCAGAGGATTAATTTCTATAATATCCTCTAAAAGCTTAAATTCACGTCCTGCTTTTTAGCTTCCTCTGCTTCAAAGAAGTCGAATTTTTGCAGATGCTTAGCGTTAGCCACTATGCTCGACGGGAAAACCACGATAGCTGTATTATACAGCGTGACATTGCTGTTATACAGGCGGCGGGCGGCTTGCAGGTGCGCTTCCGCTTCGCGGGTTCCTTTTTGAAGCTCAGCGAACATTTCAGCCGAGCGCAGTTCGGGATAGGCTTCCGCTACGGCGTTTATGCGCGCCATGAGCTGGTCGCACTGGGCGTTCGCCTGATTCAGCTCGTTGCAGGTCATGCCTTTTCTCATGGCGATTACCTGAGAGAAGGTTTCTTTTTCGTGCTTGGCGAAGCCTTTCGCCACGTCGAAAAGCTTGCTCAGCTTGTCGAAGCGGTTGGTCAGCGCAACTTCAATGCCTGAAAGCGCCTCATTGATTTTGATGTTCTTGCGGTGGAAGTTGTTGCTCGTGGAAATCCACCATGCTAATATTGCGATGCCGAATACCACTACGATTGAGCAAATAATTACGATTGGATACATTTTTTAGTCCTCCTTTATTATTCCCCTGTGTCGAGGGGTGCGGGGTGGTTTGTATTAAATAAATTTTCATTTAATAACAGCTCGTCAATTATGCCGGTTATGTAGTTAACGTCCCAGCGCATTTGCATACGGAGGGTCGCGATACTATTCACGGCGAAATGCTTCTTGCCTCCGGGCTCAAATAAATCTCTGCCGTTATGCAGTGCGACGTGCAACTGCTTTTCGTCAAAGCTCATGCTGGTGACAGCGTTTGCGCGGTTATCGGCTTTAAGTACATATTCCATAAAATGCGGGGTGAATATATAAAACGCGGCGAGCGGATTGGGCGCGATAATCTGAAAACGCTTGTTAAATTCTATATTCTCGGTTTCAACGACGGATTTTGTACTGCTGCCTATGGCTTTTCCGGA